>Ga0208272_100069_pt1 | contig 79829 bp, 70 predicted proteins | sample LakWasM129_HOW14_2_FD_183939 | JGI IMG/M metagenome (GOLD analysis project Ga0208272, IMG submission 183939) | Freshwater sediment methanotrophic microbial communities from Lake Washington under simulated oxygen tension - Sediment Metagenome... | ecosystem: Environmental > Aquatic > Freshwater >... | reverse complement strand
CTGGGCAGCGAGCGCGTGGTGCGCGCCATGCCGAACACGCCAGCGCTGATTGGCCGGGGCATCAGCGGCCTGTTTGCCCGCCAGGCAGTGGATTCTGCCGAGCGCCAGCGCATCGAGCAGGTCATGGCGCCCACGGGCGAGACGCTGTGGGTGGAACAGGAACACGACCTGGATGCCGTCACCGCGCTCTCTGGTTCCGGCCCCGCCTATGTCTTTTACCTGCTCGAAGCCATGACCCGCGCTGGCGTGGGCATGGGGCTGAGCCAGGCGCAGGCACACCGCCTCGCCGTGGCCACCGTTGGTGGCGCTGCCGAACTGGCACGCCGCTCGGACGACCCACCCGAGGTGCTGCGCCAGCGCGTCACGTCCAAAGGCGGCACCACGCATGCCGCCATCGAGGTGCTGGAACGCGCGGGGGTCGCGGGGCACTTCGTCCATGCCATAGAAGCAGCGCAGCACCGTGCGCGCGAACTGGGCGACGAATTCGGCACCTGAAATTTCAAGTGTTTTAGGCCTCTAGCGCTTATCTGGTATGCGCTAACAGCTATTATTTTTATAGTTTTCCGCGCATCCACACATCGAGCACCACGCCGGCAAACAGCGTCAGCCCGATCCAGTGGTTGAGCCGGAACGCACGGAAACACCCTTCGCGCGTGCGCTGCCAAATCATCTGCGCGTGCCAGGCGACTTGCGCCAGCGCCAGCACCAGGGCAACGCCCCACACGGCGCCAAAGCCTTGCTGGCGCAGCGCCCAGCCCCACACCACGATCAGCGCCAGATAAAACAAGAGCACGGCCATCACATCAAAGCGCCCCAGCGTGATGGCCGAGGTCTTCATGCCAATCTTCAGGTCGTCGTCGCGGTCAACCATGGCGTACTCCGTGTCGTAGGCCAGCACCCAGAACAGGTTGCCCACCAGCAGCCACCAGGCCAGCGCCGGCACCTGCCCGAGCACGGCGGCAAAGGCCATGGGAATGCCAAAACTGAAGGCCACGCCCAACACCGCCTGCGGCATGGACACCACACGCTTGGCAAAGGGGTACGCCACGGTGATGGCCAGCGCCGCGAACGAGAGCGCGACGGTGAGCGCATTGGTCAGCAGCACCAGCCCGAACGCCGCCAGGGCGAGCACGGCGGCCAGGGCCAGCGCTTCGCGCACCGACACCGCGCCTATGGTCACAGGCCGCCCCGCCGTGCGCTTGACGTGGCGGTCGAACTCGCGGTCGGCCACGTCGTTGACGCAGCAGCCCGCGCTGCGCATCAGAACCGTGCCCAGCGTAAAGATGGTGACCAACCGCCAGCCCGGAAAACCGCCAGCAGCGACCCACAGCGCCGAGAGCGTGGGCCAGAGCAGCAGCAGCCAGCCCGCGGGCCGATTCCAGCGGATGAGATCAAGATACAGAGCAAAACGGGTGCGGGCAACGGACATGGCAGCGGGGAGATCAGCAAGCGGCGGCGCGGGCAGCAAGCCCCGCCGCGGATGTTGAATGTAGCAGCCGCACCTTGGCGTCGACACGGACGGTCTTTTGGCGACAATGGCCCACTGTGGGACCACCGGCCCAGGCAAACCAGGAAACACCTTCACGATGCTGCCACCCACCAACGTTTCCCCCGTGCCCCTTGCGCCCTCGCCGCCAGGCGATCTGCGCCATGGCGAAGCCGACATCAGGGTTTCGCCCCACGTGATGTTCGGCTTTCTGCTGGCGGCACTGGCCACGGTACTGATCGGCATCGTGACGTACTGGGCGCTGGCGGAGCGCGACAGCGTGCTGGAGCGCCTGGGCCGAGCGCGGCAATCCGTCGTGCTGCTGCAAAACGTGATGCGCACCACGATCGAGGCGGAAAACAGGCAGCGCGGCTTCCTGCTTTCGGGCGAGCCGCGTTACCTGGCCGGATACGAACTGGCCGTTGCAGAAATGCCCGGACAACTCGATGCTTTGTACCGCACGCTCAACGAGCGCGAAGCGCTGGTGCAACGCCACAAGGAACTGGCGTCGCTGGTGGACACCGAGTGGAAAGAGCTTGCACAGACCGTCGACCTCTACCGCAGCGGCAAAAACGAGGAGGCCCTGGCGCTCCTGCGGACGGGCCATGGCCAAGCCACCATGGAAAAGCTGCTGCAAGTCGGCGACGTGTTCGCCACCGATTTGCAGCAACGCGCCGATCAGCTCCGGGACGAGTGGCGCACCTCGGCCAGTTGGTCCACCTGGGTCACCGTGGGAGGCTCGGCATTGTTGCTGGTGCTCATCGGCATGGCAGCCGCCATGTCGGCACGTGAGCAGGCCACCAAAGCGCGCCAATCCTGGGTGGACCGTGGTGTCCTGGGGTTGGGCGCGGAGCTGCAGGGCGATCACCCTCTCGAAAAACTGGGTGAGATGGCCATGCGCCACCTGGCCCATTACATGGGCGCGCAGGTGGGCGCGGCCTACGTGGTGCGGGGTGCGCAGCAGTTGGAGCTTTTCGGCGCCTATGCGCTCGACTCACAGCACGCCATCGGGACCTTGGTGCTGGGCGAAGGCCTGCTGGGCGAGGCCCTGCGCTCGCGCGCACTGCACCATGTGCGCGAAGTGCCCGAGGGCTACATGCGCGTCACGTCCGCCACCGGGTCTGCCACCCCGCGCGAACTGCTGTTGGTGCCTGCGGTCTATGGCGGACGCGTGTCGGCAGTACTGGAACTGGGGTTTTTCCGCTCCGTGCGGCTAGCGGACAAGGAGCTGCTTGAGCGTGCCTCGGAAATGCTCGCGCTGGCCATTCGCGCCGCACTCGACCGCAGCGAGCTCGAACGCCTGTTGGGCGAGACACAGCGCCAGTCGGAACAACTGCAGACGCAGCAGGAAGAGCTGCGCGTATCCAATGAAGAGCTGGAGCAGCAAAGCCGCATCCTCCAGGCTTCGCAAGCCCATATGGAGCTGCACCAGACCGAACTGGAGCAGACCAACACGCAACTGGAGAAGCAAACCAGCCAGTTGGAAGAGCAGCGTGAAAAGCTGCTGATGGCCCAGGAGGTTCTGACCACCAAGGCCAGGGAACTGGAGCTGGCCAGCCAGTACAAGAGCGAATTTTTGGCCAACATGAGCCACGAACTGCGCACCCCGCTCAATTCCGCGCTCATCCTGGCCAAGCTGCTGGGCGACAACAAGACGGGCAACCTGAGCGCCGAGCAGGTGAAATACGCGCAGACGATCCATGCCGCCGGCAACGACTTGCTCGCATTGATCAACGACATTCTCGACCTCGCCAAGATCGAATCGGGCCAGGTCGACGTGGACATCGAAACCGTCCCTATCGCCAAAACACTGGCCGCATTGCTCGACCCGCTGCGCCCGTTGGCCGGGCACAAGGGCCTGACGCTGGCCAGCACCGTCGATTCCGACGTCCCTGCCAACCTTGAAACCGACCCGCGGCGCCTGGGCCAGATACTGAAAAATCTGCTCTCCAACGCCATCAAGTTCACCGAAAGTGGTTCGATTGAGGTGCACGTCGGCATGACCGCCAGCGGCCGCGTGGCATTTGCCGTGCGTGACACAGGCATTGGCATCGCAGCCCACCAGCAGGCGCTGGTGTTCGAGGCCTTTCGACAGGCCGACGGCAGCACGCACCGCAAGTACGGCGGCACCGGGCTTGGTCTGTCGATTTCGCGCAGCCTGGCGCAGCACCTGGGCGGCGATATTCGGTTGCAGAGCACACAGGGTAAAGGCAGTGCCTTCACCCTGGAATTGCCCGTGCACCTGGCGCAGGCCATGCCTCCCGCCCCTGCGCCGGCACCGGCCCCGCCGCCACGGGGGCTGTCACCGCCTCCCGCACCGGTCCCGGCCGCACCGTGGAGCAAAGGCACGCGCAGCCTGCTGGTGGTGGAAGACGACCCGCGCTTTGCCCAGATCCTGCAAGAGTTGGCATCGGAAATGGGCTTCGAATGTGCGGTGGCGGCTACCGCCGCCGATGGCCTGGAGATGGCCACGGTCCGAAAGCCTGCCGCCATCGTGCTGGACGTGAATCTGCCGGACTTTTCCGGACTGGGCGTGCTCGACCAGCTCAAGCGCAATCCGACCACGCGCCACATCCCGGTGCACATCGTCTCGGTGGTCGACTACGCCAAAGAGGCGCTCGAGCGCGGTGCCGTGGGCTATGCACTCAAACCCGTCCCGCGCGAAGAACTGGTGCGTGCGCTGGAACGCCTGGAAGGGAAATTCACCCCCGGGCTGCGGCGCGTGCTGGTGGTCGAAGACGACGCGCGCCAGCGTGAGAGCGTTCGCTCGCTGCTGCAGAGCGAAGGGGTGGAAATCGTGGGCGTCGAGACCGCAGCGCTGGCCCTGGAACACCTGGCGCGCAGCACTTTCGATTGCATGGTGATGGACGTCAACTTGCCGGACCTGAGTGGCTACGCATTGCTGGAAAAAATGGCCAGGCAGGAGGAGGTGTCGTTCCCGCCTGTCATCGTTTACACCGGCCGTGCGCTCACGCGCGACGAAGAGCAGAAATTGCAGCGCTTCTCGCGCTCCATCGTCATCAAGGACGCGCACTCTCCCGAACGCCTGCTCGACGAGGTCACCCTGTTCTTGCACCGGGTGGAATCGGAAATGAGCGAGGAGCACCGGCACATGCTCCAGGTGGCACGCAACCGAGAGGAAGCGTTCGAAGGCCGCACCGTGCTGGTGGTGGAAGACGACGTGCGCAACGTTTTTGCACTCGCCAGCGTGCTCGAGCCCACCGGCATCCACGTGGAAATTGCACGCAATGGCCGCGAAGCGCTGCAATGGCTGGACGCTCACACCGGCAAGGAGTGCGCCGACCTGATCCTGATGGACATCATGATGCCCGAGATGGACGGCTACACGGCCATGCGCGAGATCCGCAAGCGCCCCGATGGCCGGCGCATTCCCATCATTGCGCTCACGGCCAAGGCCATGCGCGACGACCAGGAAAAATGCCTGGCCGCTGGCGCCAGCGACTACATCGCCAAGCCGCTGGACGTGGACAAACTGATGTCGCTGGTGCGCGTCTGGATGCCGAAGTAAGGGGGACTCCTCCATGCCCCACCGCGAACGCAGCAAGACGTTGGACATCGAGCAGCGCCTGCTGATCGATGCCATCTACCTGCGCTACCACTACGACTTCCGATCGTATGCCCAGGCGTCGCTGCGCCGCCGCCTGAATGCGGCGCTGATGCAGTTCCAATGCAAGACCCTTTCGCAGCTGCAGGACCGCGTGCTGCATGAGCCCGACGTGTTTGCCGGCATGCTTGACTACCTGACAGTGCAGAGGAGCGACATGTTCCGAGATCCCGGTTACTTCCGCGCGCTGCGCGAGCAGGTGCTGCCGCATTTGCACACCTACCCCTTGCTCAAGATCTGGGTGGCGGGCTGCAGCACGGGCGAAGAGGTGTATTCCCTGGCCGTTCTGCTGCAGGAAGCCGGACTGCTGGACCACACACTCCTCTACGCCACCGACATCAACGCCAAGGCCCTGCAAGCCGCACGTGCCGGCGTGTTCGACGTCGAGCGCATGCCGGCTTTCTCGCAGAACCACGCCGCCTCGGGCGCCGTGACCTCGCTGTCGGACTACTACACCGCCGCCTACGGACGCGTGGTGTTCCACAAGTCGCTGCGCGACCACATGGTGTTCTCGGACCACAGCCTGGCGACGGACAGCGTGTTTTCCGAAGTGCACCTGGTGTCGTGCCGCAACGTGCTGATCTATTTCGAGCGCGCGTTGCAGGACCGCGCCCTCGGGCTGTTTCGCGAGGCCCTGTGCCAGCGTGGTTTTCTGGGCCTGGGCAGCAAGGAATCGTTGCGCTTTTCTACCCAGGCCGATGCGTTCGAGGACTGCGTTCCGCTGCAGTGCATCTACCGCAAGAAGGCTTTGGCGTGAACACCTCCACCCGGACTTTCGAAGCCATGGTCGTTGTGATAGGCGGCTCTGCCGGCGCCATTGATCAGGCCAAGGGCCTGTACCTCGTGCAAGCGCCCGACAGCGCCTCCTCGCCCACCATGCCACGGTCTGTGCTGCCACGGATCCCGCAGGTTCCCCATGTCCTTAGCCCTGTGGCGATGGCCGAAACCCTCACCCGACCGCATACCCGAGGATTGCTGTGAAACGATCTGCCAATCTGGATGCGCAAGTCGCGGCACCGATCAAGTGCCTGATCGTCGACGACATTGCCGAGAACCTCGTTGCCCTCGAAGCCTTGCTGCAACGGGACGACCTGCTGGTCCTCAAGGCACAGTCAGGTGCCCAAGCCCTGGAGTTGCTGCTCGAACACGACGACATCGCGCTCGCGCTGCTCGATGTGCAAATGCCCGAGATGACCGGTTTTGAATTGGCCGAGATAATCCGCGGGCGCGAACGCACGCGCCACATTCCTCTGATTTTCGTGACCGCGGGCACACAGAACAGTGACTGGCAGTTCAAGGGTTACGACGCCGGAGCAGTGGATTTTCTCTACAAGCCTATTGATCCCCATATGCTGCTCAGCAAGGTGGAGGTGTTCTTCACGCTGCACCGCCAGAAGCGCGCGTTGGCGCGCGAACTGGCCGAGCGCACGGAAGCGCTGCGCATCAACGAAATGTTCATGGCCGTCTTGAGCCACGACCTGCGCACGCCGCTGACCTCGGTCACCCTGGCATCGGGCGCGCTGGTTCACGCCTGCACGGACAAAAAGAGCGCGGCGCTGGCGGGCCGCATCCTGTCCAGCGCGCGGCGCATGGACGGCATGATCGAAAACTTGCTCGACCTCACACGCATTCGCCAGCATGGGGGCCTGAGCCTGCATCCGGGTCCACTCGATCTGGGCGAACTGTGCGCACGCGTTGTCGAGGAACTGCGGGACCACGGCACCCGAGAGGTGGTGCTCAGCAGCGCGGGCGTGCTTTCAGGTTCCTGGGACGGTGACCGCCTGGCCCAGGTGCTGACCAACCTGCTTGGCAATGCGCTGCGGCATGGCGCAGCCGATCAACCCATTGGTCTGCACCTGGACGGCACCCACACGAGCGCCATTCGCATGGAGATCAGCAACGGTGGTTGCATCCCTGCCGACCTGCTGCCGCTGCTGTTCACGCCATTTCGCAGTAGCGCAAGCAAAGGGGGGCGCCGCGAGGGCCTGGGCCTGGGCCTGTACATCGTGCAGCAGATCGTCACCAGCCACGGCGGCGGCATTGCAGTGCACAGCGCGGACGACCACACCCGCTTTACTGTGACGCTTCCGCGAAACACTGGATCGTCGCCGCCCAGCCGATGAATGGACTAATCGGCGCTGAGTGCCTGCTCAATCTCCCGCAGCAGAGCGTCGAGCTGTTCCAATTCAAACGGTTTGAGCAGCGTGCGCACATGCGGCCCCCAGGCCTGCGCATGCTTGCCCAGCTCGTAGCCCGAGCACAGCACCACCCAGCGGTCCGGGTTCCTGGTCAACAACTGGTGCGCAAACTCGATCCCAGAGAGTCCGGGCAAACTCACGTCGGTCACCACCACATCGAAGGGGGTCTGCACGTCCTGCGCCATGCCCTGCTCTGCACTTTCGCACAGCACCACCGAGCGCCCTTCGCCCTCCATCAGCATGCCGATGGTTTCACGCAGATCCTCATGGTCTTCAACGTACAGAATTCGCATGGAGTGCTGGCCCGAACCCGGATGGTGGTCAATCCAACGATCATCGCAAGGGCGACGCGCTCAACTTTGTAGGACAGCGTCTTGAAACCAGGCGACGCCTACTCCTCCAGCAGCGAGCGCAACATCCAGGCAGTCTGCTCGTGCACCGTCAAGCGCTGGGTGAGCAGGTCGGCCGTGGGCTCGTCGCCCACCTTGTCGGCCAGCGGGAACAGCTCGCGTGCCGTGCGCGCCACCGCCTCATGGCCCGTCACCAGCACACGCACCATGTCCAGTGCGCGCGGTGGCGTAGCGGGTGCATCGGGCAGGCTGGCAAGCTTGCCGAACTGGGCGTAGGAACCCGGCGCCACATGGCCGAGCGAGCGGATGCGCTCGGCAATCGGATCCACCGCGTTCCACAACTCGGTGTACTGGCCCATGAACATCAGGTGCAGGGTGTTGAACATCGGCCCTGTGACATTCCAATGGAAGTTGTGCGTGGTCAGGTACAGGGTATAGGTGTCCGCCAGCAGGTGCGAAAGGCCTTTGGCAATGCCGGCGCGGTCTTTCTCGGAAATACCGATGTTGATGCGCGGCACGGCGGCGGTTTTGTCGGTGGATTTGGCGGGTGCTTTGGCCATTGGGTTCTCCTTGATGGGGTTAAGAACAGTCACTTTGGTCCACTATAGGCCGCATTCAGGTGAGGCGTTTGACGCCGGGCAAGCCACAGGCCACCACCGCATTGCGCAGCGCAGCAATCGCCTCGTAGCGCGTGAAGCTGCGCCGCCACACCAGCACCACGCGGCGCGTGGGTGGGGCGCTGCCGTCGGGCTCGACGATGGGGAGGTAGCGGATATGCGGGTCATCAGCGTGGCGCCGCCGGGGGGCGCTGGTCAGCGCCGCATCCGGCACGGCCAGGCGCGGCACCAGCGTCACGCCCATGCCGGCGGCCACCATGTGCTTGATGGTTTCCAGCGATGAGCCTTCAAAGCGCTTGTGGATGCCGTCGCCCTGTGGAGTGACGCGGGCAAATTCCGGGCATACCTCCAGCACATGGTCGCGAAAACAGTGGCCGGCGCCCAGCAGCAGCACATGCTCGTTCTTCAGTTCGTCGGTGGAGACCGATGTCTGCTGCGCCAGCGGGTGTTTCCCCGGCACCGCCGCCAGAAAAGGTTCGTCGTACAGCGCGGCGCTGGCCAGGCCGGCATCCGGAAAGGGCTCGGCAAGAATGGCGCAGTCGATCTCGCCGGTGCGCAGCATTTCCAGCAATTTGACGGTGAAGTTCTCCTGCAGGATGAGCGGCATCTGCGGCGTGCGCTCAATGACGCTGCGCACCAGCTCAGGCAGCAAATAGGGACCGATGGTGTAGATCACCCCCAGGGTGAGCGGCCCGCTCAAAGGGTCTTTGCCGCGCAGCGCAATCTCTTTAATAGCCGCCGCCTGCTCCAGGACCGCCTGCGCCTGGCGCACGATCTCTTCGCCCAGTTGCGTCACCGAGACATCCCCCGCGCTGCGCTCGAAGAGCTTGAGATCGAGCTCTTCTTCCAGTTTCTTGACCGCCACCGACAGCGTCGGCTGCGAGACATGGCAGGCCTCGGCCGCGCGCCCGAAATGGCGCTCGCGGGCGACGGCGACGATGTATTTGAGTTCGGTGAGGGTCATGGGGGGAGGCAACTATCGCGGCACAGGCCCCTGCCCGCAGCGCGCAGCGCTGCGGGAGGAGGGGGAAGCGGCGAAGCCGCGCAGGGGGTGGTCACAATTCAAGCCTTGAGGTAGTCGGATTTTCCGCCCAACCAGCGCTCCAGGTGCTGCGCCGCCAATTCGGGATGGTGCTCCAGCATTTTCGGCGCGGTTGCGCGCGCCCAGTCCAGCAGGTGCGTGTCGGTGGCGAGGTCGGCAAAACGCAGGAGCGCGTCGCCCGACTGGCGTGCCCCCAGGAATTCTCCGGGGCCACGGATTTCAAGGTCCCGCCGTGCGATCTCGAAGCCATCGCTGGTCTCTGCCATGGCGCGCAGGCGCTCTTTCGCCGTCTCGCCGACACGCCCGCTGTCGTTGGTGGCGTACAGCAGCACACAGGCCGAGGCAGTGGCGCCCCGCCCCACCCGGCCGCGCAGCTGGTGCAGCTGCGAGAGACCAAAGCGCTCCGCGTGCTCGATGACCATGAGCGAGGCGTTGGGCACGTCCACGCCGACTTCGATGACGGTGGTGCTGACCAGCACACCCAGATGGCCTTCGGTAAACAGCGCCATCACGGCCTTCTTTTCGGCGCTCGGCATGCGCGAATGCAGCAGGCCGACCGCCACGCCGGGCAGCGCCTCGCTCAACTCGGCATGCACCGCCGTCGCATTCGACAAGTCCAGCGCCTCGCTCTCCTCAATCAGCGGGCAGACCCAGTACACCTGGCGCCCCTCGGCGACCTGCGCGGCGATGCGGGCAATGACTTCGTCCTTGCGGCTATCGGCAATGAGCTTGGTGACCACCGGCGTGCGGCCAGGGGGCAGCTCGTCGATGACCGAGACGTCCAGGTCGGCGTAGTAGCTCATGGCCAGGGTGCGCGGAATCGGCGTGGCGCTCATCATCAGCATGTGCGGCTCCATGCCGTGCGCGGCGAGCTTTTGGCGCAGCGCCAGGCGCTGGAGCACGCCAAAGCGGTGCTGCTCATCGACGATGGCCAGCGCCAGCCGGTCGAACGCGACCTGCTCCTGGATGACGGCGTGCGTGCCGACCACCAGCGCCGCCTCGCCGCTGGCCACCCGCGCCAGGGCCGCCGCACGTTCCTTTTTCCTCTGGCCGCCCACCAGCCAGGCGACGCTGCGGCCCTCTGCCGCCAGCAGGGGCTCCAGCCAGCCGACCAGCTTGGCGAAATGCTGCGCGGCGAGGATTTCGGTGGGCGCCATCAGCGCGCACTGCCAGCCGGCGTCGATAGCGCGGGTGGCGGCCAGCGCCGCCACCACCGTTTTGCCCGAGCCCACATCGCCTTGCAGCAAGCGGTGCATGGGCTGCGCACGCGCCAGGTCGGCGCCGATTTCCCGCACGACGCGCACCTGCGCCGCCGTGAGCGCGAAGGGCAGCCCAGCCTGCAATCGGGCGGTGAGCGATGCGGCGCCCTGCACCGGCGCCAACACCGGCGCGCGCAGGCGCGAGCGCTCGCGCCGCGCCTGAAACTGCGAGAGCTGCTGCGCCAGCAGCTCCTCGGCCTTGAGCCGCTGCCAGGCCGGGTGGCTGTGGTCTTCCAGCGCCGCCAACGCCACATCAGGCGTTGGGCGATGCAAAAAAGTGAGCGCCTCGCGCAGACACATCAAGCGCTGGAGGCTATTTTTGCTTGAAAATTCAGCATAGGGAGGGGCAAGTTCCGGCACCAGGGTTTCCGGCAGGTCCACGCGCGTCAGGGCACTGGCCACCAGCCGGCGCAGCAAGGGCTGGGGCAAGCCGGCCGCCGTCGGGTAGACAGGCGTCAGGGCCGTGGGCAGTTCGCCGCCTGCCGCACGAAACACCGGGTGCAGCATCTGCCGGCCCCAGAAACCTCCCCGCATTTCGCCCCGGATGCGCAGGCGCGCGCCCACCGCCAGCGTCTTTTGTTGCGACGGGTAGAAGCTGAAGAAGCGCAGCGTGCAGTCGCCCGACGCATCCTGCACCTGCACCACGAGCTGGCGGCGGGGGCGCAACTGCACTTCACTGGCGGTGACGGTGGCTTCGATTTGCGCCAGTTGACCATCGCGTGCGCTGGCGATCGGCACGATGCGGGTCTCGTCCTCGTAGCGCAGCGGCAGGTGCAGCGCCAGGTCGATATCGCGCCTGAGGCCCAGTTTGTGCAGGGCTTTTTGAATGGCAGGGGCAAGGGCGCGGGGCGCAGGCATGGTGGAAGCAGCAAGCGTATCGAACGCCAAGCATAGACGGGACGGAGCATCCCCCGCCGCAGTCCGCACGCCAGCCCAGGAACATGCCGGCCATCTAGAATCTATTCTTCCCTGACCGCACGCCCTGCCCCGCCATGCTCAAGCGCATTCAAACCCGCGACCTCGTGCTCGGCATGTATGTGCAGGAGTTCTGCGGCTCATGGATGGACCACCCCTTCTGGCGGGCGAAGTTTTTGCTCAAAGAGCCGTCCGACCTGGCGCGTATTCGTGCCACCAGCATCACCGAATTGTGGATTGACACCGATCGCGGGCAAGACGTCGCCGCAGGCACGGTGACGCTCACGCAGGAAGAGGTCGAAGCGCGCATCGACACCGATTTCAGCGATCTGGCCGCGATGCACGCCATGGAAAGCACCGCCGCGGCCCAGCCGCGCCCAGCACCGATGGCGCCGCCGCGCCGCAACGCACCGGCCAGCATGCAGGACGAATTGCGCGCCGCGGCTGCCATTTGCAGCCGGGGAAAGGACGCGGTGATCTCGATGTTCAGCGAAGCCCGCATGGGGCGTGCGGTGGACGCCGCTCAGGCACAGCGCCTGGCGCAGGAAATCAACGATTCCGTGACGCGCAACCCAGGCGCGCTCATCAGCCTGGCACGGCTGAAGACGGCCGACGACTACACCTACCTGCATTCGGTGGCGGTCTGCGCGCTGATGGTGGCACTCTCGCGCCAGCTGGGCCTTAGCGAGGCGCACACGCGCAGCGCGGGCCTGGCCGGCCTGCTGCACGACCTGGGCAAGGCGGCGGTCCCGATCGAGGTGCTGAACAAGCCCGGCAAGCTCACCGACGAGGAGTTCGACATGGTGCGCCGGCACCCCGTCGCGGGCTACGAAATGCTCAAGGAGGCCGGCCAGGTGGGCGCGCCGGTACTCGATGCCTGCCGACACCACCACGAGAAGATGGATGGCACGGGCTACCCGGACCGGTTGGCGGGAGAAAAAATCAGCCTCATCGCCCGCATGGCGGCGGTGTGCGACGTGTACGATGCGATTACATCCGACCGCGCCTACAAACGCGGCTGGGACCCTTCCGAATCGCTGCGCCGCATGGCCGAATGGACCGGGGGACATTTCGACGCCCGCGTCTTCCAGGCTTTCGTCAAGAGCATCGGCATCTATCCCGTGGGCTCGTTGGTGCGCCTGGTGTCGGGGCGCCTGGCGGTCGTGACCGAACAGGGCAGCCGCTCGCTGGTCACCCCGAAGGTGAAGGTGTTTTACTCGACGCGCTCCAACCTGCGCATTGCCCCGGAAATCATCGATCTCGGTGCCGTCGGGTGCAACGACCGCATCGCGGCGCGCGAAGACCCGGCGAAATGGAACTTCCCCGACCTCAACGCAATGTGGTCGGGCCTGCCCAGCCACGCCCCGGCATGAGCGCCATTCGCACGCTCACGCCCAATCCGGCACTGGACCTCTCGGCGCGCACGGCGAAGGTCGAGCCGACCCACAAGCTGCGCTGCAGCGACCTGCAGCGCCACGCCGGCGGCGGCGGCATCAACGTGGCGCGCATGCTCCACCGTCTGGGGGTCGATGTGCGGGCCCACTACCTGGCCGGCGGCGTGGCGGGCGCGCAGCTCACAGCGCTGTTGGCTCAGGAGGGTGTGCCCGCGCAGTGCCAGCCCATTGCCGGAGAAACGCGCGAAAACCTGTCCGTGCTGGACAAGGCCAGCGGCCAGGAGTTTCGCTTCGTCATGCCAGGCCCGCAGCTCGCGCAGCAGGAGTGGCAGACCTGCCTGTCCGCCATGGCAAGCCTCCATCCGGCGCCGCAGTGGCTGGTGGCCAGCGGCAGCCTGCCACCCGGCGCGCCAGACGATTTTTACGCGCGCCTGGCACATCAAGCGCAGAACGCTGGCGTGGCCCTGGCACTCGACACCTCTGGCGCCGCCCTGGCGCATGCCATGGACGCGGGCGTAGCGCTGGTCAAGCCCAGCCTGGGCGAGCTGCGCAGTCTCACCGGCCTGCCGCTTGCCGAGCGACATGAAGCCATCGCCGCCGCCACCGCGCTGGTGCAGCGCGGTGCAGCGCACATGGTGGCGCTCAGCCTGGGGGCGGAAGGTGCAGTGCTCGCTACAGCGCACGGCGTGTGGCAGGCACCCGCCGTGCCTGTGACCGCGGCGCAAGGCACTACCGGCGCAGGGGACTGTTTTCTGGGGGGGCTGCTGGCAGCGTTGGTACGGGGAAAAACCCCGCCAGAGGCTTTGCGTTGGGCCACCGCCGCCGGTGCTGCCTCGCTGCTGGCCAGCGGCACGGCGCTGGCCAGTGCGGCAGACGTGGGCAAGCTGCTGGACCAGGTAATGGTCTCGCCGGTCGCTGCGATATAGCCCCCAGCAAGCACCCCTGCTCCGCTAGTCAGCGCGGCGCCAGCACCCAGCGGTTGCGCCCGCCAGCCTTCGCCTCGTACAGCGCGGCGTCGGCTTCCTCCACCAGGCGACTGCTGCCATCTTTGTGGGGCGGCACCTGCGCGGCGACGCCCACGCTCACACTCACACAGGGCGACACCTGGGACGCGCCATGCACCAGGCCAAGCGCCGCCACATTCGCCACGACACGCGCGGCCACGGTGGTGGCGCCTTCGGCATCGGTGTCGGGCAGGATGACGGCCAGCTCTTCGCCACCGTAGCGTGCCACCAGGTCGGTGCTGCGCGTCAGGGTGTCCTCCACTGCACGCGCCACGGCCTGCAGGCACGCGTCCCCCTTGGGATGGCCATGGCAATCGTTGAACTGCTTGAAATGGTCGACATCGATCATCAGCAAGGCCAGCGGCTGCTCGCGCCGAAATGCCGCGGCGCAGGCCTGCGCCAGACGTTCATCAAAATAGCCCCGGTTGGCGATGCCCAGCAGGCCGTCGGTGCGGGAGAACGCCTCCAATTGGAGATTGGCGTTGAGCAACTCTTCGTTGGCGTGCGCGAGCTCCTGGGTGCGCCCGGCCACACGCATCTCCAGTTGTCGGTTGACGTCGATCAGCCCGGCGTTTTGCTGCGCCAGTACATGGTAGAGCCGGGCGATCAGTTTGAGCAGCGCCTGCGTGGTTTTGCTCTCGGGGAAGTCCTTCTCGTTGCGCCATGCCTGCTCGGGCGTGGTGCCCGCGGCAATGGCCACGATCTGCCGCGCCAGCGCCTGGTCGGTTCCCAGGATGTGCAGCCCCAGCCAGGAGGTAAGAAATCCGATGATGGACTCGGCCGTGTCCGGCATGGAATGGCGCGCCGACCAGATGGTGCGGATCTGCTCGACAAAGTGCGCGTGCTCAGCCTCGTGCGACACAATGTGGCGCGGGTCGAGTCCCACCCCCCGCATCAGCGCTTCCTCATCGGCAAAGTGGTATTCGGTATAGGCCACCAGACGCGCAAACGTGTCGTTCAGCAGAGCCTCGCGATCGTCCAGATCGGTACTCTGGAAGGTGCTGCTCAGTTCATTGAACAGATCCACCAGCGCGTGGTGCTGGACATCCACGTCCTCGACGCCCGTGATGAAGTTCTGGTCCCAGACAAAGGCATCCATGGGCGCTGTCCTTGAAAAATCGTGTGCATATAAGCTTAAGAGTCTGTTCAGAGTCTTTTTGGAGTCGCACAAGTACCTTGCCGGGATGGGGTGCAAGGCGCGGTGCGCAGCCAATAGCTCGGCTATTGGCAAGCGCCGCAACGCCGCAGACCGCCCGGCAAGGCACTTGCCCGAAGGGTTGGAGTGAAATCGGGCGATTGAACGCCCCGGCTGCTTGCATGGGCATGAGCCCATGCGTCGCATCCAAAGCTTCCACTCATCCCGATTGCACTCCAATGCGATCTCCAAAAAGACTCTGAACAGACTCTAAGCGCCCCAGGCGGTGCGCGGTTTGACACAATCGCGCCCTTTTCTCCTGATTTTCCCGATCTTTTCTAAGCGGGCCTGTTCAGCCCCTTGCCCTATGACGTCCCACTTACCCGATTCCACCGCGCGCGCCTTCACCCTCAGCGATTTTGATTTCGACCTGCCCCCCGAGCGCATCGCCCAGCACCCGACGCCCGAGCGCAGCGGCTCGCGCCTGCTCGATGGGCGCGGCAACGCCCCCTGCGACCGCATCTTCCGCGAACTCCCGGCCTTGCTGCGGGACGGTGACTTGCTGGTGTTCAACGACACCCGTGTCGTCAAGGCGCGCATCTTTGGCGAGAAGGACAGCGGCGGCAAGCTCGAACTGTTGATCGAGCGCGTGCTGACGGGCCACGCCGGCTGCGAGGTGGTGGCGCACATGAAGGTCAGCAAGAAGCCGCCCGTGGGCGCGCGCATCCACTTGGCGGGGGGCATGGCAGCCGGCGGTTTTGACGCCACGCTGCTGTCCCGCTGGCCCGATGCCGAAGGCCCGCTGTTTCGCTTTGCCTTGCACGGACCCGCTGGCGAGAGCGCCTGGGAGCTGATGGAGCGCTGCGGCCACCTGCCACTGCCGCCCTACATAGCCCGCGACCAGGCCAGCGGCCACGACGCCGACGAAGCGCAAGACTCCGAACGCTACCAGACGGTGTTTGCCCGTGCCCCCGGTGCGGTGGCGGCGCCCACCGCCGCCCTGCACTTTGACAACGCGGTACTCGCCGACCTGGCCGAGCGCGGCGTCGAGCGCGCCAGCGTCACGCTGCATGTGGGCGCGGGCACCTTCCAGCCGGTAAAGACGGAGAACCTGGCCGAGCACCGCATGCACGCCGAGTGGTATTCCATCCCGAGCGCCACGCTGGCGGCGCTGGAGCGCTGCCGCCAGCGCGGCGGCCGCGTGGTGGCCGTGGGCACGACGACGGTGCGCACGCTCGAATCCTGGGCGCAGAGCGGGCTGGCCGAGGGCGAGACGCGTATCTTCATCACGCCGGGCTTTGCCTTCCAGGTAGTGGACCTGCTGCTGACCAACTTCCACCTGCCCAAAAGCACATTGATGATGCTGGTCAGCGCCTTTGCCGGCTACGAACACATCATGGCGCTGTACCGGCATGCGATTGCACAGGGCTACCGGTTCTTCAGCTATGGGGATGCGATGCTGCTGGCGCGCAGCGCGAGCGCGCCAGACCGGTAGCGGCCCGGCCTCTGCAGGGCGGCGATTGCACTATCGAAAAGATAGCCGCTAGCGCTTATGGGATATGCGCTAGCACCCTATTTAATTCAAATCTTACAGCCCCAGGTGCTGCGCCACGAAATCGGCGTCCTTGTCGCCCCGGCCCGAGAGGTTGACCAGGATGTTCTGCTCGGGCGACAGGGTTTTCGCCAGCTTCATCGCATAGGCCAGCGCGTGGGCGCTTTCAAGCGCCGGGATGATGCCTTCGGTGCGCGAGAGCGCCATGAAGGCGTCCAGGCACTCGTCGTCCGTCACCGCCTCATACTGCACACGGCCCACGTCCTTGAGGTAGCAGTGCTGCGGGCCGACGCCAGGGTAGTCCAGGCCCGAGGCAATCGAATACACCGGCAGCGGCTCGCCGCGCTCGTCCTGCAGGTTGTAGCAAATGAAACCGTGGATGGCGCCTTTGGTGCCCAGCGTCATGGTGGCGGCGTGGTCGGGGGTATCCAGGCCACGTCCGGCGGGTTCCACGCCGACGAGCTGCACATCGGCATCGGGCAGGAATTCCGTGAAGATGCCCATCGCGTTCGAGCCGCCGCCCACGCAAGCCGTCACCACATCGGGCAGGCGCTGGTGCTCTGCCAGGAACTGCGCGCGCGCCTCGCGCCCGACGATGCTCTGGAAGTCGCGCACCATCTTCGGGAACGGGTGTGGCCCCACCACCGAACCGATGGCGTAGAAGAAATGCACCGGGTCCAACATGTACTCTTCAAACGCACTGTCCACCGCGTCCTTGAGCGTGCGCGTACCGCGCGTGACGGGCACCAGCTTGGCGCCCAGAATTTTCATCTTGGTGACGTTGGGGTGCTACTTGGCAATGTCGATCGCGCCCATGTGGATTTCGCAATCGATGCCCACCAGCGCGCAGGCCGACGCCAGCGCCACGCCGTGCTGGCCCGCGCCCGTTTCGGCCAGCACCTTGGTCTTGCCCATGTACTTGGCCAGCAGCGCTTCGCCCAGACAGTGGTTGATCTTGTGCGCGCCAGTGTGGTTGAGGTCTTCGCGCTTCAAGTGGATGTGCGCGCCACCCTGGCGATCGGACAGGCGCCTGGCATAAAAAATCGGACTCGGCCGGCCGACGTAATGCGCGTACAGGTCGGTCAGCTCGTCCTGGAACGCCGCCGTCTTGCGGACCTCTTCGTAGGCGACGTTGATGCCGTCCATCACGGCCTTGAGCTCGGGCGGGAGGATCTGCCCCCCATATTCGCCAAAGTAGCCCTGGCTGTCGGGCATTTCCAGAAACTGCTGTGCCATGCGGTGTCCCTCTGTGTGGTGAAAAAACTGTGAAATCTTAGAGCGTGTTGGCGGGCGCAGCTCTGCCAGCTAGGTGTTATTGCTTCCGCCTCACAAAACTTGAGATCTCTCGCGACGACGAACCGCGCACGAACACGGGATGTTTGTCGCAATCGACCCCATCACGCCACACCCTCATTCACGCCGATTAGGCGAAACGATGCCGTACCTTTGCATCCGGCGGTAGACCGTCGCCCGGCACATGCCAAGACTGCGGGCAGTTTCCGTCACATTCCACTGATACTGGCGCAAGGCCCGCAGAAGTACGTCTCGTGCACTCTCGGGGGTTGAGGGCGCACAGGTCGGCACGCCAGGATCGATACCCAGCGACAACAGCCTGGGCGGTGGCAGTGCCGTGCAGATCGTCCCGGTGATTTCGGCAGGAAGATGCTGCACACCAATGGTCTCACCACCGCTTAAGGCCAGCGCGGCCCGCAAGGTGTTCTTGAGCTGGCGGATATTGCCCGGCCATGCATAGCCGGCCAACAGGGGCAGCACATCCTCGGAAAAACCTGGCGTGCAGCTACCCAGGTCACTGGCTTCGGCATGCAGAACCGACTGAATCAGTGATTCCTTGTCCAACCGATCCCGCAAGGCAGGCAGCGCCAGCGTGAACCCCGCAAGCCGGTAATACAGGTCCAGGCGGAACGCTCCCGATGCCACCAGATCCCCAAGATCGCGGTGGGTTGCGCAAATGACTTGCAAATCCACGGGCGTGGGTTGCTCGGCCCCCAGCGGCATCACCTCGCGCTCGGCGAGTACCCGCAGCAGCCGCGTTTGCAGAGCCAGTGGCATGTCGCCGATTTCGTCCAGAAACAAGGTGCCCTTGTGCGCCAGAAGTATCTGGCCACGCACCCCTTTGGAACGGGCTCCGGTGAACGCACCATCCCGGTAGCCAAACAGCTCGCTCTCGATCAGAGCCTCGGGAATGGCGGCACAGTTGAGTGCCACAAAGGCCTGGGCAGCGCGTTCGCTGGCTTCGTGCATGGCTTTGGCAAACGCCTCTTTGCCGGTGCCCGATTCGCCGTGCAGCATTACAGGTAGCCCTTTACCCAGCACACGCAGCGCCTGCTGGACATTGCGCTCCATGCGGGTATCGTCGCCTGCCAGGCGCCTCAGGGCTGCGCTTGAGGAGTCTGCACGCTGCGGTGTACAAATCGGCGCAGATAGGTTTGCCAACGGGCGGCGGCGCGGGTGACGTGCCAAGGCGAAACACTGGCTCCCCGAGTGCAGCAAGCGCAATGCGAACGGATCAAGCGTTGACTGTGTCAGAGCCTCCAGGGCGTCGAAGCGAATTCCAAACACATCCTCCACCCGGGCATGCGCAAAGGAGGCAGGCGTTGCCCCCACGTCCTGCAAAAACCGCTGGTTGGCTGCCACGATATGTCCGCCTTCGTCCAATGCGATTAGTCCCTCGGTCGCAACTTCCATGAACTCCCGCCGGCTGGAGATACGCAAGACCAGGAGGCGTTCGTACTGGCGCAGGAAGTTCGCGTTCTCCACCATGCGTGCGGTGTACTTGACCATCTGCAACACCAGGTGCTGGCTGCGCTTGTCGCCAGGGGACTGCAGTGCCGAGGCATCAAGCACGGCGAGAAGCTCGCCGTTGGGCGCAAGAATGGGCGCCGCGCTGCAGGTCAACGCATGGTTCAGTGCCCTGAAATGCTCTGTCTGGTGCACCGTGATCGGCTGTCGTTCGGTGGTTGCCAAACCCACGGCACAAGTGCCTTCCTTTTCCTCAGACCAGCAGCTTCCCAGGTAGAGGCCCGCGCGCCGCAGATCGCGGTCGATGACTGGGTTGTGGATGAAATCCACCGTCACCCCTTGCGCATCGGTCAGGAGCACGACATAGCCGGCATCGCGGATCTGCATGAACAGCGACTCGGTGCCGCTTCGTGCCACCGCGAGAAGTGGCTCTATCGGTGTGCGGTGCTCACGCACGGCGCTGACGGGCAGCACGCGCGGAGGGTCGCAGCGCCCCGGATCCAACTGGTAAAGACTGATCGAACGTTGCCGCGAACGTTCGATGATCACGTCATCGGCGTCTATCGACACATTGATCGGCGGGTTGTCCGGCCGAGCAAAGGCCGTGAAGCGAGAGGCCTGGGCCATGGTTCTGTCTCCTGCGGTGGGCGTCGTGGGCCCACACGTCATCTTGCGTCTGCTGTCATGGATGCTGCCCCATATTACGGCAATCACCATCCGCAACCTCGGAAGCGCCACCCCCCTTCAAACCGACGCGGGCGGCGCTACAGAGCAATGCGTCAGACTTAGCCAGTCGTCCAGCCGCCGAACAAGCGCCGCCGGTTGGTCCGCATGCACCCAGTGGCCAGCACCGGCAATATTCTCAAGAACGGCATCGGCAAACAGCGTACGGATCAGCGGCATGTGATGCTCACGCAGGTAACAAGAAGAGGCTCCGGCAATGAACAGCGCAGGAACCCGGGATTTGCGCTGGCGCGCCGACACCGCAAAGCGCAGCAGCTCCGGCATGCTTGCGGCAATGCCGTGCCAGTGGATACGCCAGGCCCACCCGGCACCACGACGCACCAGGTTCTGCAGCAGCATGGCACGAAGGCGCTGCGACGGCAGGTAGCGGGCCAATTGTGCGTGCGCATCTTCGCGGCTGGTGACGCTGGACAGATCAAGCCGTAGCGCAGCATGAATCAGTGGCATGAATCTGTCGGGATATGTATCGGGCGCGATATCCACCACCGCCAGGCGACTTGTGCGCTGCGGATGGCGCTGCGCAAAGGCCATTGCGAGCTTGCCACCCATGCTGTGGCCCACCAGAGCTGCCTGCTCTATGGCATGTGCATCGAGCAGCTCACGCAGGTCCTCGCTCATCAGGTCATAGTCCATGCGCTCTGTGTGGGGAGATGCACCGTGGTTGCGCAAATCCACCGTCAGCACGCGGTAGCGCCGCGCCAGCGGAACGGCTATGTGGTGCCACTGCGCGCACGAGCCAAACAGGCCGTGCAGCAGTAGCACCGGTTGGCCTGCGCCATAGCTGCGCCAGGCAAGCCGCACCGGCGGATGGCTGGCAACGGGGGGAAATGCAGGCCCGCCACCCACCGCTGTCCTTAGAGCTCACGCCGGTTCATGGCCCCGGCGATGTACTCGGCCTGGCGGATTGCCAGGGCGACAATCGTCAAGGTCGGATTGGCCGCGGAACTCGACGTGAACTGACTTCCGTCGGAGACGAAAAGGTTCTTCACATCGTGCGACTGGCCCCACCGGTTGACCACACCGTCGCGCGCCTTGGCACTCATGCGATTGGTGCCCATGTTGTGGCTGGCGGGATAGGCCGGCATATCGACCACGCGCGTGGCGCCCACTGCCTCCGACAGCTTGCGCCATTGCACCAGTCCGTGCGCTGTGATCCGGTCGTCATTTGCATGGTAGGTCTTGGTGACGATAGGTATGGGCAGGCCGTACTGATCCTTCTCGGTCGGGTGCAGCGTGATGCTGTTTTGCTCGCGCGCCAGGTCTTCCCCACAGACCCAGACGCAGCTCATGTGGTCGTACATCTCGAGTGCCGACGTCACATCACGGCCCCAGCCGCCGGGCTTCATGAACGCTGCGGTGTAGGGCAGGTGCAGCGCCAGGCCTTCAAGGTAGTAACCGCCGAAGAAACCTCGCTGGGTATCTGGGGTCACTTCGTCGGCGACCACGGCCGCAATGTCGAACCCACGGTACATATAAACCGGCTTGCGGTGGATGGCGACCGCTGCTGCCGTGGCATGGTTCATGTAGTTCCTGCCGACCTGGCCCGAGGAGTTGGCGAGACCGTCAGGGAACATGCTGGAGGCCGAGTTAAGCAGCAGGCGGGGTGACTCAATAGAGTTGCCGGCCACACAGACCACGCGCGCACTCTGCAACTGGCGTTTGCCGTCCTTGTCCATGTACAGGACGCCGCTGGCCTTGCCCGACTTGTCATGCACGATTTGCAGCACCATCGACTCTGGCCGAAGCTCAACGTTGCCAGTAGCCAATGCCCTGGGAACTTCGGTGTAGAGCGTGGACCATTTGGCGCCGATCTTGCAGCCCTGCATGCAAAAGCCGATCTGCTGACAGCCCGGTCGCCCGTCATAGGGGATCGAATTGGATGCGACAGGGCGGATGATTTGTTTGTAGCCCACCTTGCGTGCGCCAACGTCAATCACCTTGTAGTGATTGTTGGGCGGCATCGCGGGCAGACCGCTGGCCTGGGTTCCCGTCACACCCATCTTCTTCTCGGCTTGGAAGTAGTAAGGCGCAAGATCCTTGAGGGTGATGGGCCAGTCCAGCACGTTGGCTCCTTCTACGGTGCCGTAGTGGGTGCGTGTCCGAAAATCGTGCTCTTGGAACCGAAGTGCCACGCCGGACCAATGGATGGTGGAGCCACCCACGCCCTTGACGATCCATGCCGGCAGGTTGGGATAGGTCTTGGTGTGGTGCCATCCGCCTGCCGAGATACGCTTGTCCAGCCACGAAATTTTGTTGAACATGCCCCATTCGTCGTTCTCGAAGTCGGCCTGTGTGAAATGTTTTCCCGCTTCAAGCACCACACACTTGACGCCGCGCTGCGCCAGTTCGTTGGCGAGTGTTCCGCCGCCGGCGCCCGAGCCGACGATGACCACCACGCTGGTGTCGTCGAAGGCGAATTTTGTTTCTTTTGTCATGTTGTGTCTCCTGTTAAGGGTGCTGGCTCAGAGCCAGTCGAGATCGTTGAAGCCGCGCGTGAGGTAGCCGCCCTTTTGCCAGGACGAGCCTTCGTAACCAAACAGCGGCCACAGCTCCTTGTTGTTGTAGAGACCGGTCACCAGGTCGCCCTGTATCTTTTTGAAGAAAGGGGTGCCTTCTATTGCCTGGAGCAGCACCACGCGTTCTGGCTCGGTGGGCACCTGCACATAGGGCTTTGCGTAGAGCTTCATGGCGCTCGCGTCGAGCGCTTCCACCCCGTCGCGAAGCAGGGCATGCAGCGCCGGGTCTTTCGCCGCCGCCGCGTCGTAGGGGGCCTCGGCATGCAGGTAGTACCGATCGGGCAGCTTGTCATGCGGAAAGATGTCGCGGGCCATGCGTACCAGGGTGTTCCCGGTCTCGGCACCCAACACCGGGAAAGACTGCGCCTGCGCGCTCGCGGGCGCCATCGAAAGTACCGACAGCGGCGCCACCGTAGCGCCAAGGGCGCCAAGCCCGCTGCCACGCAGAAAGCTGCGGCGGGCGATCTGGGGCCGCTTGTCAAGCATGCGCATGGGCACAGCCGCAGGCGACGTGGTCTCCGGCGCGGTGGCGACGGTTAGACGGGAATCGTGGGTCATGATGAATGTCTCCTTGTTGTAGAAATCGCTACGTCACTGTGTGCAGTTCTGGCGTTCAAGCCGTCTCCTGAGAGCCTCTGCCACCGAGCGCTCCAGCGCCTGTGCATCAAAGCTGGCGTCAAGCTCCTCACGGCAACTGCTGGTGAGCTGCGCCAGTTGCTGCGCATCGCCAGAACCGCGTGCCAGCGTGCGGCACAGCAGCGCCCAGGGAGAAGCCTCCAGCAGCACGCCCCCTACGAGCAATACGCCCGTGCGCTTGCGTACCTGTGCCAGCCCGACCAGCTTGCGGCCATCGGCTGTCAGCACTTCCCAAGGCGATAGGCCACCGAAGCAAGCCCAGTCCACGCCTTGTGGCCGCTGCGGCGGACCGGTTGCCCGAAGGCTCTCGGGTGACACCGCGTGTGCACCAACCAGACCGGCACCACACAGCACCTGCGCCAGGTCTTCGCCCAGCCACCGGTAGCTGCCGACCGGGCCCGAGGTAGCCAGGGGATGGTCCGGCGGCAGAGCAACCGACAACCCCAGCATCCAGGGCCCCGTCAGCACGGCGCCACCACCAGAGGCACGAATCAGTACCGGCATACCCACCAATTCATCGGCGCCGGAGAGCAGGCGCCGCTGCGAGCAACCCAGCACCACCACCGGCTGTGCATAGCGCCACAAGCGCCAGGCAGGCAGCTGTACCGGCTCGGCCAGCTGCTGCTCATTCCATAGCTGCTCATGCACGGCCATGGGGAGGTCGCCTATGGCGCACTCATAGTCCATCGCAGGTTTCCAAGTGCTCACGCACACTGCGCAGGAACAGCGCCGCGGGATGGCCGTCCACCGCCCGGTGGTCAAACACCAAGGTCAGTGTGCTCATGGGAGCGATCGCAAGCGACCCGTTGCGCACAACAGGCCGGTCCGTCATGCGGCTCAGGCCCAGGATGCCCACTTGGGGAGGATTCAGGATTGGCGTGAACCAGTCGATTCCCGTCATGCCAAGATTGGTGACGGTGAAGCTGCCGCCCTGGTAAGTTTTAGGCGGCAAGCGGCCGTCGCGGGTGCCTTGGGCCAGCTCCCGTGACGCCGTCGCCAGCTGCTCGATGGACAGGGTGTCGGCATTCCGAATCACCGGCACCGCCAGGCCGTCGCTCAAGGCGACGGCCAGACCCAAGTGAATCGCACTTGCACGCTCGATGCCACCCTCACGCATCCAGGCATTCAGCGCAGGGTGCTCGCGCAGCGCCAGCGCCACGGCGCGCAGCACCAGCGAAGTGACCGTCATGCGCAGCGGCGCACCGGGCGCCGCCTGGCGCTCTGCCAGCAGCGCCAAGGCGTGCGACAGATCAACTTCGGCACCCATGGCAACGCGCGGCGCCTGCCAGCCCGCCGTCATGTTGCGCGCGATGCTGCCGCGCAGGCCCTTGAGCGCAATCAACGACGCAGGCTGCCGGGATTCGGCAGATTCAGCAGATTCGGTATCGGTGGCCACTGCGCTCATTGCAGTGTCGCCAGTGCCTGGCCTGGTTTGAAGGTCTCTTCTGCGGCCACCAGAATCTTCCCGATCACGCCATCCATCGGCGCCAGCACTTCATGATTGGCTTTGACGACCACCACGCTGACAACTGGCTGCCCTGCACTGACGTGGTCCCCCTCTTTCACCAGCCAATCCTCTACAAGGGCTTCGGTGCCGGGCTCTACGTCCTGCCAGGCTTCAGCGTTGAGCACAATTGCAGTCATGCGGACGCTCCTTCAAGCTGGGGCACCCCCATCAGCCGTTGCGAGGCGGCGACGATGGCCTCGACCTGCGGGATCACAAACTGCTCCAATGGCCGGCTATAGGGGATCGGCACATCGGGCACTGCCAGTCGGCGCACAGGGGCCTTCAGCTTCACCGTGTCCAGGTTCTCGGCAATCAACGCGGCGATTTCGCCGGAAAGGCCGAAGCTCAGGTAGTCCTCATCGGCCACCAGCAGGCGACCCGTCTTGCGCACCGACCGCAGCACGGCCTCACGATCAAGCGGCACGACCGTGCGCAGATCAATCACCTCGGCCTCAATGCCGGCAGCGGCCAGCTGTTGCGCCGCAATCAGCGACTTCTGCACCATCTGGCTGAGGGTCACGATGGTCAGGTCGCGGCCCTCGCGCACCACATTTGCCTGACCGAACGGAATCACGTAGGGTTCCAGCGGAACAGCATTTGTGCTGCCCTCGAAATACGACATCCATGGCAGCCCCATGATTCCTTTGTGGAACAGGAACACCACCGGGTTGTCTTCGCGGATGGCCTGGGTCATCAGCCCCTTGGCGTCGTAGGCGTTTGAGGGCACCACCACCTTCATGCCAGGCATGTGCGCAAACGTTGCGTACAGGCATTGCGAATGCTGCGCCGCGTCGTTGTAGCCCCCGCCGATAGCAGCCATGAGCACCATGGGCAGGCGGATGTTGCCGCCCGCCATATAGGTGTTCTTGGCCATGTGGTTGTAGATCATGTCCATGCACACACCAAAAAAGTCGACAAACATCAACTCGGCAATCGGGCGCATGCCTTCGGCTGCGGCACCAATTGCCGAACCGATGAACGCTGTCTCCGAAATCGGGGTGTCCATGATGCGGTCCTTGCCATATTTGGCGAGCAGGCCACCGGTGGCACTGAAAATGCCTCCGTACTTGGCCACGTCCTCGCCCATCACAAAGACCTCGTTGTCGCGCTCCATCTCCTGATCGATGGCCTCCGAGATGGCTTGCGCCATGGTCAGCTTGCGTGCTGTCTGGGTAGTCATATCGCGTCTCCTGTTCTGAGTGATGGCGGTGTCAGGAGAAGACGTGCATCAGCGCGTCTTCCGCCTTGGGATAGGGGCTGGTGCGACCGTATTCGTAGGCCTCTGCGATGCGTACGCCGACACGCGCTCGCAGCGCCTTGTCCGCAGCGTCGTCCAACAGCCCTGCGCGTCGCAGGTGCTCACCCAGAAGCGGAATAGGGTCGTGGCGGCGCAAGGACTCCACCTCGCCTTTAGGGCGGTAAGTTTCTGGATCACCCTGGAAGTGGCCGAGATAGCGGTCGGTCTTCACCTCAAGCAAGGTCGGACCTTCACCGCGCCGCGCCCGCTCAATCGCGGCACCAGCCGCCGCATACACCGCCAGCGCATCGTTTTGCTCCACCAGCACACCAGGCATGCCATAGGCGGCGGCGCGACTGGCATTCCAGGCGACTGAGGTGGATTCAGACTTCTCGACTGAGATGCCGTACTTGTTGTCTTCGCACACAAACAGCACCGGAAGCTTCCACAGCGCGGCCAGGTTCATGGACTCATGAAAGGCGCCCTGGTTGGCCGCCCCTTCGCCGAAAAAGGCCACAGCCACCCAGTTCTTGCCACGCTTCCTGGCCGCAAGGGCCGCGCCACAGGCCGGCGGCATGCTGGCACCGACGATGCCACTGCAACTGAACTTGTGCGCGGGATCGAAGAGGTGCATGTGGCCCCCCTTGCCACGCCCCAAACCCGTATCCTTGCCAAATATTTCCGCCGTCATGGGCTTGAGCGGAACGCCCTTGGCAATGGCAAAGTGATGAGGACGGTGCGAGCCCACCACCGTGTCATCGTCGTGCAGATGCGCGCAGACGCCCACGGCCACAGGCTCCTGCCCAGCGGCCAGGTGCATCTCACCGGGTACCGGTCCGGCGCCGATATCAAAAGCCAGACCCTTCTGGATGTGCGGGGGCAGCTTGCCTTCTAGATAGATCCGGGCCATCGTCTCTTCGTATTCCCGGATCTCTATCATTTTTTCGTACATCCAGAGTTGTTGCTCTGTAGTCGCATTCATATCGAGATCTCCGTGTCGTTGTCTAAGGATCCCCCGCACGCGCTTACCGGCGGAGACAGTGCGCTGAAAGGGCCTGTGCCCGTGTTCTGCACAGAGGACAACGCAATGGGTGTGCCATCTGCGGCCAATAGGTCAAATTGACGGGAAAACCCTGAGACAAAAGGGTCAAAAGACGCTGTTTGGCGTCAGCCAGAGCGTGTTTCTGGCACGGCTGATCCGGGTGAGAGCCATGCAATGCGACATGGCATTGCGACATCTGCTCCACCTGTCGCAGCGCGACGCGACAGGTGTCGCCGCCACGAGGAAGATCCGCTGGATGGCTGCGACAAGTCGGCCGGAGCATCCCTTTGAACACTTCCTGTCCGTTTGGCAGGGCCCTGCGACGGACACAGAACGCATTGACACGCCGAATATGCCAATCCCTCATCCACTTAATGCGCAGAAAGTAACGATTGCGCCTCTATGTCCGGACTTGATGTGGCGCGAGTCATGGTCCCGGATGGGATTGGCTGGCGAATGTCCTATGGGTTTGGCGCACCTACGGTGCACGGCAGATCAACGACAGGTACGCGCAGGAACCATGCGGGGCACCGCCCCCATGGCGGGAGGCTGGTTGGCGGAAGGCAGTTCCACGCAATAGTCGCCCCACGGCCCCGACACCTTCGCGGTGCGCGAGCCCCCAGGGCCACGCAGGTCGCGCACCACGGCCCCGGCGCCCAGGGTGGCGGACGCCTCACCGTCCCAGGCTTGCGGCGCGCGGGACCGTCCTTGCCGGCGCTGCCAGGCACGCTCCCTCTCCAGCGCGCGCACCACTGCATCCGGACCAGGCGCGGCCTGCGGCTGCGCAGTGGAAGCGGGCGGGCTTGGCATCGATACAGCGGCGGCCACTGGCGCCTGCATCTCGGGGCTTGCAGCGGGCTGGCGCACACGCCCCCTCGGCAACGGCCGGACGATGGCCGCTGTGGCAAGCCTTCTGGCCCTCGGCGCTGCGGAGCGCGCCCCGGCCGCTTCGCCAGTTTCGCCCGGCACAACCCCGGCAGCCGGTGCGGGCACAGGCGTGGGCGTGGGTGCCAGCGCCACCCACAGCATGGCCGGGGGCGGCACCAGCGATGGCGTCGGCAGGACGGACTGGGGCACCAGCGTCCGCCACAGCACCGCCAGCCCGACGCCATGCAGCATCAGCGACCCAGCCACCGCCCAGACCAGGCGCTGGCGTGCCGGGACAGCGCACGCCTGTTTACTGCTGCGGGGAACCACTCGCCAGACCAGCCGGTGGCGCCGCCCCTTCATCGGGAATCCAGGTCAGCAGATCCCCTGGCTGACACTGCAAGTAGCTGCAGATGGCGGACAGGGTCTCAAATCGCACGCCCTTGACCTTGCCGCTCTTGAGCAGGGACAAATTGGCCTCGGTGATGCCCACATGGGCCGCGAGATCTCGCGACTTGACCTTTCGACGCACAAGCATCTCATCCAGCGTGACAACTATCGCCATGGGTGGGTGTCCTGGATGAATTACACGAACGCGTTGGCTTCGGCCTGCAGGCGGCAGCCCTCGGCCAGCACATGGGCCAGCAGCAGCATCATGAGCCCCACCACCAGCATGCTCATTTCAAACGAACCCAGGCCCAGCACAATCAGCCCGCCGTTCTGCCCGGACGCAAGCCACGACAGCAGCGCCGTCACCCCCATCTGGTAGAGCAGCGAGGTCACAAACATCGCCAGAAAACCCCAGCCGACACCACGAAATCCGCGCACCACCACGGGCCCGAACACCTCTCCCGCCAAAAAGGCACGGCAAATGCGGTGCACGCACCACACGGCATAGAACATGGCCAGTGCGGGGATGCACTCGAGCCCCACCCCCACCCAGCGCCATGGCAGGTCCATGGACTGTGGCGGCGTCAGGCCGGCCAGCAAGGCCTGTGCAGGCACCACGGTCAGAGGCATCCAGCCAGCCCAGCCGCCCTCCTGCCCAATCGCCGCCCAGCGCGCCAGCGAAACCCCGAACGACACCAGTGCACACACCCAACTGGCAACCAGCAAACCCCAGGCGAGGCGCCGAAACGAGGGCTCCTGCACCGGCGAACCTTGAGAGGCCATGGAAGAAAACATGGTGTGCACCCGATGAAATTTCTGTAAAACAATAATAATATACTGTTTTACAGAAATACCATCGAACAATGGCCTTGGACCTGCCCACCCCACCCGATCGCAGCGAGCGTCCGCCCGCGCGGCAGACGGCCTCGGCGCTGCACGCCCTCTGGCGTGTCTTGCCAGCGCTTGCCATGGCGTCGGCCGTGCTGGCCGCCTGTGGCAGCGTACCCGTAACCTCGCTGTGGAAACTGCGCAAGCTCAACCTGGAGACGCTGGACCCCGCAGCGCTGCGCGCTGCGGTGGTGCACCGGCCCGGCTTGCAAGTCCATGGCCAGGGCCTGGTGCTGACCGTGAGCGTGTCGCGCAAGCTGCGCCAGCCCAACGGCGGCACCGTGACCGAGCAACTGGAAGAGAAACTTCCCCTGCAGGAGCTGCGCAGCACGGCCGAACGCAGCCTGCTGGCAGAGTACGACGGCCCCCAGACCTCAACGCAAGTCTGGCGCGTCGACCCCGCCGCCCTGCCCCGGCTGCAGGCCCTGCGTGCGAGGGCACTGGGCTGGAAAGGAACGGATGGCGGGCAACGTGTGCTGGGCCTGGGACTGGAACTGGCTGGCTTCCAACAAAAGGGCGCTCACAACCGGACCGTGACCACCCTGATCCGCTTTACCGAGCCGGGCGAATACATCCCTATCGTGCGCAACATGGATCTGGCCGAAACCATGTCCGCAGCAGATCTGAAACAACGGTTTCCAGACTGCCCCGCAGGCTGAGATCCTACGGACTCGCAGTGCCTTCAGCCCCCATGCGCCAGGCGAAACGCCCGCGCCTTGCCGAAGTGCCCGCAGCCGATGAAGGGCACGGGCGGGCGCAGGGCCGACAGGGGCGACGGATGGTTGGCACACAGCACCAGGTGCTGCGGGGCGGTGATGAGCGCACGTTTGGACTGCGCGTGCGCGCCCCAGAGCATGAAGACCACCGGCTGCGCCTGCGCGGCGACGTGGGCGATCAGCGCATCGGTCAGCAGCTCCCAGCCGCGCCGGGCGTGGCTGCCGGGTCGGCCTTCTTCGACGGTGAGGGTGGTGTTGAGCAGCAGGGCGCCGCGCTCGGCCCAGGCCACCAGGCTGCCGCCGGGCACCGGAAACGCGGGCGGCGGCTGGCCCAGATCGCGCTCGATTTCCTTGAAGATGTTGCGCAGCGAGGGCGGCAGCGCCACGCCCGGCGCGACGGAAAACGCCAGGCCATGCGCCTGCCCCCGGCCATGGTAGGGGTCCTGGCCCAGGATGACGACACGCACTTTCTCAGGCGGCGTGAGTTCGAGCGCGCGCAGCGGCTGCGGCGGGAAGATGCTGGCGCCGGCTGCCAGGCGCTCACGCAGAAAGGCCAGCAACCGCACGCCAGCGGGCGAGGCGAAGAAGCCATCGACCAGCGGTTGCCAGCCTGGCGCCACCGGCCAGTCGCGCGGATCGGCCGTCTGGAGCTGATCGGGAGGGGGGGCGTTGGATTTCATATCAAAAAGGCCTCCAGCGCTTATCCCATATGCGCAAGCAGCTATTGATTCAGTAGTAAAGACGGCTCGTACCCGTTGAAGGGTGCATCACGCAAACAGCTCTGCCAGCGCCAGCCCTGGCTCCTCGGCCCGCATGAAAGCTTCGCCCACCAAAAACGCCTGCACGCCAGCGGCGCGCAACTTCTGCACATCGGCGCGCGTGGCCACACCCGATTCGGTCACCAGCAGGCGCCCGGCCGGCACCTGCTTTTGCAGATCCAGCGTGGTCTGCAGATTGACTTCGAAGGTCTTCAAGTTGCGGTTGTTCACGCCAATGAGCGGGGTTTGCAGGCGCAGCGCTCGCTCCATCTCGGCAGCGTCGTGCACCTCGACCAGCACCGCCATGTCAAGCGCGCGGGCAATGGCTTCAAAGTCGCGCATCTGCACATCGTCAAGGCAGGCGGCGATCAGCAGCACCGCATCGGCGCCGATGGCGCGCGACTCGTAGATTTGCCATTCATCGACCATGAAATCCTTGCGCAGCACCGGCAGCTGGCAACTGGCGCGCGCCTGCTTCAGGTAGTCGATGCGGCCCTGGAAGTACTGCCGGTCGGTCAGCACCGAGAGGCAGGCGGCGCTGACCTGGCCGTCGCCCTCCGAATAGCTCTGGGCAATATCGGCGGGCTCGAAATCGGCGCGCAGCACGCCCTTGCTGGGGCTGGCCTTTTTCACCTCGGCAATCACCGCGGCCTGGCCCCGCGCGATTTTGCCGCGCAGCGCGGCCTCGAAATCGCGCGTCAGCACGCGGCTCTCGGCGTCCTGGCGGATGGTGGCCAGGGGCGTGCGCTGCTTGGCTTGTGCGACTTCTTCGTGCTTGGTGGCGACGATTTTTTGCAGGATATCGGACATGTTCAAAGTGTGGGGGCTTGGGCGTGGGTGAAGGTGACGAGCTGGTCCAGGCGCTGCTTCGCCGCACCGCTCGCCAGCGCCTCGCGTGCGCGCACCAACCCGTCGGCAATGGATTCGGCGACACCGGCCGCGTAGAGCGCAGCGCCTGCGTTCAGGCAGACGATGTCGGCAGCCGGGCCTTCTGCACCGCCCAGCACGGCGAGCAGCATGTCGCGCGATTGCTCGGGCGTCTCCACGCGGAATGCCCGGTTGCTGGCCATCGCCAGGCCAAAGTCCTCCGGGTGGATTTCGTATTCCCGCACCTGGCCGTCTTTCAGCTCACCGACCAGCGTGGCCGCGCCCAGGCTGATTTCGTCCATGCCGTCGCGACCATAGACCACCAACGCGTGCTCGGCGCCCAGGCGCTGCAGCGCGCGCACCTGGATACCGACCAAATCCGGGTGAAACACACCCATCAGGATGTTGGGCGCGCCCGCCGGGTTGGTCAGCGGCCCGAGGATGTTGAAGATGGTGCGCACGCCCAGCTCACGCCGCACCGGGGCGACGTTTTTCATGGCCGGGTGGTGGTTGGGCGCGAACATGAAGCCGATGCCGACCTCGGCAATGCTGCGCGCGATGGCAGCGGGCGGCAGGTCGATGCGCACGCCGAGCTGCTCCATCACGTCGGCGCTGCCGGACTTGCTCGACACGCCGCGCCCGCCGTGCTTGGCGGTGCGCGCACCGGCGGCGGCGGCGACGAACATGGCGCAGGTGGAAATGTTGAAGCTGGCCGCGCCGTCGCCGCCCGTGCCCACGATGTCCACCAGGTGCGTGGTGTCCGCCACCGGCACCTTGGTCGAGAACTCGCGCATCACCTGCGCGGCGGCGGTGATCTCGCCAATGGTTTCCTTCTTGACGCGCAGGCCGGTGATGATGGCCGCCGTCATGACGGGCGAGAGCTCGCCCCGCATGACCATGCGCATCAGGTGCAGCATTTCGTCGTGGAAGATTTCGCGGTGTTCAACGGTGCGCTGCAGCGCTTCCTGCGGGGTGATGGACATGGGGGCGTTCCTTTCTGTAGGAAGGGGTCAGTACACCGCCGTGCCGCTGGTGGCGGGCACGGCAGCACGGTCGGGCGAATGGGCGAAGAACTGCCGCATGCACTCGAGCGCGTATTCCACGCCGGCGGCATCGACATCGAGGTGCGTGACAAAGCGCAGGCCGATCAGGCCGGTGGCGCGCACGCCGCGCTGCTGCAGCCAGTCGAGCAAGGCCGGGCCACGGCCGTCCGCCACATCGACAAACACGATGTTGGTGCTGGCCGAGCGCACCTTGAGGCCGGCTATGCCCTGCAGGCCGCCCGCCAGTTGCTGCGCCAGGGCGTGGTCTTGCGCCAGCCGGTCCACATGGTGCTCCAGCGCATGCTGCGCCGCAGCGGCCAAGAAGCCGGCCTGGCGCATGCCACCACCGGCCATTTTCCGAATGCGCCGCGCCCGCGCGATGAACTCACGCGAGCCGCACAGCGCCGACCCGACGGGGGCGCCCAGGCCCTTGCTGAAGCAGACCGAAAGGCTGTCGAAATGGCCCGCGATCTCGCCGACCCGCGCAAGAGCGCTCTGGCCGGGCGCGGCGGTTGCCACGGCGGCGTTGAATACGCGTGCACCATCCAGATGGGTGGCAAGGCCGTGCGCGCGGGCAAGCTCGGTGGCGCCGCGCAGGTAGTCATCGGGCAGGACGTGGCCGTTCCAGGTGTTCTCCAGACACAGCAAGCGGGTGCGTGCGAAATGCGGGTCGTCGGGCTTGATGGCGGCGGCAATGTCGGCCAGCAGCATGCGGCCCTGCGCGTCCTGCACCAGGGGTTGGGGCTGCACACTGCCCAACACGGCCGCACCCCCGCCTTCATAGCGGTAGGTGTGCGCGTTCTGGCCCACGATGTACTCGTCGCCGCGCTCGCAATGCGCCAGGATGCCGCAAAGGTTGCTCTGCGTGCCGCTGGGCATGAACAGCGCGGCCTCTTTGCCGGTAATGGCGGCGATGCGCTCTTGCAAGGCATTGAGGGAAGGATCGTCGCCAAACACGTCGTCCCCAACCGGCGCGGCCACCATGGCGGCGCGCATGGCGGCCGTGGGCTGCGTGACGGTGTCGCTGCGCAGGTCAACCTGTCGAGTGGAGTTGGTGAGGTTGGTGGGGGTCGTGCGGCTCATGTCGGCTCCAGAAAATGCTTCCACAACGCGTGGCGGTGCCCGCACCTCATGCGGCGGCGGGCAGGTCGCTCAGCGCCAACCGCACCCCGAAACCGATGAACAGCGTACCGGCCACGCCGTCCAGCCAGCGCATGCCGCGCTGCAAGGCCCCCGCGCGCCGCGCAGCCCAGGCGGTGGCCAGGGCCCAACCGCTGTTGACGAGCGTGCTGTTAAAGGTAAACAAAAGACCCAGCGCCAGGAACATGGCGCTGGCGTGCGCGCTGCCCGGGGCAATGAACTGCGGCACGAAGGCCAGGAAGAACAGCGCCACCTTGGGGTTGAGCACATTGGTGAGAAAGCCGCGGCGAAACACCGTGGCCAGGTCCACATCCGGCGCGGCGGCGGCGCTCGTCCCCGGAGCGGTGCGCTCGCCGCGCAGGGCGGCGCGCAGCATGCGCGCACCGATCACCACCAGGTACAGCGCCCCGACCAGCTTGAGCACGCCAAACGCCGTGGCCGACGCGGCGACCAGCGCGCTGACCCCGACGGCCGCCGCCGCCACGTGCACGCAGCAGCCTGCCGAAATACCGAGCGCCGCCACCACGCCGGCGCGGGCGCCACGGCGCGCGGCGTGGGCGATGATGAAGAACACGTCAGGCCCCGGCGTGAGGTTGAGCAGCAGGCCTGCGGCGACAAACAGCAACCATTGGTGAGCAGCCATAAGGGTCGATCCAAAAGTTTTGGTGTTTTTGGCCTCTAGCGCTTATGCAGCAAGCGCTTCCAGCTATGATTTCTGGAGTTCATCGGCCCCTTGGAGCAGGAAGTTGCGCAGCAGCGCATGCCCGTGCTCGGAGAGGATGCTCTCGGGGTGGAACTGCACGCCCTCGATGGGGAGCTGCTTGTGGCGCACGCCCATGATTTCGCCATCCTCCGTCCAGGCGGTGATCTCCAGCACCTCGGGGCAGCTCGCGCGCTCGATGGACAGCGAGTGGTAGCGGTTAACCGTGAACTGGCGCGGCAGCCCGGCAAACACCCCCGTTTGCGTGGTGGTGATGACGCTGGTCTTGCCGTGCATGAGCTGCTGCGCGCGCACGATGCGGCCCCCGAACGCCGCGCCGATGGCCTGGTGTCCCAGGCACACACCGAGAATCGGCAACCGACCGGCAAAGTGCGCAATGGCCGGCACCGAGATACCGGCCTCCTGCGGCGAGCAGGGGCCAGGCGAGACCACCAGCCGGTCCATGGCGCCGGACGCAAGGCGCGCGTCCAGATCGGCCAGCGTGACTTCGTCGTTGCGCACCACCTCGACCTCGGCGCCCAGTTCGCCGAAGTACTGGACGATGTTCCAGGTGAAGCTGTCGTAGTTGTCGATCATCAAGAGCTTCATGCGCTTTCTCCCTGGGCAGCGTGGCTGCGCAGCCGCGCGAATTCGCGTTCCTCGAAGGCGATGCAGGCCTCCATCAGGCTGCGGTAGATCTGCTCGATGACGTCGCTGTCGCCGCCTTCCTTCGAGGCCGCGCGGCGCACGCGCTGCACGATGTCTTCGATGCGCGCCTCGTCCCGCACCTGGCTGGCGCGCTGCTTGATGCGCGCGGCCTGCGTCATGTAGCCGACGCGCTCGACCAGCAGCGGCACCAGCACGTCGTCGAGCGCATTAATGGCGCGGCGCACGTCCTGCATGTCCTGGCAGGGCTTCACTTTTTCGATCGCGCGTGTCATTCCAGGCCCTCCTCGACCAGTTCTGCAGCGCGCAGGATGGCGCGCGCCTTGTGTTCCGTCTCGCGCCATTCGAGCTCGGGCACCGAATCGGCCACCACGCCGGCCGCGGCCTGCACGTACAGCTCGCCGTCCTTGACGATGGCGGTGCGGATGGCTATCGCCACGTCCATATCGCCCGCGTAGCTCAGATACCCGCAGGCGCCGCCATACAGGCCGCGTTTGGTGGGTTCCAACTGGTCGATGAGCTCCATGGCGTGCACCTTGGGCGCGCCGGTCAGCGTGCCGGCCGGGAAGGTGGCGCGCAGCACGTCCATGTTGCTCATGCCGGGCTTCAGAATGCCTTCGACGTTGCTCACGATGTGCATGACGTGGCTGTAGCGCTCCACCGCAAAGGCCTCAGTCACTTTCACGGTGCCGGTCTGGGCGATGCGGCCGATGTCGTTGCGCGCCAGGTCGATCAGCATGACGTGCTCGGCGCGCTCCTTGGGGTCGTTGATCAGCTCCTGCTCGGTGCGCTTGTCCAGCTCGGGCGTGGCGCCACGCGGGCGCGTGCCGGCCAGCGGGCGGATCGTGACCTTCTCGCCGAGATCGGTTTTCTCCTGGCGCACCAGAATCTCCGGGCTGGCCCCCACCACGTGGCTGTCGCCAAAGTGGTAGTAGTACATGTAGGGGCTGGGGTTGAGCGAGCGCAGCGCCCGGTAGAGCGACAGCGGACTGGCATCGAAGCGCTTGTGGATGCGCTGGCCCACCTGCACCTGCATGAAGTCGCCGCCGGCAATCAGCTCTTTGGCGCGCTCCACAGCCGCCAGGTAGTCCGCCTTGGCGAAATCGCGCTGCGCCGGGTGGCCCTGGCTGGCCTGCACCTGCGGCGCGCTGACCGAATAGCGCAATTGCTCGCGCAAACTGCGCAAACGCTTCTTGGCGCCGCTGTAGGCCTCGGGGCGCGCCGGATCGGCGTAAACGATGAGGTAGAGCTTGCCCGACAGGTTGTCGATAACCGCCAGCTCTTCACACTGCAGCAGCAGGATGTCGGGCATGCCCAGGGTGTCGGGCGGGCAGCTGTGCTCCAGCTTTTTCTCGATGTGGCGCACCACGTCGTAGCCAAAGTAGCCCGCGAGGCCCCCGCAGAACCGGGGCAGGCCCGGCCGCAGCGCCACCTTGAAGCGCTTCTGGTAGGCCTCGACGAAATCGAGCGGGTTGCCGGGCGCGCTTTCGACCACCTGGCCGTCGGTCACCACTTCGGTCACCGCATCGGCACCGAAGCCGCGCGAGCGCAAGAGCGTGCGCGCCGGCAGGCCAATGAAGCTGTAGCGGCCAAAGCGCTCGCCGCCGACCACCGATTCGAGCAGGAAGCTGTACGCGCCATTGCCTTGGGCATGCGCCAGCTTAAGGTAAAGGGAGAGCGGGGTTTCGAGATCCGCAAACGCCTCAATCATGAGGGGAATGCGGTTGTAGCCTTCGCGAGCGAGGCTGTGGAATTCAAGTTCAGTGATCACGGAGGTGTCCTGCCAAGGCGGCAGGCGGGCCAGCAGGCTGGCGCGCCGGGGTTCATCGTAGGGGGCCTGGAGGCCCCCGGGGCGGGCGCCAGGCAGCAGGCCGGACGCTCTAACAACGCGGTGCAGTGCGAGCCCGCCAGGGCCAGGCTCCCCGGTCGCTGCGACCTGCGATGAATGCGCGGTGAATGAACATTCGGCAAAGTGTAGCAAACCGCGCGTGCACCGTGCGTTGGATGGCCTCAAAACGGAACCCGGCTGTTAAGCGAAAACCCTGTTGCGCAAGCCAGAACAATTTGCAACACTCAATAAAATAGTACGAACGTTCTTTTTTTAGGAGTCGCTATGCCACGGTTTTCCCGTACCGCCCTCACCTGTCTTCTCAGCGCCCTGCTGGCAACAAGCACTTATGCGGCTCCCGTCACCCTGGCGGATGTGAAATACGCGGACAGCATGAAGCTGCAGGATTCCGCTCTGCAACTCAATGGTGCAGGCATTCGCTACAAAGCCATTTTCAAGGTCTATACCGCAGGCTTGTACCTGGAAAAGAAGGCCTCGACACCGGCGGAAGTGTTTGCCTTGGCAGGGCCCAAGCGCCTGTCCATCACCATGCTGCGCGAAATCGATTCGACGGAACTAGGCAAGCTGTTCTCCCGCGGCATGGAAGACAACATGGACCGCGCCTCATTCTCCAAGCTCATCCCTGGCGTGCTGCGCATGAGCCAGATTTTCTCTGACCACAAAAAGCTTGAGGCAGGCGACAGCTTCATGATCGATTGGGTGCCAGGCAAGGGCACCATCATCACGGTCAAGGGCGTGGTCCAGGGCGAACCGTTCAAGGAACCCGCCTTCTTCAACGCCTTGCTGGGTATCTGGCTGGGCAACAAGCCGGCCGACTGGAAGCTCAAGGACGCCCTGCTCGGCAAGGACTGAGCCGCCTGTTTCGCCGCGCCGAGCGAGCAAGCTTGAGGCCTGTCGCTTCAAGCGCCATGGGCGAGCGCTGCAAGCGAATCCACCCAGGCGTCGGCGTCCACCTCGCGCGCTGGACGGCCATGGTTGTAGCCGTAGGTCACCAGCAGTACCGGACAGCCTGCAGCGCGTGCCGCTTGGGCGTCGTTGGCCGAGTCGCCAATCATCAAGGTGCGCGCCGGCTGCACGCCCAGGGCGTCGCAGGTGCGCAGCAGCGGCAGGGGATCGGGCTTCTTCGCCTCGAAGGCATCGCCACCCGATACCTGAACAAACAAGGCACGCAGGCCCGTGCCGACGAGCAGCGCCTCGGCGAACGCCGTGGGCTTGTTGGTGACGCAGGCCAGGCGCAGGCCGGCACCGGCGAGCGACTCCAGGCCCTCGCGCACCCCTGGATAGACCTGTGCGTACTGGCCGTTGATGGCGTGGTAGTGCCGCTGGTAAGCGGGCCAGGCGCGGGTGTAGAGCGCTTCTATTTCAGTAGCATCAATCGCTTGGCCATTCTGCCGGAGCACGTGATTTAGCACGGATTTGAGCAAATGCTCGGAGCCCTTTCCGACCATTTTTCCGATCAACCCGGCGCCAATCGCTGGCAAATCGAGCTCAGCGAGCATGCGGCCCAGCGCCTCGGTGAAATCGCCCAGCGTGTCCACCATCGTGCCATCCAGATCGACCATCGCGGCGTCCACATCGAACCTGTACCCCGACACCCCCAATATGGCCATGCTGCCCCTCCAAGCGAGAAAGTGTGCGAGTTTAGGGGACGTGCGCTGTCATCAACGTCTGACAGACAGCCCCCCATGGGCAGGCCATGCTGCTGGCCATGCCCTGCCTTCCGGCAGAGCACTGCACCACAAAGGAATTGCCATGCACCCCATTCGATACACCTTGTCGCTTGCGCCCCTGACACTGCTGCTGCTGGCAGGCACAGCGCAGGCCGCCGCACCCAGCGACGCGGCACACCAACGCTACGAGCAGGACCGCCAGGCCTGCCTGAGCGGCAACACCTGGGAGGCACGCGATACCTGCCTCCGGGAAGCCGGCGCCGCCTTGCAGGCTTCGCGCCGCGGCAATCTGACCAGCGACGATGCCACGCGCCTGGCCGACAACGCCTTGCAACGCTGCGACGTGTTCAAGAACCACGAGGACCAAGCCGCTTGCGTGGCCCGTGTGCAGGATGCAAGCAAGGTCAGCGGCTCGGTGAAGGAGGGCGGTTTGCTGCGCGAGAGCGTGACCACCACCACGACGGTCGTCGAACCCAAGTAACCCTAGGGCAAGCAGATCGGGCCCTGCAAAAACGGGCTCCACTTTCAAACCGCAAGGTAGGCGTGCACAGCGACCTACCTTTTTGTATGTCTCTGTCCGACCTAAGGCGATGCTGAATAAGTCAGCGCGATGACGCGCGCCGTGCATTGGGATGGGATGCAAGGCGCAAACCGCAGCCATAGCCGCAGCTATGGCGAGGATTGGCAACGCCGCAGACCGCCCGAAGCACGGATGCGCGGCGCGTGAGGGACTTGTTCAGCATGGCCCTACCGCCGGCATTGCCCTGCGCGCAAGACCACAGGCCGATGCCGATACCACCTGCCCCGGTACATGCCCTACACCGTAGGCACCGAGGCAAGCTGTTTCGGTGCCGCATTGCGCGAGACGACCACCAAGTAGCGGCCGCCTTCGTCACCAGTCGGTAGCACAGCCCACTCCCCTCCCCCCAGCATCTGCACGCCCTTCTGGCGGGCATCAGAAACCACGTCGTGCGCATCGTCGAAGCACAACGTGAACTGGTGCGTGGCGCCGCCTCGGACCAATTGGAGGTGAATCTGCGGCCAATGGCCAGGAAGGCAGGGCCGCAGGCGCACGCGCTCTGCCTGCACTTCAAGGCCCAGAATGGATTCGACCGCCGCACGGTGCATCCAGGCCGCTGACCCGGTGTACCAGCTCCACCCTCCTCGGCCCACATACGGGGCCTCGGTGTAGACATCGCCCGCCATGGCATAGGGTTCGAGCGCGTAGGCCGCCTTTTGCTCTGGATCGGCGTTGCGGTGCGCCGGGCTCAGCTGGGTGAAGGTGCGGTAGGCGCCATCCCCGTCGCCCAGCCGCGCCTGGGCCATCAGCTTCCAGACGCCGGCGTGTGAATACTGGCCGCCGTTCTCCCGCACACCGGGCGGATAGGCCTGGATGTAGCCGGCGCTTGGCTCCATGTGCTGCAGCGGCGGCGTGAGCAGGCGGTTGAGGCCAGCGTTCTCGTCCACCAACAGCTCAGCGACCGCAGCCATGGCCAGGTGTTGGCGCTCGGGCGTTGCCGCCCCGGACAGCACGCTCCAGACCTGTGCAATCAGGTCGATGCGGCACTCGGCCGCGTCGCGCGTGCCCAGCGGCGTGCCGTCGTCGAAGAAGGCGCGCTTGAACCACGCACCGTCCCACGCCGGTCCGGCCAACGCCACGCGCCAGCCTTGCGCGGCCTGGCGCCAGCGGTCAACGCGTTCATGGTCGGCGCGTGCCTCGGCCAGGGGCAGGAACGCGTCGGTCACGGCGCACAGGAACCAGGCCAGCCAGACCGATTCGCCGCGCCCCTTGTCGCCGACAAGGTTCATGCCGTCGTTCCAGTCGCCGGAGCCGATCAGGGGAAGGCCGTGCACGCCGACCTTGAGGCTGCGGTCCAAGGCCCGGGCGCAGTGCTCATAGAGGCTGGCCGACGCGCTGCTCACGGTCGGCACGAAGTAGGCGTCGTGCCCGCCTTCGGGTATGGCCGGCCCGTGCAGAAATGCCACCGCTTCGTCAAGCACGGCCACATCGCCCGTCACTTGAACGTAGCGCGCCACGGCTTCGGGCAGCCACAGCAGATCATCGGAGCAGTGGGTGCGCACCCCGGCGCCCGTGGGCGGGTGCCACCAGTGCTGCACGTCGCCTTCCTCGAACTGGCGCGAGGCCGACAGCAGGAGCTGCTGGCGCAGCAAGTCCGGCGCCACGATGGCCAGGGCCATGGCGTCCTGAAGTTGGTCGCGAAAACCGAAAGCGCCGCCCGCCTGGTAAAACCCCGCACGCCCCCACATGCGGCAACCCACTGCCTGGTACAGCAGCCAGTGGTTGACCAGCGCATCGAACAAGGGGTCGGGCGTTTGCACCTGCACGGGCGCCAGCAGTTGCGCCCACTGCGCATGCGCGGCCGTTTCCCGGCGCGAGGCGTCTTGCGCCGCGCTTTCATCGAGACACACCCGAGCGAGCGCAAGCGCCTCCTCGTGGCTTGCACCATGGCCCAGCAGAAAGACGCAATCCCGGCCAGATCCGGCCGGCACCTCCAGCGGGCACGACAGCGCAGCACAAGGGTCCAGCCCCAGACCTGCCTGCTCGGCCAGGTGATCGGGCACGACACGGTGGCCGCGCGCGTCAAAAAACTCGCGCCGGTCGCAGGTCCAGTCGATAGGCGCAGGCTGCGCCTGCGGCGTGCAAACGGCAAAGAACGCCGTGCTGCCACCGTAGCCCGATTGGGCGTCGCGCTGGATGGCAAGCAGCACCGGCACCGATGCGCTGGGCGCAGCAGCCATCTCGCCGCCATCGCACGCGGTGGCAACGCTCTGGCGGTCCAGGCGCTGGCTGCCCATCACCCACTCGATCAGACCGACAGCACGCAGGCGCAGCGTCTCACTCCCGAGGTTGGTGATGGCCAGGCGCACTTGTTTGAACGGGCGCTGCGGGTCCACGCACCAGCTCGTGCGCACCGCCAGATCGCCATGGCGCTGCTCAATCACGGTGAGCCCCTGGCCGTGCTCGATCTTGCGCACGCCTTCGAACCCTTTGCCCACGCCAAACAGCGCCTTGGTGCGCACATTCTGCAGCCAGAAGGTCTCGCCGCCCGGGTCGGAGACGGGATCGTTGGACCAGACCGTGAGCTTGTGCTGCTGGCTGTTGCCGGCCCAGCTGTAGCCGGCGCCGGCTTCCGACACCTGCGTGCCGAAATCCGGGTTGGCCAGCACATTGATCCACGGGCGCGAGAGCTGCTGTTGCGCTGTGATGTCAAAGCGGAACGCTCCGCTCTGCGCGTCGAATTCGCCTGTCGGCGCACCGCCTGGGTTGCCGGCGAGTGGCGGATTCGGCGACGCAGGGTTCTGGTCGATGCGTGCATCCAGCGCAGCGTCGTGCCATTGCGCCAGGTCGTGCACTTGCTGCGGCAGCGGCCGCCCGTCGGCCGACAAGCGCACCCGCGCCAGCATGCGCAGCGTCGTGAGTTCTTGGTCGGAGAGTTCGGGCAGGCGCAACAGGTGCATGCCGCAGGCCCGCGCCGGGTCCACATCCGTGCTCTGCGCCTTGTGGACTTCCTGCAGTTCCTGAAGGGCGAGCTGCAGCGGCATCTGGTAGGACGGTGGTTCAGCGTTGACCACCACCAGGTCACATGGCAGCCCCCCCCAGGACCACAGCCGCAGCGCCTGCACCATCGAGCGCACCAGCCGCACCCCGTGCCCTGCGCTGATTTCCACCAACAGCATGGGGCGATCGCCCGAGATGCCGAAGCGCCACAGCGTGCGCCGGTCGCCCAGATACTTTCCACCGGTGGGCAGGGCCCGCGGGCCGGGACGGGCGTGCAGCATGGCGATCAGGGTGGAAAGCGTCTGAATGGCCGCGCGGTCTTCGCGCACGATGCCCATATCGCGCATGCGCACTGCGGCCAAAGTGGCAGACATCAGCACAGCGCGCTCCACCACGGCTGGCTGGCGGTACCGGTCGACGAGCGTCTCAAGCGCATCGCGGTGGTTGGCTGCGGCCGTAGCCAGCGTGAACTGTCTGTGCGACTGCGCTGGCACCACGAGGCGCAGCGACAGAACCGCCACGGGATCCAGGCCCGTTGGCAAGGTGGTCTTCCCGGCAGGAGGCGCATCGCACTGTGCCAGTGGAGCGGCAGCGTCACGGTTGCGACCGAGCCACGCTGCGCGGTCGGTCTGCACCCGAAGCGCCAGCGGCTCGCCCTCGCTGTGCGCGAGAAAATGCACCGCATACAAGGGCTGCTCGTCGCTGGTATGAGGGTGCCGGTCAAAGTACAGCGCCTGATCGGCGTTCACCCACTCGGCTTTCACGAACAGGTTGGCGAACGCCGGATGCGCCTCATCGGCGCGGGCTTCCATCAACGACACCTCGAACGCCGAGAACAGCTCCAGCTCGATGGGCGCCGACGTCAAATTCCACAGCTCGATGCGCCGCAGCTCCACATCGTCTTCCGGGCTGACCCGGACGGTGCAGCAGCTGCGCAGATCCGCCCATTCGGCATGCAGACTGGCATGGTCGCCATGCAGGGTGGCACGGTAGGCCGCTCGCGGATCCGCCGCCGGATGCTGCGTGATCGACACCAGGGGCGATTCACCCTGCTGAGTGCCCCCCACGCGGCGCAGGTAGACAAAGTGGCCATAGGCATCGCGCAAGGCATCTTCTCGCCAGCGTGAGATATCGGCGCTGCCATAGCGGCTCCACCCGGCGCCATTGGCGCGCAGGGACACGCTGTACTTGCCGTTGGACAGCAACAAGGTGGGTTCGATGGCCGTGGCTCCAGGCACCACGGCCCGCGATGGCGAGACCCGCGCCGTGGCGCGCAGCGCACGGCGCGGCTGCATCAGCGGCTCGACGAGGCGCGGAATCTCGCGCGGGATGGCTTCCTGCAACAGGCCCGAGACGGCGCGCAGACGCGGGTCTGCCATGGTCCAGCGGCGCGGGGCCGAATCGAGCAACACATTGGCCAAACCCACCAGCGTCATGCCCTGGTGGTGCGCCATGAAAGTGGACACGGGCTGGAAACGGCTGGTAGCGCTCTGGCGCTCCGGGCTGTAGTCGAGCGCCTCAATAAAGCCCACGTCAGCGCGGGCGTGCAAGGCTTCGAGCCGGTGAAAATTGGCCACGGCGGCGGGCGCGTCAAACATCACCGCCAAACCGGTTGCATACGGGGCCACCACGAGATCGTCGGCAGGCGTGCGACGCAGCGCCAGGCGCGGTACCCCCTGGGGGGCGTATTGGTAGGCCAACGTATGGTCGCCTGCGGCATACGCGCATTCGGAAATGCCCCACGGCACGTCACATCGCTGCGCATAACGCTGTTGTTCGTAAATCGCCGACCATGCCGCGGTATTGAGCGCACTGCCCACCGGCTCATCGAGCAACAGGGCCGGCATCAGGTACTCGAACATGGAGCCCGACCAGGAGCGCAAGGCCGCATGCTTGCCCACTCCATAGTACGGCCGACCCAGCGCCCCCCAGTGCTCCGCCGGCACATCGCCCTTGGCGATGGCCCACAGACTGGCGAGCCGTGCTTCCGACGCCAGCAGGTCGTAAAAGCTGTTGTCGAGCGCTGCGTCCGCCACCCGGTAGCCAATGTGGAGCAGGCGCTTGCGCGGGTGGTACAGAAAACCAAATTGCGCCTGCGCCGCCATCTGGCGGCACCGCGCAGACACGGCTTGCAGCCGGTCGGCGAGCGGCGCGGGGACGTCTTCCTCCGAATGCGCCCACAGTGCCTCGCAAGCACCGGCAAGCGCCAGAAGATGGCCACACAGGTTGCCGCTGTCGACTGTCGAGACATAGCTGGGCGTGAGCACCTCCAGCGTGCGGGTGTTGTACCAATTGAAGAAATGCCCCTGGTAGCGCGGGAGCGCGTCGAGTGTGCCCAGCGTGGCTTCACAGCGTGCCAGCATCTGCGCGGTATCGATCCAGCCAAAGGAGCGCGCGCAGGCCACCGCCACCAGATACAGACCAATGTTGGTGGGCGAGGTTCTCTCGGCCACCATGGTGCTGGGCACGGTCTGCACATTGTCGGGCGGCAGGTGGTGCGTTGGCTCTCCGACATGGCGAACAAAGAACCCCCAGGTGTCGCGGGCGATCCCCGTCAGATAGGCATTTTCCCGCGGGGTAGCCTGCGGCCTGAACTGGACGCCCCAGGCACGGCTGGCCAGCCAGATCCAGACAGGCGTCGCCGCCCAAGTGGCACAAAGCAGCGCACTGAACACAGGCCACGCGGTGTTCTGCCGCCACAGCAGCAGCCAGAGCAGCGCCGACGCCAAGGTGACGGGGGCGTGCGCGACGACGAGACCTGTCAAGCGGGTCTGGGCAGCTGCCTGCGCGCTCGCCGCCGTGGTCCATTGCAGCAGGCCTCGGTGGCTGACAAAACTGCGCCACAGCGCGCTGGCTGCCGCGTGGAGCAACAGCATGGCCTGCTGCAGCAACGTGACAAGATTCCACAGCGTGCTGCCAAAGGCGCGCAACACCTCTTTTGCGGCTTGCCGGTAGAAATATTCAATGGCCACATTGTCGCGAGCAGGGGCCAAACCAGCCAGCGCACCGATCAGCGGACCAGCGCCGAAAGCCAGCAGCACCCACGCCAGCGTGGCCCAGGGAGAGAGGGGCGCACCCGCCAGCGCCAGCACCAGCAAGGCCACCGACGCCGGCGCCACCAGCGAGCGGCGCAGGTTGTCGATGAGTTTCCAGCGGGCAATTCCGAGCAGGGCATAGCGGCGCCACTGAAGCATGAGCGGCAGCAACTGCCAGTCCCCGCGCGTCCAACGGTGAATACGGGCGGCCGCCACGTCGGCGTGCAGCGGCGCGTCTTCCATCAGCGTGATGTCGCTCACCGTGGCGCAGCGCGCGATTGAGCCTTCAAGCAGGTCGTGGCTGAGAATCTGGCCCTCTGGCAGCCTCTGGCCCAACACCGCATGCATGGCACGCACGTTCAGCAGGCCTTTGCCAACAAAGCTTCCTTCGGAAAACAGGTCCTGGTAGATCTCGGACGTGGCGGCGCTGTAGGGGTCGATACCGCAGCGGCCCGAAAACAGCCAATGGAACGGCGTCGCCGTGGCAGGTTCAGGCAAGGGGGTGGTCAGGCGGGGCTGCAAAATGCCAAACCCCGAAACGATCCGCCGCAGTTGGCCATCCACCTGTGGGTGGTTGAGCGGGTGCGCAGCCACGCCCACCAAGGCCCGCAGGGTTCCAGGTGGCAGGCCGGTGTCGCTATCGAGCGTCACGATATACGGCGTGGCAGCCACTGGTTGCGACAACGGCCCCAGGTCCACGAAAGGCGATTCGCCACCTTCTGCAAGCAGCTGAACCAGGCGTTCAAGCTTGCCACGTTTGCGCTCCCAGCCAATCCAGCGGCGTTCGGTCGGCGCCCAGCTGCGCTCACGGTGCAGCAACAGAAAACGGCGCGGCGCGCCCTTCAGGTCCATTTGGCGGTACCGCGCCTCCAGCGCCTCAAGCTCCGATTGCGCCTGCGCCAACAGCGCGGCGTCCCCTGGCTGCATGGCGGCATCGGCATCGGCGTAGTCGCTCAATAGGGCAAACTGGGCGCAGGCCTCGCTGTTGGCAAGGTAATGCTGTTCCAGTTGCAGCGCCAGCTCGTGCACGGTCTTGAACGATGTCAGCATCGCTGGCACCACCACGAGCACGCGGTGCTCGGGCGGAATGCCCGACAACAATGCGTACCGCGCAAGACGCCTGGGCGGCAGGGACTCGCTGAGCAGGCGATGCACCACGGCAAGGACGGCCTCCCCCGCAGGAAAAATGGCCAGCAGGCCCAGGCCCCACAGTACAGCGCCAGGAGTGGAGCGCCACGAAAAATCCTGCCCCAACAACAACCACGCCGCCGCGGCCACACTTCCCACCAAGAGCACGGCCACATAGGCGGGCAGGATGCTGCGTCGCAACAATTGCCGAGCGGCCCAGAGACGCTGCGTGCGCATGCCCAAGACCGTGTACAGCGCCTTGCGGCCCGGTCCGCGCAACCAGTACCCAGGCGCTGCCAACGCGTCGCCAGGGTCTTCGTCCCTCTCGCCTGGCGCCTGGCTGGCACTTGCCGCCCCCTTTGCGCCAGCACCCGCCACGCCTTCCGGGGGCATCAGCGCCAGCAACTGGCTGGCAATGAAGGATTCGCTGTGCGGGCTGCGCCGGGCGAGACGCTGGATGGCAAACAAGCTGACGTCTTGCGTGTCTTCGCGCTCCGCCAGGAACGTGGACGATGCCTGCAGGGTCCGCACCAGCACGCTGGTGTGGTTCACCACTTCTCGCCAGTCGGCATCCTCCAGGGTATGCAGCGCCAGAATGGCGTTGCGCATGCTCAGATTGTCGGCGGCCTTTTCCACATGCTGTTCGACCTGGGCAGAGGAAGGATCGGGCAACAGCCTGGACAGGCTTGCGCGCACCGGATCGAGTGCAGCGCCTGGCAGGGTCAACCGTGGCGTGGCGAAATCAAGGCTGTCGGTGTTCAGCCTTTCATATACCTGCAGTGCGAAGGGTCGGCCCACACCACGCCGCGCCATGGCATCGAACCGCTGCTCCAGCACTTCAGGACGGGGCGCGCCGGATTCCAGCAGAGCATCGCACCACCGATCCGCGGCCTGCCGCGCCGCCATGGCCGTCGCCACCCGTTCCGCCAGGCGGCGCAGGTTTTCCACCAGCAGCACGCGCAGCGTAGGCGCAAGCGCCCAGATTTCACCAAACGTCAGTTCGCTCACCGTCTGGTAGGCGTTCAGAAAGCTGACCAGCAGATCGCTGTCGATGGCGCTGTCTGTGTGCGCCACAAATGCCCACGCTACGCCATAGATGCGGGGCATGCCGGCCAGGTGCTCACCCCTGAGAACGGGCAGGCTCGCGTAGTAGCGTCTGGGCAAGTGCAAGCCGATCTCATCGGTCTGCGCCATGAGCATCTGAAAATTGTCGAGTAGCCATTCGCCCGCAGGGCTCACATGGTGGCCAGTGCGCTCCTGCTCGGCGATGTAGGCGTGCGACTGGCGCAATACCCGAAGGTTCTGCTGAAGTCGCGGATAAAAGGGGCGCGCCGGTGACAGCGCACTGCCGCTGTCGAAATGCGCTTGCGCCAAACTTATCCCATGCTGCTCCAGGCGGGCAACACCGAAAATTTCCGAACGAATGGGCGGCTCCAACTCGCCCATTTGTGGATTCAGAAAACCTTGGAAGCCGCCGCTGCTGTTCGCGCGCCTGGCTGTGAAGTTGCGCAGCGCCACGGGAAAGGTCAAAGTTGCTGTTTACCAGTACACGCTAAGAGCGAGCAGGCCGCTTGCCACGGCGACCATGCTGACGGAGCGGCCACTGAGAAAAGCATCCAGTGCTTCCGCCGTGCAACACACTCTGTGCCAGGCGCCATTGGCCCGATCACACGCACAGACATAGCGTCGGAGGCTGTCATGCTCCACCACAACGGAGCTTCCAGGCGTACGGGGCGGAGAAAAGGAAGGATGGGAGCGGTTTGTCATGGAACTTCGCCTTTTGCGGCTCGGCGTAAACACACCCCACATGCCAAGCCCTTTAATGCAAAGTCCATGCTAGGTCTGCCCAAACAGCACGTCTGTCAGAGAAGATGCCGACAATACCTGCCCCGGCCAAGCCCTGGCAGCCCCTGCACAGGGCTGACCACCCCCACAGCTGACTGGTCAGCCCTGTGCCAGTCGTGCGCGCATCGCGTCGATCACGCCTTTGTAGTCGCTTTTGCCGAAAATGGCGCTGCCTGCGACGAAGGTATCGGCGCCGGCGTCGGCCACGCGGCGAATGTTGTTTTCCTTGATGCCGCCGTCCACTTCCAGCCGGATGTCCTTGCCGCATGCATCGATGCGGCGGCGCACGTCTTCGATCTTGCGCAGCGCCGAATCGATGAAGCTCTGGCCGCCAAAGCCGGGGTTGACGCTCATGATGAGAATCACGTCGATGTCGTCGATCACCCAGTCAAGCACATCGAGCGGCTCCGCCGGGTTGAAAACCAGGCCCGGCTTGGCCCCGCTGGCGCGAATCGCCTGGATGCTGCGGTGCACATGGTGCACCGCGTCGGGATGAAAGCTGATGCTGTCGGCTCCCGCCTCGGCAAAGGCTGCCGCCAGCGCATCGACCGGCTGGACCATCAGGTGCACATCAACCGGCACGGGCATGCCGCCTGCCGTCTTGGCGTGGGGCTTGAGCGCCTGGCAGACCATCGGGCCAAACGTGAGATTGGGGACGTAGTGGTTGTCCATCACGTCGAAATGAATCCAGTCGGCGCCGGCAGCGATGACGCTCTTGACTTCTTCGCCCAAGCGGGCAAAGTCGGCTGAAAGAATCGAAGGGGCAATGCGGAAGGTGCGGCTCATGCGAGCGATTGTCGCAGTTACCATGCGCCCCATGCAGCAGCTTCCTTTTGACATCGACGTGCAAACGGCCTTCCTGGCCGAGCAGTCCGCGCCCGAGCGCCATGTGTTTGCCTTCAGCTACACCATCACCATCACCAACACGGGCACTGCCCCAGCGCAACTCATCGCGCGCCACTGGGTCATCCAGGACGCCGAGGGCCCGCAGGACGACGTGCGCGGCCTGGGCGTGGTCGGCCAGCAGCCGCTGCTGCGGCCGGGGGAGCATTTCCAGTACACCAGCGGATGCCATTTGCGCAGCGAGAGTGGCAGCATGGAGGGCAGCTACCGCTTCGTGACCGAGGAAGGCGACCCATTCGACATTCCCATCCCGCGCTTCGTGCTGGATGCAGCCCAGGGCGGCGCATTGCGCGTGCTGCACTGACGCATGGAGTTCCTGCCCCACTGGCCGCTCTCGGCCAACACGCTTTTTTTCTTTGGTTTTCTGCTGTTTTGTGGCGCATTGGGCGGCTATGTTGCGCACCGCTGGCGCTGGTTGCCCAGCATCACCGGCTTCATGGTGGTGGGTTTTGTCGCCGGCCCGAATGTGCTGGGCGTGATCAGCGAGGCAGGTCTGGAGCAATCGCGCATCGTGGTGGACGTCGCACTGGCGCTGATCCTTTACCGCCTGGGATTGTCGATCGATACAAAGCGCTTCGCCCAGGATCGCCAGGTGGTGCTGGTATCGCTGGCCGAGAGCGCACTGACTTTTGCGGCCGTGTTCTTCGGGTTGGCGCAGGTCGGCGTCACGGGGCTGGCGGCGGCCGTGATCGCAACCATCGCGATTTCCTCATCGCCCGCGGTGCTCATTCACGTCGCACATGAGATGCGGGCCTCAGGCCCGGTGACCGAGCGTGCCATGCTGTTGGTGGCACTGAACAACGTGATTGCTTTTATCGCCTTTGCGGCAGTCTTGCCGGCGCTCTACGGCGAAGCCAATGCACCCTTTGCCGTGATGGTCGGCGCCCCGCTGTACCAGGTGCTGGGCTCGGGCGCGCTGGGGCTTGCCATGGGGGGCCTGCTGCATCTCGCAGCGCGCAAGACCAAGGTGGCCGAGCAGTACCAACTGGCGCTGGTCATAGGCGCCGTGATGATGACCGTGGGCGCCGCGCTAGTGCTCAAGCTCTCTGCGCTGTTCGCGCCGCTGGTGCTGGGCATGGTGGTGCGCAGCATGGAGCGCGCCAAGCTGATCGCCAATATCGAGTTCGGGTCATCGTTCGAACTGTTCTTCATCGTGCTGTTCGTCTACGCCGGCGCCAACCTGCATGTCGCCGCCATCGTCGACCATTGGCCGGCCGTGCTGGTATTTGTCGGCGCACGCGCCGCCGCCAAATGGCTGGGCGTGGGCGGCTCGGCGCTGCTGCTGGGCGCAAGCGCGCGCCAGGCAGGCAGCACGGGTCTCTTGCTGCTGCCCATGGCCGGGCTCGCGATTGGCCTGGTGAACACCACGCTCACCCTGTTCCCGGAAAAGGGCGCGCTGGTCGGCTCGGTGGTGCTCGCCGCCGTGGCATTGCTGGAAACCTTAGGGCCACCCATTGCGGCGCGTGCGCTGCGCTGGTCGGGCGACAAGGTCGATGAGAATGGGGCTTCACCCAGCCAGGGCGGGCACACCCGCACCGCGGCGGCCCAAACGTCCAGCGACACGGGCGCTCAGGCCGGCAACGCCGATCCTGCTGCGGAACTGCCGATCGGGCGCAGCACGTAAGAACGTGCTTGCGATCTAAGGGCGCGGCACGCGCCGACACAGCGGCCTGCCAAGCGCCTTGTATATTCGACTGGCGCCCAGGCACGCTCCTGGGAAACAAGTCTGCAGGCCATGCCGGCAGATTGAAGGAACCTATTGATGAATGAAATCCTGAGCTTCTGGGCCCAGTGGCTGCGCCCCTCGGCGGGAATTCCGACCGTGCAGTGGTCTCTGCTGCTGGCCGTGGCGGCCATCACGGGTCACTTGCTGCAGCGCCACATCGGCTTGCCCAAGGTCGTCGGCTACACCGTCGTTGGCACCGTGGCTGGTCTTGCCGGGTTCAGTGGTGCTCCCTGGCCGCTGCAGGGCAGCAGCCTGTTCCTGCTGGAACTGGGCCTGGCGGTGGTGCTGTTCGAGGCCGGCGGGCGCATTCCGCTGCGCTGGTTCCGCCACAACCCCATGGTGCTGGTGCAAAGCTTTGCCGAGTCGGCGCTGACCTATTTCGCCGTGCATTGGCTGCTCGTGTGGCTGGGGCTGGAAGAGCGCGTGGCCAGCCCCCTGGCGCTCGTCGCCCTGGCCGCATCGCCCTCGGTGCTGACGCGCGTGGTGGCCGACACCCGCGCCGCCGGCCCGGTGACCGAACGCGCGATCGTGCTGGCCACCCTCTCCACCTTGTACGCGCTCACGCTGGGCAGCGCCGGCGCGGAGCTGATCAATCGGCCGGCCGTTGTGCTCACCGACACGATCTATCCGGTGATGGTCGTGCTGGGTGTCTCGATTGTGGTGGCGGCGGTGCTGGCGCTGACCTTGCGCACGGCCTTGCGCTTCATGAGCCCGACGAGCGAAAACACCTCGCTGCTGCTGCTGACGCTGGTGGCGGCGGCCACCGCCGTGGCAGCGCACCTGGGCGGCTCGGCGCCATTGGCCGCGCTGCTTGGCGCCATGCTGCTCAAGCAGCTCAACCCGCGCCCCTGGGCCTGGCCGCGCCATCTGGGCAACGCCTCGGCGCTGCTGACCATGCTGATGTTCGTGCTTGTCTCCACCGTCGCGGCGCAGGCCGACTGGAGCGGGCGCGTCGCCGGACTGGTGCTGGCGCTGATTGCCGCCCGGCTCGTGGCCAAGGTGGTGGGCGTGGCCCTGGGCAACGTGGGCAGCGGGGCGAGCTGGCAGCAAGCCCTGTGGGTGGCGAGCGCGATGACGCCGATGTCCTCCATCGCCCTGCTCATCGCCTCGCAGTTCGTGCTGAAGTCGCCCGAAACCGGACCGATGATTGCCCAGATCGCCCTGCCGGCGATCTTGCTGATGGAAGTGGTGGGCGCCGTGATCTGCACGCTCGCGATTTACCAGGCCGGCGAGAGTTCCAAACCCTGGGCGCTGACCACGCGTGTGAGCACCGGAGACCCGCATGAGTCTTGAAGCCTTCACCCACTCCGAACCGCTCACCCTGGGCGTCGAGCTGGAACTGCAGCTCGTCAACACGCACGATTACGACCTGGCGCCCTACGCCGACGACATGCTGCGCCTGATGCAGCGCCACCCGTTACCGGGCACGGTGGTGCCCGAGATGACGAACAGCATGATCGAGATCTCGACCGGCATCTGCCATTCGAGCAGCGAGGTGCTGGGGCAGCTCTCGCAGATCCGCGATGCATTGGTCAAATGCGCCGACAAGCTCAACATCGCCGTGGTCGGCGGCGGCACGCACCCTTTTCAGCTCTGGCACGAGCGGCGCATTTACGACAAGCCGCGCTTTCAGGAACTCTCGCAGCTCTACGGCTACCTGTCCAAGCAGTTCACCATTTTTGGCCAGCATGTGCACATTGGCTGCCCAGACGCCGATTCGGCCCTGCTGATGCTGCACCGCATGTCGCGTTTCATTCCGCACTTCATTGCGCTCTCGGCGTCCAGCCCCTATGTGCAGGGGCAGGACACGGCGTTCGACTCGGCGCGGCTCAACTCGGTGTTTGCCTTCCCGCTGTCAGGCCGCGCGCCCATGGCGCTCACCTGGGCCGACTTCGAGGCCTATTTCAACAAGATGACGCGCACCGGCGTCGTCAAGAGCATGAAGGATTTCTACTGGGACATCCGTCCCAAGCCCGAATTCGGCACGATTGAAATCCGCGTCTTCGACACGCCGCTGACGATTGAGCGCGCCGCCGCGCTGGCCGGCTTCGTGCAGTCGCTTGGCGCCTGGTTCCTGGCCGACCAGCCCTTCATGCCCACGGAGGACGACTACCTGGTCTATACCTACAACCGCTTCCAGGCCTGCCGCTTCGGCATGGACGCGGTCTATGTGGACCCCGCCACCGGCGACCACATGCCGCTGCGCGAGCACATCATGCGCACCATCGACCAGATTGCCGGGCACGCCGCCGCGCATGGCGCCTCGGGTGCCCTGCACCTGCTGCGCAGCGAGGCGGCGGCCGGCCAGAACGACGCCCGCTGGCTGCGCGAGCGCCAGCGCGAAGAGCAATTGCTGGCCGAAGTGAGCCGCCAGGCGGCGCAGCGGTTCAGGGGGGCTCCCCCCTGAGTCGCCTTCTCCCCAGGAGGGCGCCCCCAGCACCCGGAGTGCACACGGCATTTGCATGTCGGGGCGGCCCTTGCCCCCACAATGCACGCCCATGGGTGAATTCGAGCTGATTGCAAGGTATTTCAAACGCCCGGTGCGCCGCGCGTCCCTGGGCGTGGGCGACGACTGCGCCCTGCTGGCGCCGCGCCCGGGCATGCAACTGGCGGTCTCGTCGGACATGCTGGTCGAGGGGCGGCATTTCTTTGCCGATGTAGACCCGCAAGCGCTGGGCCACAAGGCGCTGGCCGTCAACCTGTCCGACCTGGCGGCCTGCGGCGCCGAGCCGCTGGCCTTCACGCTGGCCCTCGCCCTGCCGCAGGCCGACGACGCCTGGCTGGCCGCATTTGCACGCGGCCTCTTGGCCTTGGCCGACGCGCACGGCTGCGAACTGGTCGGTGGCGACACCACGCGCGGCCCGCTCAACATCTGCATCACCGTGTTCGGCGAAGTACCCGCCGGCCAGGCCCTGCTGCGCAGTGGCGCGCAGGTGGGCGACGACCTGTACGTGAGCGGCACGCTCGGCGACGCCCGCCTGGCGCTCGAAGCCTTGCAGGGCCGCATCGCGCTGCCCGCAGACGTTCTCGCCACTGCGCGCCAGCGGCTGGAGCGCCCCACGCCGCGCGTGGCGCTGGGCCTGGCGCTGCGCGGCCTGGCCACCAGCGCCATCGACCTGAGCGACGGCCTGCTGGGCGATGTGGGCCATGTGTTGCAGGCCTCGGGCGTGGGGGCGAGTATCCAGGTGGAGAAAGCTATGGAATTGCTAGCTGCTAGCGCTTATCAATCAAGCGCTGGAGACCAATTTGAACAAGATTTCTGGCGGCGATGCGTGCTCGCGGGCGGCGACGACTACGAACTCGCCTTCACCGCCCCGCCGCCCGCGCGCGCGGCAGTGGCCGCTGCGGCGCTGCAGGCCGACACGGCCGTGCGGCGCATCGGCCAGATTGAGGCGGCAGCGGGCCTGCGCGTGGTGGATGCAGCGGGCCACGAGCTGCGCTTGGCCTTCCCCTCATTCGACCACTTCGCCTGAAGCCGGCACAGACTGCCACCATGCCATCGCCATGAGCCGCGCCGCCCGCCTGCTGCAACTGCTCGAAGCCCTGCGCGGGCACCGGCGCCCGGTGAGCGCGACCACCCTGGCCGCCGAGTTGCACGTGAGCCCACGCACCCTGTACCGCGACGTGGCAACGCTGCGCGAACAGGGCGCCCAGATCGACGGCGCGGCCGGAATGGGCTATGTGCTGCAGCCCGGCTTCACGCTGCCGCCGCTGATGTTTGGCGAGGACGAGATCGAGGCCCTGGTGCTGGGTGTGCGCTGGGTGGCGCTGCAAGCCGACCCCACGCTGGCCCAGGCCGCGCGCCAGGCGCTGGAGCGCATCCGCGCCACCTTGCCGGGGCCTTTGCGCCTGGCCGTGGACACCAGCGGGCTGCTGGTTCCGCCGGGGCGCCCGGTCGCGCCCGAACCCTGGCTGCCCACACTGCGCCGGGCCATCCGGACCGAGCAGTCGGTGCACATCGCCTACCGCGATGCGCACGAAACCGTCAGCCAGCGCACCGTGTGGCCCTTTGCCATGGCCTTCTTCCAGGAGTCGCGCATGCTCGCAGCGTGGTGCGAGCTGCGCCAGGACTTCCGCCACTTTCGTGCCGACCGCGTGGTGGCGCTGACCGAAACCGGCCTGCGCTACCCGGCGCGCCGCCACACGCTCATGCGGCGCTGGCGCGACCAGATGGGCTACCCGCTCGCGCTGGACTGACATGGCGGGGCAAGCCGCAACCCCACACCACTGCTGACAGTTTCTGACACGGTGGCGGCCTACGCTGGCGCCTTCGTTCAACTCCCAAGGAAGCACCATGGCCCATCCCTTCACCCTCTACACCCACCCCATGTCGCGCGGCCGCGTGGCGCGCTGGATGCTCGAAGAATGCGGCGCCGCCTACGAGACGGTGCTGCTCGACTACGGCACGACAATGAAGGCGCCGGCCTACCTGGAGATCAACCCCATGGGCAAGGTGCCCGCACTGCGGCACGGCGACACCGTGGTGACCGAAGTCGCGGCCATCTGCGCCTATCTGGCCGACCAGTTTCCGCAGAAGCAACTGGCGCCGGCCCCGACAAGCCCTGCGCGCGGCGCCTACTACCGCTGGCTGTTCTTTGCCAGCGGTCCGATGGAAGCGGCGACCACGGCCAAGTCCCTGGGCCTGCTGGCCCCGCCGGACAAGGCAATTCAGGCGGGTTACGGCCGCTACGAGGATGTGATGGACACGCTGGAGGCGGCTGTTTCACAAGGGCCTTACCTGTGCGCGGACCACTTCACCGCGGCCGATCTGTTCATGGCGGCGTTCCTGGGCTGGGGCATGCAGTTCGGCAGCATCGAAAAGCGCCCAGCATTCGCCCGCTACGCCGAGCCCCATCTGCAGCGCCCCGCCTATCGGCGTGCGACAGAGATCGACGACGCGCTGATGGCGCAGGCGCAGAAGCCCTGAGAACGCGTTCACGATCTCCCAGAGGCCCCTACGAGATCGTGAACACGTTCTGAGCCCCACAGCCGCAACGCTCGGGCAACGCCCCCCGGGGCCACCGCTGCCAGCAGCGGTGGCACACTCTGGCGTCATCCCAAGGAGTTTTGCGTGACCCCTTCTTTTCCTCTTCCGTCCCCGGTCCTTTGCGCCCTGCGTGGCGGCGCACGGGCGCTGCAGCGGGTGCACCCATGAGCGGCTCCGGCGATGTCCATGTAGGCAGCCGCAGCGGTGTGAGCGACGTGAGCGACGCCATCCTGGTGCGCGATGCCGGCGCCACGGCGCCCCGCCCGAAGCGCCCCAGTGCACGCTTCCTGCTGGCGCATCCGGCGCATTTCATCGCCCTGGGTTTTGGCTCCGGCCTCTCGCCCTGGGCGTCGGGCACGGTGGGAACGCTCTGGGCCTGGCTGGCCTGGCTGGTGCTGCAGCGCTGGCTGACGACAGCCGAGCTGGGGCTCTTGATTGCCGGCGGCACGCTGGTCGGCTGGTGGGCCTGCACCGTTGCCGCGCGCAACCTGCGCATTGCCGACCCCGGCTGCATCGTCTGGGACGAGGTGCTGGCCTTCTGGCTGATTCTCTGGCTGGCCATGCCCATGGGGCTCACGGGCCAGACCGTGGCCTTTGCCCTGTTTCGCTATTTCGACGCCGCAAAACCCGGCCCCGTGGGCTGGGCCGATGCGCAGTTCAAGGGTTTTGGTGCACGCGGCGCTTTTGGCATCCTGTTTGACGACTTTGTCGCCGCCTTCTGCACGCTGCTGGTGATTGCGCTTTGGAGGTTCTGGTGAACCCGGAATCACTCCCAAATCAGGAGCTTCAGGCGCAATACCCATCAGCGCTAGAGGCCGATTTGATCTATATTTCTGCCGCCTTGCTGGCGCGCGGCGAGATGCTGGCCACCGCCGAGAGCTGCACCGGCGGGCTGATTGCCGCCGCCTGCACCGACTTGGCGGGCTCCAGCCAATGGTTCGAGCGCGGCTTTGTCAGCTATTCGAACGCGGCCAAAACCGAGCTGCTGGGCGTGCCTGCGGCGCTCATAGACACCCACGGCGCTGTGAGCGAGCCGGTCGTGCGCGCCATGGCCGAGGGCGCACTCGCGCATTCGCAGGCGCAGGTCAGCGTGGCCGTCACCGGTGTCGCCGGCCCCAGCGGCGGGAGCGAGGCCAAACCGGTCGGTACGGTGTGGTTTGGCTGGAGCGTGGGCGGCGCCACCCACAGCGAGATGCAGTGCTTTGGCGGCGGCCGGGCGGCGGTGCGCGCCGCCACGGTGCAGCACGCGCTGGCACAGTTGCGCGCATGGCTCGACAGCACCAAAAAATCTGGATGAAATAGGCTGCTAGCGCTTATTCCATAAGCGTTAACAGCTATTAATATAGTAGCGTCCTCACGCGCCGTGGCACTTCTTGAACTTCTTGCCGCTGCCGCACCAGCAGGGGTCGTTGCGGCCCGGCTCGGGCGCCTTGCGCACCGTCTCGACGCGCGGGCCCAGGCTTTTCCAGAGCTGGCGCAGGTCGTAGACCGCCCAGATGGCCTCACCGAACAGCTCCACGCGGGTTTCGCTGAGCGAGGGCAGGCCGTCTTCCGCGTACATGTTGACGGTCGGCTTGCCCGTGTCGTCTTCGGTCAGCGCGACGATGGAGTCGAGCGCGTCGTCCAGCCACTGGGCATGCTCGCGCTCACGGGGTGGCGCCCAATCTTCCGGCCAGTTTTCGACGGCGAACATGAAGCCCAGCGCCCAGACCTGGGCAAACGAAGGCACTTCGCCGTCTTCAATGCTTGGGCGTTCGGCCTCGGGCAGGGCCAGCAGCGCGCCGCGCACGTCCATCACCTCGGGCTCCAGCGTGCGCGGATCGTCCAGTGCCTCCACGGGGGTATCGAGCGCCAGCGTCACCTCGTCCCAGCGGCGCTGCCAGAGCGCCAGAAAGCGCGCCTGCTGGTCCAGATCGGCAAACATGGGCAGCAGCGGCAGCGCCTCGCCTTCGGGCAGATCGAGGCTCTCGCCATCGCCCAGCAGCATGGGCAGGTATTCCCCCGGCGGGATGGCGCGGCGGCTGCAGACCAGTGCAGTCAGAAAACCGTCGCAGAACTCCCACTGCGGGGTTTCGTCGAGGCGCACGCGCAGCTCGTCGAGAATGTCGTCCAGCGCCTCCAGGTCGTCGGGCGAGAGCGCGGGAGCGGGCTCGGCCCCCGGTTGGAGGGGGGATGCTGGTGTGGATTCGGTCATGTCGGTCGGTCCTATGATGGGCGGCGGCCGCTCCTAAAGGGCCGCGCCAGACGTGCCGCCCAGTGTAGCGCCGGCCCTCTTTCTTTCACCCGACGAATCCGCTTTGTGACCGCCCCGATGGATTACCCCGCTTTCCTGCGCGCCCATGCCGCCACCCAGACGCGCAGCATTGCCAGCTACCAACAAGGCGGCGAGCAGCTCTGGCTCAAAAAGGCCGGCCCGCGCAACGCTGGCAGCCGCTACCGGCTCATGGGCGCACTCGCCAGTGTGCTGCGACTGCCAATCTTCACCCCCGTGCCCAATCTGGGCGGCCAGGAGGCCATCGCCACCGAAGCACGGCGCCTGCGTGAATTTGCCGCCCTCGGCATCCACGTGCCGGCACTGCTCGCCGTGCAGAGCGACGCCCTGCTGCTGCGCCACCTGGGCGTACCCAGCCAGCCCACGCCCTCGCTGGCCAACGAAATGCGCGACGCCGTACCGGCCGGCGCCGCTGCGGTGCTAGCGCTGTGGCGACAAGGCCTTGCCGCCATTGGCGAAGTGCACGCCAAGGGCAGTTGCCTGAGCCAGGCCTTCGCCCGCAACCTGGTGCGCTGCGCGGACGGGCAGGTCGGTTTCATCGATTTCGAAGACGACCCGGCCGGCACGCTGCCGCTGGCGCTGTGCCAGGCGCGCGACGCGCTGTGCTTTGCGCATTCCAGCGCGCTGGCGCTGCACGAGGCGGATGCCATGGCCACCGCCCGGCCACTATGGCGCGCATGGCTCGCACAAGGCCAGCCACACATGCAGACGGCGGTGGCCGCTAGCGTCACGCGCCTACGCTGGCTGCGCCACCTGCCGACCAGTCGCCGCCTGGGCCGCGACCTGCAGCGCGCACGCGCGGCGCACGACCTGCTGGCACCGTGATGACAGACACACTGCCGTGCCCTGCGGCACACTGCTTTGCCCCACCCCTCCCAGGAGACCCCATGAAACTCAGCGCCGCCGTCGCCCAGTGCGCCACCGTGATGTTCGACACCGCTGCCACCGTCGCCAAGGCCCAGGCGCTGATGGCGAAGGCCGCCGGGCAAGGCGTGCAGGCGCCGGTGTTTCCCGAAGCCTTTTTGGGCGGCTACCCCAAAGGCGCGGATTTCCACATCTACATCGGTGGCCCCACGCCGGAAGGGCGGGAAGATTGGCACCTGGCGCCCGGCGCCAGCATGCAAACAGCCAGCGGGCAGGCCCGCCCATGAAGGTATCGGACGCCATTGCCCAGCGCATGTCGGTGCGCGCGTTCCAAGCCAGGGTGCCGCCCGCCGCCACGGTGCGCGCCATCCTCGAAGCTGCAGCGCGTGCGCCTTCGGGCGGCAACCTGCAACCCTGGCGGGTGCATGCGCTCACGGGCGCGCCGCTGGCCGAGCTCCTGGCCCACGTTGCGGCCAGCCCACCCCAGCCCGAACCCGAGTACGCCGTCTACCCACCGAGCCTGTGGGAACCCTACCGCACGCGCCGCTTTCAAAACGGCGAGCAGCTCTACAGCACGCTTGCGATGGCGCGCGAAGACAAGGCTGCGCGCCTGCGCCAGATGGCAAAGAACGCACAGTTCTTTGGCGCGCCCGTCGGCATTTTTTTGAGTATCGACCGGCGCATGGGGCCGCCGCAATGGTCCGATCTGGGCTGCTACCTGCAGAACGTGCTGCTGCTGGCGGTGGAGGCCGGCCTTGCCACCTGCCCACAGGAATACTGGGCGTTCTGTTCCGAGCCGGTCAAAACATTTCTCGGGCTGGACTCTGCGCAGACGCTGTTTGCCGGCATCGCCCTGGGCTATGCGGACAAACAGGCCCCCATCAACCAGATGCGCACGCCGCGTGCGCCGTTTGAGGAATTTGTCCAATTGCGTGGGTTTCGCCACGACTGAAGGGGGTCACTTGCGTGCGCCAAGTGCCCCGTAAAATCGACGGATCTCCAGCCCTGGACGATTCGCTTGCACGCTTCGCAAGACCCTTGCTTGCGTTGCCGAGGTAAGCGCAGCAGGCGTCCCAAGAAAAGCAACCCTGATGCCTGCTACCGTTCACGCTTTGTCACACCCGAAGTACCGCGCCGATATTGACGGACTGCGATCGATTGCCGTTCTGTCGGTGGTCGCCTTCCACGCGGCGCCCGACTGGATTCATGGCGGCTTCATCGGCGTCGACATCTTCTTCGTGATTTCCGGGTTCTTGATCTCGACGATTCTTTTCAGCAATCTGGAGAACGACACCTTCAGCCTGCGAGAGTTTTACGCCCGACGCATCAAGCGCATTTTTCCGTCACTGCTGCTGGTGCTCATGGCAACCTACGCCATAGGCTGGTGGGTATTGCTGGCGGGAGAATTCGCGCAACTTGGCAAGCACATCACTGCCGGGGCGCTGTTTGTCTCTAACCTTGCGCTCTGGAACGAAGCCGGCTATTTCGACGTTGCCGCCGAAACCAAACCCCTGCTTCATTTGTGGAGCCTGGGGATTGAAGAGCAGTTCTACATCGTCTGGCCCGTGCTCCTGGTGCTGGCCTGGAAGAGGAAGTACAACCTCTTGACCCTGACGCTGGCGTTTGGTGCCATCTCCATGGCGCTCAATCTCAAAGGCATAGCAAAAAATCCCACCGCCACGTTCTATTCACCCCAGACCCGGTTCTGGGAACTGCTCTGCGGCAGCCTACTGGCTTGGGCTTCGCTTCATCCCCACCCCAAGACAGTCGCACTAAAAGGCACTCTGGATCGCTGGATCCACCGCACGCTGTACCGCAGCCTGCCGCCTGGCGACGGCAAGGCGCTGGCAAACGCACTGGCCCTGGGTGGAGCGGTTTTTCTCGCACTGGGGTTTCTGAAAATCAAGGCGGAGCTTGGCTTTCCCGGCAAATGGGCCATTGCCCCGGTGCTGGGCGCCGCAATGATCCTCTCCGCCGGCCAGGGGGCCTGGTTCAACCGTGTCGTTCTGTCCAGCCGATTGGCCGTTTGGTTCGGTCTGATCAGCTTTCCGCTGTATTTGTGGCACTGGCCCTTGCTCTCGTTTGCCCGCATCATGGAAGAAGGGCTGCCACGCGCGGATATCCGTCTCGGAGCCGTGCTGCTGGCCATTGTGCTCGCCTGGTTGACTTACCGCCTGGTCGAGAGACCCATCCGGTTTGGCACACACAACCGACTCAAAATTGCCACCCTGTGTGTTTTGATGGCCGGTATGGGCGCATTGGGCTACTACACCTTCGGCCAGAACGGCCTGGGCTTTCGCATGCAATCGCAGATCAGCCAGGCACTGCTGGACCAGACTATCGAACCATCGAACACACGGCTTTCGGATGGCTCCTGCGAGAAACTCCTCAATTTCGCGATGGGGCCTGGCGCGGTCTGCCTTGCGAACAGTTCTGCTCCCGAAGTACTTGTGGTAGGTGACAGCCACGCCATGGCTTTGAACAGCGCAGCCTTGCTGGGGAAAGTTCCCGTCAAAACGATGTTGATCGGAAACCACGGGTGCCTCCCCCTCGTGGGGTACTCCGTTCAGGATGGCAAGCTGAACAAGAACTGCAATACCCTGCCAGACCAAACGTTCAATATCCTTGCCCGCTATCCGTCCATCCACACGGTGGCCCTTGCCACACGTGGGCCGTTTTACTTTTCCGGTCAGGGCTACGGGATGGAAGGCCCCAGCAACTATTCCATTTTTGCGCTCGACGGCACCAAGGCCAGCCAGACCGACATGTTCCACAAAGGCTATTCGCAATTCGTAAAGGAGCTGCTGCTGCGCAAGAAGGATGTCGTGTTTGTCATCGACCCGCCAGAATTGGGCGAGGATCCGAAAGGCTGCCTGTTCAGGCGGCCCGTTTCCATTCTGGAAAAACCTGTCTCCACCTGCACCCAGGACAAATCTAAAGTCGTCGCCAGGCAGGCGGTGTACCGTGAACTGGTGGAGCAGATTCGCACCGACAACCCGGCACTTAAGGTCTACGACCCAATCGATCTGTTCTGCGACGAGGCACATTGCTACGGCTTGCGCGACAAAAAGCTGCTGTATTGGGATGACGACCACATAGCCGTCTGGGCCAGCGAGCTGGTCTTGGGTGATATGCGCAAGCGCAAGCTCCTGCCCTGATTGCATCGTTTGCACTCCTGGAGGGGACCACGCGCGCCAAACAAGGCCATGCAACGCCAACAGCGGCGTCGATCGTGCGGGCCGCCTGAACCGCAAGCGCCGTCAACTACACGGTTTCGCGCGTCGGCCTACAGCGCGGCGTTGGCGCTGGCCCTACGCTTGCGGCCGGAGGCCCTCTTCGTTTCGCGTACCCGCGCACACCTTTATGTCCACACCCGCAGCCACTGCTGAACTTCCTGACGGCTCTCTCGATGGCCAAGGTCCCGGCACGCCCTTGACGCCCAAAAAGACCCGGCGCAGGCACGCCCCGACCTTGTCGCTTGCCGCCTGGAAGCAGTTCATGAGCGTCGCCAAGCCGTATTGGCAGGGCGACCAGAAACGCATGGCGTGGGGGCTGTTGGCGCTGCTGATTGGGCTGATGGTCGTCGATACCCAGTTGGCGGTCATGCTGGTGGACAAGAGCGGTGAAATCACCTCGGCGTTGGCGGGGCGGGATGCGTCGCGCTTCTGGGCGGCCGTGCGCACCACGCTCTACGTGCTGGCCTTCGCGGTCCCGGTGTACGCGTTCTACTACTACATGCGGGACGCGTTCTCCAACTATTGGCGGCGCTGGCTGACGTCCCGCTTTCTGGATGGTTACCTCAGCGAACGCCATTACTATGAAATCGGCGCGCGCGGCGCCATCGACAACCCGGACCAGCGCATCAGCGAGGACATCGACACTTTTACCGGGCGTTCCACCAACTTTCTGCTGATTTTCATCGGCTCGCTGATGCAACTCATCGCCTTCAGCGCAGTGCTCTGGTCCATTTCCCACACCCTGGTGGCCATCTTGGCCGTCTACGCCTTTCTCGGAACATTCGGCGCCCTGTACCTGTTCGGGACACCCCTGATCCGCCTGAATTTCTGGCAACTGCGCCGTGAGGCCGATTTTCGTTTTGGCCTGATGCGGCTGCGCGAGAACGCCGAATCGATTGCGTTCTACCGCGGCGAAGCGCAAGAGCGCGTGCAGCTCAATCAGCGCTTTGAGGCCGCGTTCAACAATTTCGCCCGAATGATCAAGATGCAGCGCTCGCTCAACCTGTTCCAGCGCTCGTTCAGCCAACTCACCTTGGTGGTGCCCAGCGTCGTGCTGGCAGGAGCCGTTCTGGCGGGCGAGATGGAAGTCGGGCGCGCGGTGCAGGCGGCAGGGGCTTTTACCGCCGTGCTGGCGGCCGTCTCGCTCATCGTGGACAACTTCGAGAGCCTGAGCCGCTTCGTAGCAGGTATCGACCGATTGCACGCGCTCTCGCAGGTGGTTCTGAAAACCCCGGCGGCGCCCGCGCCCTGGGCCGAGCCGCCTGCGATCGATGGGGTGGTCGCCATCGCAAAGCCCGATCTGTCGCCGAAGATCGAGATGCGCGCCGGCGACACCTTGGCCATTGAGGGACTCACCCTGTACACACCCGACTATCGCCGCATGCTGGTGCAGGACTTGTCGCTGCAGCTCGCACCGGGCGAGGCGCTGCTCATCACGGGCCCGAGCGGCTGCGGCAAGAGTTCGCTGCTGCGGGCCATTGCCGGCTTGTGGAACAGTGGCAGCGGGGTGGTGCAGCACCCGCCGATCGAAGATATGTTCTTCCTGCCGCAGCGCCCCTACATGCAAAGCGGCACGCTGCGCAGCCAGATCATCTACCCATCCACCACGACCGATCTCGCAGATGAGCGGCTGCTGGAGCTGCTCCAGCAGGTGCACCTCGAAACCCTGGCCGAGCGGGTCGGCGGGTTGGAAGCGACGCACGATTGGGAAAAGCTCCTCTCCACCGGTGAGCAGCAGCGCCTGGCGTTTGCGCGGGTGCTGGCGCGCCATCCTGGCATGGTGATTCTGGACGAAGCCACCAGCGCGCTCGACAGCGCCAATGAGACTTCGCTCTACCAGCGGCTGCGCGAAAGTGGGGCCACGTTGGTCAGCATTGCGCACCGGCATTCGGTACTGCAACACCACAGCCAGGTGCTGGAGTTCAAAAGCGACGGTGCCTGGGCGCTGCACGACGCCGCCACGTTCAACTTCGCTGGCTGACGCGCGGCTCTGCGGCCCAGGGCCTCATTCGGCACCAACGCGCACAGGCTGAGAATGGTCAATGGACGAGAGGGACGTCGCAGCTTCGGCACCACAAGCGAGCAGGCGCTTGCGCAGGCGCAGCACCGCCTTGTCCTTGGACAGCAGGATGGCGCCGTGCGCTGCGGCCAGGTCGATGAAGGGCTGGTCGTCGGCGTCCTTGCAAATGGCGCTGGCACGCGGTGCAGGCGCCACGGTCTGCACGGCGGCATCAAAGCGCGCCAGCACGGCCTCAGGCGTGAGGCCGTAGAACGCGACGCGCGGCGCGATCTGCGGGTAGTGGAGCACGCGGGCCAGTTCGCCGCGCATGCCGGCTGTCGCGATCCAGTGCAGCGCCCCCGAAACCAGCAGGCCGGGCAGCAGCGCGGTGGCCGGGTCGGCAAACACCAGCAGGTCGAGCACGATGTTGGTGTCCAGCACCAGCGCGCGGCGGCTGCCGGCGGCTGGCTGCGCCGCCGTCAGCTCACGCACCATCGGCGGAAGCGGGAGCATCGCCCGGCCGGCTGCGCAGGCTGCCGCGAATCAGGTCGAAGCGGAACAAGCGGCATTCGATGGGGCCGTTCCACATCGGCACGCGGCGCGACTCCTTCAGGCGCATCTTGCCGGGGAGCTTCAGGTCGGGCGTGAGCATCCACGCCTGCCAGCCCGTGTAATGCTTCTTCCAGTGGCTGGCGAGCTGCTGGAAGAATTCGCTGCCGTCGCCGCTGTCCCCCTCCGCGCCCTGCACTTGCGCCGCCTCGCGCCCCACGGCCATCCCGTGCGCGCGCTGCTGGGCACGCTCGCGCGCGTTTTGGCCGGCGGAGCCTGCCGCAGCAATGCGCTCGCCGTACGGTGGGTTGAGCAGCATCACGCCCGGCTGCTCGCAGGGCGGCATGCGCTGCAGGGCGTCACCGCCGCGCAGTTGCACGGCCCGGGCGACGCCGGCGCGCTCGGCGTTGTGCTCGGCAAAATCGACCATGCGGTGTGAAATATCACTGCCAAATATGCCTGTAGGGCAGGTGGTTATTGCGCTGGCAGCTTCTTCTTTGATAGCATTCCAGACATGCGCCTGGAATGGCAAGAGCTTCTCAAAGGCAAAGCGCCGTTGCAGGCCCGGCGCAATATTGCAGGCCATTTGTGCCGCTTCGATGACCACCGTGCCACTGCCGCAGCACGGGTCGTAGAGCGGCAGGGGCGCATCGCCATGCGGGTCCCAGCCGGTGGCGGCAATCATGGCGGCGGCGAGCGTCTCCTTGAGCGGGGCGTCGCCTTTGGCTCCGCCTTCCTTGACGTTCCGCCAGCCGCGCTTGAACAGCGGCTCACCCGAGGTGTCGATGTAGACCGTGGCCTCGTCGGTGGTCAGGTGCAGGTGCACGCGCACGTCGGGCCACTGGGTGTCCACGTCGGGGCGCACGCCGGCCTTGGCGCGAAAGCGGTCGGCCACCGCGTCCTTGGTGCGCAGCGCTGCAAAGTTCAGGCTGGTCAGCGGGCTGTGCTGGGCCGTGACTTCCACCTTGAAGCTCTGGCGCGGCGTGAACCAGATCTCCCAGGCAATGCCGGACGCCAGGGCGTAAATATCGTTCTCGTTGCGGTACAGGCCCTGGGCCAACTGCACCAGCACGCGCTGCGCCAGGCGGCTGTGCAGGTTGAGCAAAAGCGCATCGCGCCAGGAAGCCTGCAGCAGTACGCCGCCACGGCCCACAAGCAAATCGTTGCCGGTGAGGCCAGTGATTTGGTGCACCTCGTCGGCCAGAAAGCCCTCGACGCCGGCGGCGCAAGGGAGAAATAGATGAAGTTGATTCATAGGATGACTGTTGCGCCGTGCAACCACCGCTGCCACCAGCAGCCAAACGCCAGTGCCACCGTGGAACCGGCTTTGCCGGGCCAGGGGTGGCGTCCCCCTCCCGCAGGAGAGGGGGATGGCGCGCAGCGCCGCAGGGGGTGTTTCATGTCAGCGCCTTGCGCAGCGTGGTGGTGGGGATCTTCAGCGCTTCGCGGTATTTGGCCACGGTGCGGCGCGCGCATTCGATGCCCTGCTCCTTGAGCATGTCGGCAATCTGGCTGTCCGAAAGCGGTCTGGCCGGGTTCTCGGCAGCGACGAACTGTTTGATGAGCGCCCGCACCGCCGTGCTCGACGCATTGCCGCCCGTATCCGTCCCCAGACCCGAGCCAAAGAAAAACTTGAGTTCGTAAGTGCCCTGGGGCGTGGCCATGTATTTCGCGGTGGTGACGCGCGAGATCGTCGATTCGTGCAGCCCCAGCTCGTCGGCAATGTCGCGCAGCACCAGCGGGCGCATGGCCAGTTCGCCATGCACGAAGAAGTTCTTTTGCCGTTCGACGATGGCGCGCGAGACGCGCAGGATGGTGTCGAAGCGCTGCTGGATGTTCTTGATGAACCAGCGCGCCTCCTGCAGACGCTGCTGCAGCGCCTGGTGGCCGTCGCTGCCGCGGTGGCCGCGCAGGGCGCCCGCGTAAATGTCGTGCACGCGCAGGCGCGGCATCACGTCGGGATTGAGCTGCACGGAAAACTGTGCGCCTCCTGTGCCGACACGGCGCACCAGCACGTCGGGGACGATGGCATTGCGCTCCACATTGGCAAAGCGCCGGCCGGGGCGGGGCTCAAGGCTGGCAATGAGGGCCATGGCCGCACGCACGGCGTCTTCGCTGGCGCCACACAGGGGGGCCAGGCGCCGCACGTCGCGCCGCGCGAGCAGGTCAAGCGGCTGCTGGCAGATGGCAAGCGCGGTCGCGAGTGTCTCGGCGTGCTGCGCCTCCTCGTGCCGAAGCGCCTGCAGCTGCAGGCGCAGGCATTCCGCCAGATTGCGCGCGCCGACACCGGTGGGCTCCAGACTTTGCAGCAGCGAGAGCGCTACGGTGAAGCGGTGCACCAGTTCTTCGGCTTCCTCCGCGTCGCCCTCGGCCAAACCGGCAGCCAGTTCCTCGAGGGGGTCTTCCAGGTAGCCGTTGTCGTTCAAGGATTCGATCAGGAAGGAGAGCGCTGCACGGTCAACGTCGGAAAGGCGCAGCGACAGCGCCTGGCGGTGCAGGAAGTCGGTCAGCGAGCCATGCTCCTGCGCGCGGTCCAGCGCGTCGCCCACGCCTTCGCCTTGGTCGCTCTGCTGGCGCGCGGGGGCGTCGCCGCCCCATTCGGCATCGTCAGGCGCCAGGTCGTACGTGCCATCGCCCGACCAATCCAGCAGCTCATCCGCTCCGGAATATTCCGAATCATTTTGGCTCTCTGCGCTTACTGCACTTGCGCTTTCAGCTCCCGAATACGTAGCACTCTCGATGGGCGCATCATCAGCCTGCACGGGCATGTCGGCCTGCAGCAGGCCAAACTCCTCGCGCGGCGCCTCGTCGCTCTCGCGTTCCAGAAACGGGTTGTCGTCGAGCATCTGGTCGACTTCCTGCCCCAGCTCCAGCGTCGAGAGCTGCAGCAATCGGATGGATTGCTGCAACTGCGGCGTGAGCGCCAGATGCTGCGAGACGCGCAGCGACAGGCCGGGTTTCACGGCTACATCCGGAAGTGCTCGCCCAGGTACACCCGGCGCACTTCGGCGTTGTCCACGATGTCGGTCGGCGTGCCCTGCGCCAGCACCTCGCCCTCGCTGATGATGAAGGCGTGGTCGCAGATGCCCAGCGTCTCGCGCACGTTGTGATCGGTGATCAGGACACCGATACCGCGCGCCTTCAGGAAACCGATGATGCGCTGGATCTCGATCACGGCGATGGGGTCGATCCCGGCAAAGGGCTCGTCCAGCAGAATGAAGCGCGGCTGCGTGGCAAGGGCCCGTGCAATCTCCACGCGGCGGCGCTCACCGCCCGAGAGGGCCACCGCTGGAGAGTCGCGCAGGTGTTCCACGCGCAACTCTTGCAAAAGCTCGGTCAGGCGCTCTTCAATGGCCGCCTTGGCGAGCGGTTTGCCCTCCTCGCCCTGCTGCAGTTCCAGCACGGCGCGCACGTTCTCCTGCACCGTGAGTTTGCGGAAAATGGAGGCTTCCTGGGGCAGGTACGACAGCCCCAGGCGCGAGCGCCGGTGGATCGGCATGTGCGCCACCGAATGCCCGTCGATCAGGATGTCGCCCGCGTCGCAAGGCACCAGGCCCACGATCATGTAGAACGAAGTGGTCTTGCCCGCGCCATTGGGGCCGAGCAGTCCGACGACCTCGCCCTTGCGCATGCTGAGGGAGACGTCCTTGACCACCTTGCGGCCGCCGTAGGATTTCGCCAGGTGCCTAACCTCCAGCAGGCTGGTCGCACTGCTGGCCTGCGCTGGTGCCGTCACTTCGCGTCGCCGCCGAGGCGGTTGCTGGGACGCAGAAGGGGGTTGGCGTCCGAGGCTGGAGCGGCGGCGGCTGCTGGAGCGGCGTCACGCGGCGCGAGGACAGCCCGTACGCGCCCTGTACCGTCCCCCGGCTTTTTGCCCGTGTTGCGGCCGTCCACGGTAAATACATCGGTCAGGTTGTTGTAGACGATCACGTCGCCGGTAATTTCGTCACTCAAATCACCCCCCCGGTAACGGCGCAGCTCGGCCTGATGGATGAAGCGCACGGTATCGGCCTTGCCGTTGTATTCGATGGTTTGCGCCTCCCCCTCGATGAACTCTTGCGGGGCGCTTGGCGCCGTGTCGCGCTTCTGGCGGAAAAACGCGCGCTGACCAGCACCACCGGTGACCGTTCCCGACTGGTAGCCGTCGGCGTCCTGGTGCACCTCCAGCCGCGTGCCGCGCAGCACGATGCTACCCTTGGTCACGACCACCTTGCCGGTGAACACGCTGGTCTGCTGCAGTTCGTCGTGCCGCAACTGGTCGGCCTCGATGTTCATGGGCTGGTTGCGATCGGCCTTCTCGGCGAACACCGGCGCCGTGGCAAGCACCCCCATGGCGGCGAGCACCCATGCGATGAGCTCGACGGGTCGCACACGAGAAAAAGGAGACGGCAAGAAAAGAGAGAACATGCGAAGAGTGTCAGTAAAGGGCACGCCAACGCAGGGTGAACACTGCTGGCCTTTGGCGGCACGAATCTTGCAACCATTGTGCCATGCACGGGCAAAAAAATGCCCGCAGCGTCCGCGGGCATTTCAGGGAAGACAGCCCCGGTTGCGAAATCAGCCTTTGGCGACCAACGCTTCGACCACTTTGAGCATTCCGGTCAGGCTGCCGGCCATGCTGCCATCGGTGTAGTAGCGCCCTGCCACGCCCATGGAGGGAACACCCTCGACGCCGTAGGCGTCTTGCAATTGGGACACCTTGCGGACCTCATTGGAGACTGTGAAGGAGTTGTACATCTCCTTGAACTTGGCCAAATCCATGCCCGGCTGCTTGGCGATCCAGGCAAAAATGCCATCGTCCTTGGAGAGATTTTGCTTCTCGACGTGAATGGCATGAAACACCTTGGCTTGCAGTTGGTCTACCTTGCCCAAGCCTTCAAGGGCGTAGTACAACTTTTGCTGAGGGGCAAAACTCGCGTTGAAGGCGATCGGGACGCGGCGAAACGCCATGGTTTTGGGCGGCGTCTTGAGCCAGGCTTCCAGCGTGGGCTCGAATTCGTTGCAATGCGGGCAGTTGTACCAGAAGAACTCAATCACCTCGACCTTGCCGGCGGGAGCCTCGACGAGCGCGGGCTTGGAAAGGCGGGTGTAATTCTTGCCTTCCGTGGGCGCAGCGCCCTGTGCCCAGACTGGCAGAGACAGACCTGACGCCGCCAGCAGGGTGGCCGAGGTGGCGGAAAACTCTCTACGGTTCATTCAATACGCTCCTGATGGGTGTTTGCTGTGGGATGGAGAGCCGGCGCGAAAGTTCAGCGCTGTACGCGCACCAGCGCCGACTCGACGCCAGCGCCATCGAGCTTCTCCTTGAGCTGCTCGGCGTCTACGCGCTTGACAAAGGGGCCAATGCGCACGCGGAACACGGTGCGCCCGCTCTGCTCGCGCTCGTTCACGCGGGCCTCCCACCCCAGCATGGCAAGCTTGGCGCGCTGGGCGTCGGCGTCGCTCTGGGTGCGAAAGGCTCCGGCTTGAACAAAGTAGTCAAACGAATCGACAGACCCCGCAGCCGTTGGTGCTGCCGCGCCGGCTGCGGGCACCGACTTGCCTGCACGTGCCTTGGCCAAGTCGCCCAGTGGATCACTGGGCACGGGTGCCGGGTTGGCTGCTGCCGGGGCCGATGCCGGGGTCGATGCGGGGGCCGCGGCAACACCAGCGGCCGGGCTCGCCGTGGCAGGCGCAGGCCGCACGCTGCCTTTGCCATACAGCGGCAAATTCGGGTCCCAGTTTTTGTTCTTTTGCTCCTCGGCATTGTCCTGATCGGAGCTGCGGATCGCCCCCTTGTTCAGAAAAGGCACCGGTACTTTGGTGACATACACCGCCACGCCCAGCGCTACGCCCAGGCCGATCAGCAGGCCAATGATGAGACCAACGATGGTTCCGCCCGATTGATTCTTTTTCATATGCTCGCCGTGGTTCCGATTCACATTCTTCGTGGCGCCGAGACGCCGAGCACCGCCAGGCCATTGTGCAATACCTGCGCCGTGGCAGCGACGAGCGCCAGACGTGCGGTTTTCACACGCGCATCGTCCACCAGGATGCGCTCGGCATCGTAGTAGCTGTGGTAGCTGGCGGCCAGGTCGCGCAGGTAGAAGGTGACGTCGTGGGGCGCCTCGCCTTCGGTGGCTGCGGTGAGCATCTCGGGGTATTTGGCCAGTTGCAGCATCAGGGCCTGGGCCTGCGGGCCGTCGAGCGGCGAAAGGTCCACGTCCGCCAACGTCGCAACGTCGCCACCCCAGCCCGCCAGCACCGAGCAGATGCGGGCATGGGCATATTGCACGTAGTACACCGGGTTGTCGTTGTTCTTCGCCACCGCCAGGTCGACGTCAAAGGTGTATTCGGTATCGGGCTTGCGGCTGAGCAGGAAGAAGCGCACGGCGTCCTTGCTGGTCCACTCGATCAGGTCGCGCAGCGTCACGTAGCTGCCAGCGCGCTTGCTGATCTTGACCTCTTCGCCGCCTTTGACCACGCGCACCATGGTGTGCAGCACGTAGTCGGGGTAGCCCTGTGGAATCCCCACGTCGGCCGCCTGCAAACCAGCGCGCACCCGGGCAATGGTGCCGTGGTGGTCGGTGCCCTGGATATTGACCACCTTGGTAAAGCCGCGCTCCCATTTGGCGATGTGGTAGGCCACATCGGGCACGAAATAGGTGTAGGTGCCGTCCTGCTTGCGCATGACGCGGTCCTTGTCGTCGCCGTAGTCGGTGCTCTTGAGCCACAAGGCGCCGTCCTGCTCGTAGGTCTTGCCGTTGGCGATGAGCCGGTTCACCGTGGCCTCGACGCGGCCGCTGGTGTACAGGCTCGATTCGAGGTAATACTCGTCGAAATGCAGGTTGAAGGCCTGCAAATCCTTGTCCTGCTCGTTGCGCAGGTAGGCCACCGCAAACTGGCGAATGTTGTCGTAGTCCTCCACATCGCCGTTGGCGGTGAACTCACGATCATCGGCCTTGACGGTGGCACGAGCCTTGAAAGCCTCGGCGATGTCGGCGATGTAGTCGCCGTTGTAGAAGTTCTTGGCCAGCGGGTTGTCGCTGTCGGTGGGCCAGCACTCGTCACCGGGCTTGAAGCCCTTGGCACGCAGCTGCGTGCTCTTGGTCAGGGTGTCAATCTGCACCCCCGCATCGTTGTAATAGAACTCGCGGTGCACGTCCCAGCCCTGGGTGGCAAACAGGTGGCACAGGGCGTCGCCCAGCGCCGCTTGGCGACCGTGGCCCACATGCAGCGGGCCGGTCGGGTTGGCCGAGACGAACTCCACCAGCACCTTGTCGCCACGCTTAGGCTGCATGCCAAAGCGCGTTCCAGCGCCCAGCACCTCCTGCACCACCTGTTGTTTGGCGGCGGGTTTGAGGCGGATATTGAGAAAACCGGGGCCAGCGATGTCCATGGCCTCCACCCAGCGCTCGAATGCAGGCATGGCCAGCAGCGCGGTGCGCAGGCGCTCGCCCAACTCGCGCGGGTTGGCCTTGAGCGGCTTGGCCAGTTGCATGGCGGCGGTGCACGCGTAGTCTCCATGGGCGGCGACCTTGGGCGATTCGAACGCAGCGCGCGCGCCAGCGCCGGGGGCAAAGCTTTCCAGCACGTCGGACAGGGCCGCGAGCAGTTGTTTTTTGGCAGTGAGCATTGGCGGATTTTACGGGGCTCGCCAGCGCGCCCTGCGCAGGGGTATATTGCGTGCACGGGGCGCTTTGGCCTCGTTTTTTTCCTCCAATGGAGCACCCATGAAAAAGCTTCTTGCCTTGACCACTCTCGGACTCGCCTGTGCTTTCGGAACGGCCTGGGCGGCCGATGCACCGGCACCGGCTGCGGCCGCATCGGCCCCTGCTAAAGCGCCCACCAAACAGCAGTCGAAGATGAAGACCTGCAATGTCGAGGCCAAAGGCATGAAGGGCGACGAGCGCAAGGCCTTCATGAAGACCTGCTTGAGCAACAAGGCCGAAGCGGCGCCCACCCAGCAGAGCAAGATGAAGACCTGCAACGCCGAAGCCAAGGACAAGAAGGGTGCCGAGCGCAAGGCGTTCATGAGCGAGTGCCTGAAGAAGTAAACCGCCACTTCGCCACACAACGAAAACCCCGCCTGGCGGGGTTTTCTTGTTTCTGCGGCCCCTGGGACGTCAGCGCGTCAGCACGCCACGCGCTAGGAACACGGCGGCGAGCAGTATCAGGCCCAGCAAGTGCGTCTCCAGCATCACCCAGCGGCGCGCGGCGCGCACTTCGTCTTCGGGCGGGAGTTCGCCCGTGGCGACCACCTTGCGGCGCCAACGCAAAAAGGAAAAAGTGGGCTTGAGCGACATCAGCCCGATCGCGACGAACACGGCGATCTTGAAATGCAGCAGTGGCTGGCTCCAGTACCAAGCCACACCCTTGTAGCCCCAGAACGTGCGTGCCAAGCCCGCCGCCACCACGGACATTGCGGTAATGCCATAGATCAGATCAAGCCGCACCAGGCGGTGGATGACGGCGGCGCTCATCCATTCGGTACGGCACAGCGCCGCTTCGCTTGCCATGAAAACCACCATGGTGAAGATGGCGACCAAGTGGAAGTAGGCCAGGAAAGATTCCAAAATCACGCGGAGACTCCGGTTTGCCAGAACTGTGGTTCGGCGTAGTGGTGTTTGAGCAAGTCGATCCACAGGCGCACGCGCAGTGGCAGGTGCTTGCGCTGGGGAAAGACAACATAGATGCCATTGGGCGGTGCGGCGTAATCCTCCAGCACCGCCACCAGCTGGCCCGAGGCAATTTCGCGCTCGACCTCCCAAGTGCTGCGCCAGGCAATGCCGTATCCTGCCAGGCACCAGTCGAACAGCACCTGCCCGTCCGAGCAGTCGAGCGGCCCGCGCGGGCGCAGGTACACCACCTCCCGACCCGACTCGGCCACGGATATGCCCGCGTCCGAGAGGGTGCGCTCCTGGTCCTGCCCAAGGGCATTTCGCGGGACGCGAAACGCCCAGCCGCGCGTCTGTGAGGCTTCGCTCGACAAGGTCAGACAGTCGTGCTGCATCAGGTCGGCGGGCAGTTGGGGCGTGCCGCGCTGCGCCAGATACTGCGGCGTTGCGACACACAAACGGCGGTTGTCGGCCACGCGCACGCTGACCAGCGACGAATCGGGCAGATCGCCCACGCGCACGGCGCAATCAAAACCCTCACCCGGGAGATCCACCACCCGGTCGCTGAGGTTGAGCGAAATCTGCACGTCGGGGTGCAGCGCGCGAAAGCGCGGCACCAGCGGCGCCACGTGGCGCCGCCCAAAGCCTGCCGGCGCCGTGATGCGCAGGTGCCCGCTGGCCTTGATGCCACCCGCCGACACGCTGGCCTCGGCGTTGGCTACGTCGGAGAGCACGCGCTGGCAATCCTCAAGGAAGGCGCTGCCTTCGTGCGTCAGGCTGATGCGGCGCGTGGTGCGCACCAGGAGCTTGACGCCCAGGTGCTCCTCCAGGGCATCGAGCCGCCGGCCCATGATGGCGGGCGCCACGCCTTCGGCCCGCGCCGCCGCCGTGAGGCTGCCACGCGTGGCAACGGAGACGAAAGACTCGAAGGCCTTGAGTTTGTCCATGGGGGCCGATTATGGAGACAAGGCGGTTTTCTGGGGCGGGTCGTCTGCAAAGCCAGGTTGAAAGCCAGAATTTTTAATAAAATAGGCTTCTAGCGCTTACAGATAAAGCGCTTACAGCTACTATTTTGATAGTAAAAATACACCTCTGGATGGCTCTCACATCGCCACGTCATGACCGGGCTGCGTGCTTGATCTTTGCGTATTAGTCATTGGTTTTCAACTTTTCAGGCTGTTTATAACCCAATTGATTTGCAATAAAGTCACTGCCATAGGCAGGTTCCGCTCGCCGCACCATCGTCGGCAAGGCAGGCACTTTGCCAAGCTCTGATTTTTACCAAGGCCTCCCCATGAACGATCGCACCACCCTCCACGGCCTGCAAGTGGCCACGACGCTTCAGCGCTTCATCGACGAACAGGTGCTGCCCGGCACTGGCATCGACAGCGCTGCCTTCTGGAAAGGCTTTGGCGCCATCGTCACCGATCTCGCACCGCGCAACATCGCCCTGCTGGCCGAGCGCGAGCGCCTGCAGACCGAGCTCGACACCTGGCACAAGGCCAACCCAGGTCCGATCAAGGACATGCTGGCCTACCGCACCTTTCTTGAGCGCATCGGCTACCTCGTGCCCCAGCCGGCAGAAGTGAAGGCCACCACCACCAACGTGGACGACGAACTCGCCCTGCAAGCCGGCCCGCAGCTCGTGGTGCCTATCCTGAATGCCCGCTACGCGCTCAACGCCGCCAATGCGCGTTGGGGCAGTCTGTACGACGCGCTCTATGGAACCGACGCGATTCCCGAAACCGATGGCTGTGAAAAGGGCCGAGGCTACAACGCCAAGCGCGGCGCCAAGGTCATCGCCTTTGCCCGCCGCGTGCTCGACGAATCCACCCCGCTGGCCCAGGGCTCGCATGCCGATGCCACGGCTTACCGCATCGAAAACGGCGCACTGGTCGTCGCGTTGCAAGGCGGTGCCCGCACCGGCCTCAAGGACCCGGCACAGTTCACGGGCTACCAGGGCGACGCGGCGAACCCGTCGTCCGTGCTGCTGCAGCACAACGGCCTGCATCTGGACATCCGCATCGACCGCGGCACCGCCATCGGCAAGACCGATGCCGCCGGCGTGAGCGACCTGGTGCTCGAAGCCGCGCTTTCCACCATTCTCGACCTGGAAGACTCGGTCGCCGCCGTGGACGCCGAAGACAAAGTGCTGGGCTACGCCAACTGGCTGGGCATCCTGAAAGCGACGCTGACCGAAGAAGTCACAAAGGGCGGCAAGACCTTCACGCGCGGCCTCAACGCCGACCGAATCTACACGGCGCCCGCCGGCAACGGCGAGGTGCGCCTGCACGGCCGCTCGCTGATGTTCCTGCGCAATGTCGGCCACCTCATGACGAATCCGGCCATCCTGTGGACGGACAAACAGGGCCAGGAGCGCGAGATCCCCGAGGGCATTCTCGACGCCGTGGTCACCACCACCATCGCCCTGCACGATCTGCAGGGGCACGGCAAGGACGGCATTCGCAACTCGCGCAAGGGCAGCGTCTACATCGTCAAGCCCAAGATGCACGGCCCCGCCGAAGTCGCGTTTGCCAGCGACCTGTTTGGCCGCGTGGAGCAGCTTCTGGGCCTGCCGGAGAGCACCGTCAAGCTGGGCATCATGGACGAGGAGCGCCGCACCAGCGTCAACCTCAAGGCCTGCATTGCCGCTGCGAGCAGCCGCGTGGCCTTCATCAACACCGGCTTCCTCGACCGTACCGGCGACGAGATGCACAGCGCCATGTACGCCGGCCCCATGATTCGCAAGGGCAACATGAAGACCAGCGCCTGGATCCAGGCCTACGAGAAGAACAACGTGCTCGTCGGTCTCTCCTGCGGGCTGCGCGGCAAGGCACAGATTGGCAAGGGCATGTGGGCCATGCCTGACCTCATGGCCGCCATGCTGGAGCAAAAAATCGCCCACCCCAAGGCCGGCGCCAACACCGCCTGGGTGCCAAGCCCCACGGGCGCGACGCTGCACGCCCTGCACTACCACCAGGTGCTGGTGAGCGAGGTGCAAAAGGAGATGGAAAAGATCGATGCCAACGCCGAGCGCGACAACCTGCTCACCGGCCTGCTGACCATTCCTGTCAGCGCCAACCCGAACTGGAGCGACGCCGAAATCCAGCAGGAACTCGACAACAACGCGCAGGGCATCCTGGGCTACGTGGTGCGCTGGGTGGACCAGGGCGTGGGCTGCTCCAAGGTGCCCGACATCCACAACGTCGGCCTGATGGAAGACCGCGCCACGCTGCGCATCAGCAGCCAGCACATGGCCAACTGGCTGTTGCACGGCGTGGTGAGCGAAGGCCGCATTCAGGCGACCTTCCAGCGCATGGCTGCCGTGGTGGATCAGCAAAATGGCGGCGACCCGCTTTACAAGCGCATGGCTGGCAATTTCGACACCAGCATGGCCTACCAAGCGGCGTGCGAACTGGTCTTCAAAGGCAAGGATCAGCCCAGCGGCTACACCGAACCGCTGCTGCACGCCTGGCGGCTCAAAGTGAAAGCCGCGGCCTGAATCCCACCGGCGACTTGGGTTGGAGAAAAGCGCTATAAATTTAATTGCTGCAAGCCCTTTATACGTAAGCCTTAGAGGCTAGTTTATTAAAATAATGGCGTGGTGCTGGCTCAGCACCACGCCATTTTGCGTATGGCTCTACACTCACAGACGACACCCGGATACAGGCCTGAATCTTCTTCCGGCAGCACGCCCCAGTTCACCATGACGACACCGCCGCAAGAATCTGCCTCCACGGCTGCTGCGCGTTGCCCACTGTGCGAGCAGAACAACCACTGCAAGATGGCGGCCGGAGAAGACGCTGCCCGGTGCTGGTGCATGCACACGCCGGTGTCCCCTCTCGCTTTGGCCCGCGTTGCGGACAATGACCGGCATCGGCGTTGTGTTTGCGCCGCTTGCGCGCAGGCAGCTCTGACCACCCCATGATTGTTTTTCAAAGGAATCCCTATGCCCACCTACCACGTCGAAATGCTGGAAGGCCGCACCGTCGAGCAAAAGCGCCGCCTGGTCGAGGAGATCACGCGCGTCTCTGTCGAGATCCTGGGCGGCTCAGCCGAGTCGGTGGATATCTTGATCACCGACGTCAAGCGGGAAAACTGGGCCACGGGGGGCAAGCTCTGGTCCGAGCGCAGCTAAGCGAGGCGTGAGTGGCTCGCAGTTCGGGTAGCCTCCAAGATCTCAAGGAGCGGTACGGCGAGCGCTACCGCTGGCTGCTTTTGTTGTCGGTCATGGTCGGCACGATGGCATCCATCATGTCGTCCACTGTGATCAACGTGGCCATCCCGGACATGAGCCAGCACTTCTCGCTGGGCCAAGGTCGTGCGCAATGGGTAGCTTCTGGCTTCATGGTGGCCATGACCGTCTCCATGCTGACCACTCCGTGGCTGCTCGGGCGCTTTGGCTACCGGATGACCTATGTCGCCTCCATGCTGCTGCTGCTGGCGGGGGGCATCGCCGGCGGCACCGCCGGCAACTTCTCTCTGGTATTGGTGGGACGTGTGGCCCAAGGGTTGGCGGCTGGTATCGTTCAACCCATTCCAGCGGTGATCATCCTCTACGGGTTTCAACCCCACGAGCAGGGGCGGGCCAGCGGTCTGTTTGGCATGGGCGTGGTGCTTGCTCCCGCCGTCGGGCCGACCATTGGCGGGCTGTTGGTGGACTGGTTTGGCTGGCGCTCGATCTTTTTCATGGTGGTCCCTTTTTGTCTGGCCTCTCTCTGGCTGGCATTCAAGTACGTACCGAGCACGGCGCCTGGCGGGGTAGCAGCGGATCGCGGGGGCAAGACCATCGACTGGCGCGGGCTGCTGCTGGGAAGTGTGGGCACGCTCTGCCTGCTCAATGGTCTGGTGGAGCTGCACCACGGCCCGGCGTCACGCGCACTCGCGTTGCTGGGCGGCGCCGCGACATGCACGGCACTGTTTGTCTGGTGGCAGGCGCGGCTGGGTCGCACGGGACGCCAGCCGCTAATGGATCTTCGCCTGTTTGGCTACCGGCAGTTCACCATGGGCAGTATCGTGGCATTTATCTATGGCACGGCCTTGTTTGGATCGACCTATTTGCTTCCGGTTTTCATGCAGTTGGGGCTGCATCTGTCGGCGTCTTTGGCAGGAACAATCCTGCTGCCAGCAGGCATTGTGCTGGCCATCACCATTCCTATTGTCGGCAGACTTGCCGACCGGCAGCCCACTCACGTACTGGTGAGCATCGGTCTTTTCTTGCTGGCGCTTTCGTTCGCCCTGATGCTGTTGGTGCACCTGAAGTCCGGGCTTTGGATATTGGTCGCTTTGTCTGTGCTGGGGCGCATCGGCTTGGGATTCATTCTGCCGTCCCTCAACCTCGGCGCCATGCGACCGCTGGACAAGACTTTGATTTCGCAGGGCTCCAGTGCCATCGGTTTTCTGCGCATGCTAGGCGGCGCAGCTGGCGTGAGCCTGTGCGGCATCGTTCTTGAATGGCGCATTGCGGCACATGGAGCATCGCTCAGTTCCAAGGGATCTGATGCAGCACGCATCGCAGCGTTTGGCGAGACATTTGTGATGCTTGCACTGCTCTGCACCGTCGCGATGATCGCCGCCTGGCGTTTGCGTGCCACTGTGCCGAAGTCCTGAGGCCAACGATTCCACCGCGTAAAGAGACCTATGTGCCAGCTCCTTGGAATGAACTGCAACACGCCGACCGACGTGCGCTTTAGCTTTTCGGGTTTCGCACAACGAGGGGGCCATACGGGGGATCACAGCGACGGATGGGGAATCGCTTTTTTTGAAGGCAAGGGCGTCCGCCATTTTGTGGACCATCAGCGCGCCGTCGATTCACCCGTGGCGGAGCTGATCCGGCGCTACCCGATCAAGAGCAGCAACGTTATCGCGCACATCCGAAAGGCAACCCAGGGCTTGGTCAGTCTGCAAAACTGCCATCCCTTTGTTCGTGAACTCTGGGGACGCTACTGGGTATTTGCACACAATGGCGATCTAAAGAACTATCAGCCACATCTGCATCGCGGCTTTCACCCTGTCGGTGACACCGACAGCGAGCGAGCCTTCTGCTGGATCATGCAGGAGCTCTCGAAATCGCATGCCCAAGTCCCAAGCGTAGAAGAACTCACGTTAACTTTGCGCGAGCTGGCAGCCCGCATCGCGCACCATGGAACCTTCAACTTTCTGCTGTCGAACGGACTGGCACTGTGGGCCCACGCGTCTACGGACCTGCACTACATCGAGCGCCGCCACCCCTTTTCTGCCGCCCATCTATCAGACGAAGATCTGTCAGTGGATTTCGCGCACGAAACACAAGCCAGCGACAAAGTCGCCATCATCGTCACGGCCCCGCTGACCCGAAATGAGTATTGGCAAGCCTTCGCGCGCCATGAACTGAAGGTATTTGTCGATGGGGCGGCCTTGACCCTGTAATCAGGTGCCCGGTATTAGAGGCCTGCGCTACTTCTGCCGGAGGCTGCTTTGATTTCCCCAAAAAGCGAAACCCCCTTGAACCTAGAGGATTCAAGGGGGTTTGGCAGGGCTGTAAGAGCCTGACGATGACCTACTTTCACACGGGAACCCGCACTATCATTGGCGCGAAGTTGTTTCACTGTCCTGT
>Ga0208272_100068_pt1 | contig 80144 bp, 66 predicted proteins | sample LakWasM129_HOW14_2_FD_183939 | JGI IMG/M metagenome (GOLD analysis project Ga0208272, IMG submission 183939) | Freshwater sediment methanotrophic microbial communities from Lake Washington under simulated oxygen tension - Sediment Metagenome... | ecosystem: Environmental > Aquatic > Freshwater >... | reverse complement strand
TTTTGCGGCCGAGGACACGCCGAGGGACCAAAAAACAGTTTGAATAATCTCGGCCAAAGCATCGTCTCATCAGGCATGAACCGATTGTTGCTGCTCCTCGTCGTGTGCAGTCTGTTGCCCGCCGCCCGGGCCGACCATAGGGATGAACGGCCGCGGAATGACGACCGTCGCGAACGCGGCCCGCGCGTCATCGTTTACCAGCACGCCGACTATCGCGGCAACGCCCTCGTGCTGTATCCCGGGGATACGCTGGAGAATCTCGCCAACATGGCGTTTGAGGACGGCGGCCGGCTGAACGACAGCATTTCCTCGATCCGCGTCGAGGAAGGGGCGGAAATCTACGTCTACGAAGACGCCCGCTTCCGCGGCTCGGCCATGCGGCTGACCGAAAACGCCCGCGACCTCACCGGCCGGCCGGTGCCCGACGATCCGCGGGCGAGCTGGAACGATCGCATCTCGTCGCTGCGGGTCGAGTCGGCCCGGCGCAACGACAACCGCAACGATAACCGGGGCGACAGTCGCCGCGAGAATCCCGACATCATCATCAAGAAGGTCTTCATCGAGCTGCTCGATCGCGAACCGAATGCGAACGACCTGCGCCGTTACCGCGGCCTGATCATCGACCAAGGCTGGACCGAGCAGATGTTCCGCGACCAGATGCGGCACGGGGACGAATTCCGCCGCGAGGGCGCGGAGCGCATCGTGCGCCGCGCTTATCGCGACGTGCTTGGTCGCGAGCCGGATGCGAACGGCCTGAACCAATACCGCCGCGCCGTGCTGGAGAAAGACTGGACGGAAGGGGACGTGCGCGACGACCTGCGCCGCAGCCAGGAATACCGGAAGAAAACCGGCGGGCGTTAGCGACCAAGGAGAAACTCCAGCGGAACGTCCACGCGCTCACGCCAGGATTTTTCCGAGTGTTCCGCTCCCGGATATTTCCGGGTAAGCCAATCGCGACCTGCGGTGTAACCCGCGGTCCGCATCACGGCATCCATGCGTTGCTGGTAGGGTTCATACGTGGCGTCGAGCGTGGCTGTGCCAAAATCGAAATAGAATCGGTTCGCGCCGGGCTTGGGCAGATGGGGCGCGAGGTAATCGATGACGGCGCCGTCTCCCGCCGGCCAGTGCGTCGAGACACAGCCGGCGCCGCCGAACACATCCGGGTATTCCACCACCGCGTAGGCGGAAATCAGGCCGCCCATGCTCGAACCCATGATGAACGTGTCGTTGCGACCGGCGGCGGTGCGATAGGTGCGGTCGATGGCTGGTTTTAATTCGGAGACGAGATATTGCAGGTAGGCATCCGCCTGCAGCGGGGCCGGCGGCAGGTGGAATTGCGCGGCGAGTTTGTCCATCTCCGCCTGCGTGGTCGCCTTTTGCGGCATATACTCGGAGAAACGCGCCAGGGTGTTCCATACTCCGACGATGATTGCCGGCCGCGCCTTGCCCGCCGCCACGAGCCGGCACATGGCCCGGTCGACCTCCCACGAATTCCCGCCGTAGCTGGTCAAGGGATCAAAGAGATTCTGCCCGTCGTGCATGTAGATGACCGGGTAGCGCTCATCTGGGTGGGAATCATAACCCGGAGGAAGCCAGACATCGACGCAACGATCGGCGAGGAACTGCGAGTGAATCGGCGAGAGGGTCTCGATCCGGCCGGCCGTGGCGGGATTCACGGTCACGACGCTTTCGGCGCTGAGCACACTGCCCGCGAGGCCGTGCACCAACACGCGATAACGGCCCGACCAGGCGGCGCTGGCGTGCGGCACGGCAAAGGAAGCATCGGTCGCTCCGGGGATTTCCCGACCATTGCGGAACCATTGGCACGTCAGCGGACCTGTTCCTTCCGCCTTGGCCGAAAGCGAGAATGCGGTCCCGAGATCGACTGATACCGCAGCGACCGGCTCCTCGACAATTAGTGGCGTCTTGGCGCCGTGGGTTCCGAACGACGGCGTGTTCGCGGCGAGCAAGGCTTGGGTGACGTCGTCGATTTTCAGCCCGGAAATTTGCGTCGCGGCGCGGTGGCCCCGGAGGTCGTCGACGGTCGCGATGAACGACAATTCCTCACCCGGTGCGAGATCCGGCGGCGGGCACCAGTAGACGCGATAGGGCGCGGTATCGTCCGTGCCGAGTAATTCATATTGTCCCGGCCGCGAGGCACGGTTCATCGCGAAAGTCACCTCGGCCAGCCCGTCGCCGCCAGTGACATTCGCGCGCAGCTCCTGACGCTGAACCATGATGTTGCCGTCCAGCTGGCGCGTCGGGAACGAAAGCACGGCATCCGCGCCCGGCGTGACAAAGGTGATGCCCGGAGCCTGCGCCGGCACGGGCAGCGCCCGGCTCGCCCGCCACAAGGCGAAATGTAGCGGCGGGAGCGTGACGAAGACTCGACCTTGCGCGTCGGCGGTGAGTTGGGCGTCGGCATAAACCGTTTTATCATCCGGCGCGGTGACACGATTGAACTCGGCGCCCGCGGGCTGGCTGGTTGGCAGCGAGGCCGTGGCATCGGTGGTGCGGGAGTTGTTGAAGGCGGCGAGGTATTCAACGCGCTCGTTGCGCTCGATGCGGGAGAAGGCAAAGACGTTGGGTTGATCGCTTGGCCGCACGATCATGGCACCGCGATTGAGGGCCGGGCGGCTTTCGCGCAGCGTCGCGAGCGAACGGATGAATTGGTAGAACGGATGTTGCGGATCAAACTTGTCGTCGGCACCGGTGCGCGTGGTGTCGAGCAACTTGGCGTTTTTGAAATCGGGCGCCTGCGCCGCGAACATGTCCTCGCGCGCCTGCATGTCGCCGCCGCCACGGCCGATCATGCCCTGCTCGTCGCCATAATAGATGACGGGCTGGCCACGGACGAGGAACAGCAGCGCATGGCCGAGTTCCACAAGCTGGGCGAGTTCCGCGGGCGCGGCCTTCGGGTTGTCGCGCTGCAGGAAATAGCCGAAGCGCCCGGCGTCGTGGTTGCCGAGGAAAGTGGGCGTCGCGTGGACGTTGCTGTCGTGGTCGGTGTAGAGATCGTCCTTGGCGAAGAGATCCGCCAACACAGCGGCACCTTTGCCCTCCGAGACGTAGCTGATCGCGGCACCCATGAAGCCGAAGTCGAGGGTCGCATCGAGCGGCGCGGTGGTGGAAAACTCGCTGAGCAGGCCGACGTCGCCGGTGCCGTTGGCCACCTCACCGAACTGGATGAAGCCCGGGCGGCCGGCCAGGCGCGCATGTTCCCTAATCGTGGGCGCGAAGGCCTGCCAGAACGCGAGGTTGACGTGCCGCGCGGTGTCGATGCGAAAACCGTCGACGCCGAATTCATCGATCCATTTTTGGTAGATGTCGATGAAGCCGCGGACCACCGTCGGTTGCTCGGTGAACACGTCGTCGAGCCCGCCGAAGTCGCCATCGAGGGCGCTCTCGTCGGCAAACGTGCTGTTGCCGCGGTTGTGGTAGTAAATGGGATCGTTGAGCCAGGCGGGATTCTTGGCGTGGGCCTCAGCCGCCGGCACCTCGGGCACGTAGGCGAAGCTGCGCGCGGCGGAAAGCGGCGGGAACGCCGCGGGGGAATTGAGGCCGTTGTAGGCCACGGCGCCGACGTCGAACGCGCGGCCCGACGCATCGCGATAAGGAGCGACCGTGCGCGGAATGTAATCGGTGCGGCCGCCTGTGTCCTGGATGACGTCGGCGGTGTGGTTGATCACGATGTCGAGACAGACCTTCAGGCCGCGCGCATGGGCCTGTCGCACAAACTCCTTGAAATCTTCATCGGTGCCGAGGTGCGGGTCGACATGGAGAAAATCCAGAATCCAGTAACCATGGTAGCCGGCGCTGCCGAGCTGCATGGGCTTGTTGCGGAAGGGCGGCGTCACCCAAACGACGGTGGCGCCGAGATTCTTGATGTAGTCCAGCTTGGCCGTCAGGCCGGTCAAGTCACCGCCATGAAAGAATCCGATGCGCGTCGGATCGAAGCCGCTGACATCGGGGCCGCCCGCAATGCCGCCCGTGTCATTGGCCGGCGAACCATTCGCGAAGCGGTCGGTCAGCACAAAATAGAAAACCTGACCGGCTCCCGGGTGAGTAAGTCGCGGCGCCGCGACGATGGGCGGCGGTTCACCCCGGCCGCACAGAAGCGCGGACAGGAAGGTAAAACCGAGGAAAAGTCGCTGCAGCAGGGGCTTCATGGGGATGGCATCGACGATGAAAGAATGCGCGTGCCGGTCAAAGGACGTGGCGGAGAGAAGTCTTCCAAGGCAGGGATAAAACCTAGGTTCCCCGGCCAAATCCGGGAATCATGGCCGGCGGCACAGGAGGGACATTAAGCCGGCGGACGAACCCGGAAACAAAAAATTCCCTCTGAAAAGCGCACCCGACCGAGGGAACGCCAGGGCGAGCACCGGAGAGGCTTTTGCACGCCGGACCTAAGAGTTGTCCGAGCCATCGCGGTTTTTTGGGACTTTTGCGAATCGCGGAAACGGCAAGACCGGCGGAATATGACCTCAGCAAACGGGGCACCCCAAACCCAGCCCCTGTAATTATCCCAACCCTAACACCGTTAGTCCCGGCGGGCCGCTTGGCCGCCATATCTGTTCATACCATGCACACACCAAACAATCCCAATAATATCGTGCGCCGGTTCCTCATCCGAGGTCTGGCCACCAGCCTGCTGTTCAGTCAGTCGGCCTTGATCATGTCCGCGCAAGACGCGCCGACGACCGCCAATCCCGCCGACAAGGACAAGGTGGTCGTGCTCGACACCTTCCAGGTGACGGCGGGTTTCGCGGGCAGCCTCGCGGCTGCCGCCGAGATGAAACAGAAACAAAAGGTCATCACCGAGGTCATCGCTTCCGAAGACATCGGCAAGCTGCCCGACATCTCCATCGCTGATGCGCTCACCCGCCTGACCGGCCTGACCACCCAGCGCACCAATGGTCGCAGCCAGGCCATCAGTATCCGCGGTCTGACCGGCGACTTCAGCACCGGTTTGCTCAACGGTCGCGAACAGGTCTCCACCGGCATGAACCGCGCCGTCGAGTTCGACCAGTATCCCGCTGACCTGCTCAGCGAGGTGGTGGTCTACAAGACCGCATCCCCCAGCCTCGTCAGCCAGGGTCTGGCCGGCTCCATCGATCTGCGCACCGTGCGTCCGCTCGACAAGACCGGCCGCATCGTCGCCGTCAACGGCTACTACGAGTGGAACCAGCTCGGCGCCCTGACCCCCAGCGCGAAGGCCACCGGCAACCGCTTCAGCGTCTCCTACATCGATCAGAGCGCGGACGGCAAGATGGGCATCGCCATCGGCTATTCGCATTCGAGCAAGCCCTTCGCCGGCGAGCAGTTCCAGGCGTGGGGCTATCCCACCGATTCGGCGGGCAACTTTGCGCTCGGCGGCGTGAAGCCCTATGTGCGCAACAGCGTGCTCGACCGCGACGGCGTCATGGGGGTGTTCGAATACAAGCCCAACAAGGACATCCACAGCATCGTGGACGTCTACTACTCCAAGTTTGAGGAGAACCAGCTCCTGCGCGGCATGGAGATCCCCCTGGCCTTCTGGAGTTCGGCCCAGCTTCAGCCCGGTTACACCGTCTCCAACGGTCTGATCACCAATGCGACGCTGGCGAACGTCCAGCCGATCGTCCGCAACGACACCTTCGTCCGCCACGACAAGCCGATCGCCATCGGCTGGAACCTGGTCATGGGCAAAACTTCCGAGTGGCCCGTCACCTTCGACGCCAGCTACTCAAAGGTGAAACGCGATGATTTCAATCTCGAGCTCTGGGCCGGTATCGGCTCGCGCGGCACCCCGTTCACCACGGCCGACACGATGACCGTCAAGCTGGCTCCTGGCCAGATTCCGGTGGTCACGCCCACGAAAAATTACTCGGACGCCTCCATCCTGAAGATCAGTGATCCGCAGGGCTGGCAGACGTGGAAGTTCCCCACCACCGGCGCGCCCGGCTATTACAAGGGCTTCCAGTCCAAGGACGAACTTGGCCAGCTCAAGCTCTCCACCCGCCACGAGCTCAAGCGCTTCTTCGACGCCGTCGAGTTCGGCATCAGCTATACCGACCGCTACAAGCGCGACGGCGAGAATCCCTCCGGCTTCCCGGTCCTGAAGAACGGCGCCGCCACCGCGGCGATGCCGGCCTCGGTCGGCACGACGGACTTCAGCTACCTCGGCATCGGACCGATCTACGCCTTCGACCCGATGGCCGCTTTCAACTCCGGCATGTTCGACCTGGTGCCCAACGACGGCACCGACTTCGTCGCCCGGCGCTTCCAGGTGCGCGAGAAGGTCACCCAGTTCTACACCCAGTTCGACATCAACACCAAGGCCGGCAACACCCCGGTCACGGGCAACTTCGGCTTCCGGGTCATCAACACCGACCAGAGCTCCAAGGGTCTCTCGGCCAACGGCAACACCGTCAACGCGGTCGAAGCCGGCGACACCTACACGCAGTTCTCCCCGAGCCTGAACCTCAACTTCGAGGCTACGGAACGGGACGTCGTCCGCTTCAGCCTCGCCCGCCAGATCGCCCGGCCCCGCATGTATGACCTGCGCGCCTCGCGCACCTGGGGCTACGATCCGACGAAGGCCACCTCGACCGACCTCTCGCAGGGTCCGTGGAGCGGCGGCGGCGGCAACAGCCACCTCCGTCCGTGGGTCGCCGACTCGGTGGACCTCTCCTACGAGCATTACTTCAAGGACAACAAGGGCTACGTCGCGGTGGCCGGCTTCGGCAAGAAGCTGCGCAACTTCATCTACGAGCAAAGCTCGCTGGCGGACTTCACCGGCTACCCGGTTTCCGGCGGCACCAATCCCGCCCTCCTGCAGGGTGTCGTCTCGCAGCCGATGAACGGCGACGGCGGCAACATCAAGGGCCTCGAGGTCACGCTCTCGCTCGCCAGCGAGATGATCAACTCGAACTTCCGCGGCTTCGGCGTGGTGCTCGGCGGCGCCCTGACCAAGAGCAGCATCAAGCCCTGGGGTCCGACCAGCGGCACCGCCCCGATCGGCGGTCTCTCCGAGAAAGTCGCCAACATCACGATCTATTACGAGCGCCACGGCTTCTCCGCCCGCGTGAGCAACCGCTACCGCTCCGCGAACCGCCAATACATCACCACGTTCGGCGTGCCGAGCCCGGGCGGCGACGTGAATCCCAACGGCAACTTCTCCATGGCGCAGCCCGAGAGCGTGGTCGACGGACAGATCAGCTACACGTTCCAGAAGGACAGCCGCCTGAAGAACCTGTCGATCTTCCTGCAAGGCTACAACCTCACCAACGAGCCGCTCGTCACCTACAACAACGACGACCCGCGGCAGGTCATTAACTACCAGAAATACGGCGCCTCCTATTCCTTCGGCGCCGCCTACAAGTTCTAACCCAAGGTTTGGGACTGCGGGTTTGGTAACGCTGCGGCCACCAGATCAACCTGGTGGCCGCACTTTTTCCCGGGCGCCTCATTCCCGCCCACACCCGGTTGGCCTCGGCCACCGGCCCCGACTTTTCATCTCTCATGCGATCCGACTCCACCACATGGCTCACCACCCGCACCGCCGGGGTGCTGGCGCACGTCTCGTCCCTGCCGGGCGACTTTGGCATCGGCAATCTCGGACCGCAGGCCCGCAAATTCGTGGATTTCCTCGCCGCCGCCGGCGTGCGCTACTGGCAGATCTGCCCGATCGGGCCCACGGGTTACGGCGACTCACCCTACCAGCTGTTCTCGGGCCGGGCGGGCAATCCGTATTTCATCGATCTCGGCGAGCTGTTCGAAACCGGCCTGCTCGTCGCGGCCGACCTGGTGGAGCTGCGGCGTCTGCCCGCCGGCCACGTCGATTACGGCCGGCTCTACGAATTGTTCTGGCCGGTCCTGGCGCGCGCACACGACCGCTTCGCCGCCACCGAGGCCGATGAGGTCAATGGGCTCGGCTCGCTGGCGGGTTTCCGGCAGAAACACGCCGGCTGGCTGGAACCCTTTGCCGATTTCATGGCGCTCAAGACCCACTTCGGCGGTCGCTCGTGGACCGGCTGGCCGGAGGAGTTCCGTGCCTGGAGTCCGGCGCTGTCCGCCACCCTGCCCGCTTCGGTCCAACGCGACCGGGAGCGGCACATTTTCTATCAATACCTGTTCTTCGGCCAGTGGGAGCGGCTCCGCACCTACGCCGCCGAACACGGGGTGGGCATCATCGGCGACGTGCCCATCTTCGTCGCGCTCGACAGCGCGGACACCTGGCAGAACCGCGCGGTCTTCCAGCTCGATGCCCACGGCCAGCCGCTGGCGACCGCCGGCGTGCCGCCGGACTATTTCTCCGCCACCGGCCAGCTCTGGGGCAATCCGCTCTATGACTGGGATTACCTGGCGCGGCACAACTACGCCTGGTGGATCGCCCGGCTGCGCGCGGCCTTCGAGCTCTACGACATCATCCGCCTGGATCACTTCCGGGGTTTCGACACCTACTGGGAAGTTCCGGCCGGCGCCACCGACGCCTGCGGCGGTCGCTGGCGGAAAGGCCCCGGCGAGGCGTTTTTCCGCACGCTCCGCGCCACGCTCCCGCATGCCCGCATCATTGCCGAGGATCTCGGCTACATCGGCCCCGACGTCGTCGCGCTCCGCCGGGCGGCGGGCCTGCCGGGCATGAAGATCGTGCAATTCTGCTACGGGCATGATGCCCACAACGTCAACCTGCCCCATTTCTATCCGGCGGACAGCATCGCCTACACCGGCACCCACGACAACAACACGACCCGCGGCTGGTTGGAAAACCTGCCCGCCGCCCACGCCGCCGAAGTGGACGACTATTTCCAATTGAACGGTTCCCGCTCGGCCTGGCCGGTTATCCGGGCGGTGCTCGCCACGGTCTCCCGCCTGGCGGTCATCCCGATGCAGGATCTGCTCGACCTGCCGGCCGCCGCCACGCTGAACCGGCCCGGCACCGCCGAGGGCAACTGGCAGTGGCGTTTCACGGAGGATCAACTCGCGCGGCTGACCGAAGGGAAGCTCGCCACTTTGCGGCAATGGATCATACTCTTCAACCGCTCCGGCAATCATGAGCTGTGCGACTACAGCGAACCGCCGGAAACCGCCGCCCACCCCACCCCATGAGTTCCGTTCGCCCGCCCCTGTCCCTGCCCGCCATCTGGAACATGAGCTTCGGCTTTCTCGGCATCCAGTTCGGCTGGGGCCTGCAGATGGCCAACATGAGTCCCATCTACAAATATCTCGGCGCGGCGGACGACCAGATCTCCAAGCTCTGGCTCGCCGCGCCCCTTACCGGATTCATCATCCAACCAATCATCGGCGCGATGAGCGACCGCACCTGGGGCCCGCTCGGCCGGCGGCGGCCCTACTTCCTGGCCGGGGCTATTCTCAGTTCGTTCGCGCTGTTGCTGATGCCCAATGCCGGTTCCCTTGCCGCCTGGCTCGTGCCGAACCTGCCCAAATTCTACATGGCGGCGGGCCTGCTCTGGATTCTCGACGCGTCGATCAACGTCTCGATGGAGCCCTTCCGCGCCTTCGTCGCCGACAAGCTGCCGGAGGAGCAGCGCGGCGCGGGTTTCGCCATGCAGAGCTTTTTCATCGGCGTGGGCGCGGTGGTGGCCGGGATGATGCCCTACATGCTGCGCAACTGGTTTCACGTGAGCAGCGCCGCCGACGGGGCCAACGCTCTGCCGACCAACGTCAAAATTTCCTTCTACATCGGCGCGGCCGCGTTCCTCGGCGCCGTCCTTTGGACCGTGTGCAGCAGCAAGGAATACCCGCCGGACGACCTGGAGGCGTTCCGGCGGAAAAAGGCGGAGAGTCGCGGGCTGGGTCATTTCTTCCGCGAGATCTTCAGCGCCCTGGCGCACATGCCGGTGACGATGCGCCGGCTGGCGGTCGTGCAGTTCTTCACCTGGCTCGGCCTGTTCTGCATGTGGCTGCATTTCTCGAATGCGGTGCCCGTCATCTTCGGCAGCAGCGATCCCAACACGGAATTATTCAAGCGCGGCGCCGAGTGGGCCGGCGTCTGCTACGCGCTCAAGGACGCCGTGACCTTTCTCGCCGCCTTCGGCCTCATGGCCGTGGCGCGCAAGTCCGATCGCCGGATCGTCCACGCTGTTTGCCTGGTGCTGGGCGGGCTCGGCCTGCTGGCCGTCGGCTTCATCCATGGTGAGGAGCAGCGGTATCTGCTGCTCGGCGCGCTCGCGCTCGGCGGCGTGGCCTGGGCGTCGATCCTTTCCATGCCCTATGCGATTCTGGCCGGCGCCCTGCCCGCGGAACGCATGGGCGTCTACATGGGCATTTTCAATTTCTTCATCGTGTTACCGGAGATCCTGGCCGCGCTGTTCTTCGGCTACCTCGTGCAGCACTTCCTGCACGGCAACCTCGTTTACGCCACCATGGCCGGCGGCGTGTGCCTGTTCATCGCGGCCGTGGCGCTCTTCTGGGTGCCGGTCGAAAACAGTCCCGCCACCCGCGCCTGATTTATCATGCAACGCTACACCCGTCTCCTGCTCGGTCTGTTGCTCACCGTCAGCGTGAGCCTGAGCGCGGCCCCCGCCGCGACCGACCCCTACCAACCCGTTCCCTACGTCAAGCTCCACCACCCGGAGTGGTCGAAGGACGCCACGATCTACGAGCTCAACCTCCGGCAGTTTTCCGAGGAGGGCACGTTTCGCGCCGCCGAGAAACAACTGCCGCGCATCAAGGCCCTCAACGTCGACATCGTCTGGCTGATGCCCATCAACCCCATCGGCGAAAAGAACCGCAAGGGCGCGCTGGGCAGCCCCTACTCCGTGCGCGATTACTACGGCGTCAACCCCGAGTTCGGCACGCTCGACGACCTCAAGCACTTCGTCGCCACGGCGCACGGTCTCGGCCTCAAGGTCATCCTCGACTGGGTGCCCAACCACACGGCGTGGGACAACCCGCTCGCGACCGAGCACCCGGACTACTACCAGCACGATTGGAAGGGCGCCTTCCGCCCGACGCCGTGGTTCGACTGGTCCGACATCATCAACCTCGATTACCGCTCGCCCGGCCTGCGGAAATACATGACCGATGCGATGAAATACTGGGTGCGGGAGGCGGACATCGACGGCTACCGCTGCGACGTCGCCGGCTTCGTGCCCGTGGATTTCTGGAACAACCTCCGGCGCGAACTCGACGCCATCAAACCCGTCTTCATGCTCGGCGAGTGGGAGTCGCGCGACCTCCACGCCGAGGCCTTCGACATGACCTACGCCTGGAGCTGGTATGAGGCGATGCACAACATCGCCAAGGGCAAGGCTGACGTCGGCGCGCTCTACAACTACTACGCGTGGAACGAGGGCTTTTATCCGCCGGACTGCTACCGCATGAACTTCGTCAGCAACCACGACAAGAATTCCTGGGACGGCACCGAGTTCGAGCAGTTCGGCGACGCGCTCCCGGCCGCCATCGTGCTGTCCGTGGTCGGCGACGGCATGCCCCTGATCTACAACGGCCAGGAGGCCGGCAACACCAAACGGCTGCAATTCTTCGAGAAGGATCCGATCGTCTGGCGCGAGCACCCGAACGCGGAACTCTACCGGAAACTCTTCGCGCTGAAGAAGGCGAACACCACGCTCTGGAACGGCCACTGGGGCGCCCTCATGGTCGACGTGCCGAACAGCGACCACAGCCGCGTCCTGAGCTTCGTGCGCCAAAACGACCGCGACAAGGTCTTCGCCGTCTTCAATTTCACCGCCGAGGCGAAGACCGTGCAGTTCAAGGAGGGTCCCTTTCCCGGCACCTACACGGACTTTTTCAGCGGCGAGAAGGTGACACTCGACGAAAACACGAAGCTCGAAATGGGCCCCTGGGCCTATCGGGTGTTCTTGAAGTAAGAAGCTATCGCGGGCGAGGTCGCCCGCACTCCAGCCGGCTGGTTGTGGAGCCACGGCGACCGCGCCGTGGAAATTCCCGCCACCCAATCCGGCCGCTCAAATCTCCGCGGCCGGCGCCTGGTCCGGCGCGGCGGCGGACTTGTCCAGCGGCACACCGTGGGTGAAATCAAGCCGGTCGAAATACACCGTCTTCGGCTGCTCCTCCTGGAGCTTGCGGTGCGTCTCGATCTGCACGCGGTATTCCTGCGGCGTCGCCCCCTTGTGCTGCTTGAAGACCCGCGTAAAATAGGCCGGGTCGGCGAAGCCGCTGGCGTAGGCGATCTCCGAGATGGTCAGCGTGGTGGTCTCAAGGGCGAGGATGGCGCCCTCGATCCGGATGCGCTGGATGTAGTGCGTCAGCCGCTCCTTCGTTTCCGTGTGGAAAAGGTGGGAGAGATAATCCGGCGAGCAGCCGAGCAGCTCGGCGATGTGCTGCACCCCGAGCTCGGGATTGGCGAATTGTTCGCGGACGATGCATTTTGACTGAAAGACCTTGCCGATGTCGCTGTTCAACCCGCCGGTGCCCGTCTCGACGATGTTGCGGAACAGTCCGAGCAGCGCGAGGAGCAGACCCTTGAGCACGGTCTCGCGCGCCGGACCATGGACGCTGTGGAATTGCGCTGTGGTGTTGGCCAGGGTGAGGAAGACATCGAGGTTGGGTGCGTCGAAGAACTCGATCACCTCGATGTCGGGCTTGCCCGGCCGGACCTCGTGGGCGAAGTGCAGGCTGAGGGTGTTGTTGTAGAAACCGGCGACGAGATTGCGGAACGGCTTCTCAGGCCCGGGATGCACCGTCTCACCGTGCGGCACTCCGGCGGGGATGATGCACATCTCGTCCGGGCCGAGGCGGAAGCCCTTGTGCGGGAAGCTGAAATCCGTCCAACCCTGCAACTGCAGGAAGATTTCCGGCCGGTAATGGTAATGCATGTCGCGGCGGTTCTGCACGGGCTTCACCTCGTGCGGCACGCGCAGGACCAGCCGGTTGCGCTCCGCGAGCTTCAGGGACTGGTCGAAGGCCTGCCGCATTTCCGCGCGGTTTTGACCGCTCATCGAGCGGGCGGTGAACAACGCGTGGGGTGCGTCGGAGGCGGGCATAGGGGTGGAGCCGGTGTGTGCGGCGGGGTTGCGGGAACCAATGGCCGCTATTCTACGAAACTCAAACGGGAAATGGGCGGTGCGGCCGCCCGCGCCGGTTCAACCGCCGCCGGGGACGAATGTCATCACCGGGGTGGGCCCGCCCATCCGGTTGCGCTGGGCGTAGGCCTTGCCAATCTCCGGTCCCAGCAAGGCGTTGATCTGTTCCTGATAAGCCTGGCGCGCGGTGGTCAGCTGCGCGGCGCGGTCCGCCCCGGACGTCCCGCCGGCCCCGGCCCGCGCCAGCGCCATCATGGAGGTCTGATACGCGCGTTCGATCTTGGTGAGATCATAGGTCATCGCCGGAGTGATATCGGGATATTTGGCGGTGAACTGGGCCGTCCGGGCGTAATTGGGATCGGAACCCTTGAGGTATTCGTAGAAGCGATCGTCGGTCAGGACGGTCCGGGCCTGCTCGTTCAGCACGTCCTGGGCGACATTCCGCTGGGCCATGGCATCGGCGCTCGGCGACCCGGTGCGCAGGGGATCTATCTGGTCAAAGGCCTGCTGGGCCCGAAACAATGCCGCGTATTCCGGCTCGTTGACGTCGACGCCCTTCAAAAAGGACATCAGTTTGTTTGCGGATTGGGAGCTGCGCATCTCATATTGTTCCAACTCGGCCGGAGTCAGGATGGTGGCCAATTCCTTGCGCTGCTCCTGTTCCACGGCCGCCTGCACGGACATGACGCCGGTCATGTCGCCGGGTTTTCGTTCCGCATAAAGTTTGGAGCGCAGCTCGCCGTAATCGCGGTTGAGGGCCTCGAGTTGGTCGATCTTGTCGTCCGAGAGCTGGCCGTAACGGCGTTCCCGCGTGGCGGGGTCCATCATGGCGGAGGGCCGGGCATCGGCCCCGAGCAGCTCGTTGAACAGCTCCCGCCGTCGGGCGGACTGCTCCTGCTGCGCCGCGCGATATTCCGGATTGTTGTAATTCTGCTTCCAGAAGGGCAGATGGTCCGTCGCGCTGGAGTCCAGCCGTTCGGCAATCATCTGGTTGACCACGGCGCGGATCACCGCCGGCGGAAACCCGGCGGCGCGCAGATTGTCCACCAACGAGTGCAGATTCTGGCCGGGCTTGAGCGTCTGCCAGTTGACCGGTGCGGTGGGTGGCGGCGTTGCGATGGGGGAAGACACGCCGGCGGACGCGATTTTGGCCGACGCAGTCGCCGTAACACCGGCGGTCGGGGACGGGACTGGCGGCGAGGCCGGACGCAGCACAACAAAAGCCAGCACGGCATTGCCGACCAGCGACAGCAGCAACAGGGGAACAAGCGGGGTTTTCATATTGGCGATACAACCAAGGCGGCCCGTGCGCGGAATCTGCGCAGGAAGAAAAACGCCTGCAAGCTTTGTCGCGGCCGACGAACGACCGGCGCGGTTTATCCCAGTGGTAGCAACCGCGTTTCGCCGAAACCGGGCACGGTGAAATCCTCCGCGGCGATCCCTTGTTCGGCGAGGGCGTCGGCGAGATCCTTCCGTGGCGCGTCGATGGCCTCGTCCGTCAGTTGGAATGTCCCGAAATGCATCGCGATGCTTCGCCGGGCCCGCACTTCGCGGTGAATCCTGACCGCTTCCGCCGGCGTGCAATGCACCGGGGCCATGAACCAGCGCGGCTCGTAAGCGCCGATGGGCAGGAAGGCCAGATCGATGGGTCCGAGCCGCGCGCCGATTTCATTAAAGACGCCGCAATAACCCGAGTCGCCGGCAAAGTAGATTTTGCCGACCGGCGTCTTCAGCACAAAACCGCCCCACAGCGTCCGGCACCGATCCCACGGTGTGCGCGCGGCGAAATGCTGTGCCGGCGTGCACACAACTTCCAGGTCGGCACGCGTCTGGTGGGTCTGCCACCAATCGAGTTCGATCACGCGCCCCACCCCGCGGGATTCGAGCCACGCCTTGTTGCCGAGCGTCGTGACAATCAACGGTCGCCGCTCCCGCACGAGCCAGCGCAACGCCGGCAGATCGAGATGGTCGTAGTGATTGTGCGAGAGCAGCACGACATCGATGGGCGGCAGTTGCCCGAGCGCCAATGTCGGCGGGCGCACCCGCGCGGGACCGAGCCGGGCAAAAGGTCCGGCGTGGCGCGAAAAGACCGGATCGGTCAGGATGTTCAGCCCGGGCAGTTGCAGCAGAAAGGTCGAGTGTCCGATGAACGTGACCGCGATCTGTCCGGCAGGCACCGCCGCGGGCAGGTGCGGAACAGGCGTGGCGGGCACCGACCGCGGCCAACGCGAGCGCTGGCCGAGAAACAACTGCTGCCACCACCATTTGGGCAGGGAAGAAAACGACGGTGCCTGGAGCTGGCCGTGAGGATTGAAAAACCGTTCGCCGTCACAGTGGTCGCTGACGGGAAAACGCGGGATCCCGGCCATGACTTATCCCGCCGCCTGGGCGAGCCGGCGCTGCGCCTGCGCCCAATAATCGAGCAACGCGCGGAAATCCTGCTCCTTGGTTCCGCTGTGGATGACGTAGTCGTAGGAATTGCGCTCGCCCAGTTCGATTTCGGCGGTGCGGAGCCGGCGCGCGATCTCCTCCTCGCTGTCCTTGCCGCGATATTGCAGGCGTTCGCGCAGCACCTCGAACGAATCGGGCGCGACGAACACGCTGACCAGCCGCGAATGCAGCGAGTCCATCCGTGCCGCCGCGGCGCGGATGCTGCGCACGCCCTGCACGTCGAGGTTCATGATGAGATTGGTGTGGGGCAGCCGGTCGAGCACCGCGGCCTTCAGCGTGCCATAGCGGTGCTTCTGGTGCACGCACGCCCACTCGAGGAACTCCCCGGCGGCGAGCTTTTCGTCGAACTGGTGCTCGTTAAGGAAATGATAGTCGCGGCCGTTGATTTCCCCCACCCGCGGCGGCCGGGTCGTCGCCGTGATGACGCGTTCAAACCCGGGCACGGTCTCGATGAACCGGTCGCAGAGCGTGCTTTTGCCGACCCCGGCCGGTCCCGCCAGCATCAGGAGCACATGGGGCAACGAATCGGGCGCGGCCATGGTTCAATACGTGAACGCCGCCGCCGAGGTCGCGAGGCCGTAGGTCAGGAGAATGGCGCCGATCACCCGCGGCCGGGCCGGCACGCGGAACAGCCAGTCGAAGAAATCCCGCAGGCGGTAGGGCGCCGCCGCCAGATACAGGGCGAGGGCGAGGCCGAGGTAAACCGCCGACACCATCAGCAGCCGCTGCGGATGCGAGTATTCCATGTAGGCGGCGTAGAGCAGCGGCTCGGCCGTCAGCAGCATCAACACGCACAGGCCGCGCACCGCCAAAAAATCCGGAGCGTAGATGAAAGCGAGCACCGCCAGGATGCCAAATGCCAGCATGACCGGCTGGGGCGACTGGAAGAAGATCAGATCGGACTCGCCAAGCTTGGACAGGCGCCAGATGAACCAGACGGCGCCGGAGCCGAAGAACAGCCAGGTGGCGTTGACCGAACGGGGCAAGGCACGGGCGGTGGCGCCGACGGTGGCGTGGTTCCAGAGCAGCACGGCGCCGAGCAGCACGAGAAACAGTCCGGGCAGGAGGGTGGCGAGGAAGAGACTCATGAAATATTACCCACGAAACACACGAAATACACCAAAGGGGAAAGAACCATTTTCGTGTCCTTTTAGGGTGTTTCGTGGGCTACGCCCGCCAAAGTAAGCGAACCGTAGAGCACCGCGGTGGAGACGCGCTCGATTTCGACCGGCACAAGCTCGCCGATCAGCCGTTCGTTGGCGTCGAAGTGCACGACGCGGTTGCCGCGGGTGCGGCCGGTGAAGCGCCGGCCTTTTTTGTCCCGGCCCTCGACCAGCACTTCCTCGATGGTGCCGACGAGCGCGGCGTTCCGGCGGTCGGAATTGGCCGCGAGGAGATCCAGCAACGTCTTGTTGCGCGCCTCCTTCACGGCGGCGGGCACCTGATCCTCCATCGTGGCGGCGGGGGTGCCGGTGCGGATGGAATACTTGAAGATGTAGGCCATGTCGTAATTGCAGGCCTCGAACACCTCGCGCGTCTGGGCGAAGTCCTCGTCGGTCTCGCCCGGAAAGCCGACGATGACATCCGTCGAGAAATACATGTCCGGCCGCACCGCGCGGAGGTCCGCCACAATCTGCATGTAGCGCTCGCGCGTGTAGGGCCGGTTCATGACTTTCAAGATGCGGTTGGACCCCGATTGGAGCGGAAGGTGCACGTAACCGCAGAGTTTTTCCAGCCGGCCGTAGGCGGCGATCAGGTCTTCCTTGAAGCCGCGCGGGTGTGGCGACGTGAAGCGGATGCGCGCGATGCCCGGGATGGCATTCACCCGCTCCAGCAATTGCACGAACGGCGACACGCCGCCCGTGTGGGCGTAATCGCGCCGGCCGTAGCTGGTGACGATCTGGCCGAGCAGCGTGATCTCGCGCACGCCGCGCTCCGCCAGCTGCTCGCACTCGCGCACGATCTCGTCCATCGGCCGCGACCGCTCGTCGCCGCGTGTCTTCGGCACGATGCAGAAGGCGCAATCCATGTTGCAGCCCTGCTGGATCGAGACAAACGCCGACACCTGCTTCTCCTCCAGCACGTGATCGCGGATCGTGTTCTGCGAGCCGGCCTCCTCGCCGATTTCCACGATGGTCTCGCCGACCGGCACGCCGGCGGCCTGCGCCGCCCGGAGATTGTCCAGGTAATCCGGCACCTGGTGAAATTTCTGCGTGCCGACGATGAGGTCGACGTCGGGCAACCGGTCGAGGAGCTCGGCGCCGCGGTTCTGCGCCATGCAGCCAAGGATGCCGAGGATGAAGTCCGGGTTGCGCTTCTTGCGTCCGGCGACGGCCGCGGCTTTGCCGATCGCCTTTTGCTCGGCGGCATCGCGCACGCTGCAGGTGTTGAGCAGGAGAATGTCGCAGTCCGCCTCGTCGCCGACCATGCGGTAGCCCCGCGCGCGCAGCAGGGCCGCCACGGCCTCGCTGTCGCGCTCGTTCATCTGGCACCCGTAGGTTTTGATATGGACGCGGTTCATTCTAGGAAAGGGGTTAACTACCCACCCACCCTCGTGGGTCAACGCGGGAAACCGCCCCAGCGATAGACACATAGCCCAAGGGGACCTGAGCGACTGATCGGTTAGGTGCTCAGGTAGAGTCGGTAGCCTTCGAGCTCCGCCTCGCTTACCAGCTCCTGACCCAGAAAGACATTCGACTCGCGCCAGCTCTCAAGGTCGCACGGGGCATGACCGACGCTTGCGGTCAGTGTTGCTGAGGTGATACCGAGTGGTGGCTGCGGGAATCGGCCTTGGTAGATTCGCACGTGCAATCCGAAGTCGATGGCGAGCACTTTGAAGAGGGTGAATTGGCCATCGTCGTTCAGCTCGGCGTAGAGTCCGCCGACCACGGGGCCGGTGGGCGGCGCCTTGGACGCCTTCGCGGCCCGATAGTCGCGAACCCCGACGATGATCGCGAGCACGAGGGCAAACGCCAGATAGGAAAAGAGCAACCCGTTGAAAAGCCACGGCGGCCCAAACCATATCCCAACCGCGGCGAGCGTTGTTATGCTCCAAAAAAACTGTCTTAGCGACACTGCAGGCATGAGAGTTGTAGTTCAGGTCTTGAACGGCCAGCCGCGACCCAGGCTAGTTTAGAAAGGGATCCTTCTCTTCGGCATCTATTTCTTTGAGACGCAAGAAGGCGTTTTTCAAACGCTCCACATCCTCGCCGTGATTGGCGCCGTTCTTCGGCGATATGGCGCAAAAAACGCGAAACCGCTCAACCACAAACCGGCTTTCAGAAGAATCCTTTTTTGTCTTTGAAACGGATACATGAGTATCATTCTCGAAGGCCAATTCCAACCATTCCAGTTCCTTGCTTTGGGGGTCGTCGATATATGATTCGGGATCCCGATCATCGGCGTTTGCTTCATCCTCTTCATCCTCTGCTTTTTTGGGCACTTTTTCCAAGACGTCTCTAAAATTTGTGTCATTTGGGGCGACCTGCTCAATGGGCTTGGGCGGCGGCGCAGTTTGAATTTCTTTGATGGCGGCGCACCGCCAGCCGGTAATTTCGACCACGCGATAAATGTCACGGTTGATCTCGTCATCTAATACCAAGAAAGACGAATACGTCCTCGTCGAATCATTATACGTCAGAGAATAGTGTTTGATGCGCCGTGGAGGTCTCCGACCTGACCCGTCCTTCGCGCCAGCGTGGTCGAATACGGCATTTTCGGCGCGGGCCAACAGGCCGTTGATATACTTGATAGTCTCTTCGCGATTGGGCTTTTCAGCCGCAGGAGCCGTGGTGGCGAAGGCACACCCAATGGCCGTGAGCAGCAGTATTGTTCGCATAAGTAGGTTTGTTGGCGAAATCGGGTTTGGGAGATTGAGTTGGCCTAGGATGACGACCGGGACTAATTCAAAAAAGGATCCTTCTCCTCGCTATCGATTTCCTTCAGGTGCAGGAATGCGTTTTTGAGCCGTTCGGCATTCATGCCGTCGCCCGCAGGAAAATACATTCCAACTTTGTTCGCATTTTCCGTCGTTGCCTCCGGTTCCTCGGTTGCGAGTGAGACTAAACGCTCGCGGGCTTCGGTAAATTCTGGTGCAGAGCGGACCGGGATCGTCAGGAAATACTTCAGTTGCTTTGGATCCCCCTCATACCAAGGTTTCTTGAGTTCCTTCCAACGTCTCGATGTAAAATCAAAATCAAGATAATCTCTACGAGCCTCAACTCGGATTGCTGATTCCTGTGGCAAGGTTATTAATTCACGCTGGGAGAATGGTTTTTCTCCACTAGAACTAGACGTTTCAATAATGTAAGGGCAAAACTCCCTGCTAGGAGTCGTGCCGGCCACTTTGGCCAGGTCAATCTCCACATTCGCATAAGAATGTGCCGAAGGTTTTCCGTGGGTATCCGGAAAAGAATAACCCTGTTCTCTTTTGTCCCGGGTATTTGAAACCACGACGAAGGTGTATTCATATTCGAGTGTTAAATTAGTGTGCGCGATTGCAGGTTTGAGCGTCACTTGAATGGAGTCTCCGCTATCATACCCTTCGAGGGACTCACTGTAATCAAATAGCTTTCGAATGGCGTCCTGCAAATTCGTCACGTCCTGTTTCCATTTTTCCAGGCGAGACTCAAACTCGGCGTCCTCACATCGGATATTTCCGGCAAAAGGCCAAATGATGGTCAAAAGCCGCCCGCTTGGGTTCCCGGGCAGTTCGCAGTCCTCAATCGACGCGAAATCCTTCATCGTCAGTTTGGAAAATGTTTTCGTTACGACATAGTTTCTGGCGGTCGTCAGAGTGTAGCGGTAGGTCTTTTTTACAGAATCATAAGACAATGAATTGGTGCCCTCTATGTGCAGTCGCTTTTTTCCTGCGGTGTCTGTCGAGGCGTCGATAGGCAGCCCGTCAGCTGCAGCAAGAATGCCGTTGATATATTTGATCGTTTCCTCCCGCGAAGGTTTCTCGTCGGCGAAGCCGGTTGAGGTCAGCAGCCAGGCGAACAAAGCGGCCGATACGGGTAAGACGCCTTTTGGGATATTCATGTTGGTGGTGGTAGCTGGGAAGACTGGCCGGGTTAGTCTAAGAATGGATCCTTTTCTTCGCTGTCGATTTCCTTCAGGCGGAGGATCGCATTCTTTAGTCGTGTAAAGTTGTCGGTATCTCCGCCGGGATAATAGATACGCACGGTGTCGGATTTACGGTTGTAAGCTTCATTCTTGGTCCCCTCCTCGAGATCGCCACCTTTCTTGGTGATATGGTCTTCAATAGACCACTGCAGTATTAGGAAAGTTGTGAGCAACTTCTTGTCGGACTGGTCAATTATTTTAATAAAATCCTTCATGGTAATTCCTGAAGATATGGTATATCCGACCGGGTAGTTCTTGTCCGCCGGACGATAATCCAGGAATGTGTAGGAATAATTTTGGCTTTTCGCTTCGTAGATCAAGGGTCCTTCCTCATAGTATTTGATCATCCTTCGCTGATTATTTCCTGTATCCTTTTCGGAAGGGTCAATGAATGTGTCTTCCGTTCGACGGAGAATCCGGTTGATATATTTGATGGTTTCTTCCCGAGTGGGTTTCTCGTCGGCGATGCACGTGGAGGTTAAGACACAGGCAGTCCAGGCAGCTGCCGCGACGAGAATCAATTTGGTGGCGTTCATGTTGGACGGAGAAGCTGGATCTTTTGGTCGGCGCAAGCCGGTCAGTTGCGGGAGGCGGTCGCGAATTTAGCCGCCACCGCAATGGCCGACATCTTTTCCTTCACCTGATTTTCCATTTGCGCCGGCACGCGGAGCGAAAGGGTCCGGCTGCCGGACGAGGATGACACGCCCCCCGGAAAGTATTTCCCGTCGCTGAAGCGCGCGCTGCCCCGCCGCCAGATCACCGGGCGGCCAAACTCCAGCCGAAACACAACCGAGTCATCGGGGCCGTGCTCGCTGGCAAAGCCCGTCATTTTGCTCACATCCAATCCCTGCACGGTGGTCTTCTCCTGCAGGGTTATCGGTTGCCCCACCTGGCCAATAATGGCGTAGTCGAGCGTTTTGCCACTGAACTGAATGCTTTGCAGCTGGAACGGACCGGCCGCGCTCGCGGGATCGTCGGGAAACAGATGATAGGGCAGTTGCCGGCCTGCCAGGGTGGTGAGCAAATTATTCAGCGAAGCCCACATTTCTGCGGCCTCCGCTTCGGCTGCCGGCTTGAGGTCCGATTGGAGCCGCTGGAAGACCTTGGGGTCCAGGTTCTCTTTGAGGCTGGCATCAAGGGCCGCCGTGTCGGCCCCGCCGGAATAAAGGGTGTAGAAACGACGGCTGCTCACGGCGGCGACCTGATCCTGTTGCGCCCGCAGACGATGTTGGGTTTCAGCCGCGGCCGTCTCGGCTTTTGCCAGCCGATCCTTGTTGATTTCCTGTTGTGCCTTCTTCCGCGCCGCCAGCAGCTCCTCGCGCAGGGCATCTCGGAGCTCGATCAGGTCCTGGTGGGCGGGATTGTCGGCCAAGGCGAGCCCCGCTGTGAGCTGGGTATACACCAACAGGCTGTCATAGGCCTCACGGTCCCTATTCAGTTCGTGGAGCGAAAGGGCGCGCAGGGATTCGAGCCGCGGACTCGTGCCGAATTGCTGATCGAGAGCATTCAACAGACTTAGACAATTCGCATAGTCGGAAGCCTCATAGGAATTTTGTGCGGCCGCAAAATTCCCAGAAAGGTCAGCCCCGCGAGCGACTATCGCGAAAGCTTGAATAGCGAGGAGTGTGGTAATGATGGAGAGTTTCATCATTGATTAGTTCATGCCTTTGACCGCGGCAGCATAGCCATCCTCGGTTTTCTTCACTTCAAACCGGTTGTCTACGGTGAGTCGACGGCGCCCGACGCTGCCATATTCATATTCCGAAGATGGCATTGAAATAATGACGCTATTGTCATTTCGCCTCGCTTCCTTCTGGGCTTCGCTCAGCCGGTTCCATTCGTCGCGGCGGCGTTGGGCGGCTTCCCGTTTGGCACGCTCTCTCCCCGCCGCAATATCGGTCAACTTGCGGCGCAATTCGCCACTCGTGGAGTAGAAGCCGCCCAAATATTCCGGATATCCGAAACCAGAGAGGGTTACGATGGATTCAAAAGGAGCTGTGGCTATTTCAATTACTATGCTATCCTTATCAATGCGATTGATCGCGGTGAAGTGGTCATATCCTCCCACCGATTGGATCTTGCCGCGTGCGTTCATAATACGCATTCCGACGTCGCGTTCCAGAACCACGAAAGATTTGGTGCCTTCAAGCCGGCGGAGGTTGGAAAAGCGGCGGCTGTCAAAAGTCGCGATCGTCTTGCGCGGCGTTTTCAGCTCCAAGGTGCCAGTTTTTTTGTCTTCAAATGCTTCCACGTCTTTCCCCTCGTCCTCGTAGGGCAGGGCCGCGATTCCACCTCCCCCAAAGGGCTTGATCGGCGGCGCCTTCGTCGGATCGAGCAGGGCGGCATCCTCGTGTTTCCGGTCGGCGCCTTCCTTTTCGTATTTCTTGTAGAGCGCGGCGATCTCATCGATGGCGTCGTCCGGCCAGGTGATGGTGAGATCCAACGAGCGCTCGGCGATCACCCTACCCTCGATGCGATACGCGTCCTTCAGCCAGTCACGAAGCTCGTCTTCCGTGGTGGAATCCCGATCGGTAAAGCGTGTGCTGCCCTTGTCGAGTGAAAAGGCCTGGTTCCATTTGAACGGAGAACTGGGCACGGTGTAGTTGACCGGCGACCGGGAGCCAAAGTAGACCAAATCGTTGTTGGTTACCTTGAAGAAAGCATTGCGGGACACGGCGTCTTTAAGCCGCCACAATGTCGCGTTGATAGTGAAACTGACGCTGGTGGGGGCAATGGCGCGATAACGCGTGGCCAGATCTGGATACTTGGCGATTTGGGCAAAGTTCACTCCATACGGGTTTCGGCCCACGAGGTGGTCGGGATCAAGTTCCCAGACAAAACTGGTGGAATAGCAAAACTCGCCAACGCTTTGCCACGCCTTGTAGGCGATCGCGAATGATTTCAGATTGCGCATGCCGTGCAGCTTGTCGGCCACGCCTAGGCCAGTGCTAATTCTTTTTCCTTGGTCGACTTTGACATAGTCCGGGCCGCCAGCAGCCAACTCGATGTCGATTCGACCGTCCTTGATTTCGACTGCCGACAGTGAACCTAACGCACCAATGTATATCACGAACAGGTGAAAACGAAGGTGTTTCACGGGGAGACACGGGCAATCGATAGCGCGATGGTTGGATTGCGCTGCATGAGGATCACCCCCTGGTTCCCACCGCCGTCTCGGTCGGTTTTTCCATCATCTTCCCGTCCTTCGTGAGCACCCGCGTGCGGACGAGTTCCTTGAGGGCATCAATCAAGCCACGATCGTTCCCGGACGAATCAGCGGCGGAAAACTGCAGATCCACGTCAAAGCCATCCGTGGTCTCCAGCTTGAGTGTCACGCGCTCGTTTGGCTTGATATCTGCGGACGTTGTGCCGGCGCCCGATTGGTCGCGCAGCGTAAGAGAGGCTGCGGCGTCTTTCCGCTTGTTGGTCGCCTGAGCAAGCACGACCGTTTTTCCCGAAGCGAAAGAAGCGGCGGTGAATTTGATCTCCACCCCGTCATAACTCCGGGTAAATTCGCGTTTGTAACTGCCGGAAGCCGGTGGTGTGTCCGGCCAGCGTCGGATCACCGCGCCCAGTGTCCAATCGTTGTTCTTGGCGTTTGCCACCATTTCGCTTTCGGCCATGGCGATGGTCGCGCCGGTGGCGACGGAAATCAATTTGCTCTCGCAATCGGATGGCTTCCAGGTTGCGCGAAAGACAATCGCCGCCTGTGTAGGCGGAAGGACTCTCACGATATAGGTGTTATAGGCCGACTGGTAATGCTTCATGACCTCGGCGCGAAGGGAACTCTGCAATTCGTCCGGCCGGCCTTCGACAACGCGAGTTTCGTTTGTGACGATTTGAGCTTCGCTACAAACACCAGTGGTAGCCTTGTAGATGGCCACGAAAATCAAACAGGTTTGTGGCCCCGGCTCATCTGCGCGGCCGAGGCTTCCGCACCCCAAGAAGAAAAGCGTTGCGCCAATTCTCTTGAGAGTGTCTTGCAGGTTCGTGCGCATGCAGCAAATTTCTTACCGCGGCGGGCTGAGTGGTTCGTGGATCACGGCCGATTAGCTATAAAACCGAAAGAAGGCCGCAGGCAGCAAGGGAATTACGGCGATATATGGACGAAACGGAGACCGTCGCGATGGTCGCGGATGAATTCGGCCTGAGCCGCTTCCGCATCTTCTTCCCTGGGACCCGATCCGATATCGACACTAGCCTCCAGACTGGTCACCAGATCGTCATATTGCCTGGTAACCTGGGCCGAGAAGCGTTTTTGATAAGGCGCACAGTTTGCCTTGAATTCGTAGGATCCTATACGACCCGCGATATAAACGACATTTGATACGTAGAAATGTTGGCCTCCATTGTCATCATGGTTACGGCCAAACCCCCAAACATAGGCGTAATATCCGCCGTTATCACCGCTCGAGGCAACCGCGGAATTGCTCCCGGAATAACCGGACGAAGATTCCGCGGTATATACGCTTGGCGTGGAGATTCCGCTGTAAATGGACGGCTCGGACGGACGCAAAGGATTTTGCATCGGCTGTGACGGATACTGTTTGGCAACATCGGCGACGAATTCGGAAAAATCGGCGCAGCCGGATAGAGCGAGGGGTGTGGCAATGATTACGAACAAGAGTGGGATTCGAACTCGGGGGCGATTTTTCATAAGCATGCGGGTGTTATGGCTGGACGGGGGAGACACTGACGGAAAATTGGTTGTCCCGGTGGGTGAAGGAAAACCCGGGCGCCAGTTTGATCGTGTAGCCGTCGTCGAGGTAGTCCTTGAGGGCCCCGGCGAGTTGTTCCGAAAATTCCTTTTCCCGATAATCTTCGGCCCACCGCACGCTGTAGTCCCCTGCAGCAATGCCATACTTTTTGGCCAAATGGTTGCTTAAGGTGTCGGGTAGGCTTGACGGTGGTGCGATATACGCATCGGGACGATACGATTCCGGCATGCCAGTCATTTTGTAGATTGGAGTAACGATGATGATTTTGGGCAGGTCGTAGTATTCCTTCGTGGTGGCGTTCCACCCCGTTTTGGGAACAGCCAGGAGACAGAAATAAACGGTTTGGTATTCAGGGCTGGATTGAGGAAAACTTCCCTCGGCGGTCACACCCGCCGCTGCCACGCGGGGGATGTCGGCCAAGACCTTGATCGATGGCGCCTGCTTGAGCGCGGCCGTTGCCTTCTTGGTGGTGACCGGATCTGTCGCCACAACGATATGACCCTCCTCGGCAGGCAGGTTGAAGGGCATCGTCAAAACAAGGCCGGCAAGCAGGATTGTTGCAGGGCTGAACCAGCTGGATCGCAGGGTGGATTTCATGGACTTCATGTTCGAACAAGGGATGGCCGGGCGTGGAATGGCTCATGCGAATGCCAGCGCACCGTGGGAGTGGCTGACCGCACACCAAGTATACCAAAAGTTGGAAACACCCACGATACGTGAAGCTACGCAATTCCGGTCCGGACTCGGCAAAATCGTAAAAGGAGTGGACTGCTTCCTGCACTCCGGTATGGCTCTGTCTGCTGATGCCAACCCACGTGGCAGCTTCCGAAGACTGGCGAAAAGCAGCGCAACTGCTGGGCGATGCCGCCAGCGCCGAATCAATGACGGAGATCATCGAGGTGATCATCCGCCAGGCGCATGCGCTGTTCTCCGCCGAGATCGTCATCTGCGACCGGTTTGACGAGCAGGCGCGACAAATAAGTTTCCAGATGTATCCGGCACCCACGCCCGAGTTCGTGCAACTGACCCTCGCGCCGTTCGTGACGTTCTGGCATCAGCACCCCTTCCAGCCGCAGTGGGTGAAAATCTTTGGTGGAGGACATGTCGGTTTCTTAACCGACCGGATCAGCGGGCGCGAATTCCGGCGAACAGCCCTGTGGAACGAGGCTTACATTCACCTGCGCGGGAAGAACCAAATCCTGGTGGGTGGGCAGATCGAGCCGGATCGCTATTGGTGCCTTTCCTTGAACCGGCTGGGCAGTGATTTTAGCCCGCGGGACCGGGAGCTCTGCCAGTTCCTGCAACCGCGCATCAGCCGACTGCTGGAACGGCAGGCGCGACGTGACCGGGCGAGCCGGACATTGGCAGCGCTCGATCAAAACGGAGCCGCCTACCTGGTTGTGGACAGCAACGGACAGTTGCTGGAGGTTTCCGGCAAGGCCCATGCCCTGCTGACAAAATCCGATCCCGCGGCAAAGGGCCGGATCGCCCTTCTCTCCGCCAGGCAAACCCGCGCCGGAATCTTCACCGAGAATCTGGGGAATTTGCAGGCGATACTGTTCCGCCCCGCCCATCAGGCCCCGGTCTTTGTCATGTTAGGTGAGACCGTGGCGCCGGTGGTCACGGACGGGAGCCAGCCGACGCCGCGGGAGGCCGATATTCTCCACTGGCTCGGCGAGGGCAAGAGCAACGCCGAGATTGCCATCGTGCTTGGAGTCAGCCCGCGCACCGTGGAGAAACATTGCGAGCGACTGTTTGCCAAACTCGGCGTGGAAAACCGGCTGGCGGCGGCGTTGCTCGCCCGGGAAAAATCCGGGCATTGAGTTAAGGCGGGGTGGTGCGGACCGGCCTTAACCGCAAAATTCATTCACCACCCGGCAGAATTCCTCCGGGGCCTCCAACATTGGGAGGTGAGCCATCCCCCGCAACACCACGAGCCGTGCCCCGGCGATTCCCGCGGCCAGTTCTTCGGCTTCGGATTGTGGCGCACAGATATCCTCGTCTCCGGCGATCAACAGGGCGGGCCGGGTGATGGCGCGAAACCACGGACGCGAGTCGAATTTCTGCAGCGCTTCCAAGTGCCGCGACTGACCGATGAGCGACTGGGGGTGCGGATTGGCCAGCGTCATCGTCACCGCGCCTTGGATATTCTGCGAAACGGCGAGGAATCCCGGGGAAAAGACCCAAGGCAGGAGTCCTTCGATGAAAAGCGCGGGCGGCACTCCTTGCTCGCGCAAGTGCAGCAGTCCGCGCAGGGCGGCGGCGGTTCGCGGCGACAGGCTGAGCAGCGGATTGCTGAGGATCAGCTTGTCCACCAAGCCCGGATGGCGGGTCGCCAGTGACTGGGCGATGGCCGCGCCCAGCGAATGTCCGAGCACATGCGGTCGGGGCAATCCAAGTTCACCGATCAAAGCAGCGATGTCATCCGCCATGTCGTCAACCGAGGCGGGCTGGTCCGGAGACTCGCTACGCCCCGCGCCGCGATTGTCTACCAGAAGAAGGTGGTAGTGTTGAGCGAGCACAGGACGAATCGCGGCCCAATGACCAAGGTCGCACCCGTATCCGGCAAGGAGAACCAGCGGAGTTCCGCTCCCCTCCAGCTCATAATAGAGACGAACACCATTCACAACGTGGGTGGGCATGGGAAATGAGGGCGTGGAATTGGGAGCGGTGACGCGGACGTGGCACGATCTGGAAGCAACAGGCGTGACCACGAAGGCCAGAGATAACATCGGGGCAATTCCAAATATCATTTCCGCCGGCATCATTAGCCGCGGTGGATGCGCTTCCACGAGGCTTATCGATGGATCCCGAGCCTGTCGAATGGCCTCGACTGGGAAGCAAAGCGATTGCCACCGAAAGCTCGCCCCGACGCGCAACCTCCGCAAACTCCGTTGGTCTTCAACAGCATGAAACGGCGCCACCTTTGGATCATCGGCCTGCTGGGAACGGCCTGGGCGACCGCAGCGGAACCACCCAAGGCGCCGCCGCCGCCCGCCGATGAGGTTTCGTCGGACGACCTTTACCAGGTGGGCAAGGATCTCTTCGACACCTACGCGCCGCCCGAGGTCAAGGCGCAGTTTGAATTCCCGGACAAGGCGCAATGGGACGCCTTTGTCGTCCGCCTGCAGGCCGCGCTCGAGAGCAACGATCTCTCCGCATTGGCACAGTATGAACCCGAGGCGCGCGCGGCCTTGCTCGCCCTGAAGGCGCTCCCCGGCACCGAAGACTACAGCGACTGGCTGGAGGAGCGCCTGGACTACATCGAGGCCGCCAAGCAGGCCACCCGGCAACCGGCGCCCCCGCCGGCGCGGGTCCGGCCGGAGCAGTTCATCCCGCACCTCGACCTCTGGGTGCAACGCCTGCAAGCGCGGCCCCGGCCCGCCGGCGCGGAAAAACTCGTGCCCTTGTTGCAGCCGGTGTTTGCGGCCGGCCGTGTGCCGGGGGAACTCGTCTGGCTCGCCGAAGTGGAATCCACCTTCAATCCCGCGGCGCGCAGCCCGGCAGGCGCGCGCGGACTTTTTCAACTGATGCCCGCCACGGCCAAGGAACTAGGCCTGAGCACCTTCATGCCCGACGAACGCACGGATCCAAAAAAATCCGCCGGGGCCGCCGCGCAGTTGTTGCACTCACTGCACCAAAAATTCGGCGACTGGCCGCTCGCATTGGCCGCCTACAACGCCGGGGCCGGCCGCGTGCAGCGGCTGCTCGACCGGGAAAAGGCCAAAACCTTTGCCGGGATCGCCGCGGCACTCCCCGCCGAGACGCGCATGTATGTGCCGAAGGTGCTCGCGATCCTCCAGGTGCGCACCGGGGTTGCGCTGGCCGGTCCGGGCCGGCCGCAGACTTAGGCCGCGAGCCGGCCGCGCCGCCGCCGCCAGAACGCGAGCCCGAGCGCGCCGAGGCCGGCGAAGGCGGCGTAGGTCGAGGGCTCGGGGATGGCGGAGACGCTGTAGTTGTCGGCATATACGGAGCCGACGGAAATGGCGGCGGGGGTGTTGCTGTTGCCGAACACGCCAAAGTTGAAACCGTTGGCCACGCCGTTGACGCTGTTGTCCCATTGCGTGACCGGCAGGAAGGTGGCCACGGAGGTGTAGGAGCTGCCGTCGAGGCTGTAGTCGGCGGCGAGCGTCTGGGCGCCGGCGTCCCAGGTTAGCCGCAGGGTCACGTCGGTGTTGTCGAGGGTCGAGGCATTGACGGCGGTGAAACCGTTGCCCTCGGTGCGGATGTAGTAGCCGGTGGCGGTGGCACTCAGCATGAGGGCGGAGTAACTGTTGTTGTCGTTGAAGACTTGGATGCCGACGGTCGCAAAATCGCCTCCGGTCAGCCCGCCCAGGGTGTTGGTGGTCGTCATGGTCATCACCCAGCCGGTGGAGTAGCTGGCGGAGACCACGTTTGGGTTGACGGTGTCGTCACTGTCCCAGAGGCGGAACTGGTTGCCCACGCCCGAGGACGCCTTGGCGAAGTCCAGCCGGCTGTTGGTGAAGGTGAGATCGCCCTGGGTGGCGCCGTTCAGGCGGTAGACGTAATCCCAGTTGGCGGTGTTCTCGCCACTGTTGAAGTCGTCGGACCCGACGAAAGTCTGGGCCAGGGAGGTGGAAACAAGCAGGCTGGCGAGGGCCAGGGCGGGACAAAGCGAGGATTTTTTCATAGGCGTGGAGCTGGTGCCGATGATTGGCGGCACCAGGGCGGCGCACAAGCGACGGACCTTGGGGGAATCCCTGAATCTTCTGGCTGCGGGGCGGAACCGCCGGGCGCCTATCGCACCAGGCCCTGTTCCCGCGCCCACAACACGGCGCGCGCCACGAGCGCGTTGGCATGCGGCAGGCCGAGCTTGCCCTTGATGTTCTCGCGGTGGGTCTCGATGGTCTTGACGCTGAGCCCGAGGGCGGCGGCCACCTCCTGGGTGGAGCGGCCGAAGCCAAGCTGCTGAAACACCTGCAATTCGCGTTCGCTGAGGGCGGCGAGGCCGGCATCCGACCCCGGCCGGCTGGCGGGCGCGCCGGATTCGCGGCGGAGCGCCGCGATGATGGCGGCCGGCCCCTCCTGCTTGGACACAAAGGCGCTCGCGCCGGCCTGCAGCGCCCGCGGCCGGTAGACGCCGGCGTCGAGCATCGAGAGCACGACGATCTTCAGCCGCGGATGGTCCTGCCGCAGTTCGCGCACCAGCTTCAGGCCGTCATCATCCGTCAGCAGCAGGTCGACGATCGCGGCGTCGGGCCGGATTTCGGCGGCCCGGGCGCGGGCCTGGAGCGCGTTGTCCGCCTCGCCGCAGACATCCAGATCCGGTTGTTCCCGCAGCGCGGCGACGACGCCCGCCCGGAAAAGCGGGTGGTCGTCCACCACGAGCACACGGAGGATGGTTTTTGCGGCGCCGTTGTTGATGCCGGTTGAATGAGTGCAGAAAAAACCGCCGGACAAGTGGTTTTTTGCTATGCCTTAACGCCGGTCCGGGCGGAGGTTTCCAGCCGGTCGAAAGCCTGCCGGCACCGGTCCCACCAGGGTTGCGCCGATCCGGGTTGCCCGGTGGTCGCCGCTTCCTCCAAACCGGTGCAGGCGTCGAACAACGCGGCGGCCTGCACCACGAGCGCGCTGTTGCGGAGATAGTGCGCGGCCGCGCGCACGCGCGGCCAGTCCGCGGCCTCCATGGCGGCGGTCAGCTCGGCCCGCCGGGCCGGCAACTCCCCAAAGAATTCCCGCTCGAGGTGCACGCGCAGTTCCTCGGGTGGATCGAAAAACGCGGGCGGAGCGGCCGCCGCCGGCGCGGCCCCGAGGACCGCCGTCCAGAGTTGATCGAGGGCCACCGGCTTTACGAGAAACGCGTCCATGCCCGCCGCCAAGGCGCGGGCCCGGTCGGCGGCGCCCGCGTGGGCGCTGGCCCCGATGATCCGCACCCCGGGTGCCCGCCGGCGCAATTCCGGCACCAACGCCGCCCCGTCACCGTCGGGCAGCGCGAGGTCGAGGACGATGACCTCCGGCTTATCCTCGTCCACGCGGGCAAGCGCGTCGGCGCCGGTGCCGGCCGACCGGCACCGCGAACCGTGGGCGGCGAGGGACGAGACAAACAGCTCGCGCACCAGATGGTTGTCGTCCACCACCAGCACGCGCGGGGCCGCCCCCGGTGCGATCGGGCCCGGGCGGTGGTCAGGCGCGGGTGCGGCGGCCGTGGCAACCAGGACCGTGGCCGTGAAACAGCTGCCGGTGCGGCCGTCGCTGGCCACCGTGATGTCGCCACCCATCGCCCGGCAAAGGGCGGCGGACAGCGCCAAGCCCAACCCCGAGCCCTCCTTCGCCGCCGTCTGCTCGAGACGCGATAAGGCGGTGAAGAGGCGGGCCTGTTCGGCAGAGGGAATGCCCGGGCCGGTATCGCGCACGGTCAGGACAAGTTGCCATCCTTCCGCCACCGGCGCCGCGTGCAGCCCCACGGTGACGGATCCGGCATCGGTGAACTTGATCGCGTTGCCCGTCAGATTGAGCAACACCTGCCGCAGACGACCGTCGTCGACCGCCACCCAGGGCGGCAAATCCGCCGCCAGCTCAAGGTGTAGGAACAAACCCTTCGTTGCCGCGCGCGGCCGCAGGCTCTCAACCGTCTGGCGCATGAAGTCGGCCGGGTCGCAGGGGCGTTCCGCGAACTGGAAGGAGCCGGCCTCGACGGCGCTCAGGTCGATCAGGTCGTTGACGAGGCGCAGCATCAACTCACCCTGCTGGCGCAGCGCCGCGAGATGCACGCGCCGGTTTTCGGGGGACGAATCCGTGGTCAGCAGCTCGCCGTAGCCGAGGATGCTTTGCAGCGGCGTGCGCAGCTCGTGGCTGACATTGGCGAGGAAGACGGTCTTGATCCGGCTGCCCTCGGCGGCGACGGCGGCGCGGCGCAGCGCGGATTCGCGCTCGCGGGCACCCTGTCGCTGGACCACCATGAGGGAGAGCAACACGATGCCCAGCGCGGTCCCGACGAAGGGCGCGGCCCGCCACCGGCGCTCGACACTCAGGTAATATTCCCGGCGCACGCAGTCGAGCCAGGCCAGCATCCGGCCGTCCGCGGCGACGATGGGGGCGCGACAGTAATAGGCATAGCCGATCTCGTGCACGGGCGAGGATTCCACATAGGGCTCCTTCTTTTCCCACCGGGCGTGGTCCGCCGGCGTCGCCCGCCGCAGGATCTCGACGGTGCCGGGCACGGCGCGGCGGTCGGACGACAGCACCGCCACGAGCCAACCGTCCTTCAGGACCACCAGCCGGGCGCGGTCGACGAACGGCGTGGCGATCACCACCTCCGCGAGGCGCCACCGCGCCGCCTCCAGTTTGTCGCCGGCGAGGTAGGCGGAACGCACCGGAGCGGGAAGGTCGGTGACGGACTTCAGGTCGGGGTGAAAAGCCGGGTTGGCCAGCGGGGCCAGCAAGGCGGGATCGAAGACCGCGGCGTGCGCCGCGGCCGTGCGCAGCCGGTTTTGTTGGATTTCCAACCGATTGTCGCGGCCGGTCTGGATGCCGAAGACGATGCCGGCAACCAGCAGCAGCGCGGCGATGGCGCCGAAAATCCGCCGGTCGCGCCGGAGCGCCGGCTGGGCCTCGGCCGGCAGCCGCAGCCATCCGCCGCGGAGCAGGCTTCGCAGCACCAACCCACCGAGCAGGAGCTGAAAGAGAGCGGCCCCCAACCCCATCGGCGTGGGCGGACCAAAACGTTGCACGGTCTGCGTCGCGGCGGCCAGCGGACCGATGGTAGAGAACACCGGCAGCAGGGCCGCGGTCGCCAGCGCCCAGCGGGCGGCGGCCAGCGCCCGCACCTGGGACCAAAGGGCGCCGCCGGCCAGCACGGCGAGGATGGCCAGCATGGCCCCGCCGCGCAACGGATACACCGTGTGGAACAGCGTGACCCCCGCCAACAGCACCGCAGGCCACCACCGCAGGTGCGCCCGGCCGCTCCGCCGGGCCGCCAGCCAGCCCCAGGCGGCGATCATTGCGGCCAGCACCGCGGACGTCAGCACGTCGCCCAGCCAATTTGGATCGATCAAGGCCGGACGGTAGTTCGAGACGGTGCCCGGAATCAGCCGGTCCTGGAAAAAATCGAAGGTGGGGTTGAACATCCCGAACTGGATCAGCGCCATTGCGATCGCCGCCCCGCCCGCCCCGGGCAGCCAGGCCCAGGCCTCCCGGCTTCGCGGGTGCCGCCACCAGACGATCATCGCCAGGGACCACAGCAGGAGGGAGAAGAACCAGAAGAAATCCTGGTGGATGCTGATCCGGCCGATCCAGGTGGCGGCATCGTAGGCGCTGACGGGATTTTCCATGGCCGCGGCAGGCTTGCGCGGATTATCCCCGCCGACAAGCATGCATCGCGCATGCGTTCCCTGATCCTTTTGCTCACATTCGCGGCGGCGATCACGCTGCCGGCCGCGGCCCCCGAAGCGTTGCTCATCATCACGGGCGACCAGCACTCGGCCTACGAGCGCACGGCCCGGCTCGTCGCCACGGTCGACCGGATCAGGGCGGAGAACCCCGGCCTGCCGCTGGCGATTTTGCTCGACGGCGATACGCTCGAATATGGCAACGTCGTCGCGCGCCGCAGCCACGGAACGGTGGATTTCGCGATGTTCAAGGCGTTGGCGGCCCGGGCGCCGACCATCCTCAATCTCGGCAACCACGAGCCGGAATTCTACGATCTTGCCGAGACCGTGCGGCGGATCGAGGCGACGGGCGTGCAGGTCGTCAGTAACATCGTGAACCGCGCCACCGGGCAGCCGTTCGCCCCGGCGTCGGCGAAGCTCAAACTCGGCCGGGAGGAAGCCGTGGTCGTCGGCGTGACGACGGACCACCTTTCCACCTATCGCGTCGCCGTGCGGCCGTCGCTGGATCTGGCCAACCCGGTCGTGTGGGCACGCCGGAATTTCCCGGCACTGCTCGCGACTGCGCCGCTGCCCATCGTCCTGAGTCATGCCGGACTGGCGGCCGACCGCGAGATGCTGGCCCTCGTGCCCGATGGCACGCTCTTTTCCGGCGCCCACGATCATCTGCGGTTGGTGCATCCGGTCGGTCGCGGGGTCTATTTTCACTCCGGTTCGTGGAACGAATGGCTGTCCCTCGCCTGGCTGCGACGCGACGAACGCGGCGAAACGCACTGGGAGGTCGAGCAGGTGCGGATAACGACCGACGGCCCGGCCGACGCCGCGTTGGCGGCGGTCATTCGGGAGACAAATTCTAAATTTCTTACGGCCGAAGACACAGCCGTGATCGGGCATGCGCCGACGGCCCTCGCACCCGCCGAGGCCGCGCGGTCGGTGGCGCGGATGCTGCGCGAGGCGGCGGGAACCGACGCGGCGTTCATCGGCAACACGACCTTCGGCGCCGGCTTGCCCGCCGGGGCCATCACGAAGGTGGACTTCGACGCCTGCGTGCGGTTTGACGGCGCGATTTTCACGGCGGAGGTGGACGGAGCCCGGTTGCAACAACTGCTGGCTGCGGCGAACCAGAACGTCGACACGCCGTTCGTGCTGCGGCACGGGGAGTTCTGTTTCGCGGACGGCCCGGCGGCGATCGACCCGGCGCGCCGTTACACGATCGCCACCACCGATTGGGGCGCGCGCAACACCCAGGCCTATTTCGGCGAGCCGGCCATCGGCTGGCAGGAAAAGCCGGGGTTGCGCCTCAAGCCGCTCGCGCAGGCGGCCCTGGCCGCGCAGTGAGCCGGCGCCACCGGAACAGAATCGAATCGCCACGGCGGCGGGGATTACTTTGCTGGCTCCAACATGGGATTTTTCAGCAGTTCCAGTGATCCGAAACCCGAGCCCAAGCCGGTGGGGGCCGCCGATTCCGCCGCAGCCAAGCCGGTTGTCACCGGCGGCGTGCTGCCGCAACTGGCCGCCGCCCGCGAGCGGCTGAAGGCGAAGGACCTGCCCGGCGCCATGACGATCTACGAACAGGTGTTGGCGGGGGCGGGCGAACGCAGCGACGTGCTGATGACGATCTCGGCCGACCTGGGCACCAACGGCCACGTCCACCAGATCATCGAGCTGCTCGCGCCGCGCTACGATGCGCAGAAACACGGCGCGCCGGCCGGTTTCAATCTGCTCCAAGCCTACCTCGCCACGCGCCAGGCCGTGGAGGCGCAGCACGTGCTCGATCTGCTGTATTCACTGCAGCGGCCCGAACTCGAGGCCCGGTTGCACGGGTTCTCCAACGCCGTGTCCGAACTTTTCATCCAAGAGACCGAGGCCGAGCACGTGACCGGCCCGGTGGAGCACAAGGTCAGCCTGGCCAGCATCAGCAAGCCGATCTGGTTCTACGGCCTGGAAACGGTCGCGCCACACCTGCTGCCGCGCAAGGAGGGACGGCTGCGGCGCGTCGCCTTTGTCCAGTGCGCCGTGCCCGGCCTGGACAACACGGCGGAGATCGGCGCCCGGCCGGAGAACGATCTGGGCCGCCTGTCGCGCGGCATCCCGTTGTGGCTGGCAGAGACCTTCGCGTTCAGCGCCGGCTACGACGCCGTGGCGGCGATCGGCACCGTCGCCCAGCACCACATGCTGTTTCCCGTCGAGTGGGCCGCGGAGAACATCCGCCAGCTGGTGGAAACCACGGAAACCGGTCTCGATTACGTGGTCACGGGCGCGCTGCGGAACCGCAACGACGACTTCGAACTGGCGCTCCGCATCTGGGAGGTGAAGAAATTCCGCGAGCTGAAGGTTTTCTCCGCGCGCTGGACGCCCGCGTCCGCCGACGAGGAGTTGACGAAGTTGTTCGGCCAGTTGCGCGCCTACATGGAATGGACCGCCCTGCCCGCGGGCCAGGGCCTCGTGTTCCAGGCGCCGGCCACGCCCCTGGCCTACCTGCTCGGCTTGGGCACATCCCTGACCTATTTTCTCGGCGAAAAGGGAATCCTCGCGCCCGAACAGCTGCCCGCCGATCCCGCGGGCCTGCTGCGCGCCGCGCAGGCCAACCCCGACCACGTGGGGGCGCAACTGGCGCTGGCGGCGCTGCTCCTGCGGCAGAAGACCGCGGGGCTGCCGCTGGACGAAGCCGCGCACCGGCACGCCTGCACGTGGCTCTCGTCCGAGCGGGCGCAGGCCGCGGATGTCGCGGCGCTTGTCGTCAAGCTGGCCTGATGAGCCCGGCGGCGCGAAAGATCATCGCGCAACTCCGCTCGCTTCGCCACGAGCGGAACATCGAGGGCATGAAACGCTTTGGCATTGTGTCCACTTGGGAGCAGTTGGGGGTCGGCGCGACCCAACTGCGGAAACTGGGCCGGGCACACCGGCGCGATCACGCCCTGGCGTTGGAGTTGTGGGGCAGCGGCATTTTCGAGGCGATGGGCTTGGCCACGATCATCGACGATCCCCAACGGGTGACCCGGGCGCAGGCCGGACGCTGGGTGAAGGATTGCGACAACTGGGCGCTGACCGACGCGTGCGCGTTTCTCTTCGACCGCACGGAATTCGCCGAGGAAAAGGCGCACGCCTGGAGCGCGCGCCGGGCGGAATTTGTGAAGCGCACCGGCTTTGCGTTGATGGCGGGCATGGCCGTGCACCGGAAGGAACTGCCGGACGGGGTTTTCCTGTGCTTTCTCCCGGTGATCCGCCGCGAGGCGGGCGACGAAAGGAATTTTGTGAAGAAGGCGGTCAATTGGGCCCTGCGCGGCATCGGCAAACGGAATCCCCGCTTGCGCCGCGCTGCCATCGCCGAGGCGAAGCGCATCGGGAAACTCGATTCCAAAGCGGCTCGCTGGATCGCGCGCGACGCCCTGCGCGAACTGGCCGGGTAACGGTCCGCGAACATACTACGAAGCGGCAAATCCGCGGGCGAGGTCGCCCGCGCTCCAAGCCGCCGTTTCTGGAGCCACGGCGACCTCGCCGTGGTCATTTTCCCAAACAAAAAGGCCCGGCGTTGGGCCGGGCCGGAAGGCGGGACGGTTGCGAGCGGCTTACTTGTGCTGCTCGTTGTAGTAGGCGACGAAGTCCGCCGTCAGATCGAGTTCGGGCTTCACGTCCAGCAGAGCGTCACCGAGCTTGGCCGCATCGACGAGCACATCGACGCCGCGCGCCTTGCCGAAGGCGCGGAGTTCCTTGCCGATCTCGGCGGTGATGGGCGCCTGCACTTCCTGCGCCCGCTTGTTGTAGGCGGCTTGCGCGGTCTGCTGCTTGCCGGCGATTTCCTGCTGCAACTGCTGGCCGGCGGCCTGCTTTTCGGCGATGGCCTTGGCATTGGCGGTGGCGTCGCCGTTGAGCTTGTTGAGTTCGCCGACGATGGTCCGGAGCTTTTCCGTGAGCAGGGACAATTCGCTCTGGGTGCTGCTGAACTCCAGTTCGAGGCCTTGGGCGGCCTTCACGAGCTGCTTGATGCCGGCGGTTTCGTCCATAAAGGCGCTGCTGTTGACGAACGCGATACGCGCGGGCTCGACGGCTTTGGCGGCGGGCTTGGGCTGGGCGGTCAGGGGTGCCACCAAAGCGGCAGCCACCAAGGAAAGAAGGAGGGGGCGGAAGAATTTCATGGAAGGCGCAAACTACGCCCGGCCCACGCCATGGCAAAGGTTAAATCAGCGGGTCGCGGCCAGCTGACCGCAGCCGGCGGCGATGTCGATTCCGCGGCGCTGCCGGACCGTGCTGGGCAGGCCGTAGCCGGCCAGAATGTGCTGGAACTGGCGCGCCGCCTCCCGGCCGGTGGGCGACCCGCCGTAGCCGGCGGTGGGGTTCAGCGGAATCAGGTTAACCTGGGCCGGCCGGCCGTGCAGCAGGCGACCGACGGCGTGCGCGGTTTCCGCCGAGTCGTTTTTGCCTTCGATCAGCGTCCATTCGTAGAAGATCCGGCGTTGCAGCTTCTCGCTGTAATAGCGGCAGGCCTCCATCAATTCGGCGAGCGGCCATTTCCGGGCCGCGGGCACCAGCGCGGCGCGCTCCTCCTGCGTGGCCGCGTGCAGCGAGACGGCGAGATGGAAAGGCTGCGCCTCGTCGGCCAGCCGGATGATGCCCGGCACGACGCCGACCGTGCTAAGCGTGATCTTGCCGGCGCCGATCGCGAGCCCGGCGGAGTCACGCAGGATGCCGATGGCCTTCACCACGGCGTCGTAGTTGTGCAGCGGTTCGCCCATGCCCATGAGCACCAGGTTGCGCAGCCGGCCGGCGGCGCCGTCCAGCCGCCGCAGCTCGTGCTGCACGTGCAGGGCCTGCGCGACGATTTCCCCGGGCGTGAGGTGACGGACGAAACCCATCTGCCCCGTGGCGCAGAACACACAGCCCATGGCGCAGCCCGCCTGGCTGCTGATGCACGCGGTCACGCGCCCGGTGAAGCGCATGAGCACGGTCTCGATCCGACGGTGGTCGGCGAGCGCCAGGAGGTATTTGCGGGTGAAGCCGTCGGTGCTGTGCGCCTCGGTCGCGACCGGGAGCGGGGCGAACGACAATTCCTTTTCCAAGTGCGCGCGGTAGCGCGCCGGCAAGGCGGACATTTTTCCGATCGAGGTCACGCCCTCGCCATAGACATACCGCCACACCCGCGCCGCGTGCACGGGGCTGAAATCCCGGCGCACCGCCAGCAGGCGCAATTCCTCGCGGGTGAGGTCGTAGAAGTTGGCGTGGGGTCCGGGCATGCGGCTTGAGTTGTAGGTCGGGGTATGCATCCGTTGCAACAACTGTAGCGGCGGTCTGTGACCGCCGAACGAACTTCATGGGTTTCTCGCCGGCGGTCATAGACCGCCGCTACAGATTGCCAGCAAGCAATTTCGTGTTACGAATCCCGTCCATGAGCATGAAGGCTGTTCTCGCCGGGGGCAGTGGTTTTCTGGGCCGGACCGTGGCCGGCCGCCTGGCGGCGGATGGATGGGAAGTGGTGATCCTGACGCGCGACCCGGATTCCTTCCATCCCGCAGCAAATGCCTCCGGTGTGATCCGGGCGGTCCAGTGGAACGGCGAGACGGCCGGGATCTGGCGGAAGGAGCTGGACGGCGCCGCCGCGCTGGTGAACTTCGCCGGTCGCAGCATCAACTGTGTGCACACGCTGGAGAATTCGCGCGAGATCCTCGAATCGCGACTCAACGCCGTGCAGGCGCTCGGTCGGGCCGTGGCCATGGTCAAGCAGCCGCCGGCGGTCTGGGTGCAGTGCAGCGCCGCCGGTTACTACGGCAACACAGAGGACGACGTGCGCGAGGAGAACGCGCCGGCGGGCCGTGGATTCTTGGCGGAAGTCTGCCGCCGTTGGGAAGAGGAGTTCAACGCCCTCGAGCTGCCCGGAACCCGGCGCGCGATCCTGCGCCTCGGGGTGGTGCTCGACCGCACGGAGGGAGCACTGCCGTCGCTGGTCGGGCTCGTGCGCCGTTATCTGGGCGGACCCGCGGGCAGCGGCCGGCAATACTTCAGCTGGATTCATCGCGACGATGTCGTCGGGATTTTTCTCAACGCGCTGACGCGGACGGATTGCGCCGGCGTCTACAACGCCACGGCGCCCGAGCCGGTGACGAACCGGGAATTGATGCGGGCCCTGCGCGTGGCCACGGGCCGGCCGTGGTGTCCGCCGGCGCCGGAGTGGGTGGTCCGGCTCGCAGCGCAACACTGGCTCAAGACCGAGAGCAGCCTCATCCTGCAGGGGCAACGCGTCGTGCCGGCGCGGCTGCTGGCCGCCGGGTTTGAATTCAAATATCCGAAGTTGGAAACGGCGTTGGCGGACCTGCTCGGATCGGGTGGAGTCCAACGTGTCCAGTTGTAGGGGCGCAGTCTTGCTGCGCCCTGCGCAGTGACATTACGGTCGAGGGCGCAGCAAGACTGCGCCCCTACTTGACCCATCGCGCACGGCTAGACGGAATACTTGCTCTTCTCGGGCTCGCAGGGCGCCATGCCTTCGTAGTTGTGCACCGAACCGGCGGTGTCGGCCCACAGCGGCAGGTTGTTGGCCCGGGATTGTTGAGTCTGGATGATTTCATGCTGCACGTCGACGTCGCGCGCGTGGAGCATCAGGCGGTCGAGCGCCGCGTAGAGCACATCCTCGGGTTTGACTTGGAGGATTTCGGCCAGACGAAGGACCGGTTCGGATTCGGCCTCGTCGAGATGGAGTTTGATATTCATGGGGTCCGGCTCCTTTTGCTTTTGGGGTTGCCCCCATCCTAAGCCCAAACCCGCGCGCTGTCTGTGCATATCTTGTCCTTATAGGGACGCACCGAGCCGCAGGGGCGTTGCCTTTTGCGGCACGGGCCATCAGTCTGCCCGAATGACCGAGTGGTTGGAAAAGTTCTTATTGGCGTTCATTCCGCTGTTTGTGGCCATCGATCCGATCGGCCTGGCGGCGGTTTTCCTTGGGCTTGGCCAAAACATGGCGCCGGAACGCCGGCAGAAAATCGCCGATCAGGCGACGTGGACCGGCGGGCTCGTGGCCTTGGGTTTTCTGTTTCTCGGGCAAAGCGTCTTCAAGGCGCTCGGTATTTCCGTCAGCGATTTCCAGATCGCGGGCGGGCTCATTCTTTTCATCCTCGCGGCCAAGGATCTGACCCAGTCCGCCGCGGAGCCGGAAAAAATGCCGGAGGATTTCGGGGTCGTGCCGCTGGGCATGCCGCTCATCGCCGGGCCGGCGTCCATCACCACCCTGCTGGTCCTCGCGCAGGCGCCGGCCATCGGACTGGTCGTCACCTTGGTCTCGCTGGCGGTGAACCTGGGCATCGTCATGTTCGCCCTGCATTACAGCGACTGGCTCGGGCGCAAGATCAGCCCGACCGGCCTGCGCGCGATCTCGAAGATCATCGCGATGCTGCTCGCCGCGATCGCCATCAGCATGATCCGGCAGGGCTGGCGGAGCTGAACGGCTGAAACAAGCCGACAGCTCCTCAGTTCTTCAGTCCTTCAGCCTTTTCGGGAGCGAACGTCGTCAGCAGGTCGGCGTAGATCTGCGCGGAATCGACGAGATCCTTGACGCGGGCGCGCTCGTCGACCGCGTGGTAATCGAGGCCGCCGGGGCCGTAGCCGAGCGTGGGAATCTTCAGGACCTGCGCGAAGAAGTGCATGTCGTTGAATCCGGTCGAGACCATGAAGCGCGTCGGCCGCCGGCGCACGCGGGTGACGCTGCGCTGCATCGCGGCGAACAGCGGATGGGTCGGCGCGTGGTAGCAGGAAAAGTTGTCGGAAATCTTCTCGATGGTGATGCGGCACTGCGGGATTTGCGCCGCCGTCTGCTGGAGCGCGGCCCGCAGTTCTTGTTCGGCCGTGCGGACGTCCTCGATGGGCAGGACGCGGCGGTCGATGCTGAAGCTGGCCGTGGCGGGCACGGTGTTGACCTTGCCGCCTTCGCCGGCGGAGAAGACCCCGCCGAGGTTGAGCGTGGGGCTCATGCTCCGGCCGTCGGGCGAGTGGAACACGCGCCGGGCGAGCCGGCGCTTGTAGCCGTCGAGGGCGAGCACGAGCGCGGACATCTTTTCGAGGGCGTTGACGCCCTTTTGCGGGGTGGAGCCGTGCGCGGCGCGGCCGTGCACGTGGACGTTGAGCCACACGACGCCGTTGTGGCCGCAGCAGACGGCGTTGCCCTCGCCGCCCTCGCCCACCACCGCGTAATCGGCGCGCAGGCCGCCGTGGTTGGCGACCCAACCGGTGCCGAGTTCGCTGTCGGTTTCCTCATCGGCCGTGAAGGAGACCTCCACGTTGAAATTGGGCCGCACCTTGGTGGCGCGGAGCGCCTTCAAGGCAAAGACGATGCTGGCGATGGCGCCCTTCATGTCCGAAGAACCCCGGCCGTAGATCCAGCCGTCTTCGACCACGGGGTTGAACGCGTCGCCGTGCCGCCACGTGCCCGAGACCGGCACGACGTCGTAATGGGCGTTGAAATGCAGGGTCTTTTTCGCGCCGGCGTCCCAGAAACCGATGACGTTGTAGCGTGGGTAGTCGAGCAGGCCGGGCTGGGTCTTTTTCTGCAGGCGGGTTGGGATCGGCAGCCGGCGCACCTGCAGGCCGAGTCCGCGCAGGGTCGTGGCCAGCAGCGCCGTGATCGGACCGTAGTTTTCCCCGGGCGGATTCACGGTGCGCAGCCGGATGAGCTTTTGGAGGAATGCCGTCAGGTCGGCTTCGTGACGTTGGAGATAGGCGGCGGGCGTCATGAACGAAAGAAGTGCGAGTAGAGCAGTTTCAGCACGGTGAGGCCAGCCATCACTAGGAAGATCGGCCGGATAAAACGCGCGCCACGGGTCACGGCCAGGTGAACCCCCAGCCGGCCGCCGATGAGCTGGCCCGCCCCCATCGCCAGTCCGGGTAGCAGCAGCACCGAGCCGGTCGCGGCAAAAAACAGCAGCGCGGCGGCGTTGCTGGTGAAGTTCATCAACTTCGTGTGCGCGGCGGCCTGAACAAAATCGCAGCCGAGCAGCATGATGAACGCTATGGTCCAGAACGAGCCGACCCCGGGGCCGAAGAATCCGTCGTAGAAGCCCAGCCCGAGGCCGAAGCTCAGGTAGAAAGCCGGCGTTTCCATCCGGTGATGCCGGCTGGTTTCGCCGAGCCGCGGGCGAAACACCATGTAGATCACGATGACGGCGAGCAGCCACGGGATGACGCCGGCCAGCAGATCCGGATCGAGCCGGCGCACCGCGAACGCCCCGCCCAGCGACCCGACGGCGGTGAACAGGATGCCCGCGACGCATTCGCGGGGCCGGAGCAGGCCGCGTTGCATGAAACTGCGCGTGGCCGCGCCGGAACCAAAGACCGCGCCGAGCTTGTTGGTGCCGAGTGCGAGCGGCACGGGCAGGCCGACGCCCAACAGAGCCGGCAGCGTGATCAGTCCGCCGCCACCGGCGATGGCGTCGACCGTGCCGGCCACCAAGCCCGCGGCAAACAGCAGCGGGTAGGCCCAGTAAGGAAGCGAGGTCATGGCCGGCATAACAGGGGCATCAGCGTGCACGGCGCGGTTAATTTTGACAGCGCGGAGTGCAACCCCACGATGACCGCATATATGGCACTGGCGGACATGCGCAAAGACTACGGACTGGCAGGGTTGCTCGAGAAGGACCTGGCCAAAAATCCGTTCCGCCAGTTTGAAAAATGGTTCGAGGAGGCCGAGGCCGCGAAAATCACCGAGCCGAACGCCATGACGCTGGCCACGGTCGGCCGGGACGGCCGGCCCGCGGCCCGCACCGTCCTGCTCAAAGGCTGCGACGGCCGCGGCTTTGTCTTTTATACGAATTACGAAAGCCGCAAGGGTCGCGAGCTCGACGCCAACGCGCGGGCAACCCTGCTCTTCCCTTGGGTGGCCATGGAGCGTCAGGTTATCGTCGAGGGGCCCGTGACGCGCGTCTCCCGCGAGGAGTCCGAGGCGTATTTCCTGAGCCGGCCGCGGGCCAGCCAGCTGGCGGCGTGGGCTTCGCCGCAGAGCACCGTGGTGGCCGGCCGCATCGTGCTGGAGGAGAGCTACCGCGTGATTGAAAAGAAATACGAGGGCCGCACCGTGCCGCTGCCGCCGAACTGGGGCGGCTACCGCCTGGCCCCCGAGACGGTGGAATTCTGGCAGGGCCGGCGCAGCCGCCTGCACGACCGGTTGCGCTACCGCCGCGAACCCGGCGCCGACTGGGTCATCGAACGCTTGGCGCCCTGAATCATGCCCCGCTCAGAAAAACCTCCGGCGCTCCCGCCGTCCCATCTTGCCGTCATCCGCGCGTTGCCCGATCCCGCGATCGTCACGCAGGACCGTTGGGAGCGGGGCGGGGTGAGGATTCTCTTTGCCAACCCGGCGTTCTGTCATCTGACCGGCTATGCCGAGGAGGAGCTGACCGGCCAGAACACGCGCATGCTGCACGGTCCCAAAACGGACCTCACGCTGTTGCGGCTCGGCCGGCGCGACGGGCCGGCGGCGCACCGCGGCGACGGCGAGGGCTGGTTGAGCCGCAAGGACGGCACGCCGTTCTTCGCGCAGTGGAAATTCAGCCCGATGGCTGGCGGCGACGGCCGGCTGGTGGCCATCTACCGCGACCAGTCGGAATTCCAGCGGCTCCGCGAGGCGCTCATCCAGTCGCAGAAGCTCGACACCGTGGGATTGCTCGCCGGCGGCGTGGCGCACGATTTCAACAACCTGCTTTCGATCATCAACGGCTACTGCGAGATCATGACCGCCAAGGTTGCCGGTGTGCCCGCCGCGCAAAAGGATCTGCAGGAAATTCACCGCGCCGGGCTCAAGGCCTCGGCCATCGCGCGGCAGATCCTCGAATTCAGCCGCCGGCAGGAGAACGAGGTCAAGGTCGTCAACTTCAACACCCTCATCCGTGAGATCACCGAGATCCTCCGCCGCGTCGCCGGCGAGGAGGTCACACTTGAGCTGCGCCTGGCTTCCGACCTCGGCAACGTCCGGATCGACCCCACGCAGTTCCAGCAGATCCTGCTGAACTTCTGCTTCAACGCGCGGGATGCCATGCCCCGCGGCGGCAAGCTCACCATCCGCACCAGCAACCACCCGGTGTCCGGCCCGGCCGACCGCCGCCTACCGGAGATGCGCGACGGTCTCTACGCGGGGATGACCGTCACCGACACGGGCCAGGGCATGCCACCCGAGGTCCGGGCCCGGATCTTCGAGCCCTTCTTCACCACCAAACCCCACGGCACGGGCCTCGGCCTCTCGACCGTGCAGGGCATCATCCGGCAGCACGACGGTCACATCGTGGTGCAAAGCGCGCCGGGCACGGGCACGACTTTCGAGGTTTACCTGCCGGAAACGCCCGAGCCCGAGCAAACCTCCGTCACCAAGCTCGGCACCCTGCCCACCGTGCGCGGCACGGAGGCGCTGCTGATCGTCGAGCAGGACGACGTGCTGCGCAAGATGATCGCCGGCATCCTCGCCACCGACGGTTACTCCGTGACCGATGTCGCCACGCCGGAAGAGGGTTACGCGGTCGTCGCGACGACCGGATTGCGGCCGCAACTGGTGCTCATCCAAAGCTGCTCCAAGGAGGGGGCGGCGCTGGTGCGCCGGCTCCACGCGGCCCGCGCGGATCTCCGGCTGATTTGCACCTCCGCGCAGCCGCTGCCCGTCAGTCTGCACGGGGTGCCCAAGCCGGCCACGGTGCACCTGCCGAAGCCCTTTGCGTTGAGCACGCTCCTTGGCCATGTGCGCGCGTTGCTCGATGCGGGAACGCGCTGAACGCCGCCGGTTTCAGAAAGCCATGCTGCACCTCCTTCCAGTCCGCACCGCCGGGGCCGCCGAAAACATGGCGCTGGATTTCCTGTTGCTCCAACGCTATCCGGAACCGGCGGCGCCGCGTTTCCGGCATTACGAGTGGCGCGGACCGGCGTTCACCTTCGGCTACAGCCAGAAGATCGCGTTCGTCCGCGCGAATCTGCCCGCCGGCGAGACTTTCGACCTGTGCCGCCGGCCCACCGGCGGCGGCATTGTCGACCATCGCAACGATTGGACCTATGCGCTCGTGCTGCCGCGCGGTCACGTGCTCTACGACGAGCGCGCCCCGCAGTCGTATCGCATCGTGCATGAATGTCTCGCCGCCGCGCTGGTGGCACTCGGCCAGCCGGCGGAAGTGAAGCGCGAATGTGGCGAGGCGGAAACCTGTGGGAGCGAGCTTGCTCGCGACAGTGATCCGCAGTCGCGTGCAAGCACGCTCCCACAAGCCGGTCCGGGCGTGTGCTTCCAGCGCGCCGAGCTCTACGACGTGGTCAACGCCCGGAGCGGCGCGAAAATCGCCGGCGCCGCCCAGAAGCGCAACAAGCATGGCCTGCTCTTCCAGGGCTCGATCGAAAAAGGCAGCATCGGCCCGGTGGACTGGGAGGAGTTTTACGCGCGGTTCGCGGCGGCGCTCGCGCAGGCCATCGGTGCGGAAGCGCGGGAGACGCCGTGGCCCGACCTAAGCGAGGACGAGGTCTCCGGCCTGATCGAGCAATACTCCACGCCGGAGTGGGTGGAGTATAGGTAGGGCGGCGAGTCCTTTCGCCGCCGGGCTGAGGCGCGGAACGGAGTCCGCGCCCTACCTCTCGCCTCTTGCCTCAAGCCTACCGCCATCAATGATGCAGGCCATGAAATCCCCCCGCCTCGTCGCGTTCATGCTTACGCTCGTCCTGTCGGTGTCCGTCGGCGCGGCCGACAAACGTCCCATTACTCCGCAGGATCTCTGGCTCATGAAGCGCTTGGGCAGCCCGGCGCTCTCGCCCGACGGCACCCGGGTTGTGTTCACGGTTCAGGACTGGTCCATCGAAAAAAACAAGAGCACGTCCAGTCTCTGGTTGGTTGACGTGGCGGGCGGCGCTCCGCGCCGGTTGACCACCGCTCCTGCGTCCGACGGTGCCCCGGTCTGGAGCCCCGACGGCACCCGCGTCGCGTTTGTCTCCAAGCGGGGCGACGACGAGGTGGCGGCGCTCTACGTGATGCGCATGGATGGCGGCGAGCCCGAGAAAATCCTCGAGCTGCCCTTCGCCGTTTCCAGTCCCAAGTGGCTGCCCGACGGCCAGTGCGTCGTTGTCGCGACTTCCGTGATTCCCGAACTGGCCGGCAAGCTGGGCAAGGACGATCTCGCCGCGATGAAGAAGGAAATCAAGCACCGCAAGGACTCGAAGATGACGGCAAAGGTCACGGAGAACCGCCAATATCGCTACTTCGATCACTGGCTGACTGACAATCTCGCCAGCCGGCTCCTGCTCGTGAACACGGCGACGAAGGAGTTCAAGGATCTCACCCCGAAGTGGAGCCGGCTGTTCCAAAACAGCGGCGACGTGAACTACGACCTTTCGCCCGACGGCAAACTCGTGGCGCTGGCGGCCAACACCACGCCGCCGCCCTATCGCGACAACCCCAACAACGACATCTATCTGATCCCAACCGACGGCTCGGGGGAGATGAAGAACGTCACGCCGGAAAACAAGGCCGATGACGACGCGCCGAAGTTTGCGCCCGATGGCCGGTCGCTGGTGTATGCGCACTTGAAGACGCCGTATTATTGCGGCGAATCGACCAAACTCTGGCGGCACGACCTCGCGACCGGGATCAACGCGCCGCTCACCGAGGCGCTGGACTACGCGATCGACGGCGTGGAATTCTCCGCCGACGGCAAAACCATCTGGACGACTGCGGAGGACCGCGGCGTGGTGCCGGTCTTCAAGCTCAACGCCGACGGCACCGGGCTGACGGCGGTCTTCAAGGAAGGAACCTCCACCAATCTCAAGGCCGGCGCGCAGGGCGTCGTTTTCCTCAACGACAACACCAGCCGGCCGAACGAGCTTTTCGTGCTCGATGCGGCGACGGGCGCGACGCGGCAGTTGACGCACTTCAACGATGAGCTCGTCGCGCAGCTCGATCTCGGCAAGGTCGAGAGCTACTGGTTCACCGGCGCGAACAACGAGCAGATTCACGGCTGGCTCGTGCTGCCGCCGGATTACGACGCGACGAAGGTCTACCCGCTCGTCCAGCTGATGCACGGCGGTCCGCACACCATGAACCGCGACAGTTGGAGTTATCGTTGGAACACGCACGTCTTCGCCGCGCCCGGCTACATCGTCACCTGGGTCAACCGCCACGGCTCGACCGGATTCGGCGAGAAATTCTCGCAGAGCATCATCAACCAGTGGGGCGACATGCCGTTCGAGGACATCATGAAGTCCACGGACTACCTGCTGCAGCGGTTTCCCAACATCGATGTGCAGCGCATGGCGGCAGCCGGTGGCAGTTATGGTGGCTACATGGCCGCGTGGGTGGAAGGGCACACGGATCGGTTCGCCTGCCTCATCGACCACGCGGGAGTGAACGATTTCATCACCCAATATGGCGCCGACACGACCGCCTACGGTTTCACCCACGTGTTGGGCGGCACGCCGTGGGAGAATCCGGCGGGCATGCAGCGCAACGATCCGATGACCTACGCGAAGAACTTCAAGACGCCGATGCTGATCATCCACGGCGAAATGGATTACCGCGTGCCTTACGTGAACGGCACGGCGCTCTACGGCGTGCTCCAGTCGATGCGCGTGCCCTCGCGGTTGCTCATCTTCCCCAACGAGAACCACTGGGTGCTCTCACCGCAGAACGCGATCTACTGGCACTGGGAAATGCAGAGCTGGCTCGCCCGCTACCTCGGCGGGAAACCCGCCCTGGAGAAACCGGTCTTCGACACGGAAGCGAAGTAGTTTTCTCGTTCGCGAGCATTTTGTAGGGCCGGCGCCTGCGCCGTGCCGCCGAACACACGGATCAGGCATGTCGCAAGCGGCAGCCCTTGGTAGCTCGGATTGATTCTGTTTTTCCGAGCTTCGCAACTCACTGATCGGCCGCCAAACCTCAGAGAGGCCTCAGGTTTAATTCGGTTTTCGGCACACCTCATTAAGGCAAGGGGACGGTTTCCAGAGGGTGTGCGAGCAGTTCACCGTAGCGTGGCATCGATGAACGCGATGCCATGCGCGCGGATACTGGAATAGGTGCACCAAGCGTTGCCATCGGGTGCAAAGGCGACCAGTCGCGGTTCCCAGCTATCGAGCGATCTGTCGCGGCTCGCCTGCCAAGTGCCATCAGCATGCCTTTTCAATTCGATGATCCGCGTCGGAAAAGTGGAGAGGAACGACTTGGGTTCGATCCAACCGCGGCCTACGAGTATTACAGAATCGTTCACGAATTCGAGGTGCTTGGGTAAGAAATCGTCGCTTTGGTAAATGACATGCGGTTGACCTCGCCGGGGGAGCCAGAGGTGTAACGCGACGGAAGGTGAGTCGTGCGCTGACGTGTGAATTGCGATCAAAACCTCGCCTTCATGATCGATTAAGGCACTCGCAACCCTGCCCGGAGCACGGAATGACTCCGTGAACCCCCCAGCCTCTGAATATAAGCCGATTCGTGCCGTGCTCGAAGTTCCATCCCAAACGTCCAGCGCCATCACCAGTTCCCCGCCTGCAAGCTGGCCAATGACTCTAATTCCTCCGGACGCCAAGTCTGGGGTTGAGGGGATTGCCAGTGGCATCGGTGTCCATGTTTCACTACCAGCAGCACGGCGATACATGCGCCAGTTGCCCCAGATCACCGTTGATTCGTCAGCCAGCCGATAAACGCCAACAGCATCACAGGGCAGTTTCCCGCTGTTGCACCAATCACGTCCGTTAAACGACCAAAGGGACGTGAAATAGTCCATTGTGAAGGTGTCGCTGACTTGGAGCACGAGGAGTCCGTGTGAATCCTCAAGAAGCTGTCGGCATCCGCCATCGTGTAGCTGCTTTTCGAGTTCAACAGAACCGTCTGGCCTGAGCCGGCGAACCAAGCAGTGTGTGGGGGGAATACGCCCGGTTGTCTCAACGGGGGCACTCCTGCTAACCACGGTCCAAGCGCCATCAGCATCCGCAACGATTCGGTGTGCCTCCTCGTAGAGCGGCAGATCCCAATGCAAGCCCTTCTTCGGTGCGCATCCACCGACGAGAGCCGCTGCGGCTGCAGCGGCTCCACAAACCACCACCTTCCAAAAGGCGCTCATTAAAACCTATCGTCGTTGAACGTTTGTCGAATGCAATCGGCAAGGGGGGATGATGAGTCCAAATTTCTCGGGGATCTCATACCTCCCCCCAACCGCGGGGTTCACCAATCACCGCATTCAAATGCAAACAGAATCAACACCGCTTACCAGCCCTTGGTCGGCGGAGTTGATTCTGTTTTCCCAGGCTCTGTATCTCGTTGAGATATGCGCAAGGGCCAGAAAGCGCTGCGAGTTAATTCTGTTTCTGGCCGCCGGCCTCGGTTTCGCTGCATGGGCTCTTCGTCTTTTGTCCGGCGAAAAATGCGATCACAGCCAATTGGTCATGACTTGGCAGATTGGGCATCTCGCATTTTATGCAAGAATACCAGCCAGCCGAACTCATTTGTAAAACGACGCGCGGTCACGATGTCGCGAATGCTCGCAAGCTCGCCCACTCCCGGCAATTCGCAGACAACTGCTTTGAGCAACTCTGCTTTTAGATTTGGCATCACTCGGTCCAAAGCAGACCAAAGATTCTCCACGGCCCGTTGTCCTTGGTCCGCGATGTTTTGAGGGGAACCGATTGAAGACAGCCAGGAACGAAACTTCGCCAATCCCGGCTCTCTTCTCAACCCCAAGACCTCATCCCAAGTGAGACCACCAAAGGAGGGCACGTGCAGGGATATCGCTTGTTCAAACAACGGGATCGAGTCGGCACCTGGGGCGATTGTGTCCGCCACCGCGGCCACCAATTCCGGGGCGGAAAAAGCAGCCAACCGACAGCCGAGACGGTCGCGTGTGGCCTTCCAAACATCGACTATGCCCCAGGTGAATATATCGGCGGCAGCCAGATCGAGGTTAAAAAAAGAAGTTTTCATCGCGTCGTTCCACTTGGCCTCATCCCAATTGTTTTCGACCATGATCTGTTCCTTGATGGCACTAAATACGACGTGGTGTCCGGCTCTGGAATAGGGGGGCTTGCTCGGTTCGGAAAAAAAACGAAGGAGGTTGTGCCCTTCGGGTAAACTCGGCAAGGCATCCAGTGCTTTCCAGCTACGCTTCAATGCCGACTGTTGCTTGCCCGTAAGCGGCAGCGATTCGACTAGCGATACCAATTCCTTGTCATAGGTCGGCCAGATCAATTCATCGTAGAACAATGTAGCCACTTTCACGTGAGACTCGGTGCGGGTGCCCTTCTTGAATTCCATGAAGGTGGCATCGACCGAAAGGAGACCGATATTCGGTGTGTGAGTGGATACGTTCATACGAGCGCTCAAACTATTCTAGTCCGCAGTAGTAAAGAGAAACGACTCGCCATGGAGCGACCGATAGCGGACGGCGAAATCAACGCGGCGGAACAGTTGCGCTATAGCATCCTCCTGCCCCGGCTTCAGTCCTGGAATGAACAGCTCCGCGATACAGATAGACTGGCCCGCTGGAAGGTTGCTGCCGATGCCCGGGGAACCATGCCGCTTCAACAGGAAAGGCGTTTTTCCACTCAGGCAAAGCTCAGCCAACTCCGGAACGGGATCTGCGAGCTTCGTCTCATGTCGTTTCCCATCGAGCAAGAATCCACGGTCCTGTATGTTCGCAGGTCCGACGCCAGTGTTCTTGAGCGTGAATGTAAACGTGATGCCCTCGTTTGTCCGGCTCCGATCGGTGTGCCACTCCAAGTGAGGGACCAACGAAATCCGGTTATGAGTGCGGGTTAGCAGCACCGCATAGATGCTACAACCCAGCGCGACTACCGAAATCACCAGTTCCACTGAAATGTTCATAGGTCGGGGGTTAGGGTGTCTTAGCCCTCCTCGATCGCGTCACCCGCGCATCGAGGAATCTCGCGTAGTCCAACACTGAATTGATCTGGACGCCAAATCGCGTGTGAAGGTTCGTATTGGGCCCTTTACGATATGAATCGCGTCCAAAGCCATCGTAGCCAAAGGCTCCCTCGGCAGCTTTGGCAAGAAGCGTGCACCATTCCCGAATGTCGGCAACAAGTGCGAGGAGCGTGTCGCGGTCGAGCCCGAGGTCTGTTACTTGTCCGTGGAATATCTTGTTTCGCGCGCCGATCGCGCGAGTGAGCGATTCCCTTAGTTTTGCATGACGGACTCCGACAAGCGTTTCCACTGATTGCGGCCAGAGCGCATCGAGGCCTTGAACGAATCCTTCGGCGAAAATCCGACCGTTAGCTGCAAGCGTGCTTCGCAACACAGCAATATCACCATAGCCAAAGACGGGAAACTGAAACACCAAATAGGTGAAGAGTCGTCGCAATTGCCGCTCGTGCTTGATGAGGCTCAGCGCGAACGCATCGACCGCTAGCGTCGCAGCGCCAGAATCAAGCACTGCCTGGACCGTAACGAATTCCGTATCGACCGTCGCGTCACTCCCCATCGGGAGGGATGCAATGTTGTCGGCGGCAGACGGAGGAGCTGAATGGGAAGACATACGAGAGTGTAACCGAGGCTCAATCACCATACCGCCTTAGCTCGCGTTCTTGCCGCTTAGGTGATGGCGAAAAATTCTCGCCAGCTCCGCTTTGCTCACTCCATTACCCAGACCGCTGATTCCATGGTAGAGCGCATCGGCAGGCAAGTTGCCGGTTGTGACACGGTTCATTTCCAGAAATGTCAGAGCCATCAGTGCGCCCGCTGTCTTATTTCCGTGCGTGAAGACGTGTCCTTGGGAGACGTTGTATGCGTAGGCGGCAGCAATCTCGAAATGATCGGCTCCCCGGTAAAAGTATTCATTTTTCGCTTGGTGCAGCGCCGAGTCCAAGCGGCCCGAGTCCGGGGTTCCTGCACCACCATGCAACGCTAGACCCGACTGATGCAGCGCGCAGCCCGACGCGTAGGATAGGAAAATCGGATCATTCATCACCAATCTTTCGCAGCACATCCGCGCGTTCACCGAGAAGCTTGTCTACAGTCTTCCTGACGATATCCTCGTCGGCGTAGCGGGCCGCTTTTGCGTTTTCCGCTCGTTTCTGTTCCTCCGCGTCGCTCAGCTTTGGGTTACCTTCTTCCGGCGGATCATCCTGCATGTAGGTAAAATATCTCAGAGGCTTGAACCAGTCAACCCAACCATCGCGGTGCGCCATGGATTCTTCGTTCCTAGCCCATTGATTACAGTGTCGGATCGGGCGACAAGCGAACACGCCCCGTCCAATTCATATTGCCTCCAGAACCTCAGTTCCCCAATCATTTAGGCGCGCCTTGGGGCCACAAGTGCGCGCTCCCTTTCCCGTTGAACTGTTTCGTTACCGGCCAGCCCATTGCGCGCGCAACCACACCCGTCCAACAAACCTGTTGCTTCGAGCTGGTGTTGGAAACCGGCGTCCGTAGATTGACCGGCTTCACTCGATAATGGCCTCTCAGAATTTAGCATTCGTGAACCACAAGATCCTTGCTTGGGCTAGGATGGAGGCGGGCTATACGGTGGACCAAGCTGCGGAAGCATTAGGGATGCCCTCGGCAAAACTGGCCTCATGGGAAGAAAACAAGGGGCAGCCAACCCTGCGACAAGCTGAGGCGCTCGCAAAAGTCTACGACCTTTCATTCAGTATCTTCTCGCTGCCCGAGCCTCCCAAGACCGTTCCTGTTGCGACGGAGCATCGCAGACTTCCCGGGATAAAAGCGGGGGCCGAGTCACCCCAGTTACGCAAAGCTCTGCGCCGACTCACAAGACGGAGACGGTTGGCGCTATTCCTCTCCGATGAACTTGGGGATAGTCTGCCTGACTTCCGTTTAAGTTGCCGTCTGGACGAACGACCAGACGATGTGGCATACAGGTTTCGCGAGGCGCTTGGTCTCTCCATTGAGACTCAGTTGAAGTGGCCGTCCGAATTCGTGGCATTCCGAGCGTGGCGCTTGGCTGTTGAAGAGCTGGGGACCCTGGTGTGCCAGTTTCCCGGAAAGGAGCTGGCCGAGACGCGAGGCGTAGCGATAGTGCAATTCCCGCTACCTGTAGTCGCGATCAGCTCTAAGGAAATCCCGCTTTCAAAACCTTTTACCCTGCTCCACGAGGTCACGCACCTTGCGCTTGCGGCCGCCAACCAAGAAGGTCCCGCTGCGTCAGACAATCGCCCGGAATCTGAATGGCTGAAGGTTGAGCGATTCTGCGAAAGCGTGGCTGCCGGCGTGTTGATGCCTGAGCCGGCAGTTCGAGAGGACGTTGATTTGCACCTGGCTGTTCAAGGCGACAACGTTGATGCCGTAAGGAGAATGTCGCGGCGCTACAAGGTCACCCCGACCGCGGTCGCGACTCGACTGCTTTGGTTGCAGATGATGCCACCCAGGCGTTATACGCATTGGAAATCACTCTGGGAGTCATACTGCGCCGCCCACCCAGCGAAGCCCGGATTCGGAATCGCCACGCCGGCGGAAAAGGCCGTCACCCGCGCCGGGCCTTATTTCACATCGCTGGTTCTTAGTGCACTCAGCCACGATCGTATTTCAGGCCCCGATGCGTCGAACTATCTTGGAGTGTCATTTGAGCATGTTAACATTCTACGAGAAGGCTGGATCTCTAAGCCCTCCGATTTGGCCGGCGTGCACTTAGCCTAAGATGTATGTCGTAGACACCAACGTCTATTTGGATTGGTGGGACCGTCGGTATCCCAGCTTCGCGTTTCCTACTTTTCAATCGCGTGTGGACGCGCTTATCGCCGCCGGGAGGTGGGTTTCCGTGAAGGGCGTTTTCGATGAAATTGGCCACGTCGGATCTCCCGGATTAAAACTTTGGGCGAAAGCACAATCAGCACATTTCCGTCCTCATGACGCCGCGTTATTGACGCAGGCGAATGCGATCACGAAGGCGCATCCCGGTCTGATTGATACTTCAGCAACCTACGACGAGGCAGATCGCTACGTTATCGCCTTGGCCAAAATGAATAAATGGTGCGTCGTTACCCACGAGACGCCGGCCAGAAGGAAAGGGCTATATGCTCCACGCACCGATTATATGCCGGATGTATGCGCCAAAATGGGCGTGAAGTGCTTGGAGCTGTTGACGATCCTCCGGAACGAAAAGCTGACCTTCCACTGATCCTGCCGCGCTTTTACCCACGATGATCGTCCGCGGTTACTCGATTGGTTGAAACAAGCCAGCTGCGGCCGTCGCGGCCGCGCGCGCCACACGCAACGGAATCCTGTAGTCGACCGGGAGTGATTGCATTCCATTCGTGGTGTTTCTGGGGCGTTGGGCGGGTTTAGCGAGGTCGCGGCACCTCGCGGCGTCGCCCGGCGGGCAGTAGTCGCAGCCAATCCCCCGAGGTCTTTTCCTTGCGATAGAAACGCACTGACAAGCCCCCTGCTTTCCGGCGGCGAAGAGTCACTGTGTCGCCGATTTTGAGTCGGAAGCTGGCGACCAGTCTCTTCGGCAGACGGATTCGGGCAAGACCGTCTCGACCAACCGACACTTTGGCGGTTCCGTAGTAGTGGGTTTTCATTTATGGGGTAACTTCCTGACATCGGCCGGTCAGTAGGCTCGGCAGAAAGCAGGCAGTTTAGTCGAGGTCGATGACGATCGGCTCTTCGACCGGCCGATTGGCCCAGTCACAGATGCTCGCGTTCACGACAATAGTTGGGCCGAGTTGGGCAGTGCCGTGCTGGCCGTGGATGTGCCCGAATATATGGACACGCGGCCGCAATTCCTCCAACCGCGCACGGAGGTCGTCACAGCCAACAGGTCCAGCGTCGGGGGTGGAGTCGAGGAGCCCTCGCGCAGGCCCGTGCGTGATGAGCACGTCGACGACGGGAGGAATCAAATTCCAGTGCCGCCGAATCTCGTTACCGCGTTGTCGGTTGAAAGCAAAGTAGCGGAATACCGGCTGAACAGGTGAGCCCCAAAACGACAGTGCCCCGATGACACACCCGCTATCCTCAAGATAGGTGACCTCGGGGGGCACGAGCGCACGGGCTTGCGCTGGGTAACGTTCAAAGAGGCCGTCGTGGTTGCCGGCGATACACACCTTGTGGCGGTGGGGCTGACGAGAAAACCAGGCGAAAAAGTCCCGCACGTCCGGAGCAGTGCTCACTTTTGTCATGTCACCCGCGTGGACGAGCACGTCACCACCGGGAACCAACAGGTTCTCGTGGTGCCCATGAGTGTCGGCGATGCAGACGATGCGCATTTTTTAATGTGCGTTTCCGCTCCCCCAAGCTCGATTATCGTCCCTATTAGCCATCGGCACGGTCATTCTGACTTCATGAGTAGGCCGACGAACCACGCCGAAACCGTATCGCCCGGGACGCCTGCTTTTTTAAGACCTTCCAAGATCGGCCTGAGCCTTTGGCGGAAACGGCGCACCGCGGCTTGCGCGCACTTTTCGCGCGCGGCCTGGGAGGTCTTCAGTGTTTTTTTGCCTGTGGGCCTAGCCGCCGCGCCGCTTTTGGGTTGTTTCATGGTAAGATGTTTACGGTGTCAGCTGCGGTTGGTTGGCCTCGGGCACTATGCCGCCTGCTTCAGCGACTTTATTGCCAGTAGTCGGCGGTCCGCGTCATGACTGCTCTCGACGTATGATTGAATGAATGCGGCGGTTTGCGGGATCCTGTTGCGGATCGGTAACCGGGCATGAAACGTGGATTCGAGCGCCAGCTTGAGGGTCATCCAGGCTATTCTCCGCGGGTAGTTGGACCGAAGCTCGCTGACCTTGGTCGGCAGATAGTCCCGAGCATGCTCCAGCCAGTCCGTGTCTGTGAGCCGCGATTGCATGAATGAAGTCTCCATGAGCTGGCGCTGCCCGAGGACCAGCGATGCCTCAGGCGGCTGAGCACCGATGGCAATGGTGGCCTCCACGAGGCTGAAGATACTTGGGGTGGACGGTTTGAGGACTTGGGCTAGCAAGAGAAGCGCCGACGTGGGAGTTGCAGAGCCGCACATGAGTTCCCACAGGTGCGTGCCGGCAGTGATCTGCTGATCCATTGCGTTGCGGGGAACTTTAAGTCGGCGGAAGTCAGTGAGCTCATCAAGAGCGATGTAAAAGTCGGGCTCGGCGGTGATGGCGCATGTTTCCAACGGGACTGAGTGATGGGCGCAGACACGCAGGCCAGGAATCTGGTGGATGCGATGGAAATAGCTTTCTCCGTAAATCGACCGGTCCTCCCGCCGGCATTGCGGACAGGTCTGGAGCTGGGTGAACGCCGTCACACCGAGAGATCGCCGGCAAACGCCGACATAGTTTCGGGCGATGCGGTCGCCATGAAGCGCGGCGACGCATTTCGGGAAAGTGCGATCACTCAGGAGTGGTCGTGCGAGAGGAACTAACGTGTGTTTCTCCCGGAGGTGCTCGGCCGAGAATGACCAGCCAGCGGCGTCCGCCGCCGCGCGGGCTACCAGATCCAGTTGCCCGCAGAGATGGGGGCGGACGATAATGAGTCGTCCGTCGAACAAGGCCCGGGAGAGGGTCTTGGTTGGCCAACCCAGGCGATAGCGAGCGCGGGCGATCGTGCTGAATACGATCTCATCGGGAAGAGGAGGCGGGATTTCGAGTTTCATCGGATGGTCCGGTTGACATTGAGAAGCCACTGCCTGTCGTTGCGCCAAAGCCACGAATACAGCGTATCGTTCTGCTCCCGCACCGGCCCCGGGCGGGTGGTCTTCAGGAGAAAAAGCCAGGCTATCCGACGCACACGAACCCTCTCTTCCGTAATTAGTGCTGACCGTCGAAGGGGTGGTTGTTCGGCGGCAGCGCGACCAACATAGGAGGCCAAGGTGGCAGCTTCCGCCATGGCGTCGTCGGCAGGGACGCCGAGATATTGCATCAACACAATATGCCGAAGGGGCGACTGGTCGGCTCGCGGGCGGCGCACAAGACGAGCGAGCCAATTATCGCGGTCCGACAGGCTGGGTCGAATGCAGCCGATCAGGTCCAGGAAGGAGCCGAACCTGGCAAGAAAGGACTCGATGAAATCGCGGTGCCGCAGCCGGTCGTGGGAATCGACAAGGCCAACGACGCGGAGCCTTTCCCGGTAGAGGCTGGCTAGCTGCGCTTGGTCTACTTGCGGGATGGTGTCGTTGAGCAGGACATACGTGTCGCGGGCCACGCCCAGCGCCGTCTTGAATTGACCGGTGGGAACATGAATTGGCTTCGGACTGCTTACGGAGTCGGCGGTGGTGGGGGCGAAATATGGCCTGAAACGGCACGAAACACTAGTGGTCGCCAAAGGACACTGATGCCGATGGCAAACAATCACACCCGGGCCTTGGTGGGCGCGGTGCCAGATGGCGGCACCATAGTCACCTCGTTCAGCCTCCCGGCATTTCGGGCATATCCGTAGGGTCAACGGATAGTCCGCCATCGTCGTAAGTCCCAGCAGCATCTCTGCGTTTCCATTCTCCCTCATGGCGGCCGTGGCGCGTGTGATCTTGCGCGCCCGGACGAAGCTCCTGTATAGCGGAAGCATAGAGTGGCGGGCGATGATCTCCGGTGAGGACAAATTTAACCCGAGGGCATCGACGAGGGTATCGAGTTGTCGCGGATACAAGGGGGATCCGAGTGACCGGCGGTTGCCAACAAGCCATTCGTGACGGAGCACAACCCGTGACGGGCCGACCAGCTCGGCATGGCGGGAGAGCACGGACCACCAGAGTTCATCCGGCATCGGGGGGCGGGTAAGCGGAATCATCAGGCAGCCCCGGTAATCTGTGACAGAGCAAAGGCCTTGCCCGTGCGGCGCGCGGCGCTTATGGCCGCGCGATAGAACTCCACATTGACGGCGTCTTCCAGCTGCTTCTCCTCCCGCCACGAGGTGGGTTTCGGCAGCTTGTCAGGCAGAAGATCATCGAATTCCTCCAAGCCTTTTCCGGTGCTCAAGGCGTTCATGGCGGGAATGACCGACGCCATCTTGTCGTGGAATACCGCGTGGAGAATCTCCGTCGTGATTTCCTCACTATCCTCGGGCTGGGAGTTGAGGATGAGGTGCTCCTGGGCAAAGGTGTAAAGTGCTTTGGCGAGGGCCGGAATCCCGCAGGTGAGTTCATGCATCTTGGCCTTTAGAGGGGCATCCAGCATCGTCGGTGTGCGCGTGACCTGATAGTTCCAGATAACCTCCACGATGTCCTCCCAATCAGGGTCAGACGCCTTGAATGGAAGCCACGTCTCGCCCAGCATCCGGCGTGCAGTTGCGAGCTGCTTGTGGAGCTCACCTTGGGCATGGGGGGTTCCCACGAAGACGATGGGAACCTGAACGGTGTTCGTGAGACGGACGAGGAGTCGGCGGAGTCGGTCGTCCCCGCCGACAACCTGCTGGACCTCGTCGAAGACCAGCAAGCCGAGGCAGTGTAGACGGGCGATCCGTCCCATCTCGATTATCATCTCGTCGTCGTTGAAGCGTCGGGACTGGCAATAGCTGTAGTCGATGCCGGTTGCGTTCTGCATGCCGGTGAAGAACTCGCCCATGAATGCTCGCGGGGTGCGATTCACCGGGCAGGTGATTTTTAACGTCGGCACCTGGAAGCGGGGAAGCAGCGGGTTCTCCTCCTGGTCATGCTGCACCGCCGTCGGATAGAGGTTGAGGATCATGTCCATCGAGGTGCTCTTGCCGAGGCCGGAGGTCCCCGTGAAGGAGAATGATGGGGCAGAAGACCGGCCAGCCAGTGGAGCGCTCGGGTTTGCAAGCGCCTTCGCCTGTGCTTGGTGATGCAGCCAATAGCGGGGTGTCGGCGGCCGCCGGACGTAGCCGCGGTTGATCAGGCGCATGATGGTCATCGCTGCGGTGATGTCGCGAGAGGTCGGCACGTATACATCTTCGAGTGAGCCGAGTGCGATAAACCGTGCGAGTTCACCCTGGGTGCGCATGGTGTCGGTGGGGACCGGCACGTCGGGCGTCATCCTCTTGGCAAGTTCCACGAGGGATTGGGGCAGCGACCCGAGGGCCGCCACGAATGGGTTGTTGGTTGCCGCCGAGGCCGGGGCATGGGGTATGGATTTCATGTTCATGGGGTAGAGACGAAGGTCATGTCTTTCTTGCGGAGTGCTCGCATGGATAGTTTCTGCGGGGGTGTGGGTGCCGGTGTCGCTGGCTCCACCGCACGAGGCGGGAACGCCTTTGAGTCCGCGAGAGTTGCCGCAGCCGTTTCGTCCTTCCGCCCACGGATGCGATTTGCCGCAGCGGAGGTGCCATTCCGGAGCACCCGGTGAAGCACCTTGTCAGGAAAAGCTTCTTCGACTCCTTGCTGCGCGCCTGCTACGACTCCAGCGCGCGTTCGGCTCGTATTAACTTTCGCTCGGCGGTGGTTCGATCGCGCCGCACCCTCTTGCCTCTCGCGATAGCGTTTTTCGCGCTCGATTTCGGGAAAGCTCAGGTGGCCAAATTTAGTGGCCTCCTCTCCATGCAAGCTGGCAGTGAGGCACTCCCCATTGAGCCAGACGTATATCTGGAGAGCGTAGTTGTCGCTGTAGCCAATCTCGACCGGCTCTGACTTAAACCGATACTGCACATCACCGTCGATGAAGTAGTGGAGCTTCTTGAATAGGATACCACGGCGGCCCGAGAGCGTCCCCTTGTGCTTGCGGAGCAACTTGCGGCGAACTACATTCTCAGGCTTCGTGGGCAAGTGGCCGGTGAGATGATTCATGCCCCAGCGAGCCAGTATCGCGGGTGAATTCACCGGCCGTTCATCCTCAAGGAAACGTAGAGCCTCTTCCGGCAAGTAGCTGTTGAGAACCCGGGTATTATATTGGGCTATCCAGGCCCAGAAGATTTGCCGGAACTCTGCCAGAGTAAGGCAGGCAACGGTGTCCGGATAGGGTTGTCCGGTGCGAGGATCCACTCGGGTATATCCGGGTAGGGTCGTTGCGATCTGGACTAGATAGGCATGAAAGGCGCTCTCGATGTCCGCTTTCAGGTCGGGGCGGTATGCCGCCATGTTGCTCAGATCACAGAAGTCCTTGGGGAGTATGTTGCCCAGCGCGCCGCCCAGTGGGCCTTTATCAGCAGCGATGTAACGGTAGATTCCCGTGATGGGAAATTGCTCGGGATCTACCTTGAGCTTGTGCTTCTCGAAGAAGGCGGCTTTGGGCAGCGCGACGTTGACGATCAGTTCCTTTACCCCCTCGAAGTCGGAACCCCCGAGGGTCTCGTGTGAACCTGCAATACACTTTGACCAAGTGTCGATGCCGACAAACGCCCGGGCATCGCCGATGGGCAGGCGGGTATACGGGCAGGCCAACTTTACCTTAGTCTTCACGTCGTCGATCTGGAGATAGACGCCAGGGCCCAGCACCTCATCTCGGGTTGTCTCCTTCATTGGCCGGCGGCTACGGACGGCGGTCGCCTTGCCGACGATTCGCACGCTCAGCTTGTCGAATTCAGGGTCAGTCCTAACTGCCAACTCGAATTGATCTAGGGAAGGAATGGGCAGGTGTTCTTTCCCGGTTTCGTTCCAGTCGTAATACTCTCTCAACGTCTCGGTGTAGGCGTAGTCGAAGTTGAGGCGTAGACTACCATCAGCCGACGGCTTGAAGAGAAACTTTTTGGCACCGAGGCGGCATCTTCTTATGTCGGCGAGTTCCATGGTCTTGCCTTCCGCCACACCGGGGCCCGGCTTGCGCCCGGTCTTGTAGGCCCGAAAATGGTCCCCGGGGTTGGTGCGGCCCTCTGTGTCAGCCTGCGCCAGCCTCTCGGCGGCTTGCACTCGCTCGACAAGTGATTTCTGGCCGGCCAGTTTCGCCCTGGGACGAAGCCCGTGTGACCCGGCATGCTGCCAGTGTGCGCAAACAAGCTGCCAGATATAGTCAATGGACCGGTCGTTGGCCTCGGCGATTTTCGCCATGAGTGGCCGGCGGACATGCTGCCAAAACGCGGCTGCCCCAAGATCAAGGACGGGCTGGATCAATTTGAGCTTTTCCGCCTCCACCGCTAGGATCTTCACCTGTTCTTCCTTCGGGAGATCGTCGATCTCGACGGTTGGGCGTAACGGGCCGTTAACAGGATTCCACTGGGCCTCGTGGATCCACTCCTCGACCTCGGCGTAGGACAATCGGATGGGCACCGATGTCCGCACGTCGTTCCTGATGACCCAGACCCAGGCGAGACCGTGCTTTTTAGTGGGCGAGTCGATTGGCCCGCATTCCACCTTCTTAATCGTCCAGCCGCGGGCGGGAGCGCCCTCGGTGACCTCCTTGTAGAATTGCCCCTCGGTGATGAAGACGGAGCTCATGGGGCAATAAAGCGGTAAGGGAAGCTGGGGCCGAGGCGACCGACCGAGAGATCGACGGGCCAATCCCGCCTAGCGATCAGGGTGTGGAGCGAAGGGATGACCTCGGGTTGAGTGGCGCCGGTTGCCTGGACCGCACGAGCGACAATATCACGCTGAGTCGGAGCCGTCTCACGCACCCAGTCACGACACTGTTGGTCGATGGTTTCGGTGAGGGCGGTGGCTTGTGCGCCGAAGTAGTCGGGGTCCAGCAAGACCCGGATCGCGCCCCAGTTGACGACGAAGTCGCGGGTGACGCTGTATTCGTCAAAATCCAGGAGGGTCCGGTCCTGCCGCGCGTGGTAGGCTTCCTCGATTCGCCGCTTCTGCTGGTTGCGAGGCTTCTCTCGATCGGCAATGTATTTCACGTTGATGGCGACCTCTCCGGCGAAGTCCTCGTCCTCGATGACCCAGATTTGATCCGTGGACATGACGACCGGGAACCCAGTGTCGGGGCTGGTGGGATGCCGCCGGATGCCAAGAGCTTTTGCGTCGGCCAGGGTCTCGCCAAGGGGAAGAAGGGGATACTGTTCCTTCAGTGCCTTGACCATGCGGAGAAACTCCGCGGCGAAGAGCGCGTTCCTCTCCAGATCACTCAGGAGGTGAATGAGCCGATGGAATTTCACGGACCAGAAGCGGTGACTGCGCCCGCGAGAGGACACATCCTTGATCTCCATCCACGGCTTGTAGGCGGCGCCTTCCCCGCAGCCGCAGCCTTCTTTCAGGCGACGCTGAATGGCCGAGGGCGTGTCGTATTGGCGGGCGCGGGACATGGCGGAGTGAGGGCGAAATTATGGGAGAAGGGACCGGAACTATCGGGTGGACCGCGCGTGGGTGAAGCGGCTGATGAGGGTGCCCGGGGCCGTATGCCCCGACCCCGACGCGCCGGTGGTTGATGGCGACCCGGTGCACGGGATAGGCAGGCTGATCCGAAAGGCGGCCTCGACATTCGCGGCGGGAGCCCGGCGCCGGCGCTCGTTGGCGTGCGGCGTGAGGATGGCCGGGGCGGTGAACTTCGTCGTGCGCGCCATCGTTGATGTTGGCGGGCGGTGGGCGGTGGGATGGTTATCTTGCATAGTGTAGAGCATACGGAATCACGCACAGTTAGATCGCTGCATCTTTAACATGTTGCACAATAATAGATAGCAAAGCATTCGTCTCTTGTAAAAAAGTCTCCTAATAACATCGCTTAATAACATCATCCGAGTATTCAGGTGACGTGGAAGACATACCCCTACGTCCCCTCTCCAGTGTGGCGGCTCAGTTTCCCATTTACCGTGTGGCGGCACAGTTCCGCAGGGCGCACGATGAGCTGGCGGCCGCTGTGAAATTGGCCAACGCCGAGTTTCGTGCTTATGGGTGGGACCTATCGGTGATTCAGCAGTTGCTGCACGAAGTGAGCAGTCTGTTTGCCGGTGGAAAACCTGGGGCTGCCAGCCGCGCGGTATCGGCTCTCCTCGCGAGCGTCCCATGTCGTCAAGTGAAGGAACGGGCTCAGTCAAGACCACTCGCGGATCGTGTGGCACTAGCCCGGAAGGCCGGCTCAGTCGGCTCCAAAGACAAGCGGGCGGCCGGTGCCCAGAATCTTGAGAAAGCGCGCTCGGTCCGTCTGGAGAGACGCCAGCAGTGGTTCGTCGTCTTGAAGCCTGAGGCGCGGTTAAAGTATGTGCGGCGCCAGGTCCCCAAGTTGCGCTACAAGATGAATCACGCGGAGACCCCTGAATTGCAGGAGCGTTATCGCATGCTCTTACAGACGTGCCATGACCTGGAAAAATATCTGCTCGGTCGAGGCCCCAAGCCGAACAACTTGTATAATCATGTGGCCGGTTCACCGAATTTCCATGTTTCCGTAGAAGCGGCGGAACGTCTGCGCCGCAGTCTCGGTCTGGTGTAATTGTGACTTCGTTGAGCATGGTGGCCCGTGGGGTGCGCGGGGTTGGCGTGGGGCGCGCGAGAACACGCTAACCGTCAGTTCAGTCAATCCGCGCGATTAGGATTAGAATACTACCAGCCGGGGGGCGGGCCGGGGCCCGGGTTTCAGTTTTGAAATTGTCCAGTCGCGGCCGATACTCCCCGCATGTCCATCCTCGTGATAGATAGCGATTGTTTCGCGATGGGTAACATCGTGACTCTGTGCCAGGCCGAGTTTCCGGGAGAGAGTGTGCTGGGCGCCAGAAATGGCTGGTTTGCGTTGGGGCTGTGCAGACTGTGCAGCCCCGATCTGATCGTCCTAGAAATCGAACTGTGCGACTGCGATGGGCTCGCGCTCATTCCGCAACTGCGCCGGGTTAGCCCTACGGTTAAGATATTGGGATTTTCTGGGAGCTGCGACCAACATACCGCACACCGGATCCGAGGGGCCACCCTCGATGGCTACATGTGCAAGCGGTATACGTTTGCCAATGACCTGATCTCGGGGATGCGCAGGGTCTTGGCCGGGGAGCGATATTTCGATCCGTTCATCAGGGATGTGCAGTCTCAGATGCGTAAGGACTCAAGTGCTTTCAACACGATGCTTAGTGACCGTGAGATAGAGCTTCTTGGGGAGATGGGTGCCGGGCTAACCAACGAAGAGGTGGCGCGAAAATTCCGCGTCAGTGTGTCGACGGTCAACAATCACCGTCACTCAATCATGGCGAAACTCGGGCTTCATCGTTCGACTGAACTGATGCGGTTTGCCGCTGAAAACGGCATCACGCGGTTCTGCCAGGACTGGGACCGAAATCACCTGCGCGCCAGCCGCCCCCCGGGGCGGCGGTGGGACGTTTTTCGATCATTCCCGTCGGCCAGTCAGGAAAACGCACAGGCTTCGGGCCGCGGGGGATAATCTGGTTGCCTCACGACACACTTCAGAGCGGAATCAAATTCTTTCGCGCTACCCGTCGCCAATGTCCAATCCCGAGGCATTTTCCAGAATCTTGATTGATCGCGCACTTACGGACAGTGGCTGGAATCTGCTCAATCCCAAGCAAGTGCGGTTTGAGGTGAACGCGGCCAGCAAGCGCGCCGACTACCTCTTGCTCGACTTGCTAGGCCGGACTCTGTGTGTGTTGGAAGCCAAGTCGGAGGACAATGATCCCTACGATGCCAAGGAGCAGGCGCGAGGCTACGCTGAAAACCTCAATGCGCCGTTCATTATTCTGTCCAATGGTCGCGACCATTGGTTCTGGAATTACGCCAGGGCTGAACAGCAGGACGCTTACCGCATCGAGCGGCTGCCGTCACCGGGGGACCTGGAGCGACTGCGGTTGAAGAATCTTCAGCCTCCCCGCCCCCTGGGTAGCGAGGCCGTCGCGCCTGACTACCTGCGTGCGCAGAAACACGACCTCACCCTTCGCCGCTACCAGATCAAGGCGATGGATGAGATCGCGACCGGCTACGACATCCACACCCGCCGCAAATTCCTCCTCGAAATGGCCACGGGCACGGGCAAGACACTGCTCTGTGCCGCCCTCATCCGCCGCTTTCTGGCGACCCGCAACGCCGAACGCGTCCTATTTATTGTGGATCGGATCGAACTCGCCAAGCAGACCATGGAGGACTTCGCGGTAGTCCTGCCGGAGTTTAACCCCGTAATTTTCAAGACCGCCCGACTCTCGGGCCAACTGCTCGGCTCCTCCGTGGTGGTCGCCACCATTCAGTCGCTGATGACCGCCCGACGCTACCGTGAGGAGTTCACTCCGTTTTACTTCGATCTGGTCATCAACGACGAGGCCCACCGGTCCATCTACGGCGACGCGCGGGAGGTCGTCCAATTCTTTCAGGCCACCCGCATCGGCCTCACTGCAACCCCCAAGGCCTACCTGAAGAATGTTGATGCTTCCCAACTTGAGCAGGAAAACCCGAAAGCGCTCGAAGCCCGCCAGCTTCGCGATACCTACCTCTACTTCGGTTGTAAGCCTGGCTCCCCGACCTACCGCTACGACATCATCGACGCCGTCAAGGACCCAGAGGGTCCGTTCCTCTGCTTGCCCAAGATTCTCGACCTGCGCTCGGACATCACCACTAAGGCCCTCGCCGAGTCCGGCTGGGCAGTGCTCGTCAACGAGCAGGAGGAGAACTTCAAAATAAAGGACCTAGAGCGGAAGATTTACACCCCGGCCCGAAATCTCCTCATGTGCTCGTCGTTCTTGGAGAAGGCGCAGCGTGACCCGACTGGCCAGCTCGGTAAATCCATCGTCTTCGCCGTCAACCAAACCCACGCGACTAACCTTACCAAGATTTTCAACGACCTCCAACCGGGTTGCGCTCTCACCATTACCTCTCGCATCCCGGAGGCTTCGGCACTGGCCAAGGAATTCCGCGACGGCAAACGCTCCGAGCGGATCGCCGTCTCTGTGGACATGCTCTCCACTGGCTACAACTGTCGTGACCTGCTCAACATCGGCCTCTTCCGCCCAGTTTTTTCTCCCACGGAATACATCCAGATTAAGGGCCGGGGCACCCGACGCTACACCTTCAAGTCGGGCCACACCGAATACGAGAAGCAGCACTTCTTCCTCTTGGATTTCTGCGCCGTCGCCGAGTTCTTCGAGGAGAAATACGACTACAGCCTGCCACTGAAGGTGCCGCGCGAACCCAAACCGCGCCGACCGGGCCCGCCTGGTGGGCCGTATCCTGAGCCTCCACCGGATGGTGACCTGCGAACCGGTGAAGGCCCGTCCCCACCTGAGCCACCCCCGCCACACGATATCCCCGTCTGGCATGGCACAGACACCCTCGTCACCTCCGAGGTCCACATCGTCGGTCCCGACGGCGAAAAAGTGGACGTGATGACCTTCCGGGGTGGCTACGAGCGTGACCTTAAGGAGTTCGTCGAGCAGAGCCCCGACCTCAAAGCCGCCATCGAGGCCGAGGATGACGATACCATCGAAACGATCGTCAACGAGCAGTTCTACCACCGTCCGCGGATGTTCTACTCACCCGACAAGCTCATTGTGTCCTACGGCGTGCCCGCCACCACTCCGGCCTTCGTCTACAACGCCATCGGAAAGAAGTCGTTGCCTACCCGCGACAAGATCGTCGCTGACACTGTCGATTCCATCTCTGCCCGCTTCAACCTCCGCTACAACGAGCAGAAATGGGTGGACGCAACCGCACAGCTCTTGGCCGAGGATCATACGGCGCTCCACCGCTTTATCGCCGGGGACATGACCCTTTTCACAGCCAGCCAATTCAACCAGCTAGGCGGCGTGCAGGCCCTCGCTCGCTTCGAGAACCGCGAGGTCGTGTTCGAGGCGTTGAGGCAGTCCACCCTCGTGCGCCAGACATTGCTCGCCGCCAACTCCGCGGCGTGAGGCCCGTTCGCCCGTGCTTGCCACTGCCAACATTTCGTCCTGTGGCCGGTATCGCTACGAGCTGTCGCGCACTTGGGATACAGCCAAGCCGGAGGTGCGGTTCGTTGGACTAAACCCATCGACCGCAAATGAGACCGCGGATGATTCCACCATCCGACGGCTGCTTGGCTATGCCAGACAGTGGGGCTATGGGCGCCTGTTGGTTGGCAAACTTTTTGCCCTGCGTGCGCCTAAGCCGGCGAGCCTCTTCTCCGCACCTAATCCTGTCGGCAATCCAGCCAACGTCGCGGCTCTACTGAGGCTTGCGGGGCGCGCGGAACTGATTGTTGCTGCATGGGGCAATGATGGTGTTTACCTGAAACGTTCGCATGTCGCTCAAGACCGCCTGAAGCCATATCCTCTTTATTATCTTAAAAGGAACAAATCAGGATGAACCCTCTCATCCCCGCTACTTGAAGAAAACCCTCCGACTTAACTCTTTCCCGTAATGCCTTCCGCACAGGCTCCATCTCCCACTCTCGCTGCTCAAACCCTCGCCGCCCCGACGAATTTCTTCTCGTCAGGTCTTCGCCAAAAGGTGGACCGACTCATGGACATCCTCTGGTCCGGCGGGGTGAACAATCCTTCAGCATCCATCGAGCAGATTTCATATCTGCTGTTCCTCCGGATGCTCACCGAGAAGGATGACGCCTTGGCCAGCCTCGATAAGAAATATACCCGCATCTTCTCCGGCAAATGGTCGCGTTACGCCTGGGGCAACTTTGTAACCCTCACCGGCGATCCGTTATTCAACGCCGTTCGAGATGCTATCGAGAGCCTGCACGAATTGCCGAACATGTCTGAAACCGGTCGCACGCTCTTCAATCGCGCCACCCTCAAGATTTACGATCGTCCCACGCTCCGCGCCGTCGTCCAAGGCGTCCATGACCTCGATCTCAACGCCCACGATGGCCACGACATGAAGGGCGACATGTATGAGTATCTGCTCAGTAAGTTATCCGCCTCCGGCACCAACGGCCAGTTCCGAACCCCGCGCCACATCATCGACCTCATCACCTCCTTAGTGAACCCGCAACCTAGTCAGCGCATTTGCGATCCGGCGGTGGGCACGGCTGGCTTCCTTGTCTCCGCCTTCAGCCACATCAAGCGCCAACACACTAAGGCCGCAGACCTCCGGCGTGGTCATCTCGACGGGTCCCTGCTCAAGCCAGCCCAGTGGAAGTTTCTTGAGGAGCAGGCCTTCACCGGCTTCGACAACGACGCCGACATGGTGAAGATCGCCATCCTGAACCTCTATCTCCACCAGTTGGAGAAGGCTCAGGTCAGCCACCACAACCCACTAACCACGGGTTTCGGCGGAGCGTATCCCGGCAGGCTCTACGACTGCATATTGGCCAATCCTCCTTTCGCCGGAAAGGTGCAGGACGAAAGCATCCTCTCCGATCTCAATTACAAGATCAACACCCGGGCTACAGAGTTGCTTTTCCTAAAGTGGTTCATTGACCACCTAACGCCCGGTGGACGGGCTGGTGTAATTGTGCCCAACAGCGTGCTGTTCGCTGATATCAATGCCGCAAGAACAATGCGCGAATTATTGCTCACCGAGTGTGACCTCCAAGCTGTCGTCAGTCTGCCAAACGGAGTCTTCAAGCCATACGCCGGGGTTGCCACGGCTGCTCTGATTTTCCAGAAGCGCTCAGCGCATACCATTCAACCCTCAACAACCTCGGTTTGGTTTTATGATCTCACGGCAGATGGGTTCAGCCTCGACGACAAACGCACACCAATTGAAACCAATGACATCCCTGATGTGCTCATCAAATGGCCAACCCGGGAGGAGGGTCAAAACAGTTACCGTGTGCCTATCGAAAAGATCCGGGATAACGACTGGAGCTTAGCTGCGGGCCGCTATAAGCCCCGGAAAGTCGAGACCGTCATAGATGGCGCGCCCCGTAGTGGTCATCCAGTTATTACACTGGGGGAGCTACTGAAACCTGCTGCGAATGAAAGAGTCGGCAAAGATTTGGATGCACCTGTGATGTCTATAACGATGGAATTTGGGTTAATAGACCAGGCCGAGAAATTTAAGAAGCGAATCGCAAGCGCCGACATCTCCACTTACAAGAAAGTCTATCGCAACGACCTTGTCGTCGGATTTCCAATTGATGAAGGGGTCTTAGGATTCCAAACAAAATACCCATTTGCTGCCGTCAGCCCCGCCTATACAATATGGAGGCTAAAGGGGGACTGCGTTGATATTGGCTTTCTGGAAATGGTATTGCGATCATCGAGTATGAGAGCGGTTTATCGCTCATTGATGCAAGGGGCCGTCGATCGCAGGAGAAGTATTCCGAAAGACGTTTTCCTGGGAATCGAAATTCCAATCCCTCCTGATGAATTACAAAAGGAATTGTTGAGGAAACATCGCGCGATAGATTCTGCGAGAAACACAATAACGTCTCTTGAGTTGGAAATTGAAAAAAGCATCGCCGAATTATTAAGATAAAGACTTGGTGAATCAGCCAGTCTCGCGGGTATGAATAGCCGAAAACCTTATCCACTATTAGCCTATGCCGAAACATAAATCCCACCCCAAGCCATCCATCGGAAGTAAGTTCACCAAACTATACAAGGGCAAGAGTTACACGCTTGAAGTTATCAAGAGCGCAAGCGGTGTCGCGTATCGGACGAAGGGAATAGATTTCCTATCGCCAACCGCTGCGGCAAAATCTTTGACCAACAACGAAGTCAACGGCTGGAGATTCTGGAGGATCAACTGAGCAGATATAGGCCAAGGCCGGCTCGTCCTAGCGTCTCGAAAACAGAATTAAAACCTCGGGAAACAGAATTAACTCTGAAAAACAGAATTAACCCCTCTGACTAGCCCTACGGCTTGGACGCTCCCGGCTTTGCCAGGCTGTAGATGTAATGGTCCACGTGGTGGTCGTAGAGCCACTCGGCTTTTTTCAGCGTGCTGATTTTGGTGAATCCCAGTTTTTCCGGAATCTTTTGCGCGCGCAGATTGCCGATCGCCACCGCCACGACGACGCGCCCGAGCTTCAGATTGGTGAACGCATCATCGATCACGGCCCGGCAGCATTGGGTCATGATGCCGCGGCCCGAGCTGGCGGGCTCGATCCAATACGCGGGGAAGCCGATCCGGTTGGCCCAGTCGATCCGGTTGTGGCCGATGACGCCAACGAGGCGGCCCATCGACCAGATGCCGCAGGTGAAAGCGCGCGTCTCCTTGAAATCGCGCAGCGTGCCTTTGATGTAGGCCTCGGAATCGGCGACTTTGTTCGTCGCATCCACCCAAGGCAGCCACTCGCGCAGCGAAGCCCGGTTGGCGTCGACGACGGCGAACAGGGCCGGGGCGTCCGTCAACTGCAGCTGACGCAGCTCCAGGCCGGGATTGATCAGGTGGCGTTGCATGGGCGAAGACGACTCGGAGCCGGAACCGCGGGCGTGGCAACGGTGGAATGTAGGGCTGCCGCTTGCGGCATGCCGTCGGGGCGTCAGAACACGGCGCGACGCAAGCGCCGGCCCTACATCATCAGTATCAAGACTTCCCCCAAAAGCAGGCCCCGGCGTTCCGGGGCCTTGTCTTTATGGGCCGACTGCCGCACGAGGCGGCGGGGGTCTTAGCGCATATTTGCGTTGTTAATGGCGCGGCGAGGCCACCCAGCGGCGAGCAGCGCAAGGGGGTAGAGACCGGCGGCGTGGGGTTGGAGCAGCGTCTCTTTCATGCGGCCATTATACTCCGAAAACACGATTGCGCTACGCAGATGTTGTCCAGTTGGCCGAAAAGGCCGCCGTCACTTCACGGCGGCTAATTCGATGGCGATCAGCTCGCGGGCGCGGGCCTTGGCGTCGGCCAGCGGCAGCTCGCCCTGGTCGATCTTGGCGAGGAAGGCCTTTTGCGCGACGTAGTCCTTGTTGGCCACGCCGGCCTTGCTCTGGAGCATGCGCCAGGCCTTGCGGCGTTCGACGGCAAAGAGGACCATCTGACGCGTCACCGCGTAGTAATTCATCTTCCCGTGCTCCTCGGCCTTGATGTAGCAGCCGAAGTTTTTCACGAAGCTCCGGTGGGCCGGGTCGAAGACGCGGCGGTGGATGACGTCGTCCTGCGTGATGAAGAGGAGTTGGTCGTCGAGCAGGGTCAGCTGGGCGGCCTCCTCCGCCTTGATCGGTTTCACGTGCTTGCGGAAGCGGTTTTCGGTGATGGCCCAGTGGGCCACGCCGAAGGTGTAGGCCTCGCCGGTGGTCGAGTATTTGGTGTTCCACCAGTCGCGGTCGATGCTCGGGTTGCCCTTGAGATCGAAGGCATCCTGGGAGGTTTCCCCGCGCCGCGGGTTGAAGACGAACTCGGGCATACTGCGCGAATCGCGCGCCATTTTCGCCTGATCGGCGCTCATGTTGTCGCCGACGCCGTGCTCGGGCTGGCAGGTGGTGTAGCATTGGAAGAACGCGGTGCCGCGATATTCGAGGCCGTCGAGCAGCGCCTTGTAGAGCTTGGCGGCGTTGGCCATCGAGACTTGCGCGACGAACGGCGAGCCGTGGCCGCTGGTGAACGCTTCGGCGACGTTCTTCTTTTCGATCAGCTTGCCCTGCGAGGCGACGCCGAACTGGTTCATGTCGTAGCCGCCGAGCATCGTGGAGGAGTCGGAGTTCTGGCCGCCGGTGTTGGAGTAAACCTGCGTGTCGAGCATGAGCATCTTCACATTCGGGCGGTTCTGCAGGACGACCTTGGAGACGTTCTGGAAACCGATGTCGCCGAGGGCGCCGTCGCCGCCGATGGCCCAGACCTTGGGCAGCTCGCGGATTTCCTGCTCGGTCATCAGCGCGTCGTCGAGGTGCGTGAGGGTGAAATAATCGGCCTCCGTCGCGACCTTCTCGCTGCGGTCCAGCAGCGCGTCGGCCAGGCGCTCGGGGGCGACGGAACGGCGGGCGTGGTCGACGATGATCGACTCGGCCATGAGCCAGGAGATGGTGGCGCCGTCCTGGAAGAGCGAGTTCATCCACGGATAGGGATGCGGATTCGCCGGCGGGGTGGAGCCGTAGACCGTGTTACAACCCGTGCTTGCGCCCATCATCATCACGGACATGCCGTTCGCGCGGCGGCCGTCGACGGACTGGAGCTCCTTGTGGTTGAAGGCGTCCTGTTCGAGCACGGCGACGAGGCCGCCGAGCAGATGGGCGTCGGTGATGGCGCCGTGTTTCTTCTCGTAGGCGGCGATGCGTTTGGCCGTGTCGGCGTCGTTTTCGCCGCCGAGGCCCATGATGACATGGGCGAAGGTTTTGCGGAACAGCTCATACTCGGGCGCGCTGCGGGCCTTGAGCGCGGCAATCTTGTTCGCGCCTTCCAGTTTGAGGCGGGCGGTCTTGGCGCGCAGCCGGTCCGACTTCCGGTGGTAGAGCGGCCGCATGTAGGCCTCGGTGACCGAGGCGGCGGAACGCAGGATGCTCTTCTCCCCGCAACCGGCGCAGGCGCCGTCGCCGGAGACGAGCGCCTCGTAATTGCGGCGCACCATGAGGTGATTGCGCAGCGCGGCCTCGCGGGAGCTGGCGGCGTCGCTGTCGTTGTAGAGTCCGAGGAACTTTTGCGGCGTGTCGGGGAGCAGGCGCGAGAAGACCTGCGCGGTCGTGAGCTCGGCGTTGAGCTCCTCGGTCTCGCGCGTCATGCGCAGGGCGTCGTGGTCGCCGCAGACCTGCACGCATTCGCCGCAACCCTTGCAGAGGTCGGAAACGAAGATGGAGAACAAGCCGCCGGCACCGGGGGTCTTGGTCTCGAGTGAGCGGAAGATGGCGGGGACGTTGCTGTAGGCGAGCGGCAGCTTGGCGATGATGCCGGTGAACTCGGCCTTGCCCTTGGCGGAGACGGTGGCGAGGGCGGCAACCTCGGCGCGGATGATGTCCTTGAACGGGATGTCCGTCTTGGCCTTCACGGATTCGCTCATCTTGGCGCGGGCGCGCTGTTCGATGCCGGCGATCTCGGTGCCGAAGGCGCGGCGGTCGGCGAGGTCGCTGACGTAGTTGTTGACCGCAGTCTTGAGGACAGTGCCGACCTCCTGCGCCATGTTGGGCAGCGCGGTGTCGGGGCACGCGGTGATGCACTCCATGCACTGGGTGCAATTTTCGGCGATGTAGACCGGCGTCTCGCGGCGGGCGACGTATTTGGAATTCGTGGCGCCGGAGCCGGCGCCCATGACGCCGACGGAGGCGAGCGCGCCGGCCGGCTGGTGATAGCCGAGGCCGGCGCGGAACTCGGAATCGAACTTGGCGAGCGTCTGGAACGGTGCGCGCGCCGGCTGGGCCGCGGGCATTGGGACGCCGCCGCAGCCGGCCGGACCGCAGCCGGCGGTCGGGGGGAAGCTATGCTCGCCGACGGGCGCAAGGAGCGGGTTGCGCATCGAGGAACGGTCGGGATCGTCGGCGCGACCGATCTTGATCTCGGTGACGCGCGAGAAGCCCTCGGTCATCACGGTCATGTTCGAGGCGACGACCGCGTCGCCAAAGCGGCCGAATTTCTTGACGTATTGCTTGTGGACAACCTTGTGGAAGTTCTCCTCGGTGATGCCGAAGGTCTTCAGGAAGGGCGAGACGCGGAAGAATGCCCCGAGGAAGGAATTGCCCTGCATGCGGAGCTGCAACTCGGTCTGGTTGGTGGCCTTCTTGGCGATGTCGAAGCCCGGGAGGATGTAGATGCGGATGTTGTTTTCCTGGATCCACTGGCGGTATTTCGCGGGAACGCGCTGCCAGGCGACCTCGGGCGATTCACTCGACTCCCAGACGAGGGCGCCGCCTTTCTTGATGCCTTCGAGCGGATTCGTGTGCGTGAAGGCCTTCGGGTCGCAGCAGAGGACGACGTCCACGTGGTTGAGCTCGCAGTTCACCTTGATTTGCGAGGGGGCGACGGTGAGGTAGTAGTTCGTCGGGGCGCCCTTTTTCTCGGAGCCGTATTTCGGGTTGGCCATCACGAAGAGCTTGTCGACGAGCGTGCCGTCGGCGTCGTAGCTCGGGTTTTGTTCCGAGATGAATGTGCCGAAGTCGCCGATGATGGAGCCGAGGTTCTTGCCGGTCGTGATCATGCCCCAGCCACCGATCGAGTGGAACCGCACGGCGATGGCGCCCTCGGGGAGGAGCGATGGCGTGTCTTTGCTGATGACGGCGTAGGGGTGGTTGACGCCGAGCACGAAGAAGGTCTCGCCGTCGGCCGCGGTGCGACCGTCCTGGCGCCGGCCGCGGCCGGTCGCAAATTCATAGGCGCCGAGCGTGTGCTCGGGGCGGAAGTCGCGCGAGCCGATGCCGTAAGCGCCGCGGAAGAGCCGCGGGGTCTCGGCGGGATTGAGCGCGGGGAGAGCACCGCCGAATTTCGCGGCTTCGTGGGCCTTGCCGAAGGCGACGCGGATGTCGCGGGCAAGCGGGTTGTCGCCGGCGAGGCCTTCGTCGGTGCGCTCGAGGATGATGACGTTCTTCTTGCCGCGCAGGGCGTTGATCACCGCGGCCTCGGGGAAGGGTCGGATGACGTTGAGGTGGATGGAGCCGACCTTGGCGTTGCGCTGCTCGCGCAGGTAATCGCAGGCGGCCTCGATGTTCTCGGCGGCGCAGCCGAGGGAGACAAAGACCGTGTCGGCGTCGGCGGTCTTGTATTCGGACAGGAAACCGTAGTGGCGGCCGGTGAGCTGGCCGAACTCGGCGTAGCATTGCTCGACGAAGCCGAGGATGGGCTCGTTGAAATTGTTCCGGCGCGCGACCACACCGTTCATGTGGTGTTCCTGGTTCTGCACCGGCCCGAGGAGGACCGGGTTTTTCAAATCCATCATCTGCGGCACGCGGCGGCGCTTCGGGCCGAAGATTTCGCGCTGGGCCGGCGTCGGGCAGTCGATCTGGTCGTCGGGGGCGCCGAGGAATTCGCGGAGCAGCTCCGCCTCGGGCGCGAGATACATGCGCTCGGAGTGCGTCGTGAGCATGCCGTCCTGGATGTTCATGCCCGGGTTGAGCGCGAGCTCGTTGGTCTTGCGGAGAATGATGGCCTGGTCGGCGGCCTGCTGGGCGTCCTTCGCCATCAGCATGATCCAGCCGGTGTCGAGGGCGGCATAGATGTCGTCGTGGCCGCAATGGACATTCAGCGCGTGCTTGGTCAGGGCGCGCGCGCCGACCTCGAGGACCATGGTGGAGAGTTTGCCGGGCGCGTGGTAATACTGCTCCATCGCGTAGACGATGCCCTGGCCCGAGGTGAAGTTGACGGTGCGGCGGCCCTGCACGGCGTAGGCCGTGGCGCCGCCCTGCGCCGCGTGCTCGCCTTCGGTCTCGGCCGCGACCTTCTGCTGGCCCCAGACGTTGAGTTCGCCCTGGGCGAACGACTGCTGGTAGATTTCGCCGCCCTCGGTCGAGGGCGTGATCGGATAAAACACGCCGCCCTCGGTGATGCGGGTTTCGACGTATTGCGTGACGAGCTGGTTGCCGTTGCACGTGACACGGATGCCGGGATAGGGAAACTTGGCGGCCTTGGCGCCGTGGCTGCTATCGTTTTTCATAGCAATGAGGGTAACCTTCCTTGGGTGAGCGTGGCCCAGGGCGCCGACGTCTGTTAAACACCGACGCGGTGGGAAGTAGATGCGCAATCTCCTGCCAACCTTCGGGCCGGGCAAGCCTATACCGGCCCCGGCCGGCCGGGGTTGAGACAGCCGAGGCGGGGCGGCTTCAGGGTTTGACCAGGGTGATGACGCACTCGAGGTGGCGCGTCTGCGGGAACAGATCGAAGGGCTGGACCGCAATCAGTTCGTAACCGGCGGCAAGAAAACCCTTCAGGTCGCGCATCTGCGTCGCTGAGTCGCACGACACATAAATGACCGCACGTGGACCGAACGCAAACAGCTGGGCCAGAAACGGCTCGTCGCAGCCCTTGCGGGGTGGATCGATGACCACCGCGGTCTCGCCGGGCGGGAACGTGAGCCCGGCGAAGATCTGGGCGGCATCACCGGCCTGAAAGACGGTGTTGGTGATCCCGTTGGCCGCGGCGTTCTCCGTGGCGAACTTGATCGAAGTGTCGCTGAGCTCGATGCCCGCCACGCGCTCAAAGGCCGGGGCGCAGCTGAGGGCGAAGAGCCCGCTGCCGCAGTAAGCGTCGACGAGAAAGCGCGCGCCGCTGCCAGCGGCTTGTTCGCGCACATAGCCGGTGAACGCCGGCAGGATGAACGGATTGTTCTGGAAGAAATCGCGGGCGAGGAAATGGAGTTTCAACGCCCCGACCTGCTCGTGGATGACGGCATCGTAGTCGGTGATGACGCCCTCCTGCGCATGCCGCAGCAGCAGGGTAGCCGCGCGCTGGTATTCACCGGCGGCGAGCCGCTGCTGGGTCTTGGCGCGCACTTCGGGCAGCTTGGCGTTGATCTCCGGCGTCGCGATGTCGCAGGCCGGCACATCCACGAGCTCGAACCGGTTGCCGGTCTTCAGGAAGCCGATGGGCGACGGCTGGCCCGCGCGCGGTGGGTTGAAATGCGGCGTGATCTTCGAGCGGTAGCCGAACTCCTTCGGCGAGGCGATGACCGGCGCCACCGCGAATTCGACGCCGGCCATGTATTTTAGGAGTTCCTCGACCTGCTGGCGCTTCCACTTCAGCTGCTCGGCGTAGGCCAGATGCTGGTATTGGCAACCGCCGCAGCGGCCGAAGAGCGGACAGCGCGGATCGATCCGGTGCGGCGAGGGTGTCAGCACGGCGAGGAGGTCGGCCTCGGAATAGTTCTTGTGGTTGCGATAGACGCGCACGCGGACCTTCTCGCCCGGCAGGGTGAAGGGAACCATTACCACCCATTTCCCCTCGCCCACCGGCACGCGGCCCAGGCCCACGCCGAGGTTGGTCAGCGTGGAGACCTCCATCTCCAGTTCATGGTGATAGGGGAAGGGATGCTCGTTGAATTTTTTCTTTTTAACCACGAAACACACGAAACACACGAAAGCCAAAAAACAGAAGAGATTTTATTTCGTGTATTTCGTGTATTTCGTGGTGAACTTCTGTCCGTGCTTCCTGAAAAGATCACCAGTTTGCAGAATCCCCGGGTCAAACAGCTTGTGAAGCTGCGCGACCGCCGGGACCGCGACGACGCGGGGTTGTTCCTCGTCGAGGGCTACCGCGAAGTGCGCCGGGCGCTCGAGAAGAACATCCGCCTCACCGAACTCTATTTCAGCCCGGATTGGTTTCTCGGCGAGAACGAGCCGGCGCTCATCGAGCAGGCGAAACAGGCGGGCGCGCTACTGTTCGAACTGTCGAAGGATGCCTTTGCCAAATGCGCCTATCGCGACCGGCCCGACGGTCTGCTCGCCGTGGCTCCGCAGTGGAAAAACAGCCTCAACGACCTGAAGCTGTCGCCCCACCCTTTCCTGTTGGTCGTCGAATCGATCGAGAAACCCGGCAATCTCGGCACGATCCTCCGCAGCGCCGATGCCGCCGGTTGCGATGGCGTCATCGTGTGCGATGCGGTGACGGATATTTTCAACCCCAACGTTGTGCGCGCTTCCACCGGCGTGTTGTTTTCGGTGCCGGTCGTGGTCGCTGAGTCGACGGTCGTGCACGCCTGGTTGAAGGGAAAGGGCATTCGCACGGCTGCCACGACGCCGCACACGACCAATATCTACACCCAGACGGATCTGCGCGGTCCGCTCGCCATCGTCATGGGCAGCGAGCAATACGGCCTGAGTGAATTCTGGATGAAAGGCGCCGACACGCTCGTGCGCATCCCCATGGCCGGCCAGGCCGACTCGCTCAACGTCGCCATGGCGACAATCATCACGCTCTTCGAAGCCGTGCGGCAGCGGAACGGCTAGGCCGGATTGTTATTCAAGCGTTCGATCAGCTCGGCGGTGCCGGCGGTCATCGTCACACGCGGATTGTAGCCGAGGTCGCGGCGGGCGGCGGTGATGTCGAACCAGTGGTCGGTGGCCATTTCCTTGGCAACGAAGCGCGTCATCGGCGGTTCGCCTTTCAGCGGCAGCACGCGCCAGAGCGTTTCCAGCACGCCGCCGACGGCGTAGGCCGCGCCGAGGGAAACGTGTTTCTTGATTTCCGGAATGCCCACGCCGCGCAACAGCTCGTTGATCCAGTCCCACAGCACGACGGGCTCACCGTTGGTGATGAAGTAGGCCTTGCCGCCTGCGATGGTTCCGCGGGACGAGGGCGTCCCGCCTCCATGGGCCAAGACTTGCTCGGCGAGGAGGTGGGCGTCGACGACGTTGGTGATGTGGGTGACGTCGACCTGGTTTTGGCCGGAGCCGATGATCTTGAGCCGGCCGCGGCGTGCCAGCTCCAGCACGCGGGGCACGACGTTCTTGTCCCCCGGACCCCACACCAGATGCGGACGCAACGACACCGTGGCGAGATCGGACGAGTTCGCCTCGGTCACGAGCCGCTCGGCGGCGGCCTTGCTCGTGGGATAGGCGCAGGGCGCTTGGGTGCAGAGCGGCGCGGATTCGTCCACACCTGCGAGGTCGCGGCCGTTGTAGACCACACTGGGGGAGCTGGTGTAGACCAGCCGGCGGACGCCGGCGGCCCGGCAGGCGACGATGACATTGTCCGTGCCCTCGACGTTGACCCGGAAAAAATCCGCGTCCGGCCCCCAGACGCCGACGCGACCGGCGACATGAAAGACGGTGCCGACGCCCTCGCAGCCGCGGCGGAGAACCGCCAGGTTTCCCAAATCACCGAGGAACACCTCGGCGCCGAGCTTCTCGAGTTCCGGCAAGGGGCGCCGGCTCAAAACCCGCACGGACCGCCCTTCCCCGAGCAGGCGCTCGGCGAGTCTGCCGCCGATGAAACCGCTGGCGCCGGTGATGAAGACCGGCGGGTTCATCGCTTCAACGCGCTGGACGGAACCTCGCGCCGGTCCATCTCATAGCCTGAATGCTTCGCGGCCCAACGGGCGAGCTGCAACCGGTGGATCTTGGCGTTGTGCCGGACATCGACGGGGAAATGTGGATGCAGGTAAGCGAGCCGGATGAGGTCCGTGTGGACGTGGGCGGCGCCGAGCGCGCGGAGCTCGCGCACCAACTTGCGGCGGAGCGACGGCGTGGCGACCACGTTGCGGGAGACCGGTTCGACGACGATCGCCGGGCGGCGGCCGTCATGGCCGACGCCGATCAGCGCGCTGCGGGCGATGGCCGGATGCGCATTAAAGATCGGCTCGACCCGCTCGGTATAGAGCGGACCTTGATTCGTTTCGACCCGTTCGGCCTTGCGCCCGCAGAACCATAGCCGGCCGGCAGCGTCGAGATAACCCAGGTCGCCCATTCGGTGCCAGGGGCCGCCGGAGGCGGCCAGCTGGGAGCCCGGAGCTGGGAGCGGTGAGCCAGCGTCGGGAATTTTGGCGAGGGCGGTGGCTTCGGGGAGCCGGTCGTATTCGTGGGTGACGACCGGGCCGCGGACGAGGATTTCGCCGATTTCGCCCGGCGGGAGTTCGCGGGCGTCGGCCAGTGTGGCGACCGGACCATCGCTGATGGCGATGATTCTGATTTCGATTTCCCGCACCGGCCGGCCAACGCAGGTGCCGGCTCCCGTGGCGGTCTTCGCGGCGGTGTCGTCGATGACCTCCGCGGCGGCGATGCTGGCCACGGGCAGGGATTCCGTCGCGCCGTAGGGACTGTGCGCCGTGCCGTTGGGCAGGATTTTTTGCAGGTCGGCGAAAAGCGACGGCGGCACCGGGGCGCCGGCCATCAGCACGCGGCGCAGCGAAGGCAGTGTGATGTTGTGCGCGAGACAGTGGCGGCTGATTTTCCTCCAGAGCGTGGGCGAACCGAAGGAGTTGGTCACCTTCTCCTGTTGGATGGCACGGACGATTTTTTCCGGATCAACCGTGGCGGGGCGGCTGGGGTCGAGTTCCGGCACCACGGTCGTCATGCCGAGCGCCGGATTGAACAGGGCGAAAATCGGCAGCATCGGCAGGTCCACTTCGCCGGGCTGGATACCGTAGGTGTCGCGCACCAACCGGACTTG
>Ga0208272_100067_pt1 | contig 80329 bp, 66 predicted proteins | sample LakWasM129_HOW14_2_FD_183939 | JGI IMG/M metagenome (GOLD analysis project Ga0208272, IMG submission 183939) | Freshwater sediment methanotrophic microbial communities from Lake Washington under simulated oxygen tension - Sediment Metagenome... | ecosystem: Environmental > Aquatic > Freshwater >... | reverse complement strand
GAGCGGCTTTGGTTCAGCGCCCCGAATGCATCGGGCCATGGCGGACTCCGACTGCACCAACGCATACCGTGCCGAGGGCTGGCAGGCCAGGCAGGCGCGGGTGGGGCGCATCGCGCGGGGCTATTCGGCAGCGCTGACCGGAATGCAGCTACAGAACAGGTTGCGGTCGCCGTACACGTTGTCCACGCGGCCCACGCTCGCCCAGTATTTGTTGCTGCGCAGGGCCGCGACAGGGTAGGCCGCCAGCGCCCGGGGATACGGGTGGTCCCAGGTTTCAGACACCAGGCTGTGGGCGGTATGGGGCGCATTCTTGAGCGGATTGTCGTCGCGCGGCCAGGCGCCCGATTCGATCTGGCGGATCTCGTCACGGATGGCAATCATGGCGCCAATGAAGCGGTCCAACTCGAACAATGTCTCGCTCTCGGTGGGCTCGACCATCAGCGTGTTGGGCACGGGGAACGAGAGCGTGGGCGCGTGAAAACCGTAGTCGATCAGGCGCTTGGCCACGTCTTCGGCCATCACGCCGCTGGTGTCCTTGAGTTGTCGCAGATCCAGGATGCATTCGTGCGCGACGTGACCGTTGGCCGATGCATACAGCGTCGGGTAATGGGGTTTGAGGCGCGCGCTGATGTAGTTGGCCGAGAGGATGGCCACTTCGGTCGCGGCCTGCAAGCCGACTGCGCCCATCATGCGGATGTACATCCAGGAAATCGGCAGCACCGCGGCGTTGCCCAGCGGCGCGGCGCTCACCGCGCCCACGCGCCCAGCGATACCGCCTGTGGCATGGCCTGGAAGGTAAGGCACCAGGTCTTCCACCACGCATACCGGCCCCACGCCCGGCCCGCCGCCGCCGTGTGGGATGCAGAAGGTCTTGTGCAGGTTGAGGTGGCTCACGTCGCCGCCAAATTCCCCCGGTGCGGCAATGCCGACCAGCGCGTTCATGTTGGCACCATCGACGTACACGCGGCCCCCGTGTTGGTGCACCAGGGCGCACAGCTCTTTCACCTGTGTTTCAAACACGCCGTGCGTGCTGGGGTAGGTGATCATCACGCAGGCCAGGTGGGCGCTGTACTGCTGGCATTTGGCCGCCAGGTCAAGCATGTCGACATTGCCGTTGGCATCGCACGCCGTGACCACCACCTGCATGCCGGCCATCTGTGCGCTGGCCGGGTTGGTGCCGTGCGCGCTGGCCGGAATCAGGCAGATATGGCGGTGCGCACCACCGTTGGCGGCGTGGTAGGCACGGATGGCCAGCAGGCCGGAGTATTCACCCTGCGAGCCGGCATTGGGCTGCAGGCTGACGCCCGCGTAGCCGGTGGCCTCACACAGCCAGGCGCGCAGCTGCTCATCGAGCAAGCGGTAGCCTTCCAGTTGGTTGGCGGGCGCGAACGGGTGAATGTTGGCAAATTCCGGCCAGGTGATGGGCACCATCTCGCTGGTGGCGTTGAGCTTCATGGTGCAACTGCCCAGTGGGATCATGCTGCGGTCCAGCGCCAAGTCCTTGTCCGAGAGCTGGCGGATATAGCGCAGCATCGCGGTCTCACTGTGGTGGGTGTTGAACACCGGGTGCGTGAGAAAGGCGCTGCTGCGGCGCAGGGCGGGCGGAATCAGCGGCTCAACGCCGTTCTCGAATGCGCCGAAGGAAGGAGTCGCCTGCCCATCCTTGGCGAAAATTTTCCACAGCAACTCAATATCGGCGCGGGTGGTGGTCTCGTCGAGCGAGATGCACAGCCAGTTTTCAAAGTAAATTCGCAGGTTAGCGCCCATGGATACTGCGCGAGCAGCTATCCCTTTGGTAGCGCCATCGGTCTTGAGCGTGACCGTGTCGAACGTCGCCTGCTCGCGTACTGGCGCACCCAATTGCTGCAACCCGCGGGTCAAAATGGCCGTGTAGCTCGCCACGCGCTGCGCAATGCGCGAGAGGCCCTGTGGCCCGTGGTACACGGCGTACATGCTGGCCACCACGGCTGGCAGCACCTGTGCGGTGCAGATGTTGGAGGTGGCCTTTTCGCGGCGAATGTGCTGCTCGCGCGTTTGCAGCGCCAGGCGGTAGGCGGGGTCGCCATGCACGTCCACGCTCACGCCTACGAGGCGGCCGGGCATGGAGCGTTTGAAGTCGTCGCGGCAGGCCATGAATGCGGCGTGCGGGCCGCCCGCGCCCATGGGCATGCCAAAGCGCTGCGTGCTGCCAACGACAATGTCGGCGCCCCATTCGCCCGGTGGGGCAATCAGCGTCAGCGCCAGCAGATCGGCAGCCACGACAAAGGCAGCTTGCTTGGCATGCACCTTCGCCACGTCGGCGCGCAGATCGTCGATGCGGCCGCTGGTGGCGGGGTACTGGGCCAGCACGGCAAAGTAGTCGCCATCCAACGCGGCGTTCCATTCTTTGAGCGAATTGGCCAGCACCACCTCGATGTCCATGGGCGCGGCGCGCGTCTGTAGGACTTCAATGGTTTGCGGGTGCGCGTCGCCGGCCACGATGAAACGCATGCTCTTCGATTTGACCGAGCGGCGCGCCAGCGTCATGGCCTCGGCTGCGGCCGTGGCTTCGTCCAGCATCGACGCGTTGGCCACCGGCATGGCGGTGAGGTCGCAGACCATGGTCTGGAAGTTGATGAGCGCCTCCATGCGCCCCTGCGAAATCTCGGCCTGGTAGGGCGTGTAGGCCGTGTACCAGGCGGGGTTCTCCAGCACGTTGCGCAGGATGACGCCTGGCGTGTGCGTGCCGTAATAGCCCTGGCCGATGAAGCTGCGCAGTACCTGATTTTTTCCGGCGATGGCCTTGAGTTCTGCCAGCGCATCCGCTTCGGTGCAGGCGGGCGGCAAATCCATGGGGGTGCGGCGCGCAATGGAGCGCGGCACGATGGAGTCGATCAGCGCTCGGCGCGAAGCTTCGCCAATGGCCGAAAGCATGAGCGCTTCGTCTTCGGCGTCAATGCCGATGTGGCGGGGCAGAAATTCGGCTGCGTTTTCAAGCGCGCGCAGGGCAGGGGTGGAAGTCATCGGCGTGGACAGAAAAATAGAGCTTTCGTCCGCGCGGGCTACGCAGGCGAAAGCGGGGGAAACGAGGGGGTCGCTCAGGCGCCCTTGGTGAAATTGGCGTAGGCCGGCTCATCCATCAGGGCATCGAACTGCGTCAGGTCGCTCACGCGCACCCGGAAGAACCAGCCCGCGCCCAGCGGGTCGGTGTTGGCAAGCGAGGGGTCGGCGCGCAGTGCTTCGTTTACTTCCACCACCTCGCCGGCGACCGGCATGTAGACGTCGGCGGCGGCCTTGACCGACTCCACGACGCCAGCCACCTCACCCTGGGCAAAAGTGGCACCCACTTCGGGCAGGTCGACGAACACCACGTCGCCCAGCGCGTCCTGTGCGTGCAGCGTGATGCCCACCGTGGCGGCTTCGGGGTTGCTGATGTTCACCCATTCGTGGTCGCGCGAGTATTTGACGGTCATAAAAATGCTCCAGAAAAAAGCTTGAAGAAAGAGGACCGGCCACTGTAGCGGTCGGTGTCGCAGGGGGCAATGCGGAACTGCCGCAGGGTTACCCGCGGAAATAGCGTGCCGGGACAAACGGCATGGCACCGACCTGCATCGGCACGGGCTTGCCGCGCACCATGGCAAACAGTTGGGTGCCGGGCGCTGCGTAGTCCGAACTGACATAGGCCATGGCAATCGGCTGGTTCAGCGTGGGGCTCAGCAGGCCGCTGGTGACCTGGCCGACTTGCTGGCCGTCCATGTTCTCAAGGACCGCTGGCTCGCGCACTGGCACGCGCTCGGTAGCGATCAGGCCGACGCGCTTGCGGATAAGCAGGGTTGGGTCGTCGATTTGCGCCAGCACCTTTTCGGCGCCAGGGAAACCGCCAGCGCGCGCCCCGCCCGTACGACGCACCTTCTGGATGGACCAGTTCAAGCCCGCTTCGCTGGGGGTGGTGCTGGTGTCCAGGTCGTTGCCGTAGAGGCACAGGCCGGCCTCCAGTCGCAGCGAATTGCGCGCGCCCAGGCCGATGGGCGCAACTTCCGGCTGGGCCAGCAGCGCACGTGCCAGGGCCTCGGCCTCGCTCGCGGGCACCGAAATCTCAAACCCATCCTCCCCGGTGTAGCCACTGCGCGTGACGAAGCAGTCGGTGCCAGCGACGGCAAAGTTGCCGCCGGTCATGAAGACAAGTTGGTCGATGCCGGGTGCCAGCCGTGCCATCACGGTGGCCGCCTGCGGGCCTTGTAGGGCGAGCAGGGCGTGGTCTGGCAGAGGCTGCACGGTGCAGCGCTGGCCGATACGCGCCGCGATGTGGGCGATGTCGGCCACCTTGCAGGCGCCATTGACGATGACGAACAGGCTGTCGGCGCTTTCCTTGAAGAACATCAGGTCGTCGAGGATGCCGCCCTCGTCGTTCAGCAGCAGGCCGTAGCGCTGTTTGCCCACCGCAAGGCCGATCACGTCCACGGGAATCAGTGTTTCAAAGGCAGCCGCAGCGTCGGTCCCGGTCAGGCGCAACTGGCCCATGTGCGAGACGTCAAAAAGGCCCGCCGCCGTGCGCGTGTGGCGGTGTTCGGCCATCAGGCCGGCGGGGTACTGCACGGGCATGGAATAGCCGGCAAACGGCACCATGCGCGCGCCAAGCTCCAGGTGCAGGGCGTTGAGCGGCGTGGTCTTGAGGTCGGTAGCAGGAGCGGTCATGGGCAGATCTCGGGGCAAATGCGGGCCGCAGCCCGGAGGCCACGGAATTTGCCCTGCTGTCCGCTTTACCTGAGAGATTCACCCCATCGCCCTGGCTGGCCGTGCGGCTTGCTCCTTCGGTGGGCCAGTGGCGCTGCTCTGCGCAGCGCCCGGCCTCTCTCCAGCAAGGAAACGCCCGCATCGCTGCGGGCGGTTGCCAGTCCTTTTGCCTGAGCGTTCGGTGAACCTGCGCCTTCGGCGGCGCCGCAGCCCCGGTGCGGGGCGGGCGCTCTCTCCTGACCTATGGAATTCTACGGCAGGCGCGCAGCAGGGGATGACCAGCCGGAAATTACCGGTCTGACTGTGCCCTGGCTAGTGGTAACCAGCCAGGGCCCCGGCAGTTCGTGCGTTCCGGTAAGAGCGCCTTGATGTCCACAGTGTGCCGGAAAGCTCAAAGACGAATTTGCTGAATTTCCGTCAATTTCCGAATATTGAAGAATAATTTTCTGTATCGCAGAGTTTTATTGAATAATTTTGGATATGGATCGTCTCGACAGAAAAATTCTCGCTGTATTGCAACACAATGCCCGTGCCAGCCTGCAAGAGATTGGCCAAGCCGTGGGCCTGAGCCCCTCGCCGTGTTGGGGCCGCATCAAGAAGATGGAAGAGGCCGGCGTGATCGAGGGCTACACCGTGCGCATCAGCCCGCAGGCGCTGGACTTGGCCGATACGGTGTTGGTGCAGGTCACGCTCGACAGCCATTCCGACAACACGCTGGAGAAGTTTGGCGAGACCCTCGCCAGCATTCCCGAGGTGATCGAGGCGCATCTGGTCTCGGGCGACTACGACTATTTGCTGCGTGTGGTGGTGAAAGATACGCGCGATTACGAGCGCCTACTGCGCGAAAAACTCTACAAAATCAAAGGCATACGGCACAGCCGCTCCAGCTTCGTCCTGCGTACCTTGAAGAAGGCCGATCTTCCCCTGGAAATCTATTGACTCTGCATTGCCTGAGACCGCCATGAATTTGCGATTTGTTGAAGCCTTCTATTGGGTCGCCGCCCTCAAGAGCGTGACGCGCGCGGCAGACAAGTTGTTTCTTACGCAGTCGGCCATGTCGAGCCGGGTGGCAGCACTGGAAGACGAGTTGGGCGTCGTTCTGCTTGACCGCCGGGACAAGCAGTTCAAGCTGACCGTAGCAGGAACACGTTTTCTTGTGTATGCCAAGCGCATGCTCGAACTGCAGCGACAGCTCAAAGCCGAAATGGGCTCGGGCGCGCCGCTGGAGGTTTCGATTCGTCTTGGTGTCATTGAATCCGTTCTGCATTCCTGGTTGATCCCGTGGGTGGAGCAATTGCGCCGTGACAACCCGCTGCTTGAACTGGAACTGACGGTGGAGACGACCCCTGTTCTTCTGGACCAGATCAGGCGCGGCATGCTCGATGCCAGCTTTGCGGCGCTGCCGGTCTCGGGCGATGGAATACGCACGCAGGCGCTCGCGCCCATGGAAATGGTGTTTGTCGGAAATCGCAAACTGCACAGAAAACGCAGCTATGCGCTTGGCGACTTTGCTGCGACCGATATTCTTACGTTCCAGCGTGGCTCGCAGCCGCACGTGTATCTGCTCGATCTGTTCCGAAATGCGCAAGTGGAACCGCGCTGCGTGCACGCGATTTCATCCATTTCGGCAATGGTGCAGCTCGTGCAGGCGGGATTTGGGGTAGCGACGCTGCCTCGGCAAGCGGTGGAGCGAATGCTGTCGTTTCCAGACCTGCGTGCACTGCCTTGTGAGGTAACGCTCAAACCGCTACCGATTCATTTGAGCTACCACGAAGATCCTGCGTCCGCCGCTGCAGAAACGGTGGTGCGTTCTGCGTTGGCGTTCATTGACGCGCACAAGCTGTTGACTGCGCTGGACACCTTGCCTGTTCAGAACAAGTAGATCCGGCGGCGTTATGCGCACGGCCCCGGTCTGCTGCCCTGGACGTTGCATCGCAAAAGGTGTCCGACGTTCTCGCAGATGGCATGCCGAGCCCTTGCTTCTGGTTTCGCCGTGAGCCTTTGAAAACCTCCGTAAAAACCCTCAGATAAAAACCTAGGGATATCCCTAGGTTTTTATCTGAGGTGGGCCGCTCCTATGTAATACATCGAAAAAATCGATGCATTGACAAGAAATTTTTGAGTTTGCCAGCGCGATTCCAGGCCAACACAATCCGCCCAACGTCATGCATTTGACTTCTCTCAATGCAAGGAAATACGGTGGATTCAACTCAAGAACAAGTGCTTGCGGTCTTTGGAGCCGAGGGCAGCAGCAACCCGCATCAGGTACGTGACGCCATTCGCCGGGGCCTGTGGACCTCGCATACCAGTGGTCTGGCAGACGGCCACGTGCAGGGCAACGTGGTCATCCTGCCCAAGGTGCTTGCCTGTGATTTTCTGCGGTTCTGTCAGCGCAACCCCAAGCCCTGTCCGGTGTTGGCCGTGAGCGAGCCCGGCCAGTTCACCCTGCCTTCGCTGGGTGAGGGCATCGATATCCGCAGCGACGTGCCGCTGTACCGCATCTGGCGCCATGGAGAGCCAGCGGAGGAGGTCGCGGACATTGTCAGCGTCTGGCGGCCGGACCTGGTCACCTTCATCCTCGGTTGCTCGTTCTCCTTCGAGTACGCGTTGATCGAGGCTGGAATTCGCCTGCGCCACGTCGACGAAGGCAAGAACGTCGCCATGTTCCGCACCAATGTGCAAACCGTGCCGGCCGGCCCCTTTGGCGGGGCCATGGTGGTGACCATGCGCCCCATGCCTGCCGCCGATGTGATCCGCGCCGTGCAAGTCACCTCGCGCTTTCCCAACGTGCATGGGGCACCGGTGCATATCGGTGACCCGGCGCTGATCGGTATCGCCGATCTGGCCCGCCCCGACTACGGCGACGCCGTATCGCTGATGCCTGGCGACATCCCGGTTTTCTGGGCCTGCGGGGTGACGCCGCAGTCGGTCATCCTGAATGCGCAGCCGCCTTTTTGCATCACGCATGCGCCGGGGTGCATGTTGGTCACCGATCTTCTTAACCACCAGCTAGCCAGTTTTTAAAGGAGATAGACATGAAGAAATTTGCACTGTGCATGACGGCCGCCCTGAGCATGTGGGGCGCTCACGCCGAGGTGAAATGGGACCTGCCGACCGGCTACGGGGCCAACACGTTCCAGACGGAGAACGTGCAGCAGTTTGCCAAGGACGTCGACAAGGCGACAGGTGGACAGCTCAAGATCACACTGCACCCCGGAGGTTCGCTCTACAAGGCGAATGAAATCAAGCGAGCCGTTCAAACGGGTCAGGTTCCGGCCGCCGAGTTCATTCTTTCGGGGGCATCGAATGAGAACCCGCTGTTCGGTATCGATTCTGTGCCGTTCCTGGCAACCAACTATGCCCAGTCCAAGCGGCTGTATCTGGCGGCCAAGCCCGCGCAAGACAAGCTGCTCGCCTCGCAAGGCCTGAAGGTTCTGTTTACCGTTCCGTGGCCGGGCCAGTCGCTGTATTCGCTCAAGCCGGTGACCACCCCCGCCGATTTCGTCGGAACGCGCATGCGTGCCTACAACCCGGCCACCACCAAAATCGCTGAAATGCTCAAGGCGCAGCCGGTCACGATCCAGCTCTCGGAACTGGGACAGGCGCTGGCGACCAATACGGTCCAGAATTTTCTGACTTCGAGTGCGAGCGGTGTCGAGTCCAAACTGTATGAGCAGGTGAAATATTTTTATCCGGTCAGTGCGTGGTTGCCGCGCAATGCCACGGTGGTGAACATCAAGGCGTTCGAGGCGCTCGACAAGCCTGCCCAGGAGGCGGTCATGAAAGCTGCCGCGGACGCGGAAGCACGCGGTTGGGCCGCCAGTGAAAAACTCGATTCCGAGTACATCAAGGAGCTGGGTGCCAAGGGCATGGTGATTGGCGAGCCCAGCGATGCCATCAAGAAGACCCTCGCCGATATCGGCGAGAAGATGACCGCGGACTGGATCAAGTCGGTCGGGCCGGATGGCAAGGCCATTGTCGACGCCTATCGCAAGCCATAGAGCCACCAACGCTGCGGGTGACATTCGCGAGGCCCGCAACCCTGTGCTTGCAGCGCAGGACCAGCGAAAACCAATACGTTTATTCAGCGGCAAGGGAGCACGCGATGGACCACTTCGTCCGAAATTTCTACAGGCTGCTGATGGTGCTCTCAGGCATCTCCATGGTGGCGGCCTTTGTCATCGTCATCTTGGGCGTCATTTCACGCGAGGTGCCGTTCATTGCGATCAATGGACTGGATGCGTATGCGGGATATGCCATTGCAGCGGCGCTGTTCTTTGCGCTGCCAACAACGCTGGTGAACGGCGACCACATTCGCGTCACCTTGGTTATCAACCGCCTGTCGCCAAGAGGCCGGGGAATATTCGAGATCGGTTGCCTGTTTGCGGCAACTGCTCTTGCATTGTTCGTTGCATGGTATGCGTGCCGGGCGGTCTGGATCTCCTACATCACCCACGACGTATCGCCTGCTGCAGACGCGTCGCCGCTGTGGATTCCGCAGATCAGCATGGCCATCGGTTGCCTCGGCTTCGTACTGTCTTTTGTGCATGCGCTGCTGCTGCGTTTGCGGGGCGGCGCCTTGATTGCCGAAGGCGGCGAGGCCGCACGTACCGAATAGCCTGACAGGAACACCCATCATGGATTTGATTATTGCCGTTGCGCTCGTTGTGCTGCTGTTTGCAGTGCTGGGTTCGGGATTGTGGATTGGCCTGTCGCTGTTGGGCGTGGGGCTGATCGGCATGGAGCTTTTCACCAGCCGTCCGGTGGGCGACAGCATGATGCTGACCATCTGGGGCTCTACGTCGACCTGGACGCTGACCGCGCTTCCCCTGTTCTTGTGGATGGGCGAGATATTGTTTCGAAGCCACCTTTCGGACAACATGTTCAAAGGGCTGGCGCCTTGGCTGGATCGGCTTCCCGGCCGGTTGCTGCACACCAACGTGGTGGGCTGCACCATTTTCGCGGCGATCTCAGGTTCCTCTGCCGCAACCTGCGCCACCATCGGAAAGATCACGCTGCCGGAGTTGAAGAAGCGCGGCTACCCCGACGACATTTCGGTGGGGACCTTGGCTGGCGCCAGTACGCTGGGCCTGTTGATTCCGCCTTCCATCATCATGATCGTGTACGGCGTAGCGGCCAACGTGTCCATCGGCAAGCTTTTTCTGGCCGGCATCATTCCAGGTCTGGTTCTGGGGGCCCTGTTCATGGGTTACATCGTCGTCTGGGCCTTGCTGAACAAGGACAAGGTCCCCGCGCCGGATGCGCCCACCACCTTCGTGCAAAAGCTGCATGCCTCGCGCTTTCTGATTCCGGTGGTGTCGCTCATCGTGCTGGTGCTCGGCGGTATCTACACCGGCATTGCTACCGCCACCGAGGCCGCTGCGCTGGGGGTTGCAGGGTCTTTGTTGCTGGCCACGATCGAGGGCTCGCTGAGCTGGGAGCGCTTCAAGGACGGACTGGTGGCCGCATGCCGCGTCTATTGCATGATCGGTCTGATCCTGGCAGGGGCCGCGTTTCTTACGCTCTCCATGGGTTTCATCGGCCTGCCGCGACACCTCGCGGAATTCATTGGTTCGCTGCATCTGGCACCTTTTGCGCTGATGGTGCTGCTGGTGATTTTCTTCATCGTGCTCGGCTGCTTTCTGGACGGAATCTCCATGGTGGTGCTGACCATCGCCGTGCTGCTGCCCACCGTGCAGGCGGCAGGGTTTGACCTGCTGTGGTTCGGCATCTTCATCGTGCTGGTGGTGGAGATGGCGCAAATCACGCCGCCCGTGGGCTTCAACCTGTTCGTGCTGCAGGGGCTCACCCGGCGAGAGGTGACCTGGATTGCACGCACCGCGATGCCGCTCTTCTTCCTGATGCTGGTAGCCGTGCTCATCACCTACTTCGCACCCGACATCGTGCTCTGGCTGCCACACCAGATGCAGAACTGAAGACGTTTGCAAGACCCGGCACAAGGCGCAGAGCCTCTGCCAGCGTGCGCGGCGGTGGCGCCCACGGACGAATCGCCCGACCCTTTTCACAAGGAGCTTTGCATGAAAATCATCTTGATGGCGGCGGCGTTGTTCGCTGTTCCTGTCCTGCATGCGCAGACCCAGTGGCAGCTGGCTACCGGCTATGGGGTCAACACGTTCCATACCCGCAACCTGGTGCAGTTCGCGAACGATGTCGATCAAGCTACCCAGGGCGGGTTGCACATCGATGTGCACCCGAACAACACGCTGGTGAAACTGGCTGAGATTCCGAAAGCGGTTGAGAGCGGCAAGGTGCAGGCGGGCGAGGCGATCATGACCAGCTTTGTGGGCGAGGTTCCGATCGCGGGTGCCGACGCCGTGCCGTTCGTGGTTCGTACCTATGCAGACGCCAGGCGCATGTGGCAGCTGCAGCGGCCGCTGATCGACGCGCATTTCAAAGCAATCGGCTTGAAAGCCCTGTACGCGGTGGCGTGGCCACCACAAGGGCTCTTCTCCATCGCACCGGTGCACAGCAAAAGCGATTTCCCAGGGACACGCATGCGCACCTACAACCCGACCACGGTGCGCATCGCGGAGCTGCTGGGCACGCAACCGGTGGATGTTCCCATGGTGGGCGTCCATCGCGCGCTGTCCGCCAATCGGCTCGATTCGATGATCACTTCCGCTTTGACCGGTGTGGAAAACGAGGTCTGGGGAAAGATCAAGTACTACTACGACATCAATGCCTGGTTCCCCAAGAACATCGTGTTTGTGAACCAGAAGGCCTTCGACGCACTGACGCCGGCCATGCAGCAGGCGCTTGTGACGGCCGCCGCCGATGCCGAAAAGCGCGGCTGGGCCATGAGCCAGGCCGCCGCTGAGGCGTCCGTTACAGAACTCCAGCACAACGGAATTCAGGTGGAGCGCGTACCGCCTGATTTCGATGCAGACCTCAAGCGCCTGGGAGAACGCTTTTCCCGTGAATGGGTAAACAGCGTCGGCTATGAAGCCACCAAGATTTTCATTCCTTATTACTTCGAACGTTGAACCATGGCTCTCAATACCACGCAAACTTCCTCCTCGACCCATGCCAGCCGCTGGCAGTTCTGGATAGACCGAGGCGGTACCTTTACCGATATCGTCGCCAAGGCTCCCGATGGTTCTCTGTTCACCCACAAGCTGTTGTCGGAGAACACCGAACAGTACCGGGATGCGGCTGTGGCGGGCATACGCCACCTTTTGGGGGTTGCACCTGGCCAGCCAGTCACATCCGATCTGGTCGAGTGCGTGAAGATGGGAACCACGGTTGCCACCAATGCGTTGCTGGAGCGCAAGGGCGAGCGCACCTTGCTGGTGACGACGCGCGGGTTTCGCGATGCGCTGCGCATTGCCTACCAGAACCGGCCACGCCTATTCGAGCGGGAGATTCACCTGCCTGAACTGCTGTACAGCCAAGTGGTCGAAGCCAAGGAGCGTGTCGGCGCGCACGGCAAAGTGCTGGAGGCGCTGGACGAAGAGGCGCTGCGTGCCGATCTGGCCGGCGCCTACGCCAGTGGAATCCGCAGCCTGGCCATCGTATTCATGCATGGCTACCGGTATACGGAGCACGAAACCATCGCCAAGCGGCTCGCGCAGGAGGTTGGATTCACGCAAATCAGCACCTCGCACGAAACCAGCCCCATGATGAAGTTCGTCAGCCGGGGCGATACCACGGTGGTCGATGCCTATCTCTCGCCCATCTTGCGGCGCTATGTCGATCAGGTGGCCAGCGAAATGCCCGGAGTCCGGCTGTTCTTCATGCAGTCGTCCGGTGGCCTGACCGACGCCAACCTGTTCCAGGGAAAGGATGCGATCCTGAGTGGCCCTGCCGGTGGCATTGTGGGCATGGCGCGCACGGCAGCCATAGCAGGGCAGGGGCGGGTTATTGGCTTCGACATGGGCGGCACATCGACTGACGTGAGCCACTATGCAGGCGCCTTTGAGCGCGAGTTCGAAACCCATGTGGCCGGCGTGCGCATGCGTGCTCCCATGATGAGCATCCACACGGTGGCTGCCGGTGGGGGGTCGCTGCTGACATACGACGGCGCGCGTTTCCGCGTTGGACCCGAGAGTGCAGGGGCCAACCCGGGTCCGGTCAGCTACCGCCGCGGTGGGCCGCTCGCTGTGACGGATGCGAACGTCATGGTGGGCAAGGTCCAGCCCCGGTATTTCCCCAAGGTGTTTGGTGCAAATGCCGACGAGGCGCTAGACGCAGACGCCGTGCGCGCCAAATTTGCTGAACTGGCGGCCACCACCCACCGCAAGCCCGAAGAAGTGGCGGAAGGCTTCATCCAGATCGCGGTCCAGCAGATGGCCAACGCGATCAAGAAGATCAGTGTGGCGCGCGGGTACGACGTAACGCGCTACACGCTGCAATGCTTCGGCGGCGCGGGTGGGCAGCACGCGTGCCAGGTGGCCGATGCCTTGGGCATGTCGCGCGTGTTTGTGCATCCCTTGGCGGGTGTTCTGTCTGCCTACGGCATGGGGCTGGCGGACCAGACAGTGATCCGTGAGCAGGCAGTGGAGATGCTGCTCGATACCCAGAATCTGCCGCTGATTGCGGAGCGACTCGAAGCGCTGGGGGCATCCGCCCAGACCGAACTGGAGTCCCAGCAGGTGGGGAACAACCCAGTCGCCGTCCACCACAACGTTCATGTGCGTTATGAAGGCACGGATTCGGCTCTGGTCGTGCCGTTTGGCGATGTCGATTCGATCAAACAGGCGTTTGAGGCGGCTTACCGGCAGCGTTTCGCGTTCCTGATGCAAGGAAAGCGCCTGGTGGTGGAAGCGGTATCCGTGGAGGCCGTGATTGCCGGCGACGCGCCCGAAGAGCCGAGGATGGATGTGCACCCTGAGCGCGCGGTGCCGCTGCGCGAGAAAGCGCCCATGTATTCCGGCGGCCAATGGCACCAAGCGGCCTTGGTCGTGCGCGAGGACCTGCGGCCTGGCGACGTGATTCCCGGGCCGGCCATCATTGCCGAGAAGAACACCACCACCGTGGTGGAGCCCGGCTGGTCGGCCTGCCTGACGGACCGAGACCACCTGGTGCTCGACCGTGTCGAGGCGCGCGCCCTGCAATACGCCGCCGGTACCACGGTGGACCCGGTGCTGCTGGAAGTGTTCAACAACCTCTTCATGAACATTGCCGAGCAAATGGGCCTGCAACTGCAAAACACCGCCTACTCGGTCAACATCAAGGAACGGCTCGACTTCAGCTGCGCGCTGTTCGATGCCGAAGGCAATCTGATCGCCAATGCGCCGCACATGCCGGTGCACCTGGGCTCCATGGGCGAGAGCATCAAGACGGTGATTCGCGAGAACGCTGGGCGCATGCACCGGGGCGACGTGTACATGCTCAACGACCCGTACCACGGAGGCACGCATTTGCCCGACGTGACGGTGATCACGCCGGTGTATGTATCGGACGCGAACGCGCCCACGTTTTACGTGGGAAGCCGCGGGCACCATGCCGATATCGGCGGCACGACCCCCGGTTCCATGCCGCCGTTTTCCACACGCATCGAAGAAGAGGGTGTGCAGCTCAACAACGTCAAGCTGGTGGACCGTGGCACTTTGCGGGAGACCGAAGTGTTGGCGCTGCTTGCCACGGGCGGCGGCACCACGCCGTACCCCAGCCGAAATCCTGCGCAGAACATGGCAGACCTGCGTGCGCAGATTGCGGCCAATGAAAAGGGCGTACAGGAACTCACCCGCATGGTGGAGCAGTTCGGCCTGGACGTCGTGCAGGCTTACATGGGCCACGTGCAGGACAACGCCGAAGAGTCGGTGCGGCGCGTCATCACGCACCTCAAAAGTGGCCGCTTTACGCTGCCACTGGACAACGGCGCGCAGATCAGCGTGTCGATTGAAGTGAATGCCACAGAACGCAGCGCGGTGATTGACTTTTCCGGCACCAGCGCGCAACAGACGAACAATTTCAATGCGCCTCGTGCGGTGTGCATGGCGGCGGTGTTGTACGTGTTCCGCACATTGGTGGACGACGATATTCCACTCAACGCCGGCTGTCTCAAACCACTCGAGGTAGTCATTCCGCAGGGCTCCATGCTGAACCCCAATCCTCCGGCTTCCGTGGTGGCGGGCAATGTGGAAACGTCCACCTGCATCACCAATGCCCTGTTCGGTGCGCTGGGCGTGATGGCGGGCAGCCAGCCCACCATGAACAACTTTACCTTTGGCAATGCGCAGTACCAGTACTACGAAACCATTGCCGGCGGCAGTGGCGCTGGCGCTGTGCTGGATGCCAATGGAGCGGCCTTGCGCGGCTTTGACGGTACCGGCGTCGTGCAGACCAACATGACCAACTCGCGTCTGACCGACCCGGAAATTCTGGAGTTCCGGTTCCCGGTGCTTCTGGAGAGCTTCGAGATCGCCCAGGGTTCGGGTGGTGCCGGGCGATGGACCGGTGGTGATGGTGGCGTGCGCAGGCTGCGTTTCCTCGAGCCGATGACGGCCAGCATTTTGTCCAACGGCCGAGTCCATGCTGCTTTCGGCATGGCCGGCGGGGCGCCGGGCCGCCCTGGCGCCAACCGGGTGGTGCGCGCCAATGGCGACATCGAGGCGCTTGGCCACATCGGTGAGGCTGAGATGGCTGCGGGCGATGTCTTTGAGATCGCGACGCCTGGCGGCGGCGGGTTCGGCGCGCCAGGTGCTTGAGTGTCTTGCGAGGAGGGCGCCTTGTTCGCTGGGGATGCGGCGGCGCCAACAGCGTTTGCACAACCGTTTTGCTGGGCTCTGTGGAATGCAAAGGAATCAAAATGAACCACTTGCCTGCTGTGTCGGTATATGGATGTTTGGGCAGCAGCACCGAAGCCGGCCTCCCGGCGGATGTTGCGGCTGTGCGCGCCCCATCGCCGGCGCCTGGGCGAAGGGTTGGCTTGAGCGTGGGCCAGAAACTGGCGCTCAGCTTTGGCCTGCTGGGGCTGGCGGTGGCGGTTCTGGGCGCGGCCACCTGGTTCACTGGAGAGGCCACGCAGCATCAGGCGGGCTTGCTGGTGCGCGAACAGTTGCCCATAGAGCGTGCCGTGCGCGACTGGAAAACCCAGTCCGTGCTGATTGGTCAGATTGCGTTGCGCGCCACGGCGACGCAGGAAGTGTTTCCCCTGCTGACCGAAATGCGCGCGCAGTTGGTCAAGGAGGAGGCATCGCGCAAGCGCATCGAAGCGGCGCGCGCGCAGTCTTCCACGCGCGATGCGACCGAGCTGGTCTGGGCGGCTGTGCTGGCTCAGCGCGCCCAATACAGCGCGCTGCGCGACGCGCTAATGAAGAATGCGCTGGAATCCAAGATCGCCAGCCAGAAAGACTTGGCCGAGCATGCCCAGGCGCTGACCGCGTACCTGGGCGCGATTGACCAACTGCTGGTCGATTCCGAAAAGGCGTCACTGGCCGAAGGAGACGCAATGATTGCGGGCGCCTCGCGCGCCCAATGGATCAGCGGCGTGGCGGTGTTGATCGTGCTGGTGTTGTCGGCGCTGTTCGGCTGGCTACTGCGCCGCTCCATCGTGTTGCCGCTGCGCCAGGCATCGGAGGCGGCGACTACGGTGGCGCGTGGGGACCTCACGGTGCATCTGGAGACGGAGCGCGGCGATGAAATCGGCCAGCTTCTCACGGCGCTGAACCAGATGGTGGCGTCCCTGCATTTCGTCGTCACCGAGGTGCGCGATTCTGGCGACTCCATCCATACGGCCGCGGTGGAGGTGGCCGCCGGCAATGCCGACCTGAGCGCGCGCACCGAACATGCCGCCAGCAACCTCCAACAGACCGCTGCCAGCATCACCCAGCTCGCGCAGATGGTGTCCGCCAACGCGGAAAGCACCCGCCAGGCCAATGCGCTGGCGTCCGACGCCTCGCAGGTGGCCGGCAAGGGCGGCGCGGTGGTGAGTCAGGTCGTCAGGACCATGGAGGACGTGAACGCCAGCAGCCAGAAGATTGCCGAAATCGTCGGCATCATTGACGGCATTGCTTTCCAGACCAATATCCTGGCACTCAACGCGGCCGTTGAGGCGGCACGTGCTGGCGAGCAGGGCCGGGGTTTTGCCGTGGTGGCCAGCGAGGTGCGTGCGCTGGCGGGGCGCAGCAGCGCGGCGGCGCGCGAAATCCGCGTTCTGATTTCCGACAGCGTGACCAAGGCCAGCGATGGAGCGAAGCTGGTGGTGGCGGCAGGCAGCGCCATGGGGGATATCGTGCGCAGCGTGGAACGCGTCAGCACGCTGATGTCGGAGATTTACGCCGCCTCCACCGAGCAGAGCGAGCAGATCGGACAGGTAAGCCAGTCGGTGGACCAGCTCGACCAGATGACGCAACAGAACGCGGCGCTGGTGGAAGAGGGGGCGGCCGCTGCCCAGAGCCTCAAGGAACAAGCCAACCGGCTCGCCGGTGCGATGGGCCAGTTTGTGCTGTCCCCGGCGGCTTGACGCATTCGCGGGAGGAAGCCGAAGCGCTGCACCACGCCAACGCCTCCCGCCGCGAAAACTTCAAGGAAAAACAGCCTCTAGCGCAGGTAGATAAAGGGCTCTTTGCTATCGAATTTAATGTGGGATTACATCCCCGAGTAGTTCGGGCCGCCGCCGCCTTCCGGCGGGATCCATACGATGTTCTGCGTCGGGTCCTTGATGTCGCAGGTTTTGCAGTGCACGCAGTTTTGCGCGTTGATCTGTAGGCGCTGTGCATTGCCGCCCTTGGCCTCGTCCGGCACGAACTCGTACACGCCGGCCGGGCAGTAGCGCTGCTCGGGGCCCGCATATTTCGCCAGGTTGATGGCTACCGGCACGCTGGCGTCCTTGAGCGTGAGGTGCGCCGGCTGGTTCTCGGCGTGGTTGGTGTTGCTGATGAACACGCTGGAGAGCCGGTCGAACGTGAGCTTGCCGTCGGGCTTGGGGTAGGCAATGGGCTTGCATTCGGCGGCGGGCTTGAGGTAGGCGTGGTCGGGCTTGTCGCGGTGCAGCGTCCAGGGAATGCTGCCCTTGAGCACGAATTGCTCGATGCCGTTCATCAGCGTGGCGGTGGTCAGGCCCTTCTTGAACCAGGCCTTGAAGTTGCGCGCCTTGTTCAGCTCGGTGTAGAGCCAGCTTTCTTCAAATGCCTTGGGGTAGGCGGTCAGCTCGTCGTGCTGGCGGCCGGCGGCAATCGCGTCGAATGCCGCTTCTGCCGCCAGCATGCCGGTCTTGATGGCGGCGTGGCTGCCCTTGATGCGGCTCACATTCAGGTAACCCGCCTCGCAGCCCACCAGCGCGCCACCGGGGAACACGGTCTTGGGCAGGCTCAGCAGGCCGCCCGCCGTGATGGCGCGTGCGCCGTAACCAATGCGCTTGGCCGGTTTGATGCCCTTGGATTCATCGCCTTCGAGGTACCAGCGAATGTTCGGGTGCGTCTTCCAGCGCTGGAATTCCTCGAACGGGCTGAGGTAGGGGTTGCTGTAGTCCAGCCCCGTAATGAAGCCCAGCGAAACCTTGTTGTCCTCGGCGTGGTACAGAAAGGCACCGCCATAGGTGTCGCTGTCCATGGGCCAGCCGGCGGTGTGCAGCACAAAGCCGGGCTGGTGGCGGGCCGGGTCGATCTCCCACAGCTCCTTCACCCCCAGGCCGTAGGTTTGCGGATCGCACCCCTCATCGAGCTTGAAGCGGGCAATCAGCTGGCGGCCGAGGCTGCCACGTGCGCCTTCGGCAAACACGGTGTACTTGGCATGCAGCTCCATGCCGAGCTGGAAGTCGCCCGTCAATTCGTGGTCTTTGCCCACGCCCATGTTGCCGGTGGCCACGCCCTTGACGCTGCCGTTGTCGTTGTAGAGCACTTCGGCGGCGGGGAAGCCGGGGAAAATCTCCACGCCCAGCGCTTCGGCCTGCTCGGCCAGCCAGCGCGTGACATTGCCCAGGCTGACGATGTAATTGCCGTGGTTCTGAAAGCACTTGGGCAAAAAGAGGTTGGGCGTGCGGAACGACGATTTTTCGCTCAGGAACACCATGGCGTCGCCGGTCACGGGCTGGTTGAGCGGGGCGCCGCGCTCCTTCCAGTCGGGGAACAGCTCGGTCAGGGCCTTCGGGTCCATGATGGCGCCAGACAGAATGTGCGCGCCCGGCTCGGAGCCCTTCTCAAGCACCACCACCGAAACTTCTTTCGCGTGCTGCGCGGCGAGCTGCTTGAGCCGGATGGCGGTGGACAGGCCCGCCGGCCCGCCGCCGACGATCACCACGTCGTATTCCATGGATTCACGGGGGCCGTGGGCGCTGAGGATTTCTTCGTTGGTCATGGCGTGGGATCTGCGTTTGATAATGAAGGGGATTCTCCCGGCAGCGCATGGGGCGCAACTGTCCGGCATGCGACCGATTGTATGCAACGGCGATGATAAAAGAACGACCGTTCTATTTTTGATTTTTCAAGGAGTGCAGTGATGGCCTACAGCATCGATCTCTCGGGCCGTGTGGCCTTTGTCACCGGCGCGTCCAGCGGCCTTGGGGCGCAGTTTGCGCGCACCCTGGCCAAGGCCGGCGCTGGCGTGGTGCTGGCGAGCCGCCGCATCGAGAAACTCAAGGAGCTGCGCGCCCGTATCGAGGGCGAGGGCGGCGACGCGCACGTGATCGAGCTGGATGTGACCGATTTCGATTCCATCAAATCCGCCGTGGCGCATGCCGAGACGGAGATGGGCTCCATCGACATCCTGGTCAACAACTCGGGCGTCTCCACTACGCAGCGCCTGCAGGATGTGACACCCGACGACTACGACTACATCTTCGACACCAACGTCAAAGGCGCCTTTTTCGTCGCGCAGGAAGTCGGCAAGCGCATGCTGGCGCGCTCGCGCGGTGCCGCGCCCGGCAGCTTTACCGGTGGGCGCATCATCAATATCGCTTCCATGGCGGGGCTCAAGGTGCTGCCGCAGATTGGCGCCTACTGCATGAGCAAGGCGGCCGTGGTGCAAATGACCAAGGCGATGGCGCTTGAATGGGGGCGTTTTGGCATCAATGTGAACGCGCTGTGCCCCGGCTACATCGACACCGAGATCAACCACGACCACTGGCACACCGAGCACGGCCAGAAACTTGTTGCCATGCTGCCGCGCAAGCGCGTGGGCCAGCCGCAAGACCTGGACGCGCTGATCGTCATGCTGGCCAGCGACCAGAGCCATTTTGTCAATGGTGCGGTGATTGCCGCCGACGACGGTTTTGCGGTTTGAATTCCCCCTGCTTCGCTTCGTGCCTTCCCCCAAGGGGGACACCTCCGATGGACTGGCGAAGCCAGATCCACGGCGGCACTGGTATTGGCGCGCGCCAGTTTTTGCGCTTCGCATCACGCCAGGCCTTCCTAGCTTTAATCGGTTGTATTCCATGAGAATCGAAATTCCCGAGCACAAGAAACTGGTGCACGAAATGCGCTTTCCCGTGCGCTGGGGCGACATGGACGCCATGGGCCATGTGAACAACACGGTGTACTTCCGCTACCTGGAGACGGCACGCATCGACTGGATGGTGGCCGCGGGCTGCAACCCCGATCCGGCGGGCCAGGGGCCGGTCATCGTGAACGCTTTCTGTAACTTTTACCAGCAGCTCCAGTACCCCGACGAGGTGCTGCTCAAGCTCTACGTCAGCGACCCGGGCCGCACCACGTTTGAAACCTGGGGCACGATGGAGCGCATTGCTGCGCCTGGCGTGGTCTGCGCGGCCGGCGGGGCGACGACCATCTGGGTGGATTTCCCCAGGCAGAAGGCGATGGACTTGCCCGGCTGGATGCGGGCGCTGGTGACGCCGTGAGCCGCGCGGTGGTGCGCAAGCGCCGCATCGTCAAAGTTTCAAGGAAAATTGGCTTCTAGCGCTTATTCCATAAGCGCTAGCAGCTATCAATACAGGAGTTTTATTTCTGCCGAGGCACGCGCCCCATCAGGTAGAACTCGGGATTTGGCTGCATGCCGGCAAAGCTGGCCATGCGGTTGGACAGGCCGAAGAACGCGGTGATGGCGGCAATGTCCCAGATGTCCTCGTCGTCAAAACCATGCGCGTGCAGCGCCTCGAAATCGCTGTCGTCAAGTTCGGCCGAGCGCAGGCAGACCTTCATCGCAAAATCGAGCATGGCGCGCTGGCGTGGGCTGATGTCGGCCTTGCGGTGGTTCACCGCCACCTGGTCGGCCACAAAAGGCTTCTTCTCGTGGATGCGCAGGATGGCGCCGTGGGCCACCACGCAGTACAGGCACTGATTGGCCGCGCTGGTGGTGGTGACGATCATCTCCCGATCGCCCTTGGTGAGATGGCTGGTGCGGCCCGCGCTCTCGGGGTCCATCAGCGCGTCGTGGTAAGCAAAGAAGGCGCGCCACTCTGCGGGGCGGCGCGCGAAGCCCAGAAATACGTTGGGGATGAAGCCCGCCTTTTCCTGCACTTCCAGCACTTTGGCCTTGATGTCGTCGGGCAGGGCGTTGAGGTCGGGCGCGGGGTAGCGTGCGGTCATGGGTGGGCTCCTTGGTTTCAGCTGTTGTCTCTGCCGGGAATGATACGTGCGGCCATCTTTGGGCAGAGGCGGGCACGAAAAAGGCGCCGGGCCGAAGCCGAGGGCCTTGCGTCATGCCGCGCTGCTTACTTGAGCGTGCCCGCCTTGAGTGCTGCGAGTGCCGCCGCCACGCCGGCGCCGTAGGCCGGGTCGGCCTTGGTGCAGTTGGCAATGTGGCGTTCCTGGATGGCCTTTGACGCGCCACCGACCGAGCGGGCGGTGTTGTCAAACAGCACTTGCTGCTTTTCCGGCGCCATCAAACGGAACAGGTTGCCCGGCTGCGAGTAATAGTCCTCGTCCACGCGGTGGTTCCAGTGGTCGGCTGCGCCTTCGAGCGACAGCGGTGGCTCGGCAAAGTCGGGCTGCTCCTGCAATGCACCCTTGCTATTGGGCTCGTAGCCCACCTCCGCGCCGTTGTTGCTGTCCACGCGCATCGCGCCGTCGCGGTGGTTGCTGTGGAACGGGCACTGGGGCGCATTCACCGGAATCTGGTGGTGGTTCACGCCCAGGCGGTAGCGCTGCGCGTCGCCGTAGCTGAAAAGGCGCGACTGCAGCATCTTGTCGGGCGAGAAACCGATGCCCGGCACCACGTTGGCCGGGTTGAAGGCCAGTTGCTCGATTTCGGCAAAGTAGTTCTCGGCGTTGCGGTTGAGCTCCAACACGCCCACGTCGATCAGCGGGTAGTCGCCGTGCGGCCAGACTTTGGTCAGGTCAAAGGGGTTGAGGTGGTAGGTGGCCGCGTCTTTTTCGGGCATGACCTGGATCTTCAGGTTCCAGCGCGGGAAGTCCTTGTTGTCGATGGCGTTCAGTAAGTCGCTTTGCGAGCTTTCGCGGTCCTTGCCGACCAGGGCCTCGGCTTCGGCGTCGGTCAGGTTCTGGATGCCTTGCTGCGTGACGAGGTGGAACTTGACCCAGAAGCGCTCGTTCTTCGCATTGATCAGGCTGAAGGTGTGGCTGCCAAAGCCGTGCATGTGGCGGTAGGACTTGGGCAGGCCCCGGTCGCTCATCACGATGGTGATCTGGTGCAGCGCCTCGGGCAGCAGGGTCCAGAAGTCCCAGTTGTTCTCGGCGCTGCGCATGTTGGTGCGCGGGTCGCGCTTGACGGCGCGGTTCAGGTCCGGGAACTTCAGCGGGTCGCGCAGGAAGAACACGGGCGTGTTGTTGCCCACCAGGTCCCAGTTGCCTTCCTCGGTATAGAACTTCATGGCAAAGCCGCGAATATCGCGTTCGGCATCGGCCGCACCGCGCTCGCCGGCCACGGTGGAAAAGCGCATCGCCAAAGGCGTTTTCTTGCCGATGGCTGAAAACAGCTTGGCCTTGCTGTAGCGCGTGATGTCGTGCGTGACGGTGAAGTGGCCAAACGCACCCGATCCCTTGGCATGCATGCGCCGTTCGGGGATCACTTCGCGGGCAAAGTGGGCGAGTTTTTCCAGGTGCCACACGTCCTGCAGCAGCATCGGGCCACGTGGCCCTGCTGTCATGACGTTCTGGTTGTCGGCAACAGGTGCGCCGGCGGCGGTGGTGAGCTTGGACATGGTGAATCCTTTCATACGAAAACAAAATATTGAGCGCTGGCTCCTGGCCAGATGGCAAGGGGCAGGGTCTTCATCCCAATTAATAGCTAATAACTATTAATGTGAATTTATTATTTTCGTTTTCTATGAAAAGGGCAAGCCTTGGCCCATCGTATTTATGCAAGGTGGTGATAGCCGGTGCCTTTGAAGGCGGGCAGGGGTGAGAGTCTCGGCTTCAGCCCGTGACGAGTTTGTGCACCAAGTCCACGGCGGTGGATGCGCTGTATTTGCGCATCAGCCGGGCGCGGTAAATTTCTACGGTGCGGTGGCTGATGTCCAGAATTTTGCCAATTTCCTTGGACGTCAGACCTTCGAGCAGGCGTGCTGCCACCTCACGTTCGCGTCCTGTCAAACTGGATTTCACGGCGCGGCGCTCGCTCAGGTCTTCCAGCGTCCAGATGCCAGCAGCATGGGGATCGGCGCGGTCGAGCGCACGGCCCGAGACATGGCACCAGAACATCTCGCCGTTGGCCCGCTTCATGATGCGGTTGTCCGAGTAGTGCCCCTTGGCGTTCAGGATGGGTTCCATGTGCGCGCCCAGGCGTTCGTATTCCTCGGCGCTCGGGTAGAGAATGCGAAACGACTGCCCCACCAGCACCTCGCGCGAGGCACCAAACATGGCGCAGAGATGGTCGTTGCAGTCGATCATGTCCCGATTGCGGGACACCACCATGCCCACCGGGGCCATTTCAAATGCAAGACGATAGTCAATGGGCATGGTGAAAATATCTACGAAAAACTACCTATATTAATACGTAGTATCGTTCGATAAACCTAATCAACAGGAGAGACGCGTGAACAAGGTATTTGCTTCAGCCACCGAAGCCCTCGCGGGGGTGGTGGAGGACGGCCAGTTGCTGGCGGTTGGCGGGTTTGGGCTGTGCGGGATTCCGGAGGCCCTGATCGAGGCGCTCCAGGCCAGCGGGGTCAAGGATCTCACCGTGGTCTCCAACAACGCAGGCGTGGACGGCTTCGGTCTTGGCAAACTGCTTGAGACGCGCCAGATCAAGAAAATGATCTCCAGCTACGTGGGGGAAAACAAGGAGTTCGAGCGCCAGTTCCTGGCCGGTGAGCTTGAATTGGAATTCACTCCCCAAGGTACGCTGGCCGAAAAGCTGCGCGCGGGTGGCGCCGGCATTCCAGCGTTCTTCACCAAGACCGGCGTGGGCACCATGGTGGCCGAAGGCAAGGAACTGCGCGAATTCGACGGCGAAACCTACGTCATGGAGCGCTCGCTGGTGCCGGACGTGGCGCTCGTCAAGGCCCATCGCGCAGACAAATCGGGCAACCTGCAGTTTCGCCTGACGGCACGCAACTTCAACCCGGCCGCGGCCATGGCCGGCAAGGTCTGCATCGTGGAAGTCGAGGAAATCGTCGAGACCGGAGCCATGGTGCCTGATGAAGTGCACCTGCCTGGCATCTACGTGCACCGCATCGTGCACAACCCGAACCCGGAAAAGCGCATTGAAAAGCGCACGCTGACCGACAAGAAAGGAGCCTGACATGCCTTGGACCCAAGATCAGATGGCGGCCCGCGCCGCGCAAGAACTCGAAGATGGTTTCTATGTGAATCTCGGCATCGGGATTCCTACGCTCGTCGCCAATTTCACTGGTGACAAAGAGGTGTGGCTGCAGTCGGAAAACGGCATGCTGGGCATCGGCCCCTTTCCCACCGAAGACCGGGTGGACGCCGACCTGATCAACGCCGGCAAGCAAACCGTGACCACGCTGCCTGGATCGTCCATTTTCGGCAGCCACGACAGCTTTGCCATGATTCGCGGCGGCAAGATCAACCTCTCGATTCTCGGTGCCATGCAGGTGAGCGAAGAAGGCGACCTGGCCAACTGGATGATTCCCGGCAAGATGGTCAAGGGCATGGGCGGCGCCATGGACCTGGTTGCCGGTGTGAAGCGCGTGATCGTGCTCATGGAGCACGTGGCGCGCAAGAAGGACGGCACCGAAGACCTGAAAATTCTGCCCAGCTGTACGCTGCCGCTCACGGGCGTGGGCGTGGTGGACCGCATCATCACCGACCTGGCCGTGATGGACGTGACGCCCGAGGGCCTCAAGGTGATTGAACTCGCACCGGGGGTGACGTTCGAGGCATTGCAGGCAAAGACCGGGGTGACGCTGCGACAATAGGGCTGCGCGGAGAGGTTTGGTTAGAGAAAACGGGCCCGTCAAGGCCCGTTTTTCTTGTAGGGGTTTCGTTCGCAGCCTTCTCCAAAGCAAGCACAGGATTTTTCGATGTATTCATGCCGCTTCTGCTCTGTTGACCTCGCGTTCGCCATCCAATCGCTACTAATGGGAGCCGCTACATGATTTTGGTGACCGGAGGCGCCGGCTATATTGGCTCACACACTGGCGTGGCGCTCGCAGCGGCAGGCCAGCCGTATGTCGTACTCGACAATTTCAGCAACAGCCGCCGCAGCGTGCTGGAGCGCGTCGGCCGTATCACCGGGGTGGTGCCCCAGTGCATTGAGGGCGATGTGCGCGATGCGGCCTTGCTGGACAGCGTGTTTGCGAACTACCCCATTACTGCCGTCATGCACTTCGCTGGACTCAAGGCTGTGGGCGAGTCTGTGCGTGAGCCCTTGCGCTATTACGACAACAACGTGGTGGGCACGGTATCGCTGTTGCGCGCCATGCAGCGGGCACGGGTGCACACGCTGGTGTTTTCTTCCTCCGCCACGGTGTATGGCGACCCGGCCAGATCGCCAATCCGCGAAGATTTCCCACTCACCGCCACCAACCCTTACGGCTGGAGCAAGCTCATGATGGAGCAGGTGCTGGCCGATGTGGATACGGCCAATCCTGGCCAATGGCGCATTGCCCGGCTGCGCTACTTCAACCCGGTCGGGGCGCATGAGAGTGGTCTGATTGGAGAGGACCCGCAAGACGTTCCGAACAACCTGTTGCCCTATGTGGCGCAGGTGGCCGCTGGCCAACGCAAATGCCTCAGCGTGTATGGTGACGACTACCCCACACCCGACGGCACGGGTGTGCGCGACTACATCCACGTTTGCGATCTGGCAGAGGGCCACGTGGCGGCGCTGCGCTACCTGCAAAGCCACACGGGCGTACTCACCGTGAATCTGGGAACTGGGCGACCCGTGTCCGTATTGGAGATGGTTCGCGGTTTCGAGCAGGCCAGCGGCCGCCCAGTACCCTACCAGGTGGTGGCGCGCCGCCCTGGCGACGTGGCCGAGTGCTGGGCCGACCCGGCGCTGGCCGAGCGCCTGCTGGGCTGGCGGGCGCGTCATGGCGTGGAGCGCATGTGCCAGGATGCTTGGCGCTGGCAGGACGGTGTCGGGCGCAGCCTGAATCGAGAGCCGTTAGCTGCTTCAGCGTGAGTGCTTTTAAATAAAAAAAAAGGCCTAAGTGAATCAATCACTTAGGCCTGTATCTGGCGGAGAGGGCGGGATTCGAACCCGCGGTGGGGATAAACCCACACACGCTTTCCAGGCGTGCGACTTAAACCGCTCATCCACCTCTCCGAAGCCCGCGATTATGCCATGTACGCGGTGCGTGCCCGGCGCTTTGGCGTGATTAAGAGCGTGACTGGCGCGTCTGTCTTGCGCCCGTGTGCGATTTCAGCGCCCTGGCCAGTTTCATGGGGGATGGGGCCGCAAGCTCGGGCAGTGTGTCCGCCTCACCGTCAATGGTCGTCGTGCGGATCGCCTGCTCTGCCTGCAAGGCAGGTTGGTGGACGGTCACCAGAAATTTTCGCCGCCATGGTTCGGTTGCGCCCCCTCGTATTTGGCTTGCCAGAGTGCGTCGTCTGCATGCTGGAGCCAGGCGTCCAAGCGCTGTGTACTTTCTGCCGCCATGCAAGCCAAGCCTATGTTGGCAGCCCCGAGCGTGTCCAGGCTGGCAACTGGCGGATCGGCGAGTTTTGTCGCAGCTTGTGAGCCAGGTGCAGGGAATTCTCTTCCGAGGTATCGGGCTGCAACAGTACCAACGCTTCTCTACCAAACCCGGACACTTGGTCCGTTTACCGCATGGCCTGTGCCATCCGTTCGGCTAGCAATGCGAAAAGCGTTGGAAGAAAGAACCTCTACGCGGCGCGCTGCCCAGTGCTCTGCACCATCTTCATCGCCGACCCGATCAATGCCGACACCTCGGTCATGTTGCTGGGTACGATTAGCGTTGTTGTGGCGTCGGCTGCGACCTTGCTGTACGCCTCCACGGCTTTTTCTGCCACCTTGAGCTGCACCGCCAGATCGCCGCCGGGCTGGCGAATGGCGTTGGCGACGCGTTCAATGGCCTGGGCCGTGGCATCGGCGACGGCCAGAATGGAGGCCGCTTGACCCTGTGCGTTGTTGATGACCGCCTGCTTCTCGCCTTCTGAGCGGGCGATGAAGGCCTCGCGCTCACCGGTGGCGATGTTGATCTGCTCCTGGCGGCGGCCTTCGGAGGCGGCAATCAAGGCGCGTTTTTCGCGCTCGGCGGTGATCTGGGCCTGCATGGCGTGCAGGATTTCCTTGGGAGGCGTGAGGTCCTTGATCTCGTAGCGCAGCACCTTCACGCCCCAGTTCAGCGCTGCCTCGTCAATGGCCTGCACCACCTGGGCGTTGATGATGTCGCGTTCTTCAAAGGTTTTGTCGAGTTCGAGCTTGCCGATGACGCTGCGCAGCGAGGTCTGCGCCAGTTGCGTCACGGCGACGATGTAGTTGCTCGAGCCGTAGCTCGCGCGCATCGGGTCGGTCACTTGAAAGTACAGGATGCCGTCCACCTGCAACTGCGTGTTGTCGCGCGTGATGCAGATCTGGCTGGGCACGTCGAGCGGGATTTCCTTCAGGCTGTGCTTGTACGCCACGCGGTCCACGAACGGCACGAGGAAATTCAGACCGGGCGTGAGGGTGCCGGCGTACTTGCCCAGGCGCTCCTTGACCCAGGCGTTTTGCTGCGGCACGACCTTGATCGAGCGCGCGATGAACAGAATGGCGATGACGAGAATGACGATGGCGACTTGCATGGAGAACGTTCCCTCTGTGTCGTTGAAATAGGTGTGGGCGCTCAGACTGGATCGACCAACAGACGGCTGCCCACCAGTTCGGCCACACGGTGCATGCCCACGCTGGGCGTGACGCCATTGCGGTGCACGGCAGTCCAGTTGGCACCGCGGTATTTGACAGCGGCGGTGCCATCGGCATTCCAGCTGTCGATCATGACCAACTCGCCCACGTCGAGGTTCACGCTGCGGTCTGCCCGGGCAGAAGGATCGCCGGGGCGCCGGCGCCGGGCCCAGTGCCACGCGACGACTGCGCCACCTCCCACCAGGGCGGCGGTCACAATTTGCACCACGGTGGACGCGCCTGCGTGCGCCGCGAGGGCTGCCGCTGCAAAGCCCACGGCCAGCATCAGCAGGTAGAAGGTGCCGGTCAGCAGTTCGGCCACCACCGTGCCCCCCGCCAGCAGCCACCAGATTGTCGATTCCGCCATCCCGCCGCCTCCGTATGCTTATTGCTTCATGAGCCCGCATTCTGGGTCAAAAGACAGAGACTTACGCGATCGGGTCGACATATTCCTTACACTGCGCGGCTATTTCGCTTTTTATCGCCGCGCAGAGGCGCGGCTGCTCGGAGGCCCCGCATGAAGTTTCGCTTTCCCATCATCATCATCGATGAGGATTACCGCTCGGAAAACACGTCCGGGCTGGGCATTCGCGCGCTGGCCCAGGCGATTGAGTCCGAGGGCTTCGAGGTGCTGGGGGTGACGAGCTACGGCGATCTGTCGCAGTTTGCGCAGCAGCAAAGCCGGGCGAGCGCCTTCATTCTGTCGATTGACGATGAAGAATTCACCCTGGGATCAGGGCTGGATCCGATCGTGCTGAGCCTGCGCAGCTTCATTGGAGAAGTGCGGCGCAAGAACGTCGATGTGCCTATTTACGTGCACGGTGAAACCAAGACCAGCCGCCACTTGCCCAACGATATCCTGCGCGAGCTTCATGGCTTCATCCACATGTTCGAGGACACGCCCGAGTTCGTGGCCAAGCACATCATCCGCGAGGCCAAGAGTTACCTCGAAGGCGTGCAGCCGCCGTTCTTCAAGGCGCTGCTCGACTACGCAGAAGACGGGTCGTATTCCTGGCACTGCCCAGGGCATTCGGGTGGTGTGGCGTTCCTCAAAAGCCCGGTGGGGCAGATGTACCACCAGTTCTATGGTGAGAACATGCTGCGCGCCGACGTCTGCAATGCGGTGGAGGAGCTGGGCCAGCTGCTCGACCACAACGGCGCCATTGGCGAGAGCGAGCGCAACGCGGCGCGCATCTTCAACGCCGACCACTGCTTTTTCGTGACCAATGGCACCAGCACGTCGAACAAAATGGTGTGGCACCACACCGTAGCGCCGGGTGATGTGGTGGTGGTGGACCGCAACTGCCACAAATCCATCCTGCACAGCATCATCATGACGGGGGCGATTCCGGTTTTCCTGAAACCCACGCGCAACCACTTTGGCATCATTGGCCCGATTCCGAAAAGCGAGTTTGAGCCTGCCACGATCCAGGCCAAGATCAAAAAGAATCCACTGCTCAAGGGCGTGGATGCCAAAAAGGTGAAGCCGCGCGTGCTGACGCTTACGCAGTCGACTTACGACGGTGTGCTCTACAACACCGAAACCATCAAGGGCATGCTCGACGGCTACGTGGAGAACCTGCACTTTGACGAGGCGTGGTTGCCGCATGCAGCGTTTCACCCGTTTTATGGCAGCTACCACGCCATGGGCAAGAAGCGAACGCGGCCCCAGCATTCGGTGACCTACGCTACGCAGTCCATCCACAAGCTGCTCGCCGGCATCAGCCAGGCGAGCCATGTGCTGGTGCAGGATTCGCAGACCACCAAGCTCGACAGGCACCTCTTCAATGAGGCCTATCTGATGCACACCAGCACGAGCCCGCAGTACAGCATCATTGCCAGTTGCGACGTGGCCGCCGCCATGATGGAGCCGCCCGGTGGCACTGCCTTGGTGGAAGAAAGTATATTGGAGGCGCTGGATTTTCGCCGCGCCATGCGCCAGATTGAAGAAGAGTTCGGCAAGAAAGATTGGTGGTTCAAGGTCTGGGGGCCGGAAAAGCTGGTCGACGAAGGCATTGGCCGCGCTGAAGACTGGATCATCCGCAGCGACAGCAAGAGCCGCAAGGTGGGCAGCAAGTGGCACGGCTTTGGCCAGCTGGCCGACGGCTTCAACATGCTCGACCCGATCAAGTCGACCATCGTCACGCCCGGGCTGAACCTCGACGGCAAGTTCGACAAGACGGGCATTCCGGCATCCATCGTCACCAAGTATTTGGCCGAGCACGGCGTGGTGGTGGAGAAGACGGGGCTTTACAGCTTCTTCATCATGTTCACCATCGGTATCACCAAGGGCCGCTGGAACACCTTGCTGACCGCGCTGCAGCAATTCAAGGACGATTACGAGAAGAACCAGCCCATGTGGCGCATCCTTCCCGAGTTCTGCCAGCAGCACAAACGCTACGAGCGCATGGGGCTGCAGGAGTTGTGCCAGCACGTGCATGAGATGTACGCCAAGTACGACATCGCGCGCCTGACGACCGAGATGTACCTCTCGGATCTGACCCCGGCCATGAAACCATCGGATGCCTTCGCGCATATCGCGCACCGTACGACCGAGCGGGTGGAAATCGACCATCTGGAGGGCCGCATCACCGTCGGCCTGGTCACGCCGTACCCACCCGGCATTCCGCTGCTGATTCCGGGCGAGGTGTTCAACAAGAAGATCGTGGACTACCTCAAGTTCGCGCGCGAATTTGCCAAGCTGTGCCCAGGCTTCGAAACCGACATTCACGGTTTGGTGGAAATCGAGGACGACGCGGGCACTGTGCGCTACTACGCCGATTGCGTGGCCGCGGGCGACGCAGAACGCGCGCCCAAGCCCTTGGCCACTGTCGAAAACCTGGTGCAGGTGGGCGACGATGGACCGTTTCACCGGCAGGTCTGACGCGAAGACGCCTGCAGGAGATCGCTCCCGGCGCAGGCCGTGGAGCGATTTTTTTTGAGGCCCTCCGAATCCACTCGGCCAACGCATGCGTATGGGTTGTCAGCCGCCCGATTTTTTGTTCGAGCGGTCTGTCTCAAACCCCACAGGAGTTTTCCATGCGCATTCATTTCAAACCCCGTCTTGCCGCCATCGGCCTGTCTGTTGCCCTGTCTGCCGCCACACTGCCTGCGACGGCCCAGGTCATGGTGGGCGGTGCGCCCATGCTGCCCAGCAAGGACATCATCGACAACGCCGTCAACTCCAACGACCATACAACCCTGGTCGCCGCCGTCAAGGCTGCAGGCCTGGTCGAGACGCTCAAGGGTCCAGGTCCATTTACCGTCTTTGCCCCCACCAACGACGCCTTTGCTGCACTGCCCGCCGGCACGGTGGACACGCTCCTCAAGCCCGAGAACAAACCCACGCTGACCAAGGTGCTGACGTACCACGTGGTGGCCGGCAAGTACGACGCGGCTGCCATCATGAAAATGATCGCCGACGGTCACGGCATGGCCAGGCTCAAGACGGTAGAAGGCGGCACGCTGACAGCCAAGGCGGGTGCCATGGGCAAGGGCGTCACGGTGACCGACGAAAAGGGTGGCACGGCTGACGTGACCATTGCCGACGTGGTCCAGTCGAATGGCGTGATTCACGTGGTCGACAAGGTGCTCATGCCCAAGTAAGTGCGGCTTGCCCAGCCCGACACGCTCGCCGTGCACATGGCCGGCGGGTTTTTTAATGCTCGGTCGGCATGTCCTCGCGCACCCTGACAAAGCTGGCAAAGCGCGGCAGACCGCTGTCGTGCGTGCCGAGAAAGCGGTAGGTCACCCAACTGCCCACCGGGGGCGGCGCGGCGCGGTCTGCATTGCTAAAGCCCGTGCCCAGCTTGAAGCGCTGGCCACCCGGCATTTCGAGCAGCAGCGCCCCCATCTTGCCGGCGTGCTTGCCCTTGCCGGGCAGGTGAGCGATCACACGCGCTTCGGCGTCGTCGTGGGTTTTTACTTTGATGAGATCGTCGCTGCGACCTTCGCGGTAGAGCGAATCGCCGCGGTGCAATACCAGCCCCTCGCCGCCCGCCCGCACCGTGCGCAGCAGCAGGGCGTGCAGTGCTTCCGGGCTACTGATGCGGTGCTGCGCAACCGCCTGTACCCAGGGGTGACCAATGTGCGCGATCGTTCTTTGCAGCTCTGGTAGGCGGTGGTCGAAAGTGCCAGGGTAGGCCGGCAGGTCAAACACCATGTAGCGCATCTGCCGCCAAGCGGCGTCGCCAGCGTCCACGCTGCGCACGGTGGATTGCGCCTGTGCAAACTGGCCACGCCCAGCCCACAGTTCACCGTCCATCGCCGTGCTCGGCCAGTTGGCGGTGAACCAGGCGGGTGGGGTGACGGGCTCGCCGCCTCGGGTGCGCAGGTGCTGGCCGTCCCAATAGCCGCGTACGCCGTCGTACTTTTCGCTCACCCAATAGTCGGCCAGGGGCAGGCCCGGCCGGTAGACGCTCGCCAGCAGCAAGGCCGGCGGTTCCCCGGCCTGGGCGGGTGCCCACAGCGCCAGCACACACCAAAAAAGCGCGAGCCGTCTCTGCATGTTGCTATGTTAGTGAGAGCTGCATGCGCATAAGGGGTAAGCGCTAGAGGCTGATTTGGCTTTAAATTTTGACGCCTACACCATGTCGCGGCTGATGCCTGCCGTCTGGCTGAAACCGCCATCCACGTAGGTGATTTCGGCCGTCATGCCACTGGCCAGATCGCTCAGCAGAAACGCTGCCACGTTGCCCACATCTTCGATGGTCACGTTGCGGCGCAGGGGTGAGGCGCTGGCCACGCCGGAGAGCAGCTTGCCGAAATCCTTGATGCCGCTGGCGGCCAGTGTCTTGATCGGGCCGGCGCTGATGCCGTTGACGCGCATGCCCTTGGGGCCCAGCGCTTCGGCCAGGTAGCGCACGCTCGCCTCCAGGCTGGCCTTGGCGAGGCCCATGGTGTTGTAGTTGGGAATGGTGCGCAGCGCGCCCAGGTACGACAGCGTCAGCAGCGCCGACTTGTCGTTCAGGTAGGGCAGGGCGGCCTTGGCCATGGCCGGGAAGCTGTAGGCGCTGATGTCGTGCGCCACGCGAAAGCCTTCGCGCGAGAGCCCTTCGAGGAAATCCCCGGCAATCGCTTCGCGCGGGGCAAAGCCGATGCTGTGCACGAAGCCGTCGAGCTTGGGCCAGGTGGCTGAAAGATCACGGAACATGTGCTCGATCTGCTCGTCGCTGGCGACGTCGCAATCGAACACCAGCTCGGAGCCGAACTCGGCGGCGAATTCGGTGATGCGGTCCTTGAAGCGTTCGCCGACGTAGCTAAAGGCGAGTTCGGCGCCCTGCTGGTGGCAGGCGCGTGCAATGCCGTAGGCAATGGAGCGGTTGGACAGCACGCCGGTAATCAGCAGCTTCTTGCCGGTTAGAAAGCCCATGGTGGTTCTCCTGTAGCGAAATGGGAAAGTGAATGCGCTGGCCAGGGCAGGGTTTGCCGCATGCCTTGTGGGGCGGGAGCCTTGCCAGCGTGGTGCAGAATTCTCGCATGCGAATCTGGCTGATCTTCCTGTCCTGCTGGCTGGCGCTGCCGGCCTGGGCAGCGCATGCGTATGCGCTGTGGGGCGAGCCGCTGTATGCGCCCGGATTCACGCACTTCGCCTATGTGAATCCTGATGCTCCCAAGGGTGGCGAGTTGCGCCTGGTGAGCAACCAGCGCACTTCCACCTTCGACAAATACAACCCCTTCACCATGCGCGGCGCGGCGCCGGCCTATCTGACCGAGCTGATGTTCGACAGCCTGCTGACCGGCTCGCTGGATGAAACCGCCACCGGCTACGGCCTGCTGGCCGAAGACGTGAGCGTGGCGAGCGATGGCCTCTCGGCCACCTTCCGTCTGCGGCCCGAGGCGCGCTTTCACAACGGCGACCCGGTGCTGGCGCAGGACGTGGCCTGGACGTACGAGACGCTGGTGGGGCCCTTCACCTCGCCCGCCTACAAAACACTGCTGATCGACGTGGCGGGTGTGGATGTGGTGAACGACCGTACCGTGCGCTTTCGTTTCAAGAAGCCCAACCGCGAACTGCCACTGACCGTCGGCGGCCTACCCATTTTCAGCCGTGCCTGGGGCAGGGAGAACGGCAAGCCCAAGCCCTTTGACCAGGTGGTGACCGACATCCCTATCGGCAGCGGGCCTTACAAAATCGGCCCGGTGCGCTTTGGCAAGGACATTACCTACGTGCGTGACCCGAACTACTGGGCGCGCGACCTGAACGTGCGACGCGGCCAGAACAATTTCGACCGCATCGAGGTGAAGATCTACAAGGACGCCACGGCCCGGCTCGAAGCCCTGAAGGCGGGCGAATTCGACCTGATGCGTTTCTTCAGCGCGGGCGATTGGGCGCGGCGCGTGAACGGCAAGAAGTTCGACACGGGCGAGTTGGTGAAGGGCGAATTCGCGCACAAACTTCCCACGGGGTTTCAAAGCTATGTGCTCAACACGCGCCGGCCTTATCTGCAAGATGAGCGCGTGCGCGAGGCCTTGGGCCTGGCAATCGATTACGAGTGGATGAACCGCCAGCTCTTCTACGGTGCCTACCAGCGCGTGCACGGCCTGTTTGGCAACACCGCTTGCGAGACGCACGGCAGCCCCTCGTCCGAGGAACTGGCGCTGATGGAGCCCTGGCGCAAGAGCATTCCCGCTGCTGCGTTCGGTCCCATGCCGCAGCCCCCGCGCACCGATGGCGACCACAGTTTGAGAGACAACCTGCGCCATGCGAAAACCCTGCTGAATGAGGCAGGCTGGGCCGTGAAAGACGGGCTGCTGCGCAACGCTCAGGGCGAGCCCATGGTGCTCGAATACATGGACAGCAACGAGGGCGGCGTGCGCACCGTCTCACCCTGGATGCGCAATCTGGAAAAGCTCGGCATCACGCTCAAGTTTCGCTCGGTGGATTTCGCGCTGTACCAGGAGCGGCTGCAGAAGTTCGATTTCGACATCACGTCGATTGCGTACCAGGGCACCAACAACCCCGGCCAGGAATTCGCCGACCTGTTTGGCAGCAAGGCGGCAGACACGGAGGATTCGGGCAACTTCGCCGGGGTGAAGAGCCCGGCGGTCGATGCCATGATCAGCGCCATGACCAGCGCCAAAACGCAGCAACAGTTGCTGCCCGCCTGCCACGCGCTCGAACGCACCATCGTGGCCGGCCATTACCTCATCCCGCAGTGGAGCGCGGGCACGCACCGCATGGCTTACAACGCCTGGCGCTTGGCCAAGCCAGACGTGGTGCCGCCGTATTCTCCGGGCGAAACCTGGGTGATCGACACCTGGTGGGCACGGATTCCGCCCCAGACCGAGCCTAGCCCGCACTAAGGCAATGCTGAACAAATCCCTCACGTGCCGCGCATCCGTACCTCGGGCGGTCTGCGGCGTTGCAAATCCTCGCCATAGCCGCGGCTATGGCTGCGGTTTGCGCCTTGCATCCCATCCCGACGCACGGCGCGCGTCATCGCGGTGACTTATTTAGCATCGCCCTAAGCCATGTTCGCCTACATCCTCAAACGCATCCTGCTCATGCTGCCCACGTTGCTGGGCGTGCTGCTGTTGACTTTCGCCGTGGTGCAGTTCGTGCCTGGCGGGCCGGTCGAGCAGTACCTCGCCGAGGCCAAGGCGGGGGCAGGGCGGGCGGGAGCCGAGGGCGGCGGGCTGGGCTACCGCGGCGCGCAGGGCGTGGACCCCAAGCGCCTGGAGCAAATCAAGAAGTTGTATGGCTTTGACAAGCCGCCGCACGAGCGTTTTCTGCAGATGCTGGGCCAGTTCGCACGCTTCGACCTGGGGCGCAGCTTCTTTCAGAACAAGGACGTGTGGCAACTGGTGAAGGAAAAGATGCCGGTGTCCATCAGCCTGGGCCTGTGGACTTTTTTCATCAGCTACCTGGTCGCCGTGCCGCTGGGCGTGGCCAAGGCCGTGCGGGCGGGCTCCCGCTTCGATCTGGTCACCACGCTGCTCATTCTCGTGGGCTATGCCATTCCGGGTTTTGTGCTTGGTGTGGCACTGCTAGTCATATTCGGCGGGCAGTTGCAGTGGTTTCCGCTGCGCGGGCTGACGTCGAGCAACTGGGACGAGCTGGGTTGGGGCGCACGCATCGCGGACTACCTCTGGCACATCACGCTGCCCATCATCGCCATGGTGGCGGGCAGCTTTGCGGTGACGGCCATGCTGACCAAGAACGCCTTCCTGGAAGAGATTCGCAAACAGTATGTGCTGACCGCGCGTGCCAAGGGCCTGTCTGAACGCCAGGTGCTGTGGAAGCATGTGTTTCGCAATGCGCTGATCCCCATCATCACGGGGTTTCCGGCGGCGTTCATTGGCGCGTTCTTCACGGGCTCTCTGCTGATCGAGACACTGTTTTCGCTCGACGGCCTGGGCCTGCTGAGCTACGAGAGCGTGATCCGGCGCGACTACCCGGTGGTGATGGGCACGCTGTACCTGTTCACGCTGATCGGCCTGGTCACCAAGCTGATTTCCGACCTTTGCTATGTGTGGGTGGACCCGCGTGTCAAATTCGATTAGCCCCCCTGCATCGGCCGAAGGCCGCCTTCGCACCGCAGGGGGGGCGCCCCTGGCGGCAGGACAAAGCCCGATCCGTGGGGGCGCTGGCGATGGCGCTGTGGCGGCGTCGGCGCCGCCGTCCTTGTCGCCCAGCCGCCGTGCCTGGCTGCGCTTCAAGCGCAACCGTCTGGGCTACTGGAGCCTGGTGATTTTCGTGGTGCTGGTGGCGGTGAGTCTGTGTGCCGAGCTGGTCAGCAACGACCGGCCGCTGGTGGTGCGCTACGAAGGGCAGCTCTACTTTCCCATGCTGAAGGACTACCCCGAGACCACTTTCGGCGGCGATTTTTTGACCGCCACCGACTATCTGGATCCGTACATTCGAAAGAAGTTGAAGGAAGGCAGCAACTGGGCGCTGTTCACGCTCAACCCCTACGGCCCGAACACGCTGAACTACTTTGCCAAAGAGCCCAATCCCTCAGCGCCCACGCGCGACAACTGGCTGGGCACGGACGACCGGGGGCGCGACCTGGCGGCACAGTTGCTCTACGGCTTTCGCGTCAGCGTGCTGTTTGCACTGGCGCTCACCGCCACCGGCGTGCTGCTGGGCATGGCGACGGGCGCCATCCAGGGCTTCTTTGGCGGCAAGACGGACCTGGCGTTCCAGCGCTTCATTGAAATCTGGGGCTCCATGCCCGAGCTGTATCTGCTGATCATCTTCAGCGCAGTGCTCGCGCCCAGCATTGGGCTGCTGCTGGTTTTGCTGAGCCTGTTTGGCTGGATGGGCCTCTCGGACTACGTGCGCGCCGAGTTCCTGCGCAACCGCCAGCTCGACTATGTCAAGGCCGCGCGGGCGCTGGGCGTGGGCAACGGGCAAATCATCTGGCGCCACATCCTGCCCAACAGCCTGACGCCCGTGGTCACGTTTTTGCCGTTTCGCATGAGCGCCGCCATCCTTGCGCTGACCTCGCTGGATTTTCTGGGCCTGGGCGTGCCGCCGGGAACGCCGTCGCTGGGCGAACTGCTCAGTCAGGGGAAGAACAATATTGATGCGTGGTGGATTTCGCTCTCCACCTTCGCCGTGCTCGTGGTCACGCTGCTGCTGCTGACCTTTATGGGCGACGCGCTGCGCGACGCGCTCGACCCCCGCAAGGCAGATAAGTGACGGCAACTTCGGCTCAGCCTTTGCTGCAAGTGCACGACCTGTGCGTGCGCTTTGGCGCCAAGGAAGTGGTGCGCGATGTGAGCTTCGAGATCGCACCCGGAGAAAAACTCGCACTGGTGGGCGAATCGGGCTCTGGCAAAACCATCACCGCGCTCAGCCTGCTGCGCCTGGCGGGCGATGCGCTGGTGCAGGGCCAGGCGCTGTTCGAGGGCCGCGACCTGCTGGCGCTCACCGAGCGCGAGCTGCGCGGTGTGCGCGGTGGCGACATTGCCATGGTCTTCCAGGAACCCATGACGGCGCTCAATCCGCTGATGACGGTGGGCCGGCAGATCAGCGAAGTTTTGGAGCTAAAGCAGGCACTGACGCAGGCACAGTCTTGGCAGGCAGCTATCGAATTGCTTGCAAGCACGGGCATCCCCGAGCCTGCGCGCCGCGCCACCGCGTTCCCGCACCAGCTCTCGGGCGGGCAGCGCCAGCGCGCCATGATTGCCATGGCGCTGGCCAGCCGCCCCAAACTGTTGCTGGCCGACGAGCCCACGACGGCCCTCGATGTCACGCTGCGCGGGCAAATTCTTGACCTGCTGTCCGACCTGCAGCGCCAGACCGGCATGGCGGTGTTGCTCATCACGCACGACCTGAATCTGGTGCATCGCTTTGCCGACCGCGTGGCCGTGATGGAGCAGGGCGTGCTGGTCGAACAGGGCCCCGTGGCCGACATCTTTCAGGCCCCGCAGCACGCCTACACGCGCCGGCTCATCGCCAGCCAGCCCAAGCGCGACGTGGTGGAGGGCGCGCCGGATGCGGCCGCAAAGCCGCTGTTGCGTGCACAACACCTGCGCGTGGGCTACCCGACGCCGTTGCCGGGGGTGCGCGGCTGGTTCAAAAAGGGCGAATTCATTGCGGTGCACGGCGCCGACCTGTGCCTGTTGCCCGGCCGCACGCTGGGCGTGGTGGGCGAATCAGGGTCGGGCAAATCGACACTCGCGCAGGCTTTGCTGGGCCTGTTGCCCTACCAGGGCAGCGTCGAGGTGGTGGGCAGCGCCTGGCAGGCGCCCAGCGCGCGCAACACGCCCGCCAACCAGCGCTTGCGCCGGCAGATTCAGGTGGTGTTCCAGGACCCGTTCTCGTCCCTCTCGCCGCGCCTGACGGTGGAGGAAATTGCCGGTGAGGGCCTGCGCGTGCATGAACCGGCTCTGCCCTTGCCCGAGCGCCGGCGCCGGGTGGAGGCTGCGCTCGCCGAGGTGGGCCTGACAGACGCGCAATTTCCGGGCCTGCTGGCGCGCTACCCGCATGAGTTTTCGGGTGGCCAGCGCCAGCGCCTGGCGATTGCGCGGGCGCTCATCGTGCAGCCGCGCGTGCTGGTGCTCGACGAGCCCACCAGCGCGCTTGATGTCACCATCCAGCAGCAGGTGCTGGCCCTGCTGCAGCGCCTGCAGAAGGACAAGGGCTTGGGTTACCTGCTCATCACGCACGACGTGGAGGTGATCCGCGCCATGGCGCACGACGTGCTGGTCATGAAGGATGGCGAGGTGCTCGAAAGCGGCAGCGTCGGCCAGGTGCTCGACGCACCGCGCCACCCCTATACGCAGCGTCTCGTGGCGGCGGCCACGGCGTTGCCGGTGCGCTGACCGGGGCGCCGGCGGCAACAAGACGCAGGCCAAAGGCGGTGCGCCATGGTCTGGCCCCGTGCGCAGGCTGGGAGATCGTGAACACACGTTCTTACATCTGTTGCCACGCGGAGGGCGCAGTCCTACGGATTGCGGGGTGTCGGGCCTTTATTCTATGAATGTGAAAAATTCGCATTCATTCGCACTGTGTGGAGAGTGCGCCAACCGAGAGAGACCCCTCATGACCTTATTCCGAAATATGAAGTTCACCCTGGGCACCGCCCTGCTGGCCGGTCTGGCAGCCTGTGGTGGCGGCGGCGACAGCGCCGCGGGCAGCGGCACGCTGCGCCTAGCACTGACCGATGCGCCCAGTTGCGGTTACGACGCTGTCAATGTCACCGTCACGAAAGTCCGTGTCCACCAGAACAGCAGCGCCAGCGATGCCGATGCCGGCTGGTCTGAAATCGTGCTGAACCCCGCGCGCCGGGTGGACCTTCTCGGCCTTACCAATGGCGTGTTGATGGAACTGGGCCAGGTACCGCTGCCCACGGGCAAATACACCCAGATGCGCCTGGTGCTGGCCGACAACAGCACCACCCAGCCGCTGGCCAATTCGGTGCTGCCCACTGGCGGCCGCGAAGTGGCCCTCAAGACGCCGAGCGGCCAGCAGTCGGGTGTCAAGACCAACATCAATATCGACATAGCCGAGAACAAGATGGCCGATTTCGTGCTGGACTTCGACGCCTGCAAGTCGGTGGTGCAGGCCGGGGCGTCCGGCCAGTACCTGCTCAAGCCGGTGGTGGCGGTGATCCCGCGCTACGTGTCCGGCGTGCAAGGGTATGTGGACCCGGCGCTGGGTGCGGGCGCCACCCGCGTGTCGCTGCAGGTCAACGGCACCGCCGTGAAAGCGACCACTCCTGACAGCACCGGCAAGTTCCTGCTGCAGCCCGTGGCGCCAGGCAACTACACGCTGGTCATGGCGGCACCGGGCCATACGTCGGCCGTGGTTACCGGGGTGCCCGTGGCGGCGGAGACCGTGACACCCGTGGCCAGTGCGGCTGCGCCCGTGGCCCTGCCACCCTCGGCCAGCGCCAGCGCTACGGGCACCGCGCCAGCCGACACGCTGGTGCGCGCGCTGCAACCGCTCGCAGTGGGCACCGTGGAGATCGACGGCCAGTACGTGAACAGCGTTACGGGCGCCTATGCCTTCTCGCTGCCGGTCAGCTCCCCGCTGGTGGCCGCCTATGCCGCAGCGCCCGCGCCGCTGGTGTTCGCTGCCGACGCGTCTGCGGCCGGCCGGTACACCCTGCGCGCCAGCCTGCCGGGCTTTGCCGACAAGGACGCTGTGCTGCCCGCCCTGACCGCTGGGGGCGCCGCCACCGCCAACTTCACTTTCCCCTGAGGGGAAGCGGACAGGCAGGGCGAGCGCTCTGCACAGTGCCTGTTTTATATAAAAACGGCCTGTGGCGCTTACTGGATAAGCGCATATAGCTATTAAATAAGTAGCAATCATCGGGCCGCTCTGTGCGGCCCGATGCATTTCGGCTAAGGAGCCTCTGCACGAATTGCGTGGCAAGTGGGCGCTGCGGATCGCCCGAAGCCGCAGATGCACACGGCGCGACGATTCGTGCAGAGGCTAGCGCAGGTACGAGCGCAGCACGGCCGTGACCTGGTTCATGGCTTCGCTGCGGGCCGCCTCTGAAAGCCCCGGTGCGCCTACGTGCTCGCACAGGTGGCCTTCCAGCACCTGGGCCATCAGCCCGTTGACAGCGCCGCGCACTGCCGCGATCTGCTGCAGCACGGCGGCGCAGTCGGTCTCGGCGAGCAGGGCTTTTTCCAGCGCAGCGGCCTGGCCCTGGATGCGGCGCACGCGCGCCAGCAACTGCTTCTTCCCTGCGATGGTGTGTGCCATGGTGCTTGCCCTTTTTGATACTGGGGTGGAGTATATTTCAGGCATTCTCCCGCCGCCTTCCTCCCATGCAAGCCTCTGCCCAGAACCCGGACTGGACCCATTCCCACCATTTCCACCAGGGCAACCCGCTGGCCGAACGCCATACGCGCTGGGCGATGGCCCTGACGGCGGTGATGATGGTGGTGGAGATCGCGAGCGGCTGGATCTTCAACTCCATGGCCTTGCTGGCCGACGGCTGGCACATGAGTTCGCACGCGCTGGCGCTGGGCCTGTCGGCCATGGCCTATGCAGCGGCGCGGCACTATGCGCACGACCGGCGGTTTTCCTTCGGCACCTGGAAGATCGAGGTGCTGGCGGGCTACACCAGCGCGCTGGCGCTGGTACTGGTGGCGGGCGTGATGCTGGTGCAGTCGCTCCAGCGGCTGTTGGCGCCCCAGCCCATCCACTATGACGAGGCCATCGCCATCGGTGTGGTGGGCCTGCTGGTCAATTTGGCCTGTGCCTGGCTGCTGCGCGATGGCCACGACCATGGGCACGGCCACGGCCACGGCCACGGCCACGGGCATTCCCATGGCCATGCGGGCCACCAACATGACCTGAACCTGCACTCGGCCTACCTGCATGTGCTGGCCGATGCGGCCACCTCAGTGCTGGCCATCGTGGCGCTGTTCGGCGGCAAGCTCTGGGGCTTCGACTGGCTCGACCCGGTGATGGGCCTGGCGGGCGCGGGCCTGGTGGCCGTGTGGGCCCAAGGGCTGCTGCGCGACGCGGGCAAGGTGTTGCTCGATGCCGAGATGGAGGCGCCGGTGGTGGAGGAAATCCGCGAGGTCATCGCGGCCAGCCCGGTGCCGGCGCGCATCAGCGATCTGCACGTCTGGCGCGTGGGCCGGGGCGACTATGCCTGCATCGTATCGCTGGTGACCGCATCGGGTGCCAACCCGGAATATTTCAAGCAGCAGTTGCGGGTGCACGAGGAACTGGTCCATATCACGGTCGAGATCCAATCCGCCAGCGCTGGCGCTGCGGGCTGATGTTTTCTTCTATGCCACCGGCAGGCCGCCGCAGCGGCGGGGCAGAATCCCCGCGTGGCGCGAAGGCGTGCTGACACTACGGAACCCCGGCGATGAAATTCAGCGAACTTGAAGACGATACCGAGCACACCGAACACACGCCCCAGCAGCGGGCCGCCGCCGCATCGCGCAGCACCTGGGTGAGCGTGGGGGTCAATGTGCTGCTGACCTCGGTGCAGATCGTGGTGGGCGTGCTGGCCAAGTCGCAGGGCCTGATCGCCGACGGCATCCATTCGCTGTCGGACCTCGTGGCCGATTTCGTGGTGCTGTTCGCCAACCACCATGCCCAGAAAGACGCCGACGAGGGCCACCCTTACGGTCACCACCGTTTCGAGACAGCCGCCTCGCTGGTGCTGGGTCTGCTGCTGCTGGGCGTGGGCGTGGGCATGGTGTGGTCGGCGGTTGTCAAGCTGGAGAACCCCGAAACCGTACCGCAGGTGCATGTGATCGCCCTGTGGGTGGCTGGCGGCGCGCTGCTGGGCAAGGAGCTGCTGTTCCGCTACATGCTGGCCGTGGCCAAGCGCGTCAAGTCGAGCATGCTGGTGGCCAACGCCTGGCACGCGCGCTCGGACGCCGCCTCGTCGCTGGTGGTGGGTGTCGGCATCGCCGGCAATCTGGCCGGCTATCCCATCCTGGACCCGATCGCCGCGCTCATCGTCGGCTTCATGGTCGCAAAAATGGGCTGGGGGTTCGGCTGGGATGCGCTGCACGACCTCATGGACCGTTCGGTGGACGAGCAAGAGGTGCAGGCCATCCGCCAGACGCTGCTCGACACCCCTGGCGTGAGCGGCGTGCACGACGTGCGCACGCGCAAGATGGGCGACATGATCGTCGTTGATGCGCACCTGGAGGTGAATGCCGCGCTGACCGTGGAGGCAGGCCACGACATTGCCGTTGCAGCGCGCCAGCGCGTGTTGCAGCGCCACCGCGTGCTCAACCTCATGACCCATGTGGACCCGTGGCGCCGGCCTGACCTGGACCACGCCGCGCCGCCCGTGGCACGGTAGGTCGTTTTATTGGCGCAGAGCAGGCCCGGGCAACCGGGGCCGCACTAGGCGCCGTCCCGCCAGCCGCAGCAGTTCCAGCCACGCCAGGCACAGCACCAGCAGGCCCGCGGCCACCACCATGCCCTGAGATCCGGGCAAAACCAACCCCATCAGGGCGCGCAGCCATGGAATGGCCAGCACCGCAGCCAGCAGCACCAGCATGGCGGCGGTGATGCGCCACAGCCAGGGAGTGGGGGCGGTGATGCCCAGTAGCGCGGGGCGCGACAGATCGCGGTTTGCCAGAATCAACAGCATCACGCCAAGCACCAACGTGAGGAAGACCACGGTGCGGCTCTGGGCGCTGCTCCAGCCTTGGTCCGCCAGCCAGGCCTGCCCAGCCAGCAGCACGGCCGCCATGCCAATGCCTTGCAGCACGGAGTAAAGCAAGGGGCCCATGGCAAAGGGCGAGTCGGAAACAGGGCGGGGCGGCCGTTCCATGCTGCCGCTGGCTTCGGGCTCGGCTTCCAGCACGACCGCGCAGGTGGGGTCGATCAGCAACTGCAGCAGCACGATATGCACCGGCATCAGCAGCGTGGGCCATTTCAGCAGCGTGGGGCCCAGCACCAGCGCGATGATGGGGATGTGGACCGCAAAGGTGAAGCGCGTGGCTTTGCGCACGTTGTCGTCGATGCGCCGTCCCTGGCGGATCGCGGCCACGATGCGCGCAAAGCTGTCGTCCAGCAGCACCAGCGCGGCGGCCTCGCGCGCCACGTCGGTGCCGCGTTCGCCCATGGCGATACCCACGTCGGCGGCCTTGAGTGCGGGGGCGTCGTTCACGCCGTCGCCGGTCATGGCCACCACCTCGCCGCTGGCGCGCAGCAGCTGCACCAGGCGCAGCTTGTGCTGGGGCTGGAGGCGCGCGCACAGGTCCACGTGGCGCAGCCGCTCGGCAAGGGCCGCATCGTCCAGCGCTTCCAGCTCTGCGCCGGTGATGACGTCGGGGCGGTCTGACAGGCCCACCTGCTGGGCAATGGCGCGGGCCGTGGCCGGGTGGTCGCCGGTCATCATGATCACACGCACGCCGGCGCGTCGGCATTCGGCCAGCGCGGCGGGCACCTCGGGGCGGGGTGGGTCGGCCAGGGCCACCAGGCCAAGGAAGTCGAAATCAAAGTCGTGCTGGCTTTGCGGCCAGGGCGGGGGCTGGTCGGGCGCCGGGGCCTGGCCCCGCCAGCGCCCCCGCGCCACGCCCAGCACGCGCAGGCCGCGCTCGGCCATGGCTTCAACCTGGCTGCGGATCGCGCCCAGCCGCACCGCGTCGAGATGGCACAGATCGGCCACGGCCTCGGGTGCGCCCTTGGTGGCCAGCAGGTGCACGTCCGGCTCGTCGCTGGCGAACACGCGCGTCATGGCCAGGATCTCGCCCGAGAGGGCGTATTCGAACTCGGGCTCACGCCCGTCATGCACATGCTCGGTGCCTTCCAGCCACTGGTGGCCGAAATGCTGAATGGCCTTTTCCATGGGGTCGAACGGATCGCCCGGCGTCGCCAGCATGGCGAATTCGGCCAGCAGGTGAAAGTCTTCGGGCAGATGGCTGGCGCCTTCGGGGCGGAAATGCTGTTCGGGCGTGGCCAGTTCCGCCACCGCCATGCGGTTGACGGTGAGCGTGCCCGTCTTGTCCACGGCCAGCACGGTGATGGCGCCCAGTGCCTCGACGGCGGTGACGCGCCGTGTCAGGACCTTCTGGTGCGCGATGCGCCACGCCCCCAGGGCCAGGAACACGGTGAGGATGACCGGAATCTCCTCGGGCAGGATGGCCATGGCCAGGGCGATGCCCGAGAGCAGGCTCTCCAGCAGCGGCCGGCCGTTCCACCACCAACCCAGCAGCACCTGGGCCAGCGCCAGCACTAAGGCACCGATGCCGAGGTTGCGCACCAGCCGGCGTGAGCCTTCCTGCAGCGCCGAGGGCGGCTCGGTGGTGGCCGCCAGGTCGGCGCCAATGCGTCCGACGGCTGTCTGGGCTCCAGTGGCGCACACCCGGGCCATGCCCACGCCCCGCGTGACCACGGTGCTGGCGAATAGTGCCCCCACGCTTGCCACTTCGTGTGCCGCGCTGCCCCCCAAGGGGGCTGGCCTCTCTTGGGGCGGCCCGGCGTTGGCGGCCGTCTGCTCGTTCTGTACCACGGACAGCTTGGCCACAGGCACCGCTTCGCCGGTGAGCAGCGATTCATCCACTTCGAGCTGGCCGTCGATCAGTAGGGCGTCGGCGGCGATGCGATCACCCTCATGCAGCACCAGCAGGTCATCGCGCACCACGTCGCGTCCGGCCACGCGCTGCTCCTGGCCGTCGCGGATGACCAGCGCGCGCGGTGCCGACAGATCGCGCAGGGATTCAAGGGCGCGCTGCGTCTTGCGCTCCTGTACCAGCGTGATGCCGATGACCACGAACACGAAGCCGAGCAGGAACAGTGCCTCGCTCCGGTCGCCCAGCGCCAGGTAGATGCCGCCCGCGGCCAACAGCATCAGGAACATCGGCTCGGTGAGCACGTCCCGCACGATGGCCCAACTGGACTTGGGTGCGCTGCCGGGAAGCATATTGGGTCCGTCCGCAGCCAGGCGGCGGGCAGCCTCGGCGGCGCTCAGGCCATGGTGGGTGGCGATTGACCCGGTAGCCTCGGGTGGAGAAGGCGAGCGCGTCATTTTGGTAGGCATGGAAATCACTTCATTGGACGGGGCATGGGTCGCCACAATTTGGCGCGGCCAGGCGTGCTGCGTGTCTCAGTGTAGGCAGCCGATCATCCGTCCTGACGGTATTGGTAGATTTTTTTGCCGGAATTGGCACCTAGCGCTTTTCAGTTCAGCGGTTCATGCTATTGTTTTGGCAGCAATCTCCTCTCGACCTGAATGCCATTGAATGGTGCCATCCCGGCCCCAGCCAATCGACGAAAGCAGGTTTCGGACTCCGAACGCCGGGTAATTCCATTTCTCAATCAAACGGTTGCTTTGTCGACGTCGCCTTCGCGTACTCGATGGATTGGGAAATGGAATAAGCGCCATGGGCGGGTGCCTCTTGGCCGGCGCGTGAGGCTCTACCATCGCGGCATGAGCGAACCCTCCAGCACCGAAGCCGTTCAGGCCCATGCCACAGCGACCACCCCAGCCATTTCGCGCCGCAGCGAGCTGGTGGAGCTCGCGGTGGCGGCCTTGGCCGCGCACGGCCTGGCCCCGGATTTTTCAGCCGCTGCACTGGCCGAGCTGGCCACCATTGCGGGCCCTGCGCGGGAGGCTGGGCCCAACATCCGCGACCTGCGTGCCTTGCCCTGGTGCTCCATTGACGACGACGATTCGCAAGACATCGATCAGCTCAGCTGCTGCGAGCCGTCGGGCAGCGGGTGGACGGTGTCCGTCGCCATTGCCGATGTCGATGCGCTGGTGCACAAGGGCTCGGCCATCGACCTGCAGGCGCAGCGCAACACCACTTCGGTCTACACCGCGGCACGCGTGTTTCCCATGCTGCCCGAGCGGCTCTCCACCGACCTCAGCTCACTGGGCGCGCACCAGGACCGCCTGGCCATCGTCACGGCCATGGTGGTGGATGCGGAAGGGCAGGTGAGTGGCTTTACCGTCTGCCGCGCCCAGGTGCGCAACCAGGCCAAGCTGGCCTACGACGCCTTGGCCGCCTGGCTGGACGGCAATGGCGAAATGCCTGCCGCCGTTCGTGCCGCGCCCGGTATGGATGCACAACTGCGCCTGCAGGACGCCGCCGCCCAGGCACTGCGCCAACGCCGCACGGCGCAGGGCGCATTGCAGTTCGAAACCTTCGAGCCGCGCGCACAGGTCGAAGGCGATCAGGTGGTGGCCATTTCGCAGCGCGAGCACAACCGCGCGCGCCAGCTGATTGAAGAATTCATGGTGGCGACCAACATCTGCACCGCGCAGTTTTTAGAACAGCACGGCGGCCTGGCCATGCGCCGTGTGGTGCGTTCGCCCGAGCGCTGGAGCCGCGTGGTCGAGGTGGCCAAGAAATACGGCGATAGCTTGCCGGCCGAGCCCGATTCGAAGGCGCTGGAGTCCTTTCTGGAGCGCCAGCGCCAAGCCGATCCGCTGCGTTTCCCCGACCTCTCGCTCACCATCGTGCAGCTCATGGGCGCGGGCGAATACGTGATCGAGGCTGCCCAGCCCGGCGTGCCGGTGGATCGCTCAAAAACCGTGGCCATCGAGGACTATGGCCACTTTGGCCTCGCGATTCGGGACTACGCGCACTCCACCGCACCCAACCGCCGTTACCCCGACCTCATCAGCCACCGGCTCGTCAAGGCGGTGCTGGCCGAGGCGCCTTCGCCCTACAGCGTGGCCGAACTGCAGGCCCTGGCCGAGCACTGCAACCACCAGGAAAGCGCCGCCACGAAGGTGGAGCGGAGTCTGCGCAAGTCCGAGGCCGCGCTGTTCCTGCAGGACAAGATAGGCGCCGAGTTCGACGCCATCGTCACCGGCAGGAACAACCGGGGCACCTGGATTCGTACCTTGGTGCCGCCGGTGGAAGGCAAACTGGAGGGCGCCGGGGCGCAGGTGGAGGTGGGCGAGAAGCTGCGTGTCAAGCTGCTCAGCGCCGATGTGGTCCAGGGGTTTATTGATTTCGCTCCGCTTCCTTGATGCTGCCTTGCTATGGGCAGAAAAATTTCAGATAAAAATCGCCTCTAGCGCTTATACCGTATGCGCTACCAGCTATAGTTTTAATATTATCTAACCCGGCCGCCTCTGGGCGCCGCCCGACAGACATGCACCCAGAGCCACCGCTTCCGTCCGCACCCGCAGCACCTGACTCCACGGCGCCTCCAGCGCTGGGCCAACCCAGGGCCAAGCTGCACCCCGATGTGCTCAAGCTCGGCTTGGTGAGCTTTCTCACCGACCTGAGTTCGGAGATGATTTTCTCGGTGTTCGCCGTGTTCTTCACCACGGTGGCCGGCGCGTCGAGTGCGCTGCTGGGGCTCATCGAGGGGCTGGCGGATTTTTCCGCCTCCTCGCTCAACTACCTGGCCGGCTGGCTGTCGGACCGCAGCGGCCAGCGCAAGTGGTTCGCCACGGCGGGCTATGGTTTTTCTTCAGTGGCCAAACTGATTTTGCTGGTGTCTTCGTCCATTGCCGGCCTGGCGGTGTTCCGTGTGCTCGAGCGCCTGGGCAAGGGCTTTCGCGGGCCGCCGCGCGATGCCTGGCTGGTGTCGGTGGCGGGCCAGGCCACACGCGGCTACGCGCTCGGCGTGCACAAGGCGCTGGACAAATCGGGCGCCGTCGTCGGCCCCCTGGTGGCCTACGGCTTGTTGAAATGGCTGGGCGAATCCGCCAGCACCTACCGCCTGCTGTTCCTGGTGGCCGTGGTGCCGGCGGTGCTCGCCGTGCTGGTGCTCATGCTCATCTCGAACGCTCCAGGCCAGCCGCATCCGCGCGAAGGCCTGCGCCAGAACTGGCAGCAGCTCAGCCCCGGCTTCAAGCGCTTCCTGCTGCCGGCCGGCGTGTTTGCGCTGGGCTACTTCAGCCTGGGCTTTTTTCTGCTGCGCGCGCACGACGTGGGCTTCAGCATGACCGACGTGGTGCTGCTCTATGCCTTGTTCAACACCACCTGCGTCGTTGTGGCGCCGCTGGTGGGACACCTGGGCGACCGGGTAGGGCGCAGCCGTATCGTGCTGCTGGGCTACGGGGCGTACGCCGGCCTGAACCTGTGGATGGTGTTTGCCGGCACGCGTTGGGAGATGATCGCGGTGTTCTGCATTTACGGCGTTTTCTATGCGATTGAAGAGTCGCAAAGCAAGGCCTTCATTGCCGATATCGAACCTGAGCGCCGCGCCACGGCCATGGGGGCCTACAACTTCGTTACGGGCTCGCTGTACCTGCCCGCTTCGCTCATGGCCGGGGCGCTGTGGACGTTGTCCCCCAGCCTGGCGTTTGGCCTGGCGGCTGCGTTGTCGCTGGCGGCGATGGCGGTTTTTGTGCGCGTGCGGCCCGCTGCGGGTCCGGCGCACTGATCCGCTGCCCTACAGTTGCACCATGAGCCATCCACAAAATTTTCGCCGCAGCGACCTGGTTCGCATTGCCACCGAGGCTATGGTGGAGCGCGGCCTGGAACCCGAATTTCCTGCTGGCGCCCTCCAGGAACTCCATGCCATCACGGGCCCAGGCAGAGACGCCAGTTCCACCATCCGCGACCTCACGGCGCTGCCCTGGTGCTCCATCGACAACGACGATTCGCTCGATCTCGATCAACTCACCGCCTGCGCTGCCATGGGCCGCGGTGCGGTGAAGATTTTTGTCGCCGTGGCCGACGTGGACGCGCTGGTGAAGAAAAACTCTGCCATCGATGTGCATGCGCGCACCAACACCACTTCGGTCTACACCTCGGCACGGGTGTTTCCCATGCTGCCCGAGCGTTTGTCCACCAACCTGACTTCGCTCAACGCCGGGCAGAACCGCTTGGCCATCGTCACCGAAATGCTGGTCGACCACGATGGCGTGGTGACCCACAGCACCGTGCACCGTGCCCGCGTGCGCAACCAGGCCAAGCTGGCCTACGACGCCGTGTCCGCGTGGATCGAGGGCGTGGGCGATTTGCCAGACGCCGCGCGCGACGTGCCGGGTATGGACGAGCAACTGCGCACGCAGGACGCCGTGGCCCAGCGCATGCGCGCACGCCGGCGCGAGCAGGGCGCGCTTGACCTGGAAACCTTCCAGCCACGCGCCGTGTTCGAGGGTGAGCGCGTGGTGGACATCGTCCAGCAGGCGCAAAACCGCGCGCGCCAGCTGATTGAAGAATTCATGATCGCCACCAACACCTGCACCGCGCAGTTCCTGGCGCAGCACGGCGCCAGCTCCCTGCGCCGGGTGGTGCGCTCGCCCGAGCGCTGGCAGCGCATCGTGGAGGTGGCCGCCAAATACGGCGAGCATCTGCCGTCGGCGCCCGATTCGCGCGCGCTGGAGGGCTTTTTGGCGCGCCGGCGCAAGGCCGATCCGCTGCGCTTTCCGGATCTGTCGCTCATCATCGTCAAGCTCATGGGCTCAGGCGAATACGTGGTGGAACACCCGCGCGGCGAGCCGATCGGCCACTTCGGCCTGGCGGTGCGCGACTACACCCATTCCACCGCGCCCAATCGGCGCTACCCCGACCTGATCACGCTGCGCATGGTCAAGGCGCTGCTGCAGGGCGAGCACTCGCCCTATGGCGCGGCGGAGCTGGAGCTTCTGGCCGAGCACTGCACGCAGCAGGAAGACGCAGCGCAGAAGGTGGAGCGCAGTGTGCGCAAGTCCGAAGCCGCGCTGTACCTGCAGGGGCTGGTGGGCAGAAAGTTCGACGCCGTCGTCACCGGCGCGACCGACCACGCCACCTGGGTGCGCATCTTCGTGCCGCCTGCCGAGGGCATGCTGGTGGGTGCTGGCACCCACCTGGACGTGGGCCAGAAGCTGCGCGTCAAATTGGTGGCGACCAATGTGGAGCGCGGTTTCATCGATTTTGAGCAGATCGCCTAGTGTGCTCGGTCCCCGCCTGGACCGCTCAGGCGCTTGGTTTGCATTTGGCCCTTGGCGGCAAGGGCGCTCACCGAAGGAAATATTCCATGGAACCACACGCTACGCCCCCTGAACCCGCACCGACGCCCTGGGATGCGGAGGCGAGCATCCGCCATGCCTACCGAACGGTGCGCGTGCATGCCGGGTCGACCGAGGCTCTCACGGTGCTGCACATCGGTGCCGAGTACACGGTCGTGGCCACGGGGGAGGGCGCCGAGGCGGCCGCCACCCTCGTACTGCCGATCGGCGCGCTGAAAACGGCGCAAACGTTCTTCCGGCGCAGCCCACCGACGCCGCTGGAAATGGAAAACGCCATTGCCACGGTGGAGGACGAAGTGATGCGCCTGGCTGCGCTGTTGCCGCCCCGTTCCACTCTGTGGTCGGTGGACCCGTCGGTGCGTGACATTGCCCTGATGGCGGGCGTGGCCCCTGGCGCGTGCATGGTGCTGCCCCTGGAGCGCATGGAGCAGACTTTTGAGCGACTGGCCGCCGTGGCCGAGGGCCGCCCGGCGGTACTCGAAGGCCTGCCCGACAGCACAGCGTTTGCGGCTGTGCTGCTGATCCTGCGTGAATTCATGCACCACCTGGCTTTTTCGGCCATCCGCGTGTCGGCCTGAGAGGCTGAGCCGGTTCGTTCGGGCCGCCTGACGCCTTGTGCGCTTGGGCTCATTACGTTGCAATTATTCAATCATTGTTGAATAATTGCAAAATGAAAAAAGAAACCGCTACCACTGTCTTTGAATCGCTGGCATCGGGCGTCCGGCTTGATGTCTTTCGCCTCCTCGTCAAACAAGGCCCTGAGGGCCTGGTGGCGGGCGAGATTGCGGCCGCGCTGGGGGTGCCAGCCACCAATTTGTCGTTTCACCTGAAGGCCCTCACGCAGGCCGGCCTGCTGACCGCCACGCAGGAGGGGCGCTACCAGCGCTACCGCGCCCACATCGCCCTGATGGTCGACTTGATCGCTTACCTGACCGACGAATGCTGCGCCGGCCACCCCGAGGCCTGTCTGCCGGCTGGCGCCATGGCAGCTTGCACCAACCGCGCCTGACGCCCCAAAACGCAGGCCTTTTTCACTCCACCATCCTTCGGATCGACCACAAGCCATGCGCAATGTCCTGTTTCTTTGCACCCACAACTCCGCCCGCAGCATCCTGGCCGAAGCGCTGCTCAACCACCTGGACAGCCGGGCGCCCACGCGGCGCTGGCAGGCCTGGTCGGCTGGCAGCAGCCCCCGGCCCGGGCAGCAGCCGCACCCATTGGCGCTCGAAGTTCTACAGCGCGCTGGCATTTCTACCGAAGGCCTGCACAGCAAGAACTGGGACGAATTCGCCGCCCCGGGCGCGCCCCACATGGACCTGATCATCACCGTCTGTGACAGTGCCGCAGGCGAGGTGTGCCCCATTTGGCCCGGCCACCCAGCCACCGCGCACTGGGGTTATGCCGACCCGTCGGCGGGCGATGCGCCGGATGCAGCCAAGCGCGAGGCCTTCCGCCAGACGCTGCACGCCATCAAGCGCCGCCTCGAACTGCTGCTCAACCTGCCGCCCGAGAAGCTGCAACAAAACCTGCTGCAGGAAACCGCACGCGGCCTGTCTTCCCACTAGGGCCTTTAACAGGCCCCAAATACCAGGAGTTCCCCATGAGCACCATCCAGATTTTTGACCCGGCCCTGTGCTGCAGCAGCGGCGTGTGCGGCACCGACGTGGACCAGAACCTCGTCAATGCGTCTGCCGACGTGGATTGGGCACGCCAGAACGGCGCGCAGATCGAGCGTTTCAACCTGGCGCAGCAGCCGATGGCGTTTGCCGAGAATCCCTTGGTGAAAGGCTTTTTGCAGCGCTCGGGTCAGGAGGCCCTGCCGCTCACGCTGGTGGCGGGCGAGGTGGCGCTGGCTGGCCGCTACCCCAGCCGCAGCGATCTGGCGCGCTGGGCCGGCATCGCGCTGCCTGCTGCCGAGCCGCAGTCGGCCGGCAGTTGCTGCTCGGGCGGGGCCTGCTGCTGAAACACCCAGAGTGACCCTATGCAATTTCTCGACAACGCGCCGCGCTTTCTATTTTTCACCGGCAAGGGTGGGGTGGGCAAGACCTCGCTGGCCTGCGCCACGGCCATGCACTTGGCCGCGCAGGGCCAGCGCGTGCTGCTGGTCAGCACCGATCCGGCCTCCAACGTGGGCCAGGTGTTTGGCGTCGCCATTGGCAACCAGGTGACGGCCGTCCCCGAGATACCGCGCCTGTGGGCACTGGAGATTGACCCCCAGGCGGCCGCGCAGGGCTACCGCGACCGCATCGTCGGGCCGGTGCGCGGCGTGCTGCCCGACGACGTGGTCAAGGGCATCGAAGAGCAGCTCTCGGGCGCCTGCACCACCGAGATTGCCGCGTTTGACGAATTCACCGCGCTGCTGACCGACGACAGCCTGGACGCGCGCTACGAGCACATCATTTTTGACACCGCGCCCACCGGCCACACCATCCGCCTGCTGCAATTGCCGGGGGCCTGGAGCGGTTTTCTGGAGTCTGGCAAGGGCGATGCCTCCTGCCTGGGCCCGCTGGCCGGGCTGGAGAAGCAGCGCAGCCAATATGCGGCGGCCGTGGCGGCGCTGGCCGACGGCACGCGCACCCGGCTGGTGTTGGTGGCGCGCGCGCAGCAGTCCACGCTGCGCGAAGCCGCGCGCACGCATGGCGAACTGCACGCCATCGGCCTGGGGCAGCAATTCCTGGTGGTGAACGGCGTGTTTCCGCCCGGCGAAGCGGCGCAAGACCCGCTGGCCGCCGCCATCTGCCGGCGCGAGCAGGCCGTGCTCGCCGCCATGCCGCCCGCCTTGCAGGCGCTGCCCACGGACCTCGTGGCGCTCAAGCCCTTCAACCTGGTGGGGCGCGATGCCTTGCGCCAGTTGCTGGTGGAGACCGTACCGGCGGTGATGTCTGACGACGCTGGCGAGCAGCCACAGACCGACCTGCCGCGTCTGGCCGCGCTGGTGGATGGCATTGCTTCCGATGGCCACGGCCTGGTCATGCTGATGGGCAAGGGCGGCGTCGGCAAGACCACCCTGGCCGCCGCCGTCGCGGTGGAACTCGCGCACCGGGGCTTTGCGGTGCACTTGTCCACGTCGGACCCGGCGGCCAACCTGGAGCAAACCCTGAGCGGTGCGCTGGAGAACCTCACCGTGAGCCGCATCGACCCGCACGAGGTGACCGAGCGCTACCGCCAGCAGGTGCTGGCAGCCAAGGGCGCCAAGCTCGACGCTGCAGGGCGCGCACTGCTCGAAGAAGACCTGCGCTCGCCGTGCACCGAAGAAATCGCCGTCTTCCAGGCCTTCTCGCGCACCATCCGCGAAGCGGGCAAGACGTTTGTCGTGATGGACACGGCCCCCACCGGCCACACACTGCTGTTGCTGGACGCCACCGGCGCCTACCACCGCGACATCGTGCGCCAGATGGGCAGCACGGGCGTGCACTTCACCACGCCGATGATGCAGCTCCAGGACCCCAAGCAGACCAAGGTGATTCTGGTCACGCTGGCCGAGACCACGCCGGTGCTGGAAGCCGCCAACCTGCAGAACGACCTGCGCCGCGCCGGCATTGAGCCCTGGGCCTGGGTCATCAACAACAGCGTGGCGGCTGCTCGGGTGACCTCGCCGCTGCTGCGCCAGCGTGCCCGCAACGAACTGCGCGAGATCGACGCCGTGACCACGCAGCACGCCACGCGCTGGGCCATCGTCCCGCTGCTGAGCGAGGAGCCCGTCGGCATTGCGCGCCTGCTGGAGCTTGCCGGCTCGGCCTTCCAGGCTCAGGGAGAACGGACCGTGCCTGAGGCAGGCATTTAATCCGATGAAAATGGCCTCTAGCGCTTATTGGGTAAGCTCTAGCAGCTATCAAAAACAGAGTTACCGAAGAATCAACACCGGCACATCGGACAAGCGCAGCAGCGTCGTCGTGGTGCTGCCGACGATGAGCTGGCGAATGCGCGAATGGCCGTAGGCACCCATGACCAGCAGGGCCGCGCCCTGGCTGGCGAGCAGTTCGGGTAGCGCACTTTCGGGCTCGCCCGGTAACAGCCGCGTCTGCACCGAAAAGCCCGCGACGCGCAGCAGCTCGGCGGCCGCAGCGAGCGGCTCCTGCGCCTCGGGCGTGTCCTCGCCCACCATGGCGATCAGTGCCGGCAGGTCGCGCAGCAGGGGGCTGGCAGCCACCATGTCCACCATCTTGCGGGCGGTGGGGCTGGCGTCGTAGGCCACCACAAAGCGTTCGGGTGGGGCAAAGCGCTCGCTGGTGGCTACCAGTACCGGCCGTTGCAGCGCCCGGATGACGCGCTCGACATGGTGGTCCAGGTGCAGTCGGCGCGGCCCGCTGGCCCGGTGGTTGGCGCCCAGCACGCACAAACGCAGCTCGGGTTCGAGTTCCAAAAGGGTATCGACGAGTTCGCCGTGGCGCATGTGCGTGGCGGGCACCGGCAGGCCGGCAGCTTGGGCGCGCAGGCTGGCAGCTTCCAGCATGTCGCGTCCGGCCTGCTGCGCCAGCTTGCTGCGTTGCTCATCGAGTGCACTCAGTTGCTGTAGCAGCACCTCTTGTGCCCCCAGGCCGATCGTGCCGCTGTAGTCGCCCACGTTGGGCAGCTCGGGCGGGCGCTCCAGCACATGCAGCAATTCGAGCGGCGCAGACAGGCGCTGCGCCGCCCAGGCGGCCCAGTCGATGACGGCGGCGGTGGTGGTGCGGCCGTCGATGCAGGCGTAGACCTTGTTCATGGGATCTCCTATCAGAACGTGTTGACGATCCATCCGGGGCCGCATTCGGGCGCGATCAGGACAAGTTTAAGCCTGGCTGCGCAGCATGGGCGCATACCCATTGCCAAGCCGCCGGACGTGGAAATCGCCCGATTTCGCCCCAATCTGAAGGGAAAGCGACTTTCCGGGCAGGCTGCTGTATCTTGTATGCCGTTCTGAAAAGACGCTTGTGTGACCTTGGAGAGATCGTAAACATGTTCTGTGACCAGAGCGACTGCGGCTACCATGGCGACCTGTCGTGCGCACCTATGGTGCGGCGCCTCCCTTAAATGCCTATGACGCAGTCCCACGCCGTGAAACCTTTGGCCACCGAACCGAAGTCGGCCCCCAGCCTCTTGTGGGTGGTGTGTCTATGCGCCGGCTGGTGCAATACTTGCAGCGATTACCGTGTGACGTTCGAAGCCGTTGCGCGCCAGTGGCCGGCGATTCGCTTTGAATGGGTAGACATCGAGGATGAAGCCGAAGTCACGGGCGATGTCGACGTGGAAACCTTTCCCACGCTGTTAGTGGCCGATGCCAGTGGCACGCGCTTTCTCGGCCCCTTGCTGCCGCAGGCCGGCGTTCTGACGCGCCTCATCAGCAACCTGCAGGCGGGCGCCTCAGGGCTGGCGCCTGGGGTGGACCCGCAGGGGCAGGCGCTGTTCGAGCGGGTCCGTGCAAGCAGGAACTGACCGTGCGGCCCTGCGCCAGTCGTTTGCTGGGGGTATGGCAAGGCCTGTTTTTGCGTTTTTCAGGGGCCAGGGGCTTTTGTGAGGAGGTTTTCCGGGCTACAATGGCTCTCTCACGACCAAGCGGGCGGGTACCAACCGCCCGTTTTTTTTGGCCGTAAGCTTTTGGAGCTCGAAGCCTCAGGGGGTTCTCGGGTTTTTTGTTTTTCCGGAATTGAATTCAATACGTGGCGCTGCAGCAAATCGTCGAGCAAACCGTCATCGGCCTGGGGTACGACTTGGTCGAGGTGGCTCGCTGCCCCGGTGGCCTGTTGCGCATCACCATTGATTTGCCTTGGCAGGCGCCGGCAGAAATCGGTGGTTCGCGGTCTGAGCAATTCATCACCGTGGAAGATTGCGAGAAGGTCACGCGGCAGCTGCAGTTTGCGCTGGAAGTGGATGCGGTGGAGTACACGCGGCTTGAGGTGTCTTCGCCCGGTATCGATCGGCCTTTGCGCCACGAGCAGGATTTTGTGCGTTTTGAGGGTCAGGTGATTGATCTTGTCCTCAAGCAGCCCATAGGCGCTGCCGCGGCAGGGCAGGTGAGCCCGCTGCGCAAGAAGTTTCGCGGCACGCTTGAGCGTGCCGAGGGTGGCGGCTGGCAGATTACGTGGCGCGACGAGCCGCCGATCAAGCCTGGTCAGCGTGTCAGCGCCAAACGGGCGCAGACGCCGCTCCAGGCGCTGGGTTTTGCACTTGATGAGCTCAAGGAGGTGCGCTTGGCGCCCATTGTGAATTTCAAAGGGCGCGGCGCGGGGGCGGCGTCGGGGTGATTTCCCGTGAGGGATGAAGTCGGTCCGGGCCGCCTGCGTGTGGCCCCAAGGTGAAAGAAATAGGAGAGTCGTTGCATGAATCGCGAATTGTTGATGTTGGTGGATGCCATTTCGCGCGAAAAAAGCGTTGAGCGGGACGTGGTGCTGGGTGCCGTTGAATCCGCCTTGGCCCAGGCGACGAAAAAACTCTATTCCGGCGAAGTAGATATCCGCGTGGCGCTTGACCGCGACAGCGGTAACTACGAAACCTTCCGTCGCTGGCTGGTGGTGCCTGACGACGCCGGTCTGCAAAACCCTGACGCTGAAGAGTTGCTGATGGATGCGCGGGAGCGCGTTCCAGACGTTGAGGTCGGCGAGTACATTGAGGAAGGCATCGAATCTGTGCCCATCGGCCGCATTGGCGCGATGGCTGCCAAGCAGGTCATCCTGCAGAAGATTCGTGACGCCGAGCGCGAAATGTTGCTGAACGACTTCATGTCGCGTGGCGAGAAGATTCTGACAGGTACCGTCAAGCGCATGGACAAGGGGGACCTCATTGTCGAGTCTGGCCGCGTCGAAGGGCGTCTGCGCCGCAGCGAGATGATTCCCAAGGAAAACCTGCGCAGCGGCGACCGCGTGCGCGCCATGATCATGGAGGTGGACCTGACGCTGCGCGGCGCGCCCATCATCCTCTCGCGCTCGGCGCCAGAATTCATGATCGAGCTGTTCCGCCATGAGGTGCCCGAGATCGAGCAGGGCCTGCTGGAGATCAAGAGCTGTGCCCGTGACCCCGGCAGTCGGGCCAAAATTGCCGTGCTCTCGCATGACCGTCGCGTGGACCCCATCGGCACTTGCGTCGGTGTGCGTGGCACGCGCGTCAATGCCGTGACCAACGAACTCGCTGGTGAGCGTGTCGATATTGTGCTGTGGTCCGAAGACCCGGCGCAGTTTGTCATTGGCGCCCTGGCGCCAGCGAATGTCTCATCGATCATGGTCGATGAGGAAAAGCACGCTATGGATGTGGTGGTGGACGAGGAAAACCTCGCCATTGCCATCGGCCGTGGTGGCCAGAACGTGCGCCTTGCGTCTGACCTCACGGGTTGGAAAATCAACATCATGGACGCTGCCGAATCGGCCCAGAAGCAGGCCAACGAGACCGATATGGCGCGTCACCTGTTCATGGAAAAGCTTGATGTTGACCAGGAGATCGCCGACACCCTGATCGAAGAGGGCTTCAACACCCTCGAAGAAGTGGCCTACGTGCCGCTGCAGGAAATGCTGGAGATTGAGAGTTTCGACGAAGACACCGTCAACGAACTGCGCGCGCGCGCCAAGGATGCCTTGTTGACTATGGAAATCGCACGCGAAGACAGTGTCGAGAGCGTCTCTCAGGATTTGCGCGATCTCGAAGGCGTGACGCCCGAGCTGATTGCCAAGCTGGCTGGGGGTGGCGTACACACACGCGACGATTTGGCCGACTTGGGCCTGGATGAGCTCATCGAGCTGACAGGGCAAACCGAAGACGACGCCAAGGCATTGATCATGAAAGCACGCGAGCATTGGTTCGCGGGGCAAGCGTAAAGGTCGGGAGGCACGAACCACATATGTCCAGTAATACCGTTGCCGAGTTCGCCAGCGAACTCAAAAAAACCTCTGACGTCTTGCTCGAACAGCTCAAGTCTGCCGGTGTCTCCAAGGCCGCTGCGTCCGACGTTCTGACCGAGAGCGACAAGCAAAAGCTGCTCGCGCATCTGCAGGCCAGCCATGGTCTTGCAGCATCGGATCGCAAAAAAATTACCTTGGTAAAGCGCTCCACCAGCGAAATCAAGCAGGCCGATGCCTCTGGAAAGGCGCGTACCATTCAGGTGGAAGTGCGCAAAAAGCGCACTTTCGTCAAGCGTGACGATGCGGCGGAGGCTGCAGCACTGTCGGACATTGATGCCGTGCCGGAAGACGTGGAGCAGGCGCCAGAACAGGACAACGCCGATCTCGCACGCCGCGAGGAGGAAGCGCGTCGCCAGGCCGAGCTGATCAGCCGCCAGGAGCAGGATCTGAGCGAGAAACGCCGCGACCGCGAGATGCGCGAGCAGCGCGAACGCGAAGCCGCAGAGCGCGCCGCAGCCTATGCCGCGCAGGAAGCCGAGAAAAAGGCGCAGGCGTCTGCCGAGAAGCAGGAGGCCACGCGTGAGCAGGCCGCCGAGGCCGCAGCCCGCGCGGCCGCACAGGCCGAAGCGCGTGAAAAGGCTGAAGCCGAGTCCCGCGCGCGTGCCGCCGAGGAAGCCGAACGCGCCAGCGATCTGGATGAGCGCCGTCGCAAGGCATTGGCGGAAGCCGCTGCTATTCGCTCCATGATGTCGGCGCCTGCCAAGGTGTTGGTAGCCAAGAAGCCGGAAGAGCCCAAGGTGGTTGCGCGCGCTGGCGACGCCAAGAAGGGCACCTTGCACAAGCCGGCTGCCGCCCCTGGTGCGGCACCGCGTGCGGCGGGCTCCCCAGGTGCCCCAGGGGGTGCCGGCAAGGAAGTCAAGTCAGCCAAGCTCTCGTCGAGTTGGGCGGGTGACGCAGCCAAGAAAAAGGGCATTCCCACCCGTGGCGACACGGGCGGTGGACGTGGTGGAGCCAGCGCCTGGCGCAGTGGCAGCGGTTCGCGCAGCGGCGGCCGCCGTGGCAACGACCGCGACCGTTCTGATCAGCACGCACACGCCGCACCGGTGGAGATGCGCGCCATTGAAGTGCACGTGCCTGAAACCATTACGGTGGCCGAGCTGGCGCACAAAATGTCCATCAAGGCGTCTGAAGTCATCAAGGCGCTGATGAAGATGGGCCAAATGGTCACCATCAACCAGCCGCTGGACCAGGACACCGCGATGATCGTGGTCGAGGAACTCGGCCACACGGCCGTGGTCGCCGCGCTGGACGATCCGGAAGCTTTTGCGCAAGAGGATGCATCGTTGCAAACCGCCGAGCTCGTCTCGCGCGCGCCGGTTGTCACCGTCATGGGCCACGTGGACCACGGCAAGACCTCGCTGCTCGACTACATCCGCCGCACCAAGGTGGCGACGGGTGAAGCGGGCGGCATTACGCAGCACATTGGGGCGTACCACGTCGAGACCCCGCGCGGCATGGTGTCGTTCCTCGATACCCCCGGTCACGAGGCGTTCACCGCCATGCGTGCCCGTGGCGCGCAGGCGACCGACATCGTGATTCTTGTGGTGGCAGCCGACGACGGCGTCATGCCCCAGACCAAGGAAGCCATCAAGCACGCCAAGGCGGCCGGTGTTCCCATGGTGGTGGCTATCACCAAGTCCGACAAGCCCGACGCCAACTTCGAGCGCGTCAAGCAGGAGCTGGTGGTCGAGCAGGTGGTGCCTGAAGAATACGGTGGCGACACACCTTTCGTGCAAGTGTCTTCCAAGACCGGCATGGGCATCGACGCGCTGCTTGAGCAGGTACTGCTGCAAGCCGAAGTGATGGAGCTCAAGGCGCCGGTGACAACGCTGGCCAAGGGTCTCGTGATTGAAGCGCAGCTCGACAAAGGCCGTGGCCCGGTTGCGACGGTGCTGGTGCAGTCCGGTACGCTCAAGGTGGGCGACGTGGTGCTTGCCGGCCAGACCTTTGGCCGCGTGCGCGCCATGCTGGATGAAAATGGCCAGACCGCCAAGTCCGCAGGTCCGTCCATTCCGGTGGAAATCCAGGGTTTGACGGAAGTGCCGCAGGCTGGCGACGAGTTCATGGTGCTCACCGACGAGCGCCGTGCACGCGAAATCGCGACCTACCGCGCCGGTAAGTTCCGCAATACCAAGCTGGCCAAGATGCAGGCAGCCAAGCTGGAGAACATGTTCTCTGACATGACGGCGGGCGAAGTCAAGATGCTGCCCATCATCGTCAAGGCCGATGTGCAGGGTTCGCAAGAGGCGCTGTCGCAGTCGCTGCTCAAACTCTCGACCGACGAAGTCAAGGTGCAACTGGTCTATACCGGCGTAGGCGCGATCAGCGAGTCGGACATCAACCTGGCGATCGCATCCAAGTCCATCGTCATCGGCTTCAATGTGCGGGCCGACGCCGGTGCGCGCAAGCTGGCCGAAGCCAACGATGTCGAACTGCACTACTACAGCATCATCTACGACGCCGTCGATGAATTGAAAGTGGCCATGTCCGGCATGCTGGCACCCGAGCAGCGCGAAGAGATTATCGGCACGGCCGAAATCCGTACGGTGTTCGTGGCCTCCAAGATCGGTACCGTTGCGGGTTCGTACATCACGTCCGGCATGGTGCATCGCAATGCGAAGTTCCGCCTGCTGCGCGAGAACGTCGTCATCTACACCGGCGAAGTCGAGTCGCTGCGTCGCCTGAAAGACGACGTCAAGGATGTCAAGGAAGGTTTCGAGTGCGGTATCAAGCTGAAGAACTACAACGACGTCAAGGAAGGTGATCAGCTGGAATTCTTCGACGTCAAGGAAATCGCGCGGACCTTGTGATGCACCCCCTGAGTCGCTTCGCGCCTTCCCCCTCTCTCGAATCGCTTTGCGATTCGGGAGGGGGACGCCCCCAGCACGGCGGGGCGGCCCTTGTGCGGGGGCGCTGGTCCAAGTCAGCGCGGTTTCGGGCGCTGCGCAGTGCAACAGGCAACTCAATCTGACATGGCAGCCAAGAAATCGTCCACGCCCAACCGCGCCTTCAAGGTGGCCGACCAGATCCAGCGCGATCTGTCGGAGCTGATCGCGCGCGAGCTCAAGGACCCACGCGTCGGCATGGTCACCATCCAGTCGGTGGAGGTGACCCCCGATTACGCCCATGCGAAGGTGTTCTACAGCGTGCTGACCGGCGAGCCGGCCGCCACGCAAGAAGCACTGGATCAGGCGGCGGGGTTTTTGCGCGCCGGTCTGTTCAAGCGCCTGCACATCCATACCGTGCCCACGCTGCACTTCGTGTTCGACCGCACGCCCGAGCATGCGGCGGATATGAATGCGCTGATTGCCCAGGCGGTCGCTTCGCGCTCAAAAGAAGACAACGAATGACCGCGCCGGCTCCCCGCATTCGGGTGCAGCGGCGCCCGGTGCATGGGGTGCTGCTCATCGACAAGCCGCTGGGGCTCTCCAGCAACCAGGCCTTGCAAAAGGCCAAATGGCTGCTGCGCGCGGAAAAGGCGGGCCATACGGGTACGCTCGATCCGCTGGCCACTGGCGTGCTGCCGCTGTGTTTTGGCGCGGCGACCAAGTTCAGCCAACTGCAGCTCGACGCCCCTAAGACATACCACGCGGTGGCGCGCCTCGGTGTGACGACCAGCACGGGCGACGCGGAAGGTGACGTGCTGGCCGAGCGGCCGGTTCCGGCTGACGCACTCTCCCCAGAGCGGCTTGCGGCTGTGCAGCGCCAGTTCACCGGCCCCATGGCGCAGGTGCCGCCGATGCACAGCGCCTTGAAGAAGGACGGGCGCGCGCTCTACGAATACGCGCGCGCGGGCATTGAGGTGGAGCGCGCGCCGCGTAACGTAGAAATTTTTGAGTTAAATCTGGCTCCAGCGCAGGATACATCTGCGCATCCAGCTATCAATATCGTAGTGAAATGCAGCAAAGGCACCTACATCCGCACCCTCGGCGAAGATATCGGAGCGGCACTCGGTTGTGGCGCCCACCTGACCTTTTTGCGCCGCATTGAAACCGGAGGCCTGGGGCTGGCCGATTGCGTCACGCTTGAGGCGCTGGAAGCCATGGACGAAGACGCTCGCCTTGCCTGCCTGGCGCCGGCTGAGTTGTTGCTCGCCGGCCAACCTCGCATTGAGCTGGACGCCTACGAGGCCGGGCGTTTCCTCTCCGGTCTGCGCCGCCGCGGCGCCTGGCCCGATGCGCCAGAAGTTGCGGTGTTCGGGCAAGCGCCTGCCGCGCTGTTGGGCGCGGGCCACGTGGTGGCAGGCGAACTTATCCCCGACCGGTTGCTGAGCCCGATCGAAATCGAACAAATCTTGAAGAGCACGCCGAGCGCCGCAAGCGCCGGTATTTTGGAAACGACATGAACAAGCAAATTCGCAACATCGCCATCATCGCCCACGTTGACCATGGCAAAACCACCATGGTGGACCAGCTGCTGCGCCAGTCGGGCACTTTCGCCGAACACGAAAAAGTCGTCGACACGGTGATGGACAACAACGCCATCGAACGCGAGCGCGGCATCACCATCCTGGCCAAGAACTGCGCCGTGTCCTGGAAGGGCACGCACATCAACATCGTCGATACCCCCGGCCACGCCGACTTTGGTGGTGAGGTCGAGCGGGCGCTGTCCATGGTGGACGGCGTGGTGCTGCTGATCGACGCGCAGGAAGGCCCGATGCCGCAAACGCGTTTCGTCACCAAGAAGGCGTTGGCGCTGGGCCTCAAGCCCATCGTGGTGGTCAACAAGGTGGACAAGCCCGGCGCGAATCCCGACAAGGTGGTGAACGCTGCATTTGACTTGTTCGACAAGCTCGGCGCAACCGACGAACAGCTCGATTTTCCGGTGGTCTACGCCTCGGGCATCAACGGCTGGACGTCGCTGGTAGAAGGCGAACCGGGCGAACAATGGGGCCCGGACATGTCGGCGCTGTTTGAAACCGTGCTCGGGCACGTTCCCGCGCATGAGGGCGACGAGAATGCGCCGCTGCAGTTGCAGATCTCGGCGCTCGATTTCTCCACCTTCGTCGGCCGCATTGGGGTGGGCCGCATCAACCAGGGGACCATCAACCCCAACATGGACGTGCTCGTGATGGAGGGCCCGGACGGGAAATCCTTCAAAGGCCGCGTCAACCAGGTGCTCACCTTCCAGGGCCTGGAGCGCGTGCAGGCCACCGAGGCCGGCCCAGGCGAAATCGTGCTGATCAACGGCATTTCGGATATCGGCATTGGCGTGACGGTCACCGACCCCACGAACCCGGCGCCGTTGCCCATGCTCAAGGTGGATGAGCCCACGCTGACCATGAATTTCTGCGTCAACACCAGCCCGCTGGCTGGCCGCGAAGGCAAGTACGTTACCAGCCGCCAGATCTGGGACCGCCTTCAGAAAGAGCTGCAGCACAACGTGGCTCTGCGCGTCAGCGAGACCAATGAAGAAGGCATTTTTGAAGTGATGGGCCGGGGCGAGTTGCACCTGACCATCCTGCTGGAGAACATGCGCCGCGAAGGCTACGAAATGGCCGTCTCCAAACCCCGCGTGCTGTTCAAGGACGTGGGCGGCGTCAAGCACGAGCCTATCGAGCTGGTCACCGCCGACATCGAGGAAACCCACCAGGGCGGCGTGATGCAGGCGCTGGGCGAGCGCAAGGGTGAACTGGTGAACATGGAGCCGGACGGCCGCGGCCGCGTGCGCCTGGAATACCGCATTCCTGCGCGTGGGCTGATTGGTTTCACCAACGAATTCCTGAACCTGACACGCGGCTCGGGCTTGATTTCCAACATTTTTGACAGCTATGAGCCGCACAAGGGCGAGATCGGCAGCCGCAAGAACGGCGTGCTGATTTCCATGGACGACGGCGAAATCTTCACCTACGCCCTGGGCAAGCTCGACGACCGCGGCCGCATGTTCGTCAAGGCCAACGACCCGGTGTACGAGGGCATGATCGTCGGCATCCACAGCCGCGACAACGACCTGGTGGTGAACGCCACGCGCACCAAGCAGTTGACCAACTTCCGTGTCTCGGGCAAGGAAGACGCCATCAAGATCACGCCGCCGATTGACCTCACGCTGGAGTACGGCGTCGAGTTCATTGAAGACGACGAGTTGGTCGAGATCACGCCCAAGTCCGTTCGCCTGCGCAAGCGCCACCTGAAAGAGAGTGACCGCAAGCGCGCCAGCCGGGAATGAGCGCACAAGCCCCGGTAGCGCTGGCCCCAGCGCGGTGGCCGCTGCAATGCGCTGCGCGCGCCTTCATTGCCGCGTGATGGAAACGCATCCGGCCCAAGCTTCGTTGCTGCAGGCAGGACGAAGCCTGACCCATACCCGCGCGGTGTGGACCATGGTGGGTGCCACCTTTCTGTGGTCGATAGCGGGCGTGGTCACCCGCCACCTTGAGCAGGCGCGCAGTTTCGAGGTGACGTTCTGGCGCAGCGTGTTCACGCTCGCCTCTCTTCTGGTGCTTTTGCCTGCCGTGCGCGGGCGAAACGCCCTGGCGCCGCTATTGCGCGGCGGGCATGCCCTGTGGCTCTCGGGCGTGTGCTGGAGCGTGATGTTCACGGCCTTCATGGTCGGCATCACGCTCATGCCGGTGGCCAACGTACTGGTCACCATGGCCTCTGGCCCGCTACTGACCGCTCTGGTAGCCAGGGTTTTCATCGGCCATCGCATCGCCCCCCGCACCGGGATGGCCATTGCAGTGGCGGGGCTGGGCATCGCCTGGATGTTCGGTACGCAGGTGCGCAGCGTACCGCTGGCGGGCACCTTGGTTGCCCTGTGTGTGCCCCTGGCTGCGGCCGTGAACTGGACGGTGGTGCAGCACGCGCAGCGCCATGGGGAATCGGTCGACCTGATGCCTGCGGTACTGATCGGCGCCGTGATCTCCAGCTTGGCTACCCTGCCGCTTGCGCTGCCGTTTGCCGCCTCCGGCCATGACCTGCTGCTGCTCGCTTTTCTGGGTCTGGTGCAGCTGGCGATCCCCTGCCTGCTGGTGGTGCGCTGCGGCCGGGTGTTGAAAGCGCCCGAGATGGCGCTTCTCGGTCTGCTGGAGGTGATTTTTGGTATTTTGCTGGCATGGTGGGGCGCGGGCGAGCGACCCGGTCCGGCCGTGCTGACGGGAGGCGCGCTGGTGATTGGCGCATTGATTTTCAACGAATTACTGGGGTGGAGAGAGCAGACATGACGGAGCATTTGGTGGAACTGCAATGCGAACGACGAGGCCAGGTTGGCTTCATTACCTTGAATCGGCCACGTGCGCTCAACGCGCTCTCGCTTGACATGGTGCGCGGCCTGATGGAGCAGCTCCTCGCCTGGCAGGACGACCCCGCCGTGCTGGCCGTCGCTGTGCGCGGCAGTAACAAGGAAGGTCCATTTGGCGCTTTCTGCGCTGGCGGCGACATCCGGTTTCTGCACCAGGCGGGCAGTACGGGCGATCCGCGCCTGGAAGATTTTTTCACCGAGGAATACGCCCTCAACCACCTGATCCATCGCTACTCCAAGCCCTACATTGCCTTCATGGATGGCATCGTCATGGGTGGCGGCATGGGCATCAGCCAGGGTGCTGCGCTGCGGCTGGTGACCGAGCGCACGAAGATGGCGATGCCCGAGACGGCCATTGGCCTGTTTCCGGACGTGGGCGGCGGCTACTTTCTTTCGCGCTGCCCCGGCCATACGGGGGAGTGGCTGGCGCTGACCGGCGAGGCGATCGGAGGGGATGCCGCCCTGGCGCTGGGCCTGGCGGACGGGCGCATCGCACTGGAGACACAGGCGTCGTTGTGGGAGGCTCTGGGGACACAGCACTTCGCTGACGCTGGTGCGGTTACCGCGCTTGTGAAATCAAAAATGATAGCTCTAAGCGCATATTACATAAGCGCTAGAGCTCAAATTGACCAATATTTTTCACTCCCCAGCGTGGGCGAAATCGTGGCTGCCCTCGAGGCCGCTGACGGCGAGTGGGAGCACGACACCGCGGCGACACTGCGCAAGCGTTCGCCCTTGTTGCTGAGCGTCGTTCTGCAGCAAATCCGCCGTGCGCGGAGCATGGAACTGGCCGACGATCTGCGCATGGAGCGCGACATGGTGCGGCACTGCTTCACCCTGCGTCCAGGCCAGAGCGAAACCCTGGAAGGCATTCGCGCACTCGCCGTGGACAAGGACCATACGCCCCACTGGAACCCGGCGCGCATCGAAGACGTGACACCCGCGATGGTGGCGCCGTTCTTTACCAGCCCCTGGCCTGCCTACGCACATCCGCTGGCCCAGTTGGCCTGAACTGTCGTTGGCCTCAGAGATTCAACTGCTGGAACACGGCTGTTGCCAGGCTCAGTAGCTCCGGGCGCGAGAGCTGCCCGCTCAAGGCGTAGCCAAATCCGGCGTCTGTCCAGTAGAAGCCGGACACCGGGCCTGTCTGGGTGAACTGGAAAGAAGCGGTGTCGGAGGGCGAAGTCGCCCCGGGCGCCGGGGCGATTGGTCCCGGCAAGCCGCTGCGGACGGCACCGGCCGACGCGGGTGCGAGAGCGCCCAGGTACAGCGTGATCCGTTGGCCTGCGCTGTTTTGGTACATGAACTGCGCGCGTACCCCGGTATCGCCGGGCAAGAGCCGACCGCCGACCAGTTCGTAGCCAAGCGAGCCCAGGGCAGGGACCTTGAGCGGCCGGCCCAGCCGTTTGGACAACCACTGCACCAGATGGTCTTGCTGCGCGGCGGTAACCTCGACCGGGTGGCGCACCTCGGGCTGGTACACCGCGTGGGCCACTGCGGCCTGCTGGGCAAATCGCTGCGGGGTTTCTGCCGCCAGCGGCGCTGCGTCCCGGATTGCCATGCTGCTCCCAGGTGCAAGGCCAGGTGCAAGGCCGGGCCATTGGCTGCGTCCCGTCCATCCCAGCCCAAAGGCCAGCACCACCGAGGCGGCCATGCCACCCCAGCGCCACCACCTCGCCTGCTGTTGCCCACGGTCTGCGGTTCGCAACGCGGCGGCGAGCAGCATGTCGGGGACGGGGGCGTGGAGCAGATCCTGGTGCAGCGCGTGCAGCCGGTCCCCCTGCGCCCGCCAGTGGGCCATGGTGTCCTGGGCGGCCTCATCGTCAAGCAGTTGCTCGTGCAGCGCCTGCGCCTGTGCGGGTGGCAGCTGGCCGTCCACCAGCGCATGCCAGTGGGCACTCTCGTCGGCCTGAGGGCGAGAGGCGTGCTGGCTCGGATCGATGGTGGAGGAGCGGGTCATGGTCGTTACTTCAGGCGGCGCAGTGCAGGTGCCGGGCCTGTGGTCGGCGCGCCCGCAGGGGCCGCCTGTGAGAGGCCTGGTGTGGGTTCGCGGTCCATCAGCGCGCGCAGGCGTGTGCGGGCCCGCGACAGGCGCGACATGACAGTGCCCACCGGGATGCCCAGGATTCGGGCTGTGTCTTCATAGCTCATGTCCTCCATGGCGACCAGCAGCAGCACAGCTCGCTGGTCGGGCGGCAGGCGCTGCAGGCAGCGTTCCAGGTCCAGCGCCTCATCCGAAGGTCCACTGCCACCGGGCAACTGGTCCTGGACGTCCTCGATATTGACGGGCGCTGGCGAGGACAGCGCGCGGCGCTGGTTGAGGTACAGGTTGTGCATCAGCGTGAACAGCCAGGCGCGCAGGTCAGTTCCCGTACGCCACAGCAGCCACTTGCTGCAGGCGCGCTCGAGCGTGTCCTGTACGAGATCATCGGCCGCCCAGGCCTCGCCCGTCAGCACCCGGGCATAACGGCGCAGCCCGGGCAGCTGCTCGACGACCTGGGTGCGGTTCATGCCTGCGGTGCTTCGTGAACTTTATGGTCGTGCGGTATGCCAAACCTGGTTCACGCCGTCGCCAGTTTTGTCGCCAGGCTTGGTGTCTTTGGACCAGTAGTACAGCGGCTTGCCCTTGTAGGCCAGCTGGGTCATGCCGTCGTCGCGGGTAATGACGCTGTAGTTGCCGCCGGGGGCCTTGCTGGCCATCAGCGGCGGCCAGTTGGCGGCGCAGGGGCCATTGCACGCCGACTTGCCGCTGCCCGCGGCGTCTCGGTCGAAGGTGTAGAGGGTCATGCCGCCAGCGCCGACCAGTGCGCCGTCCATGGTTTTCACGGGCGAGTCGTCCATGGTAGCGCAGCCAGCCAGCGAGGCTGCTGCGGCGAATACGGCCATCGAGATCAATCTTTTCATGGGTTTCTCCAGGTGGGATGCAGGCGGAGGCGGATGCTGCCTTGCACTTGAACAAACACATGGGCCCCGATGTTTATTCCACGGCTCCGCAAAAAAACCCAAGCCCGGTGCCCTTTGGCACTCGGCGCCGGGCCCCTACCGCGCGCTGCTTCAGCGGCTGCGGCTTTTCAGGGCGCGTTCCACCTCGCGCTTGCCTTCGCGGTCCTTGATGGTGTCGCGCTTGTCGTGTTCGGCCTTGCCTTTGGCCAGGGCGATGTCGCATTTGGCCCGGCCGTCCTTCCAATGCAGATTCAGGGGCACCAGCGTGTAGCCCTTTTGCTCGACCTTGCCGATCAGGCGCTTGATCTCCTCCTTGTGCAGCAGGAGCTTTTTGGTGCGCGCGGCCTCGGGGCTGACGTGGGTGGACGCGGTCTTGAGCGGATTGATCTGACATCCAATCAGGTACAGCTCGCCCTCGCGGATCACCACATAGCCATCTGTCAGCTGCGCCTTGCCTTCGCGCAGCGCCTTCACTTCCCAGCCCTGCAGGACCAAGCCTGCCTCATAGCGCTCCTCAATGAAGTAGTTGTACGCGGCCTTCTTGTTGTCGGCGATGCGGGAATTGGAATCAGGTTTCTTGGCCATCGGGTCGTAAGGCGCCAGCGGAGGGGGCGGACGCCCCTCTTTACAATTGCTGTTCTCGCGCAGTCCTGATTCTAGGGTGTGCCATGGTCGGAGCGCGGCCTGGCGCCCCGCAGTCCCATTTCATGAAGAACGTCAACAAATCTGTCCTTATTTGGTACAGCCCGGAGGAAATGTTCAGCCTCGTCACCGATGTGGACCGTTATCCCGAGTTTCTTCCTTGGTGCGACCACGCCCGTGTGCTGGAACAGGAAAGCAGCGGCGTGGTGGCAGAAATCGGCATTTCCATGGCGGGGATTCGCCAGAGTTTTGTTACCCGCAACCTGCATGAGGTCGGTCGGCGGGTGGAGATGCAACTGATCAAGGGTCCATTTTCCCGCTTGAATGGCGATTGGCATTTCCAACCCGTGGGGGACGGCGCGCAGCGCGCAGCGCGCATTCATCTGCATTTGGATTACGGGTTCAACAGCGCACCCTTGGCCGCGGTGGTGGGGCCGGTGTTCGATCGTATTGCCAGCAGCTTGATGGATGCCTTCGTCAAGCGCGCCGAGCAGGTTTATGGCTGACGCTGGCCAAGTGCCACAGAGGCTGCGGGTGACGGTGGCCGTCTGCACAGAACCAGGCGCGGTGCGCGAATGGTGCGGTGATATGCCTGCCGGCGCGCAACTTGTGGACGCCCTGCGCCTCGCTGGCTGCGATGTGACAGCCCTGGATTCTGTCGGTATCTGGGGCAAGGCTGCGCCGCTCACCCAGGTGTTGCGTGATGGCGATCGGGTAGAGACCTACCGAGCGCTGAGGGTGGATCCCAAGGTGGCCCGGCGTGAACGCTTTGTTAGCCAGGGTGCGCGAAGCGCCGGGCTGTTTGTACGCAAACCGGTTGCGAAGCGATGATGCTCAGGGTTTGCAGTCCGAGTCGATGACCGCCTGTGCGCGTTTGCGCTCGGCGGCCCGCGCTGCGTCGTCGAGGAACACTTGCTCGCCCTTGGCATTGGTGTGTTTCATGAGCTGACCCGAGTCCAGCGTGGCCTTGGACTGCTTGGCGCGGGTGCAGTTTTCTGCCTTGGCGGCAGCCATTTTTTTCTCGTCTGCCTTGTCCTTGGCGGCTTTTTCCGCATCGGCTTTGGCCTTGCGTTCTTCGAGTTCCTTGTCTACGCCTTTGCCTGGCGCATTGGCGGCAGGCTTTGCAGCCGCCTTGGCAGCGGCAGGCTGCGCATCTGCCTGCGTGTCTGCATCAGCGTTGGCTGGCGCTACGGGTCGCGGTTGCTGCTGTGGTTGGCGAAGGATGTCTTTATCCGGAATGCTCAGCGGCGGCGGACGGTCGCTGAAAACCTTGCGGCCGTCCTTGTCGATCCATTGCCATTGCGCTAGGGCGCCCACCGACCAAACGCAGGCCAGCGTCACCAGACAGAGTTTGTGCAGCTTCATGCTTGCAGTTTAGCGGCTGCTGCGCCGAAGTCGCCAGCAAAAGTGGCGGGTACAATTGATTTTTTGGAGCTTTCACATGCGCCTTCTTGGCAAAGCGCTCACCTTCGACGACGTGTTGCTGGTGCCAGCGTATTCCCAGGTCCTGCCCAAGGACACCTCTCTCGCCACCCGGTTTTCCCGCAATATCCGTCTCAACCTGCCGCTGGTGTCCGCCGCGATGGATACGGTCACGGAAGCACGCCTGGCCATTGCCATTGCCCAGGAAGGCGGCATCGGCATCGTGCACAAGAACCTGACCGCGCAGGAGCAAGCTGCCCAGGTGGCCAAGGTCAAGCGCTACGAGTCGGGCGTGGTGCGCGATCCGGTGGTGATCACGCCGGAACATACCGTGCTGCAGGTGCTGCAATTGTCCGAGCAGCTGGGTATCTCAGGATTCCCGGTCTGTGATGGCGGCAAGGTGGTCGGCATCGTGACGGGGCGCGACCTGCGCTTTGAGACGCGCTACGACGTCAAGGTGCACCAGATCATGACGCCGCGCGAGAAGCTCATCACGGTGAACGAGCGCGATGGCACGTCCCCTGCGCAGGCCAAGGCGCTGCTCAACAAGCACAAGCTTGAACGCATCCTGGTGGTCAATGACGCCTTCGAGCTCAAGGGCCTGATCACGGTGAAGGACATCACCAAGCAGACCAGTTTCCCCAACGCTGCGCGCGACGCTTCGGGGCGCCTGCGGGTGGGCGCTGCCGTGGGGGTGGGCGAGGGCACCGAAGAGCGCGTTGAGGCGCTCGTCAAAGCCGGGGTGGACGCCATTGTGGTCGATACGGCGCACGGGCATAGCAAGGGCGTGATCGAGCGCGTGCGCTGGGTCAAACAGAACTATCCGCATATCGACGTCGTCGGCGGCAATATCGCCACGGGCGGAGCTGCGCTTGCGCTGGTGGAGGCAGGGGCCGACGCCGTTAAGGTGGGCATTGGCCCTGGCTCAATCTGCACGACGCGCATCGTCGCAGGCGTGGGTGTGCCGCAGATCATGGCCATTGACAACGTCGCCACTGCCTTGCAGGGCACGGGCGTGCCCCTGATCGCCGACGGCGGCGTGCGTTTCAGCGGCGACATTGCCAAAGCGCTTGCTGCTGGGGCCAGCACCATCATGATGGGGGGCATGTTTGCAGGTACGGAAGAGGCGCCGGGCGAAGTTATCTTGTTCCAAGGGCGTAGTTACAAGAGCTACCGCGGCATGGGCAGCATTGGCGCCATGCAGCAAGGCAGCGCTGACCGCTACTTCCAGGAATCGAGCACGGGCAATCCGAACGCCGACAAGCTGGTGCCCGAAGGCATTGAGGGCCGTGTGCCGTACAAGGGCTCCATGGTGTCCATCGTCTACCAGATGGCGGGTGGCGTGCGCGCCGCCATGGGCTACTGCGGTTGCGCCACCATTGAAGACATGAACAACAAGGCCGAGTTCGTCGAGATCACCACAGCCGGGATCCGCGAAAGCCACGTGCACGACGTGCAGATCACCAAGGAAGCGCCGAACTACCGCGCCGACTGACGCTACTGCTCCGCAGGCCCGAACCCAGTTCACGGTGTTCGGGCCTTTGTCTTTCTTTCTGTCGCCTGCCATGCAACACCAGAAAATTCTCATTCTCGATTTCGGCTCCCAGGTCACCCAGCTTATCGCCCGCCGTGTGCGTGAAGCCCATGTGTACTGCGAGGTGCACCCTTGCGACGTGACCGATGCCTGGGTCCGCGAGTTCGCCGCAGACGGCATGCTCAAGGGCGTGATCCTCTCGGGCAGCCATGCCAGCCTCTGGGAAGACGAAACCCTGCGGGCGCCGCAGGTGGTGTTCGAACTCGGTATTCCGGTGCTCGGTATCTGCTTTGGCATGTACGCAATAGCTGCCGCGCTGGGGGGCAAGGTTGAAGGCGGGCATAAGCGCGAATTCGGTTATGCCGAAGTCCGCGCACGTGGCCACACCCAGCTGTTCGAAGGCATCCAGGATTACGCAACGCCCGAAGGCCACGGCATGCTGCATGTCTGGATGAGCCACGGTGACAACGTGACCGAGATGCCTCCTGGCTTCAAACTCATGGCGTCCACCGATTCCTGTCCCATCGCGGGCATGGCCGATGAGGAGCGCAAGTTTTATGCAGTGCAGTTTCACCCGGAGGTGACGCATACGCGGCAAGGCAAGGCCATTCTCGAGCGTTTTGTGCTGGGCATCTGCCAGATATCGCCCGATTGGGTCATGCGCGACCATGTGGCCGAAGCAGTGGCACTGATCCGCAAGCAGGTGGGTGATGAGGAAGTGATTCTTGGTTTGTCGGGTGGAGTGGATTCGTCCGTGGCTGCTGCGCTGATTCACCGCGCCATTGGCGATCAACTGACCTGCGTGTTCGTGGACCACGGTCTGCTGCGCCTCAATGAAGGCGACATGGTCATGGACATGTTTGTCGGCAAGCTGCACGCCAAAGTGATTCGTGTCGATGCGAGCGAGCTGTTTCTCGGCAAGCTCGCGGGCGTCGCCGACCCGGAGGCCAAGCGCAAGATCATTGGAGGCGAGTTCGTCACGGTGTTCAAGCAGGAAGCGGCCAAGCTGACCAGTGCTGGTGCCAAGGGCGCCAAATGGCTCGCGCAGGGCACCATCTACCCCGACGTGATCGAGTCGGGTGGCGCCAAGAGCAAAAAAGCGGTCACCATCAAGAGCCACCACAACGTGGGCGGCCTGCCGGAGCAGTTGGGATTGAAGCTGCTAGAGCCCCTGCGCGATCTGTTCAAGGACGAGGTGCGCGAGCTAGGCGTAGCCTTGGGTCTGCCGCCCGAGATGGTTTATCGCCATCCCTTCCCCGGCCCCGGCCTGGGCGTGCGTATTCTGGGCGAAGTGAAGCCGGAATATGCCGACCTGCTGCGCCGTGCAGATGCCATCTTTATTGAGGAACTGCGCAACTTTAAGGACGAGGCAAGCGGAAAGAGTTGGTACGACTTGACGAGCCAGGCCTTCGCCGTTTTCCTGCCGGTCAAGAGCGTCGGCGTGATGGGCGATGGCCGCACCTACGACTACGTGGTGGCACTGCGCGCCGTGCAGACCAGCGACTTCATGACGGCCGACTGGGCCGAACTGCCCTACGCGCTGCTCAAGAAGGTTTCCGGCCGCATCATCAACGAGGTGCGGGGTATCAATCGGGTGACCTACGACGTCAGCTCTAAGCCGCCAGCGACGATTGAGTGGGAGTGACAGCCGGATTCGCGTAATCGGCTGCCAATCACCTGCTTCAGGCTGACGCCTGACCCGTCAGAGGGTCATAGGTTGTTCCATCGAGATCGACGATCAGACCATTTGCAGGGTCGTACTTGGCGAGGCGATAGGTACCTGCTCCATTACCATCCAGGCCAATATAGTCGGCCTGTGCCAGGGTGGCGCGATTGTCGTTGGGCACTACGCCGTCAGCGGTCCACTTGTTTTCCGTTAACCATTCGGTCGTGTTGGTGCCGTACGGTATGTCTAGTTTTCCATCCAATTGCATCTTGTAGAGCGTTGGATCCATGCTGAATCCTTCTGCCATTCGCAACGCAGCGGGATTTTCTTTGTAGTACGAGGCGGTCTCTTCCGGCATGGCGGAAAGATCGCTCTTGATCAGAGTCGAACCATCGGTCGGGAATTTGGATACGGCGCCACTGTGGATGGCTTCGTAATCTGCGACGTACTGTGGATTGTCCTTGAAGAAAACGTAGCGTTTGACCGCATCCTGATCGCCACCTTGAAGGGACAGCCCCATCATTTTCACGTAGTCAGGTGTCTGATAGTCAGGAGAGAAGGTGCTGCCTAAGCCATTTTCCCAGGTGCGAAACTCATCAAGATTCGTGAATGGGAGTGGGTCGGTCGTGGCAGCGGCATCGGGTGCAAAGGTCTGTTGCGTACTTTTGTAAACACTGGATGTGGAGGGCGCCTGGGTGTCGGATGTCACTGCGGTGTTCCCCGATGCGGATGCCGCAGGCGAAAGCTGCTCGAGGCTGGCCTGCAGCTGCTTGAGGAAATCGACGGGGTCGCTGTTGCCGCTGCTGGCCGCCTGCTGCGCCGCCTTGGATGCCGTGGCGCTGGTGACACCCAGCGACTGCAGCAGGCTTGAGGCTTGAGAAATATCGAGCATCTTTAACTCCTTTGATGGTGGTATCTCTGGAACAAAGGGTCTGAATGGGCGTTACCTTGTTCGAAATATGCACCCCGAGTGTTGTGGATTTTCCGGATGACAAATACCGGGTAAGCCGAGGAAATACCGGGTTGTTCTTCCGTTGAAACCATCCCGGCCGTCCGTTGGACGCAATCACGATCGCCCCAGGGTTGCAGCACTCAATGCCCGTGCGTTCGCCTGACCCGTATGTGACAGCCATTCCGGGCAAACCCGCGAGAGCAACCGCGGATGCACCACTAGACTTCGGTCAAAAGGAATCTGACCATGCGTTCGCACTATGCCTTCTGGCCCCGCCGGCTTCCCAAAGCTATTTCGGTACCGGCCACCTCCCTTTGGGACAACTTGTCAGTCAACGCGCACCGCTATCCGGACAAAACTGCGCTGGTGTTCTTCGGTTCCGAGATAAGTTATCGCCAGCTTGCTGAGGGCGCAGAGCGTCTTGCGGCGCACCTTTGTGCTTTGGGGATCCAGCGCGGCGATCGCGTGCTGCTGTGCATGCAAAACTGCCCCCAATGGGTGATGGCGCATTTCGCCATTCTGCGGGCCAACGCGGTTGTTGTACCGGTTAATCCGATGAACCGGGCGGAAGAGCTCAAGCATTACATCACCGACCCGCAGGCGAAGTTTGCCTTCACTACGGCTGATTTGGCGGCAGAGCTTGCGCTTGCCAGCAACAGCCTGCCTGAAGGCGAGGGGTTGCAGCACCTGGTGGTGGCGCGTTTCATGGATGCGTTCGACCCTGCAGTTGCCGAGGGCGATGCACCACCAGCAGCCTGGCGCCAATGGCTTACCACTGAACATGCGATGCCAAGTCTGGCCGGTGGCCAGGTGCACCGCTGGAGCGATGCGCTCGCGTGCACCGCCCCTGTTCCCGCCCATGTGGTGGGTAGCAGCGACTTGGCCGTTTTGCCCTACACCAGTGGGACCACCGGTTTGCCCAAAGGCTGCATGCATCTGCACCGCAGCCTCATGCACAACGCCGTGGCGAGCGCGCTGTGGGGCAATGGTTCCTCTGAGAATGTCGCGCTTGCAGCGGTGCCCATGTTTCACATCACCGGCATGGTCAGCGTGATGCATACCACCGTGTACTGCGGTGGCACGCTGGTGCTCATGCCGCGCTGGGACCGCGATCTTGCGGGCCGGATGATCTCGCGCTACAAGGTCACCAACTGGACCAATGTGCCCACCATGATCATCGATCTGCTGGGAAGCCCGAATTTTGCAAGCTACGACCTCTCCAGTTTGGTATACATCGGCGGCGGCGGGGCTGCGATGCCGCAGGCGGTTGCCCAGCGCTTGTTTGACCAGTACGGTCTTCGTTACGCCGAGGGCTATGGCTTGACCGAGACGGCGGCGCCCTCGCATTCCAATCCGGTAGATGCGCCCAAGCAGCAGTGTCTTGGCATTCCGTTCATGAGCACCGACGCCCGGGTGATTGATCCCGATACCCTGCAAGAGCTTGCGGTGGGCGAGCAAGGCGAAATCATCGTCCATGGGCCGGAAGTATTTGAGGGGTACTGGCAGCGTCCAGAGGCGACGGCTGCCGCGTTTATCGAATTCGAAGGCAAGCGCTTTTTCCGTACCGGTGATCTGGGCCATGTGGATACCGATGGCTATTTCTTCCTCACCGACCGCTTGAAACGCATGATCAATGCGTCAGGCTTCAAGGTATGGCCTGCCGAAGTGGAAGCCCTGATGTTCCGCCACCCTGCCATTCAAGAGGCCTGTGTGATCGGTATGCGCGACAGCTATCGAGGCGAGAGCGTCAAAGCCGTGGTGGTGCTGCGCGCTTCGCACGGGCACACCAGCGAACAAGAGATTCTGGACTGGTGCCACGAGAACATGGCAGCGTACAAGGCGCCGCGTGTGGTGCAGTTTGTCGACGCCTTGCCCAAGAGCGGCAGTGGCAAGGTGATGTGGCGCGCGTTGCAAGAGGCAGAAAAGCAGCCGGCAGACCGCTGAGCCTGAGATCGTTCTAAGCTGGTTCTCAGCCGGCCCCTGCAACCAGTTCGCGCAGATCACGTTCAAGCAGCGCGGGGTCACCCAACTGCAGTTCGATGAGACGGCGCAGGTGGGTGATGCTGTCGATGTCCGAATGCAGGCACAGCAAGCCCAGTTGCGCACCTTCGACATGGGCGACCTGCATCTCCATCTCGATGTGTCCGCTGCCGCTTGTGAGAGGCAGGGTCAAGGTGCAAAGTGCTTGCTCGCGCACACTGGCCCCGGCGGGCAAGGTAATCAGCGCGCCTTTGAGCGAGAGATCCAGTACCCGTACCTCGAGTGTCACCTCGTTGCACGCAAGCTGTGCCGGGGCGGCAAACACAACCCGGACAAAGTGACGGCGTTCATAGGGCATGTTGGGCATTCCATTGAAACGAATTTGCATGCAAAGCGGCAACCGGGTCTATTTGCATACGCCGGTGCGAACCGCAATCTCGGCAGTGTGCGCCTTGTTCTGGCCCTGATGGCCAACCCGTATGAGAGCAAGGCGGTGGATTGCAGGCAATCATGCTAACAAATCAGGCAAAAAAGGGGCCGCAGCTTCGCCCCTGACGCCTGCGCCTCCTGGGTCGAATATTGTTACCATGGGTTGCATATTCCAACGTAGGTGCGCAATGTGATTTTGCTCTCGATGCGCAAGGCTTGCTTGCGTGGTGCGGCAGTGCTTGTCTGGTGGGGGGGTGTGCAAGTTCCTCTGGCAATTGCCCAAGGCGCGGGTGCCACCATGGAGCGAATGGATCTGCCCGATCTGCTATGGGGGCAGTGGGGGCTGCTGGGGCTGGGCCTGTTTTGTCTCATTTTGCTGCTCAATATCCTGGTGCTGCGCCGCAAGGTGGCGGAGCGTACCCAGCACCTGCGCAACAGCGAGCAAAAGCTGGCTGCAATTCTCGACAACGCCGGTTCGCTGGTCTATATCAAAGACCTTGATTTCCGTTACCAATATGCCAATCGCCAGTCGGCACAGAACTTGGGCCGCACACCCAGCGAAGTAATCGGCAAGACCGATGCGGACCTTTTCGGAACTGCAGCGGCCGCAGCCATGCAGCAGAGTGATAGGCAGGTATTCGATCGCCGTGAACGCATCGAAGTGGAAGAGAGCATGACCCTTCCCGACGGTGAAGAACTCCAAACCTACCTTACAGTCAAAGTGCCCCTGTTCGATGGCAAGGGTGCGGTCATGGGCTTGTGTGGCTACTCCACCAACATCACGGCGCTGCGCCGTGCGGACGAGGCGCTTCGGCTTGCGGCGACCATTTTCGAGTCGCAAGAGGGCATGCTGGTCACGGGCCCGGACCGTCGGATTCTTCAGATGAATCGCGCGGTGTACCGACTGACTGGCTATGCCGAGGGTGAATTGCGTGGCCAGGATTTCTCGTGCCTGCAATCGGGGCGCAATGACGCGGCCTTCTACCAAGGTGTCTGGAGCGCGGTGGCCGCGACCGGGCAGTGGGCCGGGGAGATGTGGATCAAGCGCAAATCCGGCGAGAACTACCCCGCCTGGGTCAACATCGCTGCGGTGATCTCGCCCACAGGCGAGATCACGCACTACGTCAGCACGCAGATGGATATTTCCGAGCGCAAGGCGGCCGAAGAAGAAATCCGCACCTTGGCGTATTACGACGCCCTGACGGGATTGCCTAACCGCAGGCTCATGTCAGACCGCTTGCAGCGAAGTCTGACCAACAGTGGGCGCAGCGGTCTGGGCGGCGCGCTTCTTGTGGTGGATCTGGACAATTTCAAGGATCTCAACGACACCTTGGGGCACGAGATCGGCGACGATCTGCTGCGCCAGGTGGGTGAGCGTCTGGAGCAATGCGCGCGCCGCAGCGATACCGTGGCCCGCCTGGGGGGCGACGAATTCGTGCTGCTGCTCGACGGGCTCAATAGCGACCCCGCGCAGGCAGCGGACGAGGCACAGCGTGTGGCGCGCACCGTGCTGCGCATGCTGGGCCAGGCATTCACGCTGGGCGAGCGAACGCACCATACGTCGTGCAGTATTGGCATCGCGTTGTACGCCGATGCGTCCAACAATCCCGACGAACTGCTCCAGCGTGGCGACTTGGCCATGTACGAGGCCAAGGCACAGGGGCGCAATACGCTGCGGTTTTTTGACCCGCGGATTCAACAGGCAGTGGCCGAACGCACGGCGCTGGAGGCCGACATGCGCCGTGCGTTGGTGCAGCAGCAGTTCATCCTGCATTACCAGGCACAGGTGGAGGCGGGTGGCAGGCTGGTCGGGGCAGAGGCTCTGGTGCGCTGGGAACACCCTGACCGTGGCCGCGTGTACCCGAACGATTTCATCGGCATTGCCGAGGCGACCGGCCTTATTGTTCCGCTGGGCGCCTGGATCTTGCATACCGCTTGCATGCAACTCGCAGCGTGGGCGAAGAATGCGGAAACGGCGCATCTCATACTTGCGGTCAACGTCAGTGCAAGGCAGTTCAGGCACGTGCATTTCGTCGCAGAGCTGCTGGAAGTGCTGCGCGAGACGGGCGCGGACCCGGCGCGGCTGAAACTTGAATTGACAGAGTCGCTGCTGCTGGACGACGCTGAAGCGGCCATTGCTCGCATGATTGAACTGCGCACCCACGGCGTGCGGTTCTCGCTTGACGATTTCGGTACGGGGTACTCCAGCCTGTCCTACCTCAAGCGCCTGCCCCTCGACCAGCTCAAGATCGATCAGAGCTTTGTGCGTGATTTGATAACCAATGCCAACGATGCCGCCATCGCCCGCACCATCGTCGCGCTGGCGCACAGCCTGGACCTGGCGGTCATCGCTGAAGGCGTGGAGACCGAAGAGCAACGGGCCCTGCTTGAGCGCTTTGGCTGTTGCCTTTGGCAAGGCTTCTTGTTTGGGCAGCCCGCGCCGGCCGACCAGATGCTGCAGCAGATTTCTACCCTTGCTGCGCCATAAATTGCTTCATTTTCAATAGCTGTATATTTAATGTGGGTAAGCGTTAGCGATCATTTTTCCCTAAAATTTGACAATGGAAACATCTCCCAGCCCCACCTGCGTTGAAGAGACGCCGCAGGCGTCTACAGGGCGCGGCGCACCGCCACTTTTCGCACCACCCTATTGCATCCCGGAACAAGCGCCGATGCGGCTGCGCGAGCAGGGCTACGCCTTGCTTGACGCCACGGCTGTGGCCAAGTGGTCAGGCGCCACCCCTCAGGCCCTGCAGATGCTGGCTCGCACCTGGAATGACCTGCCACCCGACGACTATCTGCTCGACGGAGGCAAATACCGGCGTCGGCGCCATGCCAGCTTCGAGGTGCAGGGCCAGGGCGTTCTGCCAGTGGCGCACCGTGCGCATTGGCAGCCGGTCGAATACAACGCCTTGCACGGCGGTATCCAGCGCTGGTTTGCCCCTATGGCGCCCGCGGTGCTGGCGCAGCCTGCCTGGCGCTCCCTGGTCGGCGCGCTGGGTG
>Ga0208272_100066_pt1 | contig 80400 bp, 82 predicted proteins | sample LakWasM129_HOW14_2_FD_183939 | JGI IMG/M metagenome (GOLD analysis project Ga0208272, IMG submission 183939) | Freshwater sediment methanotrophic microbial communities from Lake Washington under simulated oxygen tension - Sediment Metagenome... | ecosystem: Environmental > Aquatic > Freshwater >... | reverse complement strand
CGGGCGCATCGTGGGTCTGGTCAACTACTACGACCGTTTGTGCAACCCGGTGCATGGAGTAGAGGCGCTTACGCCCCATGAGGCGCTGTCTGTCATTTTTGCCAAATGCAAGACGCAATTTGATTCTCAGGTGTTGGGCGTCTTTATCCGCATGATGGGCGTGTACCCGCCGGGCTCTGTGGTGCAACTCGTCAACGACCGCTATGCCATTGTGGTGTCGGTCAATTCTTCGCGTCCGCTGCGACCGCGCGTGATCGTGCACGATCCGGCGATTCCCAAGGAGCAGGCACTCATCCTGGATCTTGAAACAGTGCCTGAACTGGGCATTCGCCGCAGCCTCAAACCTACCCAACTGCCGCGCGAGGCCTTGGACTATCTCTCGCCACGCAAGCGCATCTGCTACTTTTTCGAGCGTGCGGTCGATGCACAAGGCATGAAAGCGACGCCGTGAGCCGAACCGCCATCGATCCGTCATGGCACAACGCATTTGACGACCTGCAAGAGGCCGTCTGGGTGGTGGACGCAAGCGCACGCAACATCGTGTTTGCCAATCCCAGTGCCGCGAGCTTGCTGGGGTTGCCGCGTGAGGAATTGCAAGGCGCCTCAGTCGAGCGCTTTGCTGCAACGCCGCAGGATCATCTGTTCTGGACCGATACCCGGCAGGTGGTGGCCGACGGCATTGAATCGATGACCGTGGTGTTGCGCGCCGATGGCGAACTGGTGCCCGTCATGCGCCGTGTCACGCCGCTGACCATGGCTCCCGGCCTTGGTTCGATGTTGGTGACCATGCTTGATTTGAGCGAGCGCCAGCGCGCTGAGCGAGAGCTTGAACGCCTCTTGGCAGAGCTGCGCGCCACATTGGATTCCGTCGCCGATGGCATTCTGGTCTGCGGTCTCGACGGACACATTCGTGCATTCAACCACCGTCTGGTCAGCATTTGGCACCTTCCGCAGGCGCTGTTATTGCGCCGCGACGATGCAGCACTGCATGCCTATCTCGCGAGTCGGGTCATGGCGCCCGGACCGTACCAGGACCGACTCAATGAGATAGCGCGCGACCCGGCAACGCCCTCGCGTGACGTTTTGGAACTGCACGGCGGCCAGATCGTGGAGCGGCGCTGCGTTCCGCAACTCAGCCATGGCAGTGTGACGGGTCGGGTGTACTCGTTTCGGGATATCACCGAACAAACGCAGTCGGAGGCCGCACTGCGCATCGCGTCGCTGACCTTTGAGGCAAGCCCGTATGCCATTTTTGTTGCTGATGCAAGGCAGGTGGTCACCCAGGTCAACCCTCAGTTCGAGCGGCTCATGGGCATTCCCATCGCCGGCATCCTGGGCCGCCCGGCAGCGGGCCTGTTTGGCACATCGGGCGGGCCGGCTTTCATGGAGCAAGTGCAGCTCGCCTGGCAGAACAACTTGGTGTGGGAGGGTGAACTGACCTTGCCACGCGCCTCGCATGACGACTGCGCTGTGCAATTGGCCTGGGTGGCGCTGCGCGATGCGGCTGGCAACATCGGGCAAAGTATCGGTTTTGTGCGTGACCTCACGCAGCACCATGCGGCACGCAAGCGCATTGACGAACTGGCCTACAGCGATGTGCTCACCGGCCTGCCCAATCGCCTGCAGCTGTCGCAGCGCGTCGAGTCGGCATTGCGCGGCGCACGGCCAGGGCAGGCCGGATTTGCCATCCTCGTGCTGGATCTGGACCGCTTCAAGATCATCAACGATTCGCTGGGGCATGCGTTTGGGGACCGGGTGCTGCGCCTCGTTGCCGCGCGGCTGCAGATTTGCCTGCGCCAGACCGACATGTTGTGCCGTCTGGGCGGGGACGAATTTGTCGCCTATATTCACGCCAGCGACAGCGCTGCCGCGGAAAACGTGGCGCGGCGCATGTTGCAGGAGATGTTGCTGCCCTATTCGCTCGATGGCATGAGCTTTTCCATCCAGTGCAGTATCGGTGTTGCGCTGTATCCGCAGGATGGTATGTCGCTGGACGAACTGATCAAACAGGCGGACTCGGCGATGTACCGCGTCAAGGAGCGCGGGCGCGGCAATTTCGGCTTCTATCAGCCGCAGATGAATGCCAACCTGTTGGCTCGCATGAAGCTCGAACACGCGATGCGCCAAGCCCTTGGCCGCCACGCCATGCAGGTGCACTACCAGCCCCAGGTGGAGATGGGCTCGGGCCGCATCGTCGGTGTGGAGGCGCTGCTGCGCTGGACGGATGAAGAAATGGGCGTGGTGTCTCCCGCCACCTTTATTCCCCTGGCCGAAGATACGGGCTACATCGTCACACTCGGCGCCTGGGTCCTGGAGCAGTCCGTGATGCAGGCGGCCCACTGGGCACGCGCCGGCTTGTCGCTTGTGGTGTCGGTCAATGTGTCGGCGCTCGAGCTCAGGCAGGCGGATTTTGTCGAACGTATCGCCAAGTTGTTGCAGGAGCATCGCTTGCCCGCTCACTGTCTCGAACTGGAGCTCACCGAATCCATGCTGCTTCAAGATGCCCAGGAAGCAGCACAGCGCTTGCATGCACTTGCAGACCTTGGCATTGCACTGGCGATCGATGATTTTGGTACCGGGTATTCAAGTCTGGCGTATCTTAAAAACCTGCCCATCGATAAGCTCAAGATCGACCAATCTTTTGTACGCGGCCTGCCGGACGACGAGGGCGACTGCGCCATTGTCAGTGCCATCGTGCACTTGGGCCAGGCGCTCAAATTCACGGTGGTGGCCGAGGGTGTGGAAACCCAGGCGCAGCGCAGTAGCCTGCAATCCATGCATTGCAGCCACTACCAGGGATACCTGTGTGCTGCGGCCATGACCGCCCCCGATTTCGAGCAGTGGCTGGCTTCGGCTCAGCCCGCCCTGAGTCCCTTCCAGAGCATGTAGGCTGCCAGGCCGAACAGCAGGCTGGCAAACACGCGCTTGAGCTGCGCCACGGGCAACTGGTGTGCCACCCGGGCGCCTAGCGGTGCGGTGAGCACGCTGCACAGGGCCACCGCCGCCAGTGCGGGTAGCCAGACGTAACCCAATGCAGCAGGTGGAAGCCCTGTCTCGGAGCGGCCGGCCAGCACGTATCCGAGCACGTTGACCACCGCAATGGGAAAACCGAGCGCCGCGCTGGTAGCCACAGCGCTGTGGATAGGTACGTTGCACCAGGTCATGAAGGGAACGCTGACGAAGCCGCCCCCGGCGCCCACCAGGCCCGAGAGAAAGCCGATGCCGCCGCCGGCGGCGAGCTGTCCAGCGGTTCCGGGGAGCTGCCTGCTGGCTGCGGGCTTGGTTCCGCGCAGCATCTGCAGCGCAGAGAAACTCACAAAAATGGCGAAGACGATGGCCAGGACTGAACCACGCAACAGTGAAAACATGCCTAGACTGGCGGCCAGACCGCCCATCACGATGCCCGGTGCCAGGCGCTGTGCAATGTCCCAGCGCACCGCGCCGCGCCTGTGGTGGGCGCGCATGCTGGAGAGTGAGGTGAACATGATGGTGGCCATGGACGTCGCAATCGCCATCTTCACGGCAAGACCGGGGGCAACGCCTTGCAGGCCAATGATGTAGGTAAGAAAAGGCACCAGCAGCATGCCGCCGCCAATGCCCAACAGGCCTGCGAGAAGCCCTGTGAACAGGCCGAGCACTGCCAAACCAGCCAAAAGGGTGAGCGAAATGGACATCATCACAGGAGGAAATGAACCGAGGGGGCGCCAGACTTGCGCTGCCTGGGGCGGGTCGCAACGCTTGGTGGCTCAAGGCATAGGTGTCTGCGGATGCCGCCGAGCCGGCATCCTGAACCGGGGGTTCAGGTGGGCGAGGGCAGCCTGACGTTGGGTTCATCTGACGCGAGATGATCACGCTCACCAAGCAATGTACCAAGCCCGGGCTCTATGAGCATTGGTTCAAGGAATTACAACCCGACAGCACCGCAGACCGCTTGATTGTAGGCTTGGCACGGCACCGGCGTCGCACGGATGCACAAGGTTTCAGAAAAGCCGTCCGTCTGCGCCGAGCGCGTCGTCCAGGCGCTTGACCAGGGCTTCAAGGCGTTCGCTGTCGCTGGGGGGGAGTGCACTTTCGGACGAATCGGCTTGCTGCGACGGTGCAGCAGATGCCGAGGAATGAGCCAATTCAGCGGCCTCGCGGTCGGCAAGATCAAACGCCAGATTGAGCGCGGCCAATACCGCAATACGCTCGCGGGCGCGCACCTTGCCGGCGTCGCGGATGGCGGTCATGGCGGTGTCCACGCGCTCCACAGCGTCGAGCAGGCGCGCTTCGCGTCCCTCGGGGCAACCGAGCAGGTAGCTCTGCTGCATGATTTGCACTTCCAGCTGTTTCATGGCGCGTCCTATTCTTCTGCAGGCGGCGGGGGTAGGCGTTCAATCAGGGCATCCACACGGGCGCGCGCGGCCTGCAAACGTGAGCGCAGCGAATCGCGCTCCTGCGTCAGCGTGGCAACCTGGTCCGTCAGAAGGGCGATGGTGCGTTCAGACTGCTCGTGGCGCACGAGCAGTTGCTCTACGCGTTTGGCAATCCGATCGAAGGGTGACGAAGAGTCCATGGACATAGCCGAACAATTGTAGGCGGTGCGCTCCGAAATACGCTTTGTCGGCGTCTAGAAATCTGTGCCCGAGGAGTTCTGCAGATGGGATGGGCGTCCCAAGGCCTTCGGCCGTGTTCGAGGCAAGCAACAGAGGGGGCACCATGTCGTAAACTCTACCCGTTGGTGCTCGCGCCGTGGTTCGCACGTCGCAGTTCAACGGGAAGCAGGGAGGAGGGTGCCGTCCACGGTGCCGCCGAGCCTGCGCTGCCCCCGCAACGGTCAGCGGCCGAATCTTTCGATTCACCTTTCACACCCAGTGCCACTGGGCGCCTTGAACAAGCGCCTGGGAAGGCCGTGAAAGGCGCGCCGCCAGCCCGGATACCGGCCAACACGGTGGTTGCGCACGCCTTGCGGTGGGTGCGGCCGTTTCACCCATACGCTGGCGGGGAAGCCGGCACGGGTTGTCTGTTTTCTTTGTTCCCCATGAAAAATCGCTCTTCCCGTGTGCGCCGTGCGGCTGCGCTGTGCCTGTCTCCCGCTGTCTTTTCTGCGCTGTCCTTGTTGGCCATGCAAGTGGCGCGTGCGCAGCAGGCTGCCCCCATACAGGTCGCGCAGAACCTGCGTGCACCGCAGCTCGAAGAAACCGTTGTCACGGCCACGCGCACCGAGCAGCCTCTGTCAGATCTGGTGGCCGACGTCTCCATCGTGGACCGCGAGACGATCGAGTCCAGCGGTGCGACGGGTATCGCCGACGTGCTGGCGCGACTGCCCGGCGTCGAGATGACGCGCAACGGAGGTTTAGGCAATGCGGCCAGCGTGTACCTGCGCGGCGCTGAGCAGCGCTTTACGGCCGTCTATATCGATGGTGTGCGCGTTGACTCGCAATCCACCGGTGGTGTCCTGTGGGAGCAGATTCCGCTCGCGCAAATCGAGCGTATCGAAGTGCTGCGCGGCCCGGCTGCTGCGGTGTATGGGTCGGATGCCATTGGCGGCGTCATCCAGCTCTTTACGCGCAAGGGCGAAGGCCCGGCGGCGCCTTATGTGGGTGTGGGCCTGGGCAACCAGGGCACGCGCAAGATCGAGGCTGGCGTGAGTGGCACGGCGGGGCCGGACGGTGCACTCGACTATGCCGTGGGCCTGGCGCATGCGCGCAGCAGCGGCTTTGACGGCAAGACCAGCGGCGTGCACAACCCGGATGACGACGGCTATGACAGCACCAGTGGCAGTGCACGTGTCGACTACCGCGTCAACGCGCAGCACAAGATCGGCGCCAGCCTCCTGAGCAGTCGCCTTGATTCTGGTTATGACGCGTATGGCTACTTGCCCTCCGCGCCCGTGGACGACCGCAACCAACACCGCTTGCAGACGGTGGGTGCGCATTGGGACGCTCAGTGGAGCGATGTGTACAGCACCCGTGTCTCGGTAAGCGATTCGGCCAGCCGCTACGCAACCACGCCGTCCCTCTACCTGACCGAAACGGACCTGCGCGGGTACTTGTGGCAAAACGAGTGGCGCCTGGGCGCGCACCGCCTGAGCGCCGCGCTCGAGCGCCGCGAAGACTATCTGGACAACCCGGCGCTGGACGCCTACAGCGTGGGCCTCTCGCGCGGCCGCTCGCAGGATGCGCTGGCCCTGGGCTATGGCTACCACACCGGCGCACACACAGTGCAAGCCAACCTGCGCCACGACAGCGACAGCGAATTCGGCGGCAAGGGCACCGGCAGCCTGTCGTATGGCTACGCCTTTGCGCCAAGCTGGCGCGCCACGGCGTCGGCGGGCACGGCGTTCCGCGCGCCAACGCTGTACCAGCGCTTCAGCCAGTACGGCGACGCCTCGCTGCAACCCGAGACCAGCCGCAACGTCGAGCTGGGCCTGCGCTATGCCAGCGGCACCAGCGCCTTCTCGGCCGTGGCGTACCGCAACCGCGTGACCAACCTCATCAACTTTGCCGCAGGCGGCACCTGCGGCCAGGCATTTGGCTGCTACCTCAACACCGGCAACGCCGAGTACAGCGGCATCACCCTGGCGGGCTCCTACAAGCTCGCGGGTGTGCAACTGCACGGCTCGGTGGACTTCCAGGACCCGCACGACCGCGATACGGGCAAGCAACTCGCCCGCCGCGCCAAGCGCCACGCCACGCTGGGCGCCGACACGGTGCTTTCCGGCTGGACCCTGGGTGCGGAAATGCAGGCCTCGGGCCGCCGCTTTGACAACGCGGCCAATACCAAGGTGCTGGGCGGCTACACGCTGTTCAACCTGGTCGCCAGCACCCGCATCGCCCGCGACTACACGCTGCTGGCCCGCATCGACAACGCGGCCGACAAAAACTACGAAACCGCAGGCACCTACGCCACCGGCGGGCGCCAGCTCTATATCGGCCTGAAGTGGGAGCCATTGTGAGCTCAACCCCCTGTGGCGCTTCGCGCCTCGGTGCAGTCGCCAGAAGCGGCAGCTCTTCGGACACGTCCAGACCTGCGCAGGCAGGTCTGGAGCCGCGGCCCTCAGCCCCTTCTCTCACGCTTCGCGTGGGAAGGGGGACGCCGCCGGTGCGGCGGGGCGGCCCTTGCACGGCGGCCCGCGCCTGGTGCGGGCTAGGATCAAGCGTTGTGGGTGTTATCCAACGCCAGGAGTTTGTGTGATGACGCGCTGCCCCGCACTTCTGGTGGCCGCCCCGGCCTCGGGCCAGGGCAAGACCACGGTGGTGGCGGCCCTGGCGCGCCTGCATGCGCGCCAGGGCCGGCGTGTGCGCGTGTTTAAGTGCGGGCCCGATTTTCTCGACCCGCACTGGCACCAGCTCGCCAGCGGCACGCCCGTGCATTCGCTCGATTTGTGGATCAACGGCGCCGAGGATTGCGCCGCGCGCCTGCATGCCGCCGCGTGCGATGCCGACCTGGTGCTCATCGAAGGCGTGATGGGCCTGTTTGACGGTGAGCCCAGTGCCGCCGATCTGGCGCGACACTTTGGCGTGCCGGTGCTGGCGGTTGTCGATGCCTCGGCCATGGCCGGCACCTTTGGCGCGCTGGCGCATGGCCTGCGGCACTACCAGCCGGACTTGCCCTGGGCGGGTGTGCTGGCCAACCGCGTGGCGGGCGAGCGCCATGCCGAGATGCTGCAGCGCGGGCTGCGTGAGCCGGCCGACTGGCTGGGTGCCTTGCCGCGCGTGGCATTGGAGAATGCCGCCTTGCTGCCCGAGCGCCACCTGGGCCTGGTGGCGGCACACGAACTGCCGGATGCGCTGGCCCGGCTGGACGCCGCCGCCGATGCGCTGGCGTTGACGCCGCTGGGGCAGATGCATTTGGTCGAACTGCAGCGCTGGGCGGTGGATTTCCCGGCGCCGCCCGACCGTCTGCCCGTGCCCCCACTGCTGGCTGGCCGCACGGTGGCCGTGGCGCGCGACGCGGCGTTCAGCTTCATCTACCCGGCCAACCTCGATACCCTGGCGCAGCTTGGCGCCCAGGTGCGGTTTTTTTCGCCGCTGGCGGGCGATGCCTTGCCGGCTTGCGATGCCGTGTGGCTGCCCGGCGGTTACCCCGAACTGCACGCGGCGCAACTTGCCGCCAACCGGGGCCTGCAAGACGGCCTGCGCGCCCATCTGGCCGCAGACAAACCCCTGTGGGCCGAATGCGGCGGCATGCTGGCGCTGTTCGAGTCGCTGCGCCTGCAAGACGGCAGCGTGCAAGCCATGTGGGGCCTGCTGCCCGGCACAGCGGCCATGCAAGCGCGCCTGGCGTCGCTCGGGCCGCGGCAACTGGATTTGGCGGGCCAGATGCTGCGCGGCCACAGCTTCCATTACTCGACCGCCGACTGCAGCGCCCCGGTGCTCGCTCGCAGCAGCCGGCCCGGCGGAGCAGATGCAGACGGCGAGCCGCTGTTCGCCTTGGGCAGCCTGCGTGCCAGCTACTTCCACGCCTGGTTTGCCTCGAACCCGGTGGCGGTGGCGCAGTTGCTCGGAGGCGCAGCATGAGCCTCTCCGTGGTCCGCAGCGAGCTGATTTTGGGTGGCCAGAAAAGCGGCAAATCGCGCCGCGCCGAGGCGCTGGCGGCCCAATGGCTGGCGGCCAGCCCCGCGCACCGCGCGCTGTTGATTGCTACCGCAGAGGCGCACGACGAGGAAATGCGCCAGCGCATTGCCCGCCACCAAAGCGACCGCGCCGCGCGCGTGCCGCGTATGCAGACGCTGGAGGAGCCGCGCGATGTGGCGGGTGCCTTGGCCCAGCACGGCGCGCCGGACACCCTCATCGTCGTGGACTGCCTGACGCTGTGGCTGACCCACTGGCTATTTCGGTGCGATGAAAAATTTGAACAAAAAGAGGCTCTAACGCATGACTGGCCTGCGCAAGCAGCTCTCTTTTTTGAAGTATTGGCGAAAACCCCTGGGCCCGTTGTTCTGGTGGGCAACGAGATCGGCCTGGGGGTCATTCCCATGGGACGCGAAGTGCGCGCCTTTGTCGATGCGCTGGGCCTCTTGAACCAGCAGGCGGCGCAGGCCTGCGAGCGCGTCACGCTGATGGCGGCCGGGCTGCCGCTCACCTTGAAAGACCCGCCATGAAACCCACGCCCATCAAACGCATTCTCGCGGTGCTGGCCGTGTTGCTGGTGCTGGTGCTGCTCATGGCCACGCTGGCCCAGGCTGCGCCCATCAGCGTGGTGGACGATCGGGGCCGAACCGTCACGCTGGCCCACCCGCCCGAGCGCATCGTCAGCCTGCTGCCCTCGCTGACGGAGACCGTGTGCGCGCTCGGTGCCTGCGAGCGCCTGGTGGGCGTGGACCGCTATTCCAACTGGCCTGCGCAGGTGGTGCGACTGCCCGTGGTGGGTGGCGGGCTGGACCCGAACATCGAGGCCATCGTGGCGCTGCGGCCCGATCTGGTGCTGATGGCGACCTCGTCGCGCGCCCAGGCGCGGCTCGAATCCTTGGGCGTGAAAGTGGTGGCGCTGGAGCCCAAGACGCACGCCGACGTGCAGCGTGTGCTCGCCACTGTGGGCCAGGCGCTGGGTGTCGCGGATGCGCAGCGGGTCTGGCGCGTGATCGACGCAGGCGTGCAGGCCGCCGCCCAGTCGTTGCCCGCCTCGGTGCGCGGCACGCGGGTGTATTTCGAAGTCAACAGCGGGCCGTACGCGGCAGGCCCGTCCTCCTTCATTGGCGAGACGCTTGCGCGGCTGGGGGCCCGCAACATTGTTCCCGCGGCGCTCGGGCCTTTCCCCAAACTCAACCCTGAATTCGTGGTGCGCGCCGACCCTGACCTCATCATGGTCGGGGCGCGCAGCGCCGAGGGCCTGACCGCGCGCCCCGGCTGGAGCCAGATGCGCGCGCTGCGGGACGGCCGGCTGTGCCGGTTTGACGCAGCGCAGTCCGACGTGCTGATCCGCCCCGGCCCGCGCATGGCCGAGGCGGCGCGCCTGATGGCGACCTGCCTCACCGACAAAGCGCCCCGGAAAGACGTGCGACGATGAGCGCCGTCATGCCCCTGCCGCCCGCCACCTTGCCCACCTGTGCCAGCACCGTGCACGCACGGCGCGGCCGTTGGCTGGCGCTGGTGCTCATCGCTCTGGCGCTGTGCCTGTTCGTGCTGGGCACGGCGGTGGGCAGCAGCGGGTTTGAAAACCTCCTACCCGCGCTGTGGAACCCGCAGGGCGACAGCGCGGCGCACGCCATGGCGCAGAAAATCGTCTGGGACATTCGCCTGCCGCGCACGCTCGGCGCCTGGTGTGCAGGCGCGCTGCTCGGGCTGGCGGGTGCGGTGGCGCAGGGGCTGTTTCGTAACCCACTGGCCGACCCGTATCTGCTGGGCAGTGCCTCGGGCGCTTCGCTGGGCGTGGCCGTGGCGCTGGCGCTGACGGGCGGCGGCGCCGGCATGCTGGGCGGGGCGCAAAGCGCCATCGCCGTCTCGGTGTATTCCAGCCACTGGCTGGTGCGCCTGGGCCTCACCGGCGCGGCCTTTGTGGGCGCCGTGCTGGCGGTGCTGCTGACGCTGGCACTGGCGCGCGGCGTGCAGCACACGCTGCGCCTGCTGCTGGCCGGTGTGGTGGTGGGCGTGGTGCTGGGCGCGCTCACCTCACTCATCTTGCTGCTCTCACCCGATTCGCTCCAGGCCATGCAGGCGTTTTTGCTGGGTTCCACCGGCTTTGTCGGCTGGACTTCCTGCGTGCTGATGGCGGGTGTGTGGCTGCTGTGCCTGGTGGTGGCCTGGCTGCTGGCGCGTGGGCTCGATGGCCTGGCGCTGGGCGAAGCCACCGCCCTGAGCCTGGGGCTGCGGCTGGCGCCGCTGCGCGCCGCGCTGGTGGCGGTGCTGGCGCTGGCCACGGGCACCGCAGTGGCGCAGACCGGTTTGATTGCCTTTGTCGGCCTGGCGGCGCCGCACTTGGTGCGCGCCGCCGCTCCGGTGCCGCACGGGCGGCTGATGCTGCTGTCCAGCCTGATGGGCGGCGCGCTGCTCGCCGGCGCCGACCTGCTGGCGCGTGGGCTGCTCGCGCCGCAGGAGCTGCCCGTGGGCGTGCTCACCGCCGTGCTCGGCGGCGGCTATTTGCTGTGGCTGATGCACCGGCGCACATCCCCTGGGGGGCTGTTGTGATTGCTACTGAAAAAATAGCTATTGGCGCAGACCAGGTAAGCGCTGGCATAGGAAAACGCTCCATATTGCACGGCATCACGCTGCCGCTGGCGGCGGGCCGCTGGACCAGCATCGTCGGCCCCAACGGCGCGGGCAAATCGACCTTGCTCAAGGTGCTGGCTGGGCTGCTGTCGGTAAAGAGTGGCCAGATCGCTTTGTTGGGTCGCAGCTTGCACGACTGGCCCGCCCGCGAGCGCGCCCGGCAGATGGCCTGGCTGGGCCAGAACGAAGCGGCGGCCGACGACCTGACGGTGCTTGACGTGGCGCTGCTGGGCCGCCTGCCGCACCAGGGCTGGCTGCAGCCGCCCAGCGCGGCCGACCACGCCGCCGCCGAAGCGGCGTTGCGCCAGACGCAGGCCTGGGCCTGGCGTGAGCGTCCGCTGGGCCAGCTCTCGGGCGGCGAGCGCCAGCGCGTGCTGCTGGCGCGCGCCCTGGCCGTGAATGCGCCCTTGATATTGATGGACGAACCCCTGGCCAACCTCGACCCGCCGCACCAGGCCGATTGGCTGCTGCTGGTGCGCAGCCTGGTGGCACGCGGCTGCACGGTGGTCAGCGTGCTGCACGAGCTGTCGATGGCGCTGCAGGCCGATGACGTGGCCGTGCTGCAGGACGGCCGCCTGCAGCACCACGGCGCCGCGCGCGACCCGGCCACGCACCGTGCGCTGGAGGCCGTGTTCGACCAGCGCATCACCATCCACCGCGTGCAGGGCCAGTGGCTGGCCTTGCCCCGCCTGCACGCCCCTGAAGCTGTCGTCTGACAAGGACTCCATGGAAATCGAAGCCGCACCCACCGAGAAACATTACGCAAAACCGGAAGGTGAGCGCCGAGGTTTGGTCATCGTGAACACCGGCGACGGCAAGGGCAAAAGCACCGCCGCCTTTGGCCTGGCACTGCGTGCGCACGGGCGCGGCAAGGCGGTGCGCATCTTCCAGTTCATGAAGGTGCCCAGCGCGCGCTTTGGCGAGCACCGCGTGTTCGAGCAGCTCGGCATTCCCATCGAGGGGCTGGGCGACGGCTTTTCGTGGAAGAGCAAAGACCTGGAGCACTCGGCGCAGCTGGCGCGCGACGGCTGGGACAGGGCGCGCGCCGCCATCGCCTCGGGCGATCACTTCCTGGTGGTGCTCGACGAAATCACCTACCCGCTGATCTACGGCTGGCTGCCGCTCGAACCCGTGCTGGAGACGCTGCGCACGCGGCCCAAGGACGTGCATGTGGTGCTCACCGGCCGCCGCTGCCCGCCGGAGATCATCGAACTGGCCGACACCGTGACCGAGATGGCGCTGATCAAGCATGCCTTCCAGGCTGGCATTCCGGCGCAGCGCGGGATTGAGGACTGAACGGCCCCCGTTGCATGCTTTGGTACTGGTTCCATCCCCTCGCGGCGCATCCTGGTTTTGGTGGCGCCTGCCTGGCGCTGGCCGTGCTCGTGGCGCTGGCGGTGGACCGCCTCTGGGGCGAGCCGCCTGCGCGCTGGCACCCGGTGGTCTGGATGGGCCGCGCCCTGGAGGCCTGCGGGGCACGCATCGCACCGGCTGCCGAGACCCAGCAATGCTTCAAGCATTTTTGGCTTGCAGCGCTTGTCTGGTGTGCCTTGGCAGCTCTTGTAACGATAGCAGCCGCCATTTTGCAAGGCGTGGTGCTGTGGCTCAGTGTCCCGGCGCCTGCCCATCCCCCGGGGCTGGATATTGAAGGCGTTGGCATGGCGGGTGCGCAAGCGGTGCAAACGGCCTTGGTCATCGTGCTGACGGCCACGGCGCTGGGCCTGCTGCTCAAGCCGATGCTGGCGCTGGCCGCGCTGCAAGGCGAAGTGCGCGCCGTGGAAACTGCGCTGGGTGAATCGCTGCAGGCGGGCCGTGCGCGCCTGGCCTGGGTGGTCAGCCGCGAGGTGGACCGGCTCAGTGCCGATGAAGTGCGCCAGAGCGCCATCGAATCGTTGGCCGAAAACCTGAACGATTCGGTGGTGGCGCCCCTGTTCTGGTTCGCGCTGGCGGGCTTACCGGGCGCGGCGCTGTACCGATTTTCCAATACCGCCGACGCCATGTGGGGCTACCCCGGCATGCGCGGCGGCCGCTACTGGCAATGGGCCGGCAAATGGGCGGCGCGGGCCGACGATGTGCTCTCGTGGCTGCCGGCGCGGCTGACGGCTCTGCTGCTGGCGCTGATGGCCGGGGGCGTGCCACTGCGCAGGTTGGCGCAGGAAGCCCGCAAGACCCCGTCGCCCAACAGCGGCTGGCCCATGGCGGCGATGGCGCTGGCGCTGGGCGTGCGGCTGACCAAGCCCGGCGTGTACCAGCTCCATGCGGCGGGCCGCGTGCCCACGGCGCACGATGCTGTGCGTGCGCAGAATTTGGTGTCAAAAGTGGCTCTAGCGCTTGTCCTGATTTCGCTGTCAGCTATTGTTTTGGTAGTTTTCTGTAGGGGTTCCTGATGCCGAATGCATGCCTCATGCACGGCGGCCCCGATGTCCAGGGCGTGCCGCTGCACGACTTTTCCACCAACGCCAATGCCTGCGGTCCGTGCCCCGAGGCGCTGGCCGCCGTGCAGCAGGCCGATGCCACGCGCTACCCCGACCCGGCCTACGCCGCCTTGCGCGCGCAGTTGGCCGCCTTTCACGGCGTGGCGCCCGCACGCATTGTGCTGGCGGGCAGCGCCAGCGAATTCATCCACCGCATCACGGCGCTGGCCATGCGGCGGGGCGCGCGCGCCGTGGCAGTGCCCGAGCATGGCTATGGCGACTACGCCCAGGCCGCCCGCGCCTGGGGCTTGGCGGTGCGGCACGCGCCCGGTACTGGTGTGGCGCTGCACTGGGCCTGCGAGCCCTCCAGCCCGCTGGGCCGGGGTGATGCCATGCTGGCCGACTGGCTACAGGCGGGTGTGCCTGCGCAAACACTGTGCGTGCTCGACTGCGCTTACCAACCCTTGCGCCTTGAAGGCGTCGCACTCCCGCCGGGGCGTCTGGGCGCCCTTTGGCAGCTCTGGACACCCAACAAGGCCCTGGGCCTGACGGGCGTGCGCGCGGCCTACGCCATCGCGCCGCAGGGCAGCGAAACCGATGCTGCGGCCCTCATGGCACTGGCCCCCTCCTGGCCCGTGGGTGCGCACGGCGTGGCGCTGCTGCAGGCCTGGGTGCAACCGCGCACGCAGCGCTGGCTGGCCGAGTGCCTGCCCACGCTGCGCGACTGGAAGGCGCGCCAGGTGGCGTTGTGTGCCGCCATGGGCTGGCAGGTGCTGCCCGGCAGCCAGGCCAATTACTTCTGCGCGCGGCCACCGGGTGCCGCCCGGCCCGAACGGCTGCGCGACTTGCGCGCGCAGGGCATCAAGCTGCGCGATACCACGTCCTTCGGTCTGACCGGCTGGTATCGGCTGGGCGTTCTGGGGCCACAGGCCCAGGAGGCCTTGCTGGCAGCGGTGTCTGGCACCGGGTGGTGACAATACGCCCCCGTGTCGATGTGTGAGGCCCCCCATGACCTATAGCGTCAAGGAAATTTTCTATACCCTGCAAGGCGAAGGCCACCATGCCGGGCGCCCAGCCGTGTTCTGCCGTTTTGCCGGGTGCAACCTCTGGAGCGGCGTGGAAGAGGGCCGTGCCAGCGCGGTGTGCCAGTTCTGCGATACCGACTTTGTGGGCACCGATGGCGAAGGTGGTGGCAAGTTTGCCGACGCGGCCAGCCTGGCCGCGCGCATCAACGCCCTGTGGCCTGTGGACTACCCCGCGCAGAAATACGTGGTCTGCACAGGCGGCGAGCCGCTGCTGCAGCTCGATGCCCCCCTGATCGACGCCCTGCATGCGGCCGGGTTTGCGGTGGCCATTGAAACCAATGGCACGCTGCCGGTTCCTGGCGGCGTGGACTGGGTCTGCGTCAGCCCCAAGATGGGCGCGGAACTGGTGGTGCGCCGGGGCAATGAGATCAAGGTCGTCATTCCGCAGCCCGGACAGCCCTTGGACGACTATGCCGCGCTGGATTTTGAACACCATTTTGTGCAGGCCATGGACGGGCCACTGCAGGCCACGAATCTGCGCCTGGCCATTGGCTTCTGCAAAGCCCATCCCCTGTGGAACCTGTCGGTGCAGACCCACAAGCTGCTGCAGATTCCCTGAAACAGAACCTACCCATGCTGACCATTACGCGAAAAATGGAGTTCGATGCCGGCCATCGCATTCCCGACCACAACAGCCAGTGCCGCAACCTGCACGGCCACCGCTATACGCTGTTTATCACGCTCACAGGCGATGTGGTGCAAAAAGACGGCGCATCCGACAACGGGATGGTCATGGACTTTGGCGACATCAAGGCGCTGGCCAAGGCGCACCTGGTGGACCTGTGGGACCACGCCTTCATCGTCCATGAAAAAGACACCGCCGTGCGCGCCTTTCTGGACAGCATGCCGGGCCACAAGACGGTGGTCATCGACCGCGTGCCCACGGTGGAGAACCTGGCCCAGGCCGCGTTTGACATTCTCAAAGACGTTTACCACGACCGCTTCGGCCGCCACCTGTCGCTGACCAAGGTGACGCTGTACGAGACGCCCAATTGCTGGGCGGAGGTAGACGGTTAATTCTCGCTCATTGCGGATGTAGGCAGCGCATGAACCTCGACTACACCACGTTGGAACTGCAGCGCCGCCAGCACCCGGCCTGGCGCCTGCTGGCGGCGGACTCGGCACCGCTGGTGGCCAGTTTCCTGCACCGCGTTTTTGTGGTGCCCAACGTGCGGGTGATGGCGCAGTCGAATCTGGTCGAGGCGCTGGAAGACACGCTCTATGGCCTGCGCGAGCAGTTGGGGTCCAAGGCATTCCCGAAGTCGGCGCAAGAGTATCTGAACGATTGGGCCGCCAACGACAAAGGCTGGCTGCGAAAGTTCTACCCGGTCGGGTCGGACGAGCCGCACTTCGACCTGACCCCAACCACCGAGCGCGCCTTGGCCTGGCTGGGCAGCCTTTCGGACCGGTCCTTCGTGGGGACAGAGTCGCGTTTGCTCACGCTGTTTGGCCTGCTCAAGCAAATGAGCGATGGCAGCGAGACCAACCCCCAGGCCCGCATGGCCGAGCTGCACAAGCAGCGCGAGGCCATCGACGCGGAAATCGCCCGGGTGGTGGAGGGCAACATTGCCTTGCTGGACGACACCGCGCTCAAAGACCGTTTCCAGCAGTTCACAGGCCTGGCGCGCGAGTTGCTGGCGGATTTTCGTGAGGTGGAAAACAACTTTCGCGCGCTCGACCGTGCTGTGCGAGAGCGCATCGCCCTGTGGGACGGGGGCAAAGGGGAGTTGCTGCAAGAAATCATGGGCGAGCGGGACGCCATTGCCGAGTCCGACCAGGGTAAGAGCTTTCGTGCGTTCTGGGATTTTTTGATGTCGCAGTCCCGCCAGGAAGAATTCACTGCGTTATTGGCGCGGGTGCTGGATTTGCCACCGGTGTCGGCCCTGGCACCGAACGTGCGCCTGAAACGGGTGCACTACGACTGGCTGGAGGCCGGGGAATACGCCCAGCGCACCGTGGCCCAGCTTTCGCAGCAGTTGCGCCGCTTTCTGGACGACAAGGTCTGGCTGGAAAACCGCCGCATCATGGACATATTGCGCGGTATCGAAGGCAAGGCCATCGCCCTGCGCGATGCGGTGCCGGCGGCCCTGCGCACGCCGGATTTCATGCAGATCGGCACCATGGGCGCCGATGTGGACCTGGCGCTGGAGCGCCCGCTGTACCAGCTGCCCGTGCAGACTGCGCTGGCCAGCGTGGCACTGCAGGTGGGTGAGGAAGACGTGAATGCGGCTGCGCTGTTTTCGCAGGTGCGCGTGGACAAGGCCGCGTTGTCGGCACACATCCGCCAATCCCTGCAAACCCGGGAGCAGGTCACCTTGGCCGAATTGCTGCACACCCGCCCGCTGCAGCAGGGCCTGGGCGAGCTGGTGGCCTATCTGCAACTGGCCAGCGAGTCGCCGGGTTCGGTGGTGGACGAGGCCACCGAGGACACGGTGGCGTGGGGCATGCCAGATGAGGCAGGCGGCTGGGTAACCCGGCAAGCCACCTTGCCGCGTGTGATTTTTGTGCGGGGTTGAGAGGCTGATGGCCTTTCATCCATGCCTACCATGTACGCCAAAACACACCGACTCGTCGATGCAAATACTCGCCATAGTCTGAGCTATGGCTGCGTTTTGCGCCTAGATTCGGCGCGTTTTGGCGCGCCTTTTGGAGGCGGCCGAAAAACTCTCCGCCTCTGAGGGCGGCTCTCATCATGTTCTATCGTGTTAGTATTACCAAGTAATACTTTTTTCGGGCATTGCCATGCAAACCACGTTGACCAGCAAAGGGCAAGTCACCATTCCGCGCGATGTGCGCCAACACTTTGGGCTCAAGCAAGGCATGGCCGTGACATTTGAAATCGAAGGCGACCACATCGCCCTGCGGCCCGCGCGCGCGGTCCGGCAGACGCAGGACAGTGGCTTCGGGTTGATCAAAAGTCGGCGCAAAGGGGTGCCTGCGGATTTTGATGTGGCCAGCCTGGTCACTGAAGCGCCATGATTGCGTTGGACACGAACGTGCTGGCCCGCTACTACGTGGCCAGCAGCGATGCGCCTTCACAAAAGCAAAGCGCGGCGGCCAGAAAGTTGCTGGAAAGCGGCAAGTCCTTGTTTGTCAGCAAAACCGTGGTGCTGGAGCTGGAGTGGGTGCTGCGTGGCTACTACAAGAGCCCGCCTGAGGATGTGCTGGCGGTGCTGACGCATTTGCTGACCATGCCCAACCTGGAGGTGGAAGATCGCGTGGCGGTGGAACTGGCCGCAACCGCTTTGGGTGATGGGTTTGACTTTGCCGATGCGCTGCACCATGCCTCAAGCCGCCATTGCAGCAGCCTGGCCACGTTTGATGACAAAAAATTTGCGCGCCGAGCCAGTGCCAAGAGTTGGAAGCCACCCGTCAAGCTGCTGCCGGTTTGATGGTGCGCACGGAAGGTTTTTCCATGTCCCACGAAAGTCTTCCCTCAACGCCCGAGTCCAGTCCCAGTGTTCCTCAATCTGATCTGACCAGTCTGGTTGTTCCCTTGATGAAGGGTGTGCTGTACCGCGAAGACGATGCCAGCCAGTGGGCGGCCTTGCTGCAACTGCAGGCGCGTGTGCGCGACTATGTGGCCGTGCTGGTGCTCGACCTGGTGGTGGACGAAGCCGAGGGCTATGCCTTTTTGCGCGGCCAGCTACAGGCGGACGAGGGAGTTCCCAAGCTGCCGCGCCTGGTGCGCCGCCAGCCTTTGAGCTTTCAGGTCAGCCTGCTGCTGGCGCTGTTGCGCAAGAAACTGGCCGAGTTCGATGCCAGCGGCGGTGAGACGCGACTGATTCTGACCCGTAGCGCGGTGGTCGAACTGGTGCGGGTGTTTCTGCCCGCAGGTTCCAATGAGTCCCGCCTGATCGATCAGATTGAAACCCATCTGAACAAGGTGATCGAACTGGGTTTTGTGCGCCGCCTCAAAGCCCCGGCCGAAGGCTCTGCCGGCCGCGCGGCATCAGAACCGGTGTATGAAGTGCGCCGCATTCTCAAGGCTTTTGTGGACGCGCAGTGGCTGGCTGATTTCGATGCACGGTTGGCGGCTTACCAAGCACAACTGGCATCGCCCAATGCTCCGGAGCCAGACGATGAATGACAGCGCCACGCTCGCTGGTTTTCGGTTGTCACGCCTGGAAGTCTTCAACTGGGGCACGTTTGACAAGCGGGTCTGGATGCTGGATCTGCAGGGCCGCAACGGCTTGCTGACCGGCGACATTGGCTCGGGCAAGTCCACGCTGGTGGACGCCATCACCACGCTCTTGGTGCCGGCCCATCGCATCGCTTACAACAAGGCTGCGGGCGCCGACGCGCGTGAGCGCTCGCTACGCTCCTATGTGCTGGGGCATTACAAGTCTGAGCGCAACGAGACCAGTGGAAATGCCAAGCCGGTGGCGCTGCGCGATGCCAGCCACTACGCGGTGATTCTGGGTGTGTTCCACAACGACGGGTTTGACCAGACCGTGAGCTTGGCCCAGGTGTTCTGGATGAAGGATACGTTCGGCCAGCCCGAGCGCTTTTACGCCGTGGCGGACCAGGCACTGTCGCTGACCGGAGATTTTTCGGGTTTCGGCACGGCAGTGACCTCGCTGCGTGCCCGCCTGCGTAAAGCGGGCGTAGCCTTGTTTGACAGCTTCCCGCCCTACAGCGCCCACTTTCGCCGCCGCTTTGGCAACATGGGCGAGCAGGCGCTCGAGCTGTTCCACCAGACCGTGTCGATGAAATCGGTGGGCAACCTGACCGACTTTGTGCGCCACCACATGCTGGAGCCTTTTGACGTGGCCCCGCGTATTGCGGGCCTGCTGGCGCACTTTGACGACTTGAGCCGTGCCCACGCGGCCGTGCTGAAAGCCAAGCAGCAAGTCGACCTGCTCACGCCGCTGGTGGCGGACTGCGACAAACATGCGGCCCTGGTGGACACTGTGGCCGAGTTGCGGCTGTGCCGCGAGGCGCTCAAACCCTGGTTTGCCGGTCACAAGCAGGCGCTGCTGGCGCAACGGCTGGAAAACCTCGGCGCCAGCCTGGCGAGCGAGTCCGCCAAGGTCGAACGGTTGGAAGCGCAGAAGCAGGGGCAGCAGGCCACGGAACGGGCATTGCGTCTGTCTATGGCCCAAAACGGCGGCGATCGCATCGCCCAGATCGACGCCGAAATCCAGCGCCAGCAGACCGAGCAGGAACGGCGCCAGAAAAATGCCCACCGCTATGACACCTTGCGCCGCAGCCTGGGCTTGTTGCAGGCGGCCAATCGCGAAGAGCTGCAAACCCAGCAGCAAGGGTGCGCGCAGCGCCGCGCGACCGATGCCGTGCGCGAGGTGGAGTTGCAAAACGAACTGACCGAGCACGGTGTCGAACTGGCCCAAGGGCGCAGCGAACACCAGCGACTGTTGGACGAAGTGAAAAGCCTGCGCGCACGGCGCAGCAACATCGACTCCGCGCAAATTTCCCTGCGCACCCTGCTGTGCCAGGCACTGTGCTTGCGTGAGGGCGATCTGCCGTTTGCCGGGGAGCTGCTGCAGCTACACGACGACGCGCGCGACTGGGAAGGGGCGGCCGAGCGCGTGCTGCACAACTTCGCTCTCTCGCTGTTGGTGCCTGACGCGCATTACGCCCAGGTGGCGCAGTGGGTGGACAACACCCACCTGCGTGGACGGCTTGTGTACTACCGGGTGCGTGGCAGCATGCGTGTGCAGCAGCCGCCACTGCATGCCCAGTCGCTGGCACGCAAGATCGCTATCAAGCCCGATTCAGCGTTCTATGCTTGGCTGGAGGTGGAGGTGGCACGCCGTTTTGACTACGCCTGTTGCACCACGCAAGAGCAGTTTCGCGCCGAGCCCCGGGCCATCACCCGGGCCGGGCAGATCAAGGCCGGAGGTGAGCGCCACGAAAAGGACGACCGTCACCGTCTGGACGACCGCAGCCGTTACGTGCTGGGTTGGAGCAATACCGCCAAGCTGGGCGTGCTGGAGGGCAAACAGTGTGTGCTGGAGGCACGGCTAGGTGCGGTGGGTGCGCGCATCGGTGTCTTGCAACAGGAGCAATCCGCCCTGCGCACGCGCCAGGAAGCGTTGGCCAAGCTGGAGGAGTTTGCGGACTACAGTGATCTGGACTGGCAGGCCAACGCCCGCGACATCGCCCGCTTGAACGATGAGCGGACAGCGCTGGAAGCGGCCTCGGATGTGCTGGCAGCACTGGCCCAGCAACTGAAGGCGCTGGAACAAGCGATGGAGAGGACCGAGAAACAGCTTCTGGAGCAGCGCGACAAACGCTCCAAAACCGAACAAAAAATCAGCGATGCGCAGACGCTCCAGCGGGATACCGAAGGGCGGATGGCGCAGCGGCCCGAACGATTTGAGCAGCATGTGCCACGTCTGCAGGCCTTGCAGCAGGAGATGCAGGGCGCACAGGCGCTGACGGTGGAGTCGTGCGATACACGCGAGCGCGAAATGCGTGACAGCCTGCAAAAAGCCATTGATACCGAAGACAGCCGTGCCCGGCGTGTGCTGGAAAAGGTCATCGATGCCATGCGCGCGTTCAGCGACCGCTTTCCTGTCGAGACCCAGGAGGTCGATGTGTCCATCGGATCGGCCGGGGAATACCGCAGCCTGCTGCAGCGCCTGGTGGCGGACGACCTGCCGCGCTTTGAGGCCGACTTCAAACGCTCGCTCAACGAGAACACCATCCGCGAAGTGGCCAACTTCAGCTCGCAGCTGAACAAGGAGCGGGAGACCATCAAGGAGCGCATTGAGCGCATCAACCAGTCCCTCACGCAAATTGACTACAACCCCGGCCGCTTCATTGCGCTGGAATTTCAGACCGCGCAGGGCGTGGAGGTGCGCGATTTCCAGACCGAGCTGCGCACCTGCCTGGACGGCGCGCTGGGTGGTGGTGCGGAGGTCGAGGGGCAGGACAGCCAGTATTCTGAAGCCAAGTTCCTGCAGGTCCAGCACATCATCGAGCGCCTGCGCGGGCGCGAAGGCCAGACCGAGCAGGATCGGCGCTGGACCACCAAGGTGACGGATGTGCGCAACTGGTTCGTGTTTGCCGCCAGCGAGCGCTGGCGCGAGGATGGCCGCGAGCATGAGCATTACTCCGACGCGGGCGGCAAGTCCGGCGGCCAAAAAGAAAAGCTGGCTTACACCATCCTGGCCGCCAGCCTTGCCTACCAGTTCGGTTTGGCTTGGGGCGAAGCGCGTTCCAAAAGCTTCAGGTTTGTGGTCATCGACGAAGCCTTTGGCCGGGGGTCGGACGAATCCGCGCAGTACGGACTGCAATTGTTTGAAAAGCTCAACTTGCAGTTGCTCATCGTCACCCCGCTGCAGAAAATCCACATCATTGAGCCCTTTGTCGCCAGCGTGGGCTTTGTGCACAACGTGGATGGACGCGACTCGCGGCTGCGCAATCTGAGCATTGAGGCGTATCGGGAGGAGAAGGTACGGGTGGAAGCTATGGATCGCGGCAGCAATGGCACAAACGTGGCATCAGCTTTGGCCACAATAGGTAGGCGGATTCCCGAACAACTTCCATGTCTGGATGAACGTGATGTTGGATAGCCATCTCCAACGTCTATTTCCATGACCTGGACCACCCCTGCCGACTTGCGCGCCCAGGTGCAAAAACTCTGGGACAAGGGTGATCTGTTGCGCACTTGCGTGCAGGGTGAGGTTATGCCGCCAAGGCGTCTGCGGCTGACGGGGCCGGGCTCGACCGACTTGTCCGAGCGCTTTGACGAGGTGCGGGTCTGGATGAAGGCACTGGGTTGCCATGCGCTGCCTGGCGAGGCGCCGCGCTATCGCATTGTGCTGCGTGAATTCCGCCATCGCGTGCTGGGGGCGTGTGCGGTGCCGGATGCGGTCTGGCTGGATTCGCTGGACGACGCGCTGGCGCTGATCGGAAAGCAGCAAGAGGCCAGGCGTTTTGCCAGCCTGATGCAAACCACGCGCGCGCAGCAACCCGCCTTGCTGCAGTGGCTGGAAAAACGGCCGCTGAATGCGCTGGCCTTGGCCGATGCCTGGCCGTGCCTGTTGGCGGTCGTCGCCTGGTTGCAAGCGCATCCACGTCCTGGCATCTATTTGCGCCAAGTTGATTTGCCCGGGGTGGACAGCAAGTTCATTGAGGCGCACCGGGGGGCGCTCATGGAACTGCTGGATCTGGCTTTGCCGCAGGAGGCCCTGGATGCCCATGCCACCGGCGTGGGGCAGTTCTGCCAGCGTTACGGTTTCAAGGACAAACCCCTGCGCATCCGCTTTCGCCTGCTGGATGCCTCGGTCTCACCGTTCGCCCCAGCGGAGCTGCCATCGGACGCGGACCAGGACATCACGCTGACCCAGGCCGACTTTGCCCGCCTGGTGCTGCCGGTCCAACGGGTGTTTTTTACCGAAAACGAAGTCAACTTTCTGGCCTTTCCACCTTTGCCGGGCAGTCTCGTGATTTTTGGCGCGGGTTATGGATTTGAGATGCTGGCTGGCGCACGCTGGCTGCATGGTTGCCAGCTGTACTACTGGGGCGATATTGATACGCACGGCTTCGCCATCCTGGACCAGTTGCGCGTCCGTCTGCCGCAGGTGCAATCCTTGCTGATGGACCGTGCTACCTTGCTGGCGCACCAAAGCCAGTGGGGGAACGAGCCGCAGCCGGTGCTGCGCGTATTGCCACGACTGGATGCGGCTGAGGCTGCGCTGTTGGATGATTTGCGCAGCCACCGGCTGGGTGTGCGGGTGCGCCTGGAGCAGGAGCGCCTGGGTTTTGAGTGGGTGAAAGCGGCCTTGGCCGCAACAGACAGTGAAATGGCATGATTTTTAAAGAAAAATGGGCGCTAGGCCAGGTGGAGCAAGCGCAAGCAGCTATTTTTTTTATAGTATCCGAGGTTATGGAGGTGCACCCGTGACGGCGCGTTGCGTCATGGTGCTGGGCACCACCAGCGGCGCCGGCAAAAGCTGGCTCACCACCGCGCTGTGCCGCTACTACAGCAACCTGGGCCTCAAGGTGGCGCCGTTCAAGGCGCAGAACATGAGCAACAACGCCCGCGTGGTCGAGGGTGTCGACGGCGCCTGGGGCGAGATCGGCTCGGCGCAGTACTTCCAGGCCCTGGCTGCGCGTGCCGTGCCTGAAGTGCGCATGAACCCGCTCTTGCTCAAGCCCGAGGCCGACACGCACAGCCAGGTGGTGCTGCTGGGGCAGGTGAGCGAGCTGCTCACCGCGCTGCCCTGGCGCGGCCGCAGCGCCGTGGTGTGGCCGCAGATCGCCGCCGCGCTCGATGCGCTGCGCGCCGAGAACGACGTGGTCGTCATCGAAGGCGCGGGCTCGCCCGCCGAGACCAACCTGCACGCCAGCGACATCGTCAACATGCGCGTGGCGCGCCATGCCGGCGCGCGCTGCCTGCTGGTCACCGATATCGACCGGGGCGGCGCCTTTGCCCACCTCTACGGCACCTGGGCGCTGCTGCCCGAGGACGAGCGCGCGCTGATCCACGGCTTCGTGCTCAACAAGTTCCGGGGCGACGCCAGCCTGCTTGCGCCTGCGCCGCAGCACCTGCAGGAGCGCACCGGCGTGCCCACCGTGGCCACCATCCCCATGCAGTGGCACCACGGCCTGCCCGAGGAGGACGGAATCTTCGACGACCGCAGCACCGCGGCCGGCGCCGTGCACACCACCGTGGCCGTGGTGGCCTACCCGCGCATCAGCAACCTCGACGAATTCCAGCCGCTCAAGAACGTGCCCGGCCTGCGCCTGCAGTGGGTGCGCAGCCCGGCCGACGTGGCGGGCCTGCGGCCCGGCGACTGGATCGTGCTGCCCGGCTCCAAGGCCACGGCGGCCGACCTGGCCTGGCTGCGCGCGCAAGGGCTGGACCAGTCCATCGCGGCGCACGCGGGGCAGGGCGGCACCGTGCTGGGCGTGTGCGGCGGCCTGCAGATGCTGGGCGAGGCGCTGATCGACCCCGAGGGCATTGACGGTAATGGCCCCGGCCTGGGTCTGCTGCCGCTGGTCACCGTGTTCGAGCCCGCCAAGACCGTGCAGCGCACCAGCGCAACGTTCGGGCCGCTAGCGGGGGCCTGGGTGCCGCTCTCGGGCGTGCGCGTCGAAGGCTACGAAATCCACCACGGCCAGACCGCCCAGCACCCCGCCATGGCCGCCAAGGGCGACGTGGCGCGGGGCGTCATGCCCGGCATTGCCTGGCAGAACCCGGCGGGCAATGTGCTGGGCGTGTACCTGCACGGTCTGTTCGAGGACGCCGCCGTGCTGAAAGCACTCTTTGGTACCCAGGCGCCCACGCTGGAGACGGTGTTTGACGGGCTGGCCGATGGCGTGGCCCGGCACTTCGAGCCCGGTGTGCTGGATGCCCTCATCGCGCCGTAAATTGCGGCTGCTATCATCCGCGCCCTCAGGTGCCCGATGTTGCAAGAGCGGCCCGCAAAACTCAGCGAAGCGGTTCTGGCTAGGCGCTTCGGCGCAGGCAGTACGAGCAGTACGGCAAGACGCAGCAACGATGCCAGAAGAGTTTTGTGAGCCGCTCTAAAGCAAAGGGAGAATCGGGAAGGCGGTGCAACTCCGCCGCGTGCCCAACGCTGTAAGGATGATGACCCCCGCTCAATGCCACTGGCCGCCAAGGCCGGGAAGGCGCGGGGGCCAGATGAATCCAAGCCAGAAGACCGGCCTGAATATTCAACGCGCTGCAAGGCCAGGCAGCGCGCCACCTATTCACGCACAGGGGACTGCCATGAATACCAGCGCGGCGGCGCAAGCCACGCCCAACGCTCACGCCTTCACGCAAGAAGCGCGCGACGCCATTTACCACGCCATCTTTTCACGCCGCGACGTGCGCGGGCAGTTCTTGCCCACGCCCGTGCCCGATGAGGTGCTCAGCCGCATCCTCACCGCCGCGCACTACGCGCCCTCGGTGGGCTTCATGCAGCCCTGGAACTTCCTCGTGGTGCGCTCGCAGGGCACCAAGCGCCGCGTGCACGATGCTTTTGCCAAGGCCCATGCCGAGGCCGCCGACATGTTCGAAGGCGAGAAGCGCACGGTGTACCAAAGCCTCAAGCTCGAAGGCATCGTCGAGTCGCCCATCGGCATCTGCATCACCTGCGACCGTGGGCGCACCGGCCCGGTGGTGGTGGGCCGCACCCATATGAAGACCATGGACCTGTACAGCAGCGTCTGCGCCGTGCAAAACCTGTGGCTCGCCGCGCGCGCCGAGGGGCTGGGCGTGGGCTGGGTCAGCATCTTCCACCAGGCCGACCTGCAGCAGGCGCTGGGCATCCCCAAGGGCATCACCCCCATCGCCTACCTGTGCGTGGGCTACGTGAGCCACTTCCACGCCAAGCCCGAGCTGGAAACCGCCGGCTGGCTGCCACGCCTGCCCATGGAAGACCTCGTGTACTTCGAGCAATGGGGCCAGCGCGACGACCAGCAGCCGCTCATCGCCCATTTGCAGCACGACCAGGCCGCCGCCCAGCGCGGGCGCGAAGCCACCGCCTGAGCCTGCCACCACGCGCCGACCCGGCGCGCACCGCCATTGATCGCGCGGGCCTGCGTGTGCGGGCCGCGCCCCACCCCGATTGAAAGTTGAACAAGCCATGAATGCCCACCTGCTCCTGATTGCCGACATCACCGACCCGCAGCTCACCCAGGCCCTGCAGCACAAGCTGGATCACAAGACCAAACCCCTGGGTTCGCTGGGGCGCCTGGAGCAGCTTGCGTTGCGCCTGGGCCAGATCCAGGGCACGGCATCACCCCAACTGCAGCAGCCGCAGATGGTCGTCTTCGCGGGCGACCACGGCCTGGCCGCGTGCGGCGTCTCGGCGTTTCCGAGTGACGTGACCTGGCAGATGGTCGAGAACTTCCTCGCCGGTGGCGCAGCCGTCAGCGTGCTGGCACGCCAGCATGGGCTGGCGCTCACGGTGGTCGATTGCGGCGTGGTGAAGGACATTGCGGCGCGTCCATGTGCTCCTGGCCACCCGCAACTGCTGCTGCGCAAGGTGGCGCCGGGCACGCAGGACGCCTCCCAAGGCCCGGCCATGGGCCTGGCGCAGTGCGAAGCCGCCCTTCAGAACGGCATGGACGTGGTGCGCGGCTTGCCCGGCAATGCCGTGCTGCTGGGTGAAATGGGCATTGGCAATACCTCGGTCGCTTCGCTCTTGCTGGCGCGTCTGGCGGGCCTGCCGATCGCCGAGTGCACTGGGGCGGGCACCGGGCTGGACGCCGCAGGCATTGCGCGCAAGTGCGCCGTGCTGCAGCAGGCATTGGACGCCAATGTGGGCGCTACCGAGCCGCTCGCTGTTCTGGCCGCGCTGGGCGGGTTCGAGGTCGCCACGCTGGTTGGCGCCGTGCTGCAGGCCGCCGCCGAGCGCCGCGTGATCGTCGTCGACGGTTTCATCACCAGCGCCGCCGTGCTCGTGGCCAGCCGCCTGCAGCCCCATGTGCTGCAACGCTGCGTGTTCGCCCACCGCTCGGGCGAGCGCGGCCACCAGCTCATGCTGGCGCAGATGCAGGCCGAGCCGCTGCTGGATCTGGGCTTGCGCCTGGGCGAAGGCTCCGGCGCCGCGCTGGCCTGGCCGCTGCTGCAATCGGCCTGTGCCATCCTGCGCGAGATGGCGAGCTTTGAGGCGGCGGGGGTGTCGGAGCAATCCGCTGCAGCGTGAAGGGCTGCCCTCGCGTTGCCGCCAGCTTGGGGAAACAGAATGCGTTAATTGCTATTCAATCAATAGCTGTTGGCGATTGTGGGGTATGCGATAAGGGGTGATTTAGCTGTTGATCTGTGCTGTGCGGCTTCGGCCAGCAACCGCCCTTGGGCAAGTCGGCGCGAGCAACCGTTCAAGGCTGGTTGCGGCCGATGTATCAGCACGGCTGAATGTCGGTAGCCGTGGTCACCTGTCATTCGAGGAGGGAAGGGGCGAACGACCGCTGCACCTCCGTCACCGACAATTCAAGGCAGGCCAGCCTGGGGCGCTTCTAAAACGAATTGTCGCGCACCACGTGAGCAGTTGTGCCCGCCCCCAATCGAACCAGTGGCACTTTTCGAATTGGACGACCCACTGCTGACTCCAATGTGAACGTACCCTGCAGGGGCCGTTCAGCAAAGATTCAGCCACACGGTCGCAACATGACTGCAAGGTCTAGAACAGACCCCTGGCCCACAGCCCCTGAAACCTTCAGCCCTCACAGGATCCACCATGAACGCCGATCTCAAGAATTTTCTCCAACCCATCGCACGGGTTGTCGCCGCCACACTATTTATCGTGTTTACCGTGGCCTTCCTTACAGTGCCCTATGTGCTTGAGCAGCATCCGGGTGATCCCCTGGTTCCGTCGCAGCCGACCGGCGTTCGCCACATGACGTGAAGCCTTCTGGCCAAGTGCCTTCATTCATGCCGAGAAAAGCCGCAGAGCAATGCAGTTTTCTCCCCCCACATCCCACGAAACAAACCCATGAAATCCATCAGCCAAGTTTTCCTGTTGGCCGCCTGCTGCACGATGCTGTTGACCGCCTGCAACAATGCAGATAACGCGAGCCCGACTCAAGCTGCGACGACCAGTGCAATTGCCAATGTTTCAGACGCCGACGTCACGGCCCATGTCAAATCTGCACTGAACAACGAAACTGGTTTGGCTGGGCTGGACATCACAGTCACCACCACCAAGGGTGACGTTCGGCTCACGGGTGTGGTGTCAAGCCAGGCACAGATCGACGCCGCCATCAGCGCCGCACGGTCTGCCGAGGGCGCTCACACCATCCACAACGAATTGACCGTCAAGCAGTGAAACACGGCGCTGTGTTCCGGTCACCAAGTGTGACACGGTGGTGTTGAAACGCTCTATGACCGCTTCGAGGCATGCCGCTCGCCCTTCGCTACGTAGCGGAGGGCGCCGCCTACTCCGCCAAATGGCACACCGCCTCGATGTTGTTGCCTTCAGGGTCGATGACGAAAGCGCCGTAGTAGTGCGCGTGGTATTCGGGGCGCAGGCCGGGGGCGCCGTTGTCCTTGCCGCCGGCGGCGATGGCGGCGGCGTAGAAGGCGTCCACCTGGGCGCGGGTCTGGGCCTTCCAGGCCAGGTGGCAGCCGGTGGTGGCCGGTGGGCCGCCGTAGGGGGAGGGGCCGTCGATGAACCACACGTCGGCCTTCTTGCCGTCGGGTTCGGCGGGGTCGGGGTAGGCGAACCCGAGGATATTCATGCCGTAGTTGCCTTCGAAGGAAACGCTGTAGCCCAGGGGCGCGAGGGCTGCGCTGTAAAACGCCTTGGCGCGCTGGATGTCGGTGACGCGGAAGGTCATGTGGTCAAGCATGGGGTGGCTCCTGTGTGGGATGGGCGTGCGCGATTTGCACTGCGATACTGTAAATGTATCCAGTAAATTTTGGCAAGCGGCTTGCGGCCCACGGGCTGGTGCGATGGGCCGCTGTGGCGTGCCCTCAGGCCACGCAGGTCTGGTTGCGCCCCTGCGCCTTGGCCTGGTACAGGGCCTTGTCGGCGCGCGCCAGCATGGCGTCGAGCGTGTCGCTCGGGTCTTGCCAGGTGGCGATGCCAATGCTGAGCTGGCAGTCGAGCGCATGGCCGGTAGCCAGTGCCGTGTGAATGCGCTCTGCCACGGGCAGCGCTGCGTCGATGGCGGTGTTGGGCAGCAGCACCAGAAATTCCTCACCGCCATAGCGCCCAAAGCGGTCGGCGCGGCGCAGGGCGGCGCGGGTGCATTCGGCAAAGTGGGCCAGTACCCGGTCGCCGTGCTGGTGGCCGTGGGTGTCGTTGATGGCCTTGAAGTGATCCAGGTCGATCATCATCAGCGAGAACGCCTGCCCGTAGCGCAGGCTGCGTTCGTGCTCGTCCTCGCAGAAATCGAGAATGGCGCGGCGGTTGAGCGTGCCGGTCAGCACATCGTGCGTGGCCATGTGTTCCAGCTCGGTGCGCACACGGTCCGTGGCCATGAGCACTGCGCCAATGGAAAGCAGCAGCACGGCCAGCACGTAGGCGCCGAGGTAGAAGGACTGCACGGTGGAGGCGTCCATCAGGTCGCCAACTTCGGGTACAGAAAGTACGCTTTGCAGCCGCACCAGCAGCACGCACAGGTGCAGCGCCAGGGTCACCTGCACCATGCGCACCGGGAAATTGCGGTTGCCGCTCAGCCAGAGGAACACCAACGTGCTGCTGTGGACCACGGCGATGGCTGCGGTGACAATGGCCACGCGCATGCGGTAGGACGGCTCGGGCCCGGTAAACCAGGCCAGGCACAGCATGACCAGCGCGAATGCAACCACGATTCGGCGCCATTTGGCGGTTTGACCGAAGAAGCAGCGGCAGCCCACATGGAACAGGACGAAACCCAGCAAGATCAGTCCGTTGCCCAGCCAGCGTCCCATTTCTTGAGGCCATGGACCGGGGGCGGCGAAGAAAACCGTGGCAATCAGCCAGACGGCGGGTGCCAGTGCCCAGTAGCCCAGCCCCAGGATGCTGGGAGGGTAGTAGCGCCGCATGAAGCCCAGCACCAATCCCATCACCAACGCCATGAAGCCGCCCATGGCAATCAGGGAACGCGGATCAAGGGAATTCATGCGTAGAAAGTGTGGGGTGCGCAGGCGGGTGGTGAATTTCAGTATAGCCAGCGGCGTGCACGCTATTGGGGGTGGAGCGTTTCGCAATATTTGGAAGTTTATGGGCCGTACCGCTTACAAATAAAAAACTTATAGCTACAAAATACATAGCTATACGCCGACCTTAGGGGTGTGGTGTTTTGGGCTTGTAGTCGCAATACGGTGCGACCAGGCATTCCCAGCAGCGCGGCTTGCGCGCCTGGCAGACGTAGCGGCCCAGCAGAATCAGCCAATGGTGCGAATTTACGGCGTATTCGGGCGGTACACGTTTGAGCAGTTGCTGCTCTACCGCCAGCGGCGTTTTGCCCGGCGCCAGGCCTGTGCGGTTGCTGACGCGAAAGATGTGTGTGTCCACCGCCATGGTGGGCTGGCCAAAGGCCACGTTGAGCACCACGTTGGCGGTCTTGCGGCCCACGCCGGGGAGCTGCTCGAGGGCTTCGCGCGTGTCGGGCACCTGGCCGCCATGTTGCTCGACCAGCATGCGGCAGGTCTCCATCAGATGCCGGGCCTTGCTGCGGTACAGGCCGATGGTCTTGATGTGCTCCTCCAGCGCCTCCAGCCCCAGATCAAGAATGGCTTGCGGCGTGTTCGCTATGGGGAACAGTCTGCGCGTGGCCTTGTTCACGCCCACGTCGGTGGCCTGGGCGGAAAGCAGCACGGCAACCAGCAGTTCGAACGGGCTGGTGTACTCCAGCTCGGTTCGCGGCTCGGGGTTGGCTGCCTGCAATGCGGCAAAAAAGGGTGGGATCAGTGCGGTTTTCATGGGTGGCGCTTGTTGGATGGGCAGCCCGGCCACTATAGAAGAGGCGGGATCGGGGCGCCGCACGGCTTTGCGGCCAAGCCGCAAGCGGCGCCGCGCGCGCGGAGCCCGTATGCTTCAAGCAATTTTCCCCTGGATGTCCTATGCGCCTTGTGCTCCTGACCCTGCTTTCCATGTTGGCCTTTGCCGCCAATTCGTTGCTGTGCCGTCTGGCGCTGGCCAGCGGCTCCATCGACCCGGCCAGTTTTTCCGCCATTCGCCTGGCCTCCGGCGCGGCCATGCTGGTGGTGGTGATGCGCGTGCGCAAGGTGTCGCCCATCGCGCGGGGCGGCTGGGTGCCAGCCTTTTGGTTGTTTGCCTACGCGGCCGCGTTTTCGTTTGCCTACGTTCGCCTGCCTACGGGTGTGGGGGCCCTGCTGCTGTTTGGCGCTGTGCAGGCGACCATGGTGGGAGCGGGCCTGTGGCGCGGCGAGCGCCTGTTGCCCCGCCAGTGGTGCGGGCTGGTGCTCGCCATGGGCGGCTTGGTGGCACTGCTGCTGCCGGGTTTGAGCGCGCCGTCGCCCGGCAGCGCGGCGCTCATGCTCGCGGCCGGCGTGGGCTGGGGCGCGTATTCGCTGTATGGGAAGAAGGCGCTGGATCCCGGCGCGGCGACGGCGGGCAATTTCGTGCGGGCTGTCCCGTTTGCCGCGCTGCTGGTCGCCGTGTGCGCCACGCAGTTGTCGGTGAGTGGTGCCGGGCTGGTCTACGCTCTGTGTTCGGGGGCCGTTACCTCGGGTCTGGGCTACATCGTCTGGTACACCGTGTTGCCGCGCTTGCGCTCCAGCGCTGCCGCCTCGGTGCAGCTGAGCGTGCCGATGCTGGCGGCACTGGGTGGCACGCTGCTGCTGGGGGAAGCCTGGACGCAGCGCCTGAGCTGGACGGGCCTGGCCATCCTGGGCGGCATCGCGCTGGTGGTGCTGGCACCAAAACGGCCGGCGTGAGTGGCTCGATGGCGGCGTGCGCCGTGCGCCGCGCCTCAGCGTTTCGCCGCGCGCCGGCTCCACCAGGTGAACGCATCTTCCTGCAGTTCGATGTCGAGTTCCGCCACCCGCGCCTGCATGCGCTCCTGCGCCTGCGCCACCGCCAGGTTGTAGACCGCGGGGCCAATCTCGGCGAGGAAGAAGTTCAGCAAGGCGCCTGCGGCCATGTTGCCGATGCGCTCGCCGTGTTCTTCCGAGAAGTAGCGTTCAATGGAGGCAATGGCAGCGGTTCGGGTCTCTTTGGACAGTTCGATGGGCATGGCCGGCAGTCTACGGTGCGTGCGGCGTAAACGCAGGAAAACCGCTTGCGGTTTTGGGACAATTGCGCCCAGACTTTACGGAACCCCACCATGCCATTGCAATTTGCCGACCGCCTGAACAACGTTGAAACCTCTGCCATCCGCGAGCTTTTCAAGCTGCTGGGCAAGCCCGGCATCATCAGCTTTGCCGGGGGGTTTCCCGACAGCGCCATGTTCGACGTGGATGGCATTCGCGCTGCCAGCAACGCAGCCCTGGATGAAGAACCCGGCGCGGCGCTGCAGTACGGCGCCACCGAGGGCTACCAGCCGCTGCGCGAGCAGCTCGCCGCCTTCATGGCCAGCAAGGGCGCGCAGGATGTCGCGCCCGAGAACCTCATCGTCACCACCGGCAGCCAGCAGGCACTCGATTTGCTGGGCAAGACGCTGATCAGCCCCGGTGACAAGGTCATTGTCGAAGGCCCGACGTTTCTGGCCACCATCCAGTGTTTTCGCCTGTACGGTGCCGAACTCATCAGCGCGCCCATTGATGGTGATGGCGTGCAGACCGATGTGCTGGAGCAGCTCATCGCCGAACACCAACCGAAGTTTGTGTACCTGATTCCCACCTTTGGCAACCCCAGCGGTGCGCTGCTGCCGCTGGAGCGCCGCAAGAAGGTGTTGGAACTGGCCGTCAAGTACAGCACCCTGGTGGTGGAAGACGACCCCTATGGCGACCTGTATTTCGGCGAGGCACCGCCGCCCAGCCTGTTGGCGCTCTCTGCCCAGGTGCCCGGCAGCCGCGAGCTGCTGGTGCATTGCGGTTCCTTGAGCAAGGTGCTCTCGCCCGGCTTGCGTGTGGGCTGGATGATTGCCCCGCCCGAGCTGCTGGCCAAGGCCACCATGTGCAAGCAGTTCAGCGATGCCCACACCAGCACGTTTGCCCAGGCCACGGCGGCGCAGTACCTCAAGGCCGGCCGCATGCCGGCCACGCTGGCCAGGGTGCGTGCGGTGTACGCCGAACGCGCACAGGCCATGGGCGATGCGCTGCGCAAGGAGCTGGGCGATGCCATCGCGTTCGTGCAGCCCCAAGGCGGCCTGTTTGTCTGGGCGCGGCTGACGGGAGCGGGCGGCAAGGTGGCCGATGGCAATGTGTTTGCCAAGCGCGCCATTGAAAAAGGCGTGGCTTTTGTGCCGGGCGCGCCATTCTTCTGCTCCCAGCCCGACAACGCCACGCTGCGCCTGTCGTTCGCCACCGCCGACGCGGACAAGATTCGCGAAGGCGTGGCGCGCCTGGCGCGTGCCCTGTAAACGCCATGCGGGAAGCAAACAATAGCGACCAGCGGTTCGAGAGCCTGGAAGTGAAGCTGAGCTACCTGGAAGACCTGGTGGATGGGCTCAACCTCAATATCTACCGCCAGCAGGAGCAGATCGACCGGCTGGCGCGCGAGCTGGTCCAACTGCGCCAGCAGGCGCCGGGCGCTGAAGGCGGTGAGCGCAACCCGCGCGACGAAATGCCCCCGCACTATTGACAGCGGGCGGTATTTGCACAGGGTTTGTTGCTATTTATAAGATAGCTTATGGCGCTTTCTGGGTAAGCGCTAGAGGCCATTTTCTATCTAAGTGTCCTGATGCTCTGGTCCGAGGGAGTCCGTGTGTGAAGGCCCGCCGCCCGCATTGAACGCTACCCGGTCACGCCCCCCGCGCTTGGCGTTGTACAGCGCTTGATCGGCGCGGTCGAGCAATTCGTGCAGGCTGCGGTCTACAGAACGCAGGTTGGCCAAGCCCACACTGACCGTCACGCTCAAGCGTTCGCCGGTGGCGGTTGTGAGCGGCATGGTGCGTACGCCCTCCAGAATGCGTGTGGCGACCTCGCTGCCGCTGTCGGCGTCGGTCGTGCGCAGCAGTACGCAGAACTCTTCGCCACCCAGGCGCCCCACGGTGTCGCCGGCACGCAGTTGCGCGCGCACCGCCTGCGCAAAGGCCACGAGGACCCGGTCGCCCTCAAGGTGGCCATTGCGATCGTTGATGTTCTTGAAGTGGTCCAGGTCGAGCATCAGCAGGCACATGGCCTGGCCGTTTCCCATCGCCTCGGCCCAGGCCTGCTCGGCAGCGTCGAGGAATGCGCGGCGGTTGGCCATGCCGGTAAGCATGTCGGTGGTGGCCAGGCGCTGCAGCTCGCGTTCGAGGTTTTTGCGCTGCGTCACGTCGCGGTAAATGCCCTCGACACCGGCGAACTGGCCGTTGTGGTCGAACAAGGCATGGCTGCTGATGGAAATGTCGATGATGCAGCCGTCCTTGCGCACCATCTGGCCTGGAAAATCCGAGACTTCCCCATGCGCCATGATGGCGGCCTTGAAGGCATCCCGGTCGCTGCTTTCCGGGTAATACGACTCGGCGGTGCGGCCTTCAATCTCGTGCGGTTCGTAGCCGAGTACCCGGCGCACGCCGGGGCCTACGTGCTGTACCACGCCCTGGGCGTTGGTGCGGTAGTACACGTCCTGCATGCTTTCGAACAGGCGCCGGAAGTTTTGCTCGCTTTGGCGCAACTGCTGCTGGATTTCACTCTGGTGCGTCATGTCCAGGCCGCACATCAGCACGGCGGGCGCACCTTCGACCACCAGGGCCACGCTGGAGATCAGCACCATGCGCAGGTTCCCAAGGCTGGTGCGGAGTCGGAATTCCGAGGGTTTGTTGGGCGCTGTAGCGGGCTCCGCCGCCTGGCTGCTGACGCGGTAGATGCGCTCACTCGAGCGCTGCTTGTCCAGCGGGTGCACGAATTCATTGGTCGTGTGGCCGTGGAGCTGCTCAGGCGATGCCACTTCGAGCAGTGCTGCGCTGGCGGCATTGGCATACACGATGACGTCGTTGCGCGTCAGCAGCACCGCGCCGGGCAGAGCATGCAGCAGTTCTTGCAGGGCGGACATCGCAATCATGGCCGTGGACAGGTTCAGTGAAGGAATATTGTGGCACTTTGCTTCCCCCTGTAACCAGGGGCTTACAAGCAGAGCGCTACCATTGGCCATGAAAAAGACTTTTTCCCTGCAGGTCGAGGGCCTGCACCCCGACCGGCGCCTGGACGCCATCAAGCACGAAATTCGCAAATATCTGCGCCGTGAACGCAGCAAGGCGCTGCCAGAGGGCGCTGATTTTTGGGATTTTGATTGCCGCTTCGCCGTGCCGCCGAACGCGCCCGAGCCTGTGGCGGTGGGGTCTGTCATGGAGCGGGTGGACGCGGCGGCCGCTGCACAGGCCGAACAGTTCTATCTGGAGGTGCTGGCACGCGCAGCCAAGCGGGCGCCCCGCATCCATCCGACCGAGAACGCTGACGGTACGCCGCTTGCCGCTGCGCCTTACGTAGGCGACTGATCGGCCTGTTCGCCCGAATTCAAAGGGGGTAGCAGGCCCGCAGCGCGCAATTTGTCCTTCTTGCTGGGGCGCTTGCCCTTGATGCCGCCCGCGCCCGCGACGGCTTGCGCGGGCACCTCGGTGGGTTCGAAGCCGGGCAGCACCTCGCGCGCCAGCTGCATGCCCAGACGTTTTTCAATCAACTGCATATGCGGCTCGCTCTGCGGCACGACGAAGCTCACCGCCACCCCTTGCTCGCCTGCTCGGGCCGTGCGGCCAATGCGGTGCACATAGTCGGCGCTGGCGCGCGGCAGGTCAAAGTTGACCACCGCCGGCAACAGGCTGATGTCGAGGCCGCGTGCGGCAAGGTCGGTGGTCAGCACCACCTGCCAGCGGTCGGCCTTGAATTCTTCCAGCACCTGGCGCCGCGCGCCCTGGCTGAGACCCCCGTGAAACGGCGTGGCGAAAATACCGGCCTTGTAGAGCTTCTCCGCCACGTGTTCCGCCGTGTACTGCGTGGCGACAAACACCAACACGCGGCTCCACGCTTCCTGCGTGACGAGGTGGCGCAGCAGCTGTGTGCGCTTTTCTGGATCTACGGCAATGCTGCGCTGCGCGATGGCCGGCGCCTCTTGCGCGGCATCGACCCGGATATGCACGGGGCCATCCAGCAAGGCCTTTGCCAGCGTCTGCACCTTGCCCGGGAACGTGGCGGACAGGAGCAGGTTCTGCCGTTTGGCCGGCAGCAAAGCCAGCACTTGTGCAAGTTCGTCGGCGAAACCGAGGTCGAGCAGGCGGTCGGCCTCGTCGAGGACCAGGGTCTGCACATTGTCCAGCCGCAGCGCGTTTTGGCGCACCAGATCGAGCAGGCGCCCCGGCGTCGCCACGACGATATCGGCGCCGCCGCGCAGCGCCATCATTTGCGGGTTGATCGAGACACCGCCGAACGCGAGTGCCACTTCCACACGCGGCGAGCAGGCTGCGGAAAAATCGCGCAGCACGCCGCCGCACTGCGCAGCCAATTCGCGTGTCGGCACCAGCACCAGCGCCTGCACCCGGCGTGGGCGCCCGCTGGGCTGGGCCGCAACGCGCTGCAGCAAGGGGAGGGAGAAGGCAGCGGTCTTGCCCGAGCCCGTGGGCGCCTGTGCCAGCACATCACGGCCGGCGAGCACGGCGGGCAGCATCTCTGCCTGGATGGGGGTGGGGGTGGTGTAGCCGCGCGTTTGCGCAGCCTGGGCGAGGGCGGTGTGGAGGCCGAGTGCAGAAAAAGGCATGGAAGGCCCAAGAGAAGAAAGGGGAGGCGTGGGCAGTGGGCGATTGTGCTCCGCCGCCGCGATAATCCGGCCGCATGAACTTTGTTGACGACTCAGGGGCCATTGTCCACAGCATTCAGCTGGCGGTCGCACCGGTATTTTTGCTGACGGCCGTCTCGGGAATGATAGGCACGGTGGCCAACCGCTTGGCACGCATCGTTGATCGGGCACGGGTGCTGGAGGCGCAGCGGCGCAACGTCGAAGATGCGGATGTCCATGCCCGCACCGTGGCGGAACTGGCGCTGCTGCGGACTCGGGGTTGGCTGGTCACGCTGTGCATTGGCCTGCTGACACTGTGCGGTTTTCTCATCGGGCTGACCATTCTTTTTCTGTTTTTGGGGCAGACCACCGAGTTCAACAGCCCCCGCTGGGCCGTCGGAAGTTTTTTGGCGGGGGTGATGTGCTTCCTGGGCGCTTTGGTGCTGTTTTTTGTCGAAACGGTTGCCGCCACCCGCATCCTCAATTTTGGCCATGTGAGCAGGCTGCCATGAGCCGTTTGCAGCGCACCGCCGGCTTGGGTGGCCTGGTGTATTCCACAGAGCAGGGGCGCATGTGCCCCACCTGCCGCCAGCCGGTGGCCGACTGCCTCTGTGCAAAAAGTGCGGCGCCTGTGGGCGACGGGGTTGCCCGCGTGGCCCGCGATACCCAGGGCCGGCGCGGCAAGGCCGTCACCGTGGTGCGCAGCGTGCCTCTGGCAGCAGATGCCTTGGCACAGTTGGCACGTGAGCTGAAGGCGGCCTGCGGCGTGGGTGGCACGCTCAAGGCGGGCGTCATCGAGCTGCAGGGCGACTACGTGGAGCGCGTGCTCGCCGAGCTGAGCGCGCGCGGCCTGCGTGCCAAGCGCGGTACGTGATCTTCACGCGTCTGCCGGTTCCAGCCAGGCACGCGCTGCCGCCATGACGCAGTGGCTGAGGCGCGCCAAAGGCGCCTGCGCGCTGCGCAGGTGCACCCAGAACAGTGGAATGTGCAGGTCGGTGTTGGGCAGTACGCGTACCAGCCGGCCATCCGCCAACTGCTCTGCCACAAGGGCCAGGGGGTGCATGCCCCAGCCCAGGCCGCGCTCGCAGCCCCGTACGTAGCCATCGTTGGACGGCACGTAGTGGTGCGGTGGGTGCGCCCGGGCCGGCAGGCCTAGTTGTGCCAACCATTGCTCCTGCAGGCGGTCTTTGGGGTCGAAGGTCAGCATGGGGGCTGTGGCCAGGGCCTCTACCGACACACCCTGCGGCCAATGGCGTGCGGCAAAGCCAGGGCTGGCGGCGGCTACGTAGCGCATGGTGCCCAGTGGCCAACTGTTGCAGCCGGCAATGGCGGCCGTTGTGGCCGTCACGGCGGCCAGTACCTCGCCCTCGCGCAGGCGCTGAGCCGTGTGCTCCTGATCGTCTAGACGCAGATCGAGCAGCTCATTGCCGGTATCGGTGAAGGCTGCCAAGGCGTCCATGAACCAAGTCGAGAGCGAGTCGGCATTAATGGCGAGCTTGAGCGTCGGCGCGGTCGCCGCCTGGCCGGCCAGGCTTGGGTGGCTGCGCCGCAACTGGTGCTCCAGCAACGCCACCTGTTCGAAATGCAGGCACAGCTGGCGCCCGGCGTCGGTGCCCGTGCAGGGGGAGCCGCGCAGCACCAGCACCTGGCCACAGCGCTCTTCGAGCTGTTTGATGCGCTGAGAAATGGCGGACGGCGTCACGTGCAGGCGCCGCGCGGCGCGCTCGAAGCCACCCTCTCGTACCACGGCGGCCAAAGCTTCAAGGGCAGCGTAGTCAAACATCAGCAACGCTTAATCATGGTTAGAAAAATGAAGTGTACTTAACATTGCCCGTTGACCAGAATGGCGGCATGTGGATTGCAAATGCCGTTTCTTCCTGGCTCGCTGGCTTTACCGTGTGTTTTGCACTGGTGGCGTCGATTGGTGCGCAGAATCTTTTCGTTTTGCGCCAGGTGGTCAGTGGTCGGCATGTGCGGGCCTGTGTCGCCTGGTGCGTGTTGAGCGATGCCCTGTTGATTACGGTCGGCGTGGCTGGCATGGCGCAAATGCTGGCGAACCGGCCTGTGCTGGCGCAGGCGCTCAGCCTGGGCGGCGCGGTGTTTTTGCTGTGCTACGGCCTGCTGGCCTGGTCGCGCTTGCTGCCCCGGCGTGCTGCTGCAGAAGCAACAAAGTCAGCCGAGGCCGCAGCTCCCACCAAGCGTGCCGTGCTGCTGGCGCTAGCCGCCATCACGCTGCTCAATCCACATGTGTATCTGGACACCGTGGTGCTGATGGGCTCTATGGGCGCGCGCGAGGCTGGCTTTCTCAAGGCGGCGTTTGTGGCTGGCGCGGCATCGGCCAGCCTGGCGTGGTTTTTGTTCCTCGCACTTGCTGGCCGGAAGTTGCAGGGCTGGTTTGCGCGCCCCCAGTCCTGGCGGGTGCTGGACGCGGCAACGGGCTGCATGATGCTGGTACTGGCCTGGTGGGTGTGGTCGGGCACGCAGGCCGCTTGATGCCAACGCGCTTGAGCGCGCAGCGGTGCGTGTCAGTTGCGATGCGCAAAGGTGGGAAGCGTGCCGAAATACCCCTGAAACAGATTGCGTGCAATGCCGTGCGCCGTGAACTGCAGTTCGCGGGCGTCGTCAGGCTCGAACAGGCGTTCGGTGTGCTCGCCCCATAGCCGTACCCAGGCAGAAAAATGCGCTGGCGTGACGTCCTCAAGCGCCATGTGCTTGCCAAAGACGTTGCCACTGAACGACTTGCTGCCCAGCGCCACGGTGCTCCAGAACTCCACCATGCGATCAAGGTGGGGCTCCCAGCGCTCGGCGAGTGCGTGCTCGAACACCGGCCCTAGCAGGGGATCGGCACGCACATCGGCGTAGAACGAATGCACCAGTGTGGCCAAGCGCTCCCTGGTGACCGGGCCGCGCTCGCAGCTTGGTGTGGCGGGGGTGGCTGGCTGGCTCAGCTGCATCCGCAAGAGCTCCCGCAACCGCCGTTGTCTGCCGCTACCGGTTCAAATTGCGGGAACAGCATGTTGTTTTCGGTGTGAATGTGGTTGACCAGGTCGTCGGCAAACTGCGCAATGCCGGTGTAGAGCGCACGCCAGGTGTTGCAGGCGCCGGCTGGCGGGTTGGCGTCGTTGGTCATTGCAAGCAGTCGCTCCAGCGCCGCGCCGTGGTCCACGTGTTCGGCGCGCATCATGCCGATGGGCTGTGTAACAAAGGGGTTGCCGCCTGATTTCAGCATAGGGAAAAGAATGGCCTCTTCCTTGTGCATGTGGGTAAGCAGCTCGGCCTGCAATTCTTCCAGAAGATCGCCCAAACCCGCCGGCACGTTGGGGTTTTCGCGGTGCACGACCTCAACGCGCCGCGCCATGCGGATCAGCTCGGGCAATTGCTCGCGGTGCACATCGTGGTAGCGTGCAATGATGTGGTCCACCATCTCGGCTGGCGTTGCGGCTTCGGGGGCGCTCGCGGGGCGGTTGAGTGCCGCCAGCTCTGCCAGGACGGAATCCAGCGCCAGGCCTTTGTCGGCCACGGCCTGCTCCAGTGCTATTTGGCCACCGCAACAAAAGTCGAGTTTCAGGCGGCGAAAGACGGCAGTCGCTCCCGGCAATGCCACGGCAATGCTGCCGATGGTGGCTTGCGGGGTCAGTGCCAGGGTGGGGTTCAGGGCGTCAACGCGGGCGTTCATGGGGTTTATCCTTAAAGAGGCATGTTGCGTGAATATTTTATCGCAATAAAATTCCAGAGTGATCTCTCTACCAACCCGAATGTGCCTATGCGACTGACCCAGTGGACGGACTACACGCTGCGCGTGCTGATGTACTGCGCAGCTTGCGACGGACGGTCCCAGCCAGTCACCATTACCGAAGTGGCCGAGAGCTACGGGATCTCGCGCAGCCATCTGACCAAAATCGTGCAGCAGCTTGCCGCCGCCGGACTGCTGGAAACCACGCGGGGGAGGGGCGGCGGCATGCGGTTGATGCGGCCTGCGGGTGAGATCAACGTGGGTGTCGTGGTGCGCGCCACCGAGACCGATTTCAGCCTTGTCGAGTGCTTTGATTCGGCCACCAACCAATGCCGGCTGAGCAGCCACTGCCGGTTGCAAGGCATCCTGGGCGAGGCGATGCACAGCTTTTTTGCTGTGCTTGATCGTTATACGCTGGCCGACCTTTTGGTTGCCAACCAGCCGCAACTGGCGGGGCAACAAAATATGAGCCTTGTGCGGCTGGTGCCGGGATTGCCCAGCCGTGAGATTCCGCAAGCCGCCGCGTCGATCGGCATACCGGCCTTCACACCTTTTCAGGCGGCATCAGTTCCAGCAGACGATCCAACCCGCCCTCGTTGATCGCCACGTTGGCGTGCGCCCGCACGGCTGGCTTGGCGTGGTAGGCCACCGAGAGCCCGGCAGCGCCCATCATGGGCAAATCATTGGCGCCGTCGCCCACGGCAATGGTCTGCGCGGGTGAAATACCCATGAGCGAGGTCAATTCCAGCAAGGTGCGGCGCTTTTCCGCGCCATCGCAGATGTCGCCCCAGGTCTGGTCGAGCATGCGTCCGGTCAGCACGCCGTCGCATACTTCCAGTTGATTGGACCGCGCGAAGTCGATGCCCAGCCCGGCGCGAACGCGGTCCGAGAAAAATGTGAAGCCACCCGAGACCAGCAAGGTCGCCAGCCCGGCCGCCTTGGCTGCGGTGACCAGCTGCTGTGCCCCTGGATTGAAACGCAGTCGCTGTGTGTAAACCTGCTCCAGGTGGCTCATCGGCACGCCTTTGAGCAGCGCCACACGCTGGCGCAGGCTTTCCTTGTAATCAGATATCACGCCCTGCATGGCGGCTTCGGTAATGGCCGCTACCTCTGCCTTGCGGCCAGCGGCGTCGGCGATTTCGTCGACGCACTCGATGTTGATCAGCGTGGAGTCCATATCGAACGCAATCAGGCGGAAATCGGCAAGGCGCAGGGGCGCGTCTGCGCCTTGAACGATGAGGCCAGGGGCAAATTCGCGGGCAGTGGTCATGGGCGTTAAGTTTTGTGCAAATAAAGTGTGTCGGACCAGGTGGCAAGCCACTCGGGTTTGAACGCGACAAAGATAGCGGTCAGCATACCGGTGATAAAGGCATCGCCCCAGGCTGTCAGCCAGTGAGCCACCAGCGACAACTCCTTGTTCAGCCCAGGTTGCGTCGGGCCTGACCATTGCAGCAAGGCGCTGGCAGCAAACAAGCAGGCGGCCGCGCCCAGAAACCCGCGCCCGAGCACATAGACGAACAAATGCGGCCCAATCACGCGGCGAATGGCTGCGCCAAGGCCTAGTGCCAAAGTGGCAGGCAGAACGCCGCGCCAGAAGGCCAGCATCACCACGATTTCCCAGGGTTGGCTGCCCAGCAAGCCGGCCATCAGGGCGATGGTGCACAAGGTGGGGACCGCCAGCGGCCAGCCCAGCATGAGCAGCACCAGGCAGGCAAATGACCAGTGCATTTGCAAAGGCATGGTGTGCATCCAGGGCAGGGCCCACAGCCAGGGCAGCACCACCAGGCTGCCCAGCAGCGGGGAGACCAATGCGCCACCGCGCAGGAACTGCCAGGGCCGCAGCCACAGCGCAGTCGCCAATGCAAGTGCCAGCAAAATAGCCGTAATCGTCAGCATGCTGAAGGGGCGGTGCGTCAGTCGGCCAGCGTTACTACCACCGGCGCGTGGTCGCTGGGTTGCGGGTTCTTGCGCGGTGCGCGGTCAATGGTGCAGGCGCGCACGCTGGGGCGCAGCGCCTCGCTCACCAGGATGTGGTCGATGCGCAATCCCCGATTTTTCTGGAAACCCAGCATGCGGTAGTCCCACCAGGAGTAGCTTTTTTCTGGCTGCTCGAACAATCGATAAGCGTCATGCAGCCCCAGCGCCAGTAGCGCCTGGAAATGGTCTCGCTCCTCTTGCGTGTGGTGGATAGTGCCCGCCAGGCCGATGGGATCGTACGAATCGCGGTCTTCCGGTGCCACGTTGAAGTCGCCCACCAGCACCAACTGCGGGTGCGCGACCAGCTCAGTGCGCAACCAGTCCTGCAGCGCCTGCAGCCACTGCATTTTGTAAGCGAACTTTTCGCTGTCTGGTGCCTGGCCGTTCACAAAGTAGCCATTGACCAGGCGCAGCGCGCCATGTGGCGTGTCCAGCGTGCCGGCAATGACGCGCGCTTGCGTGTCCTCTGAGCCGGGCACGTTGCGCACCACGTCGCGCAGGGGCTTGCGGCTCAGGATGGCCACGCCGTTGTAAGTCTTTTGGCCGAAAGCAGCGGCTTCGTAGCCCGCCTCGCGCAGCGCCTCGTGGGGAAACTTGTCGTCGGTGAGCTTGAGTTCTTGCAGGCACAGGGCATCGACCGGGTTGGCGGCCAGCCAGGCGAGCACCTGGGCCAGGCGCACGGTCAGTGAGTTGATGTTCCAGGTGGCAATTTGCATGGTGTCTCGGGAAACAGGCCGATGGGCCAAGCCAGAAGGGTGGGTCGGAGGCGGTCGCTAGCGACCGCGCGTGGGCAAGCGTTTGCATTGTCCCATTTGCCACGCTCGGTCAGCCAAGGCATGCGCCAGCGCTGTAAACCGGCCGACAGTGCAGGAATTTTGTTGCACCAGCAAAAGATTCATCTAATCTTCGGCATAATAGATGCAAACGCGAATCAATATCAATATGACAAAAAACCTTCTTTTGCGTCCTTTTTACCTGAGTGGCCTCGTCAGCGTTTCGGCCTTCTCGTCCCTTCAAGCGCTCGCTCAGTCCGATACCAGCTTGCCACCGGTCACCGTAAACGCCAGCCGCGACAGCACCAAGCTGCCGCTCGCCGCGACCGTGCAGGCCGAGCGTGAGAAGTTGGCACAGGTGCCTGGAGGCACCAATCTGGCCGAGCCGCAAAAGAAAGCCCGTCTGGCCACACTGCGCGACGCCCTCGACTACCAGCCCGGCATCGTGCTGCAAGATTTTTTTGGCGGTACCGACCAGCCGCGCCTGGGGATTCGCGGCTCGGGCATCCAGAGCAACCCGGTCAACCGGGGTGTATTGCTGCTGCAAGACGGCTTGCCGCTCAATGAGGCCGATGGTTCTTTCATCATCGGAATGATCGAGCCGCGCAACGCCACCTTCGTCAGCGCGTTGCGCGGCGCCAACGCCAGGTCGCCCGGCGCCACCATGCTGGGAGGGGAGCTGGATTTCGTGTCGATGACGGGTGCCGATGAACGCGGCCGTGTGCGCCTGGAGGGCGGCAGCTTTGGCCGGCGCGGCGCACAGGCAGCCGTGGGCGGTGTCGGCGAGCGCTTTGACAGCCGGGTGTCCATCAGCAGCGACCGTTACGACGGCTACCGCCACCATTCGGATTCGCGGCGCGACAGCTTGCAGGCCAACGTAGGCTTTCAGGGCGAGGGCGGGTTTGAGAACCGTACGTATTTGACCTGGACAGACCTGGCTTTTCACATTCCGAATGTGGTGCCCAAAGATCGCATCCACTCCGACCCGCGCGGTGTCATGGGCGACGGCAACACGCCTCAGGACACGCTGCTCAACGTCTACAAGCGCGATCCGCGCCGCGCTGCCACCCAGCTGCGCTTGGCGAACCGCTCGCGCTGGGGCAACGACACGCTGCGCCAGGAGGTGGGTGTGTACTGGCAAGACACCGACGACCTGTTCAACAACATGACCAGTTACACCGTCACGCACAGCCACACCACCGGCGCGCAGTGGCAGGCCAGTGGGCGCCCAGCGGGCAGCGAAGGCGCCTTGGGCTGGCGCACAGCTGTGTCGTGGGCCGACAGCGCCATGGACCGTGACCTGTTCGCCACCAATCCCGCCAACGGCCAGGAGATGCAGCGCTTTGGCCGCTACAACCTGGGTGCGCAAAATTTGCAGGCGCTGGCAGCGGCTGATTGGCGGCTGGCGCCCGACTGGACCCTGCTGGGCAGCATGCAATGGAGCCATCTCACACGCGACGCGCAAAGCCGCGACACGGGCACGCAGCTCGACCAGAGCTGGAACTTTGCCACGCCCAAGGTCGGCGTGAACTGGGCGGCCACGCCCTCCACGCGCCTGTGGGCCAACCTGAGCCGCAGCCAGGAGGCGCCCACCTTCTGGGAAATCGTCAGCGCCACGGTGGCGCCCAACAGCCCGGCCACGGCCCAGGCCGAGTTGGTGCGCCTGCAGATGCAGCGTGCCACCACACTGGAACTCGGCGGCGCGGGCCAATGGGGCGCTGGCACCAACGCCCTGCACTGGACGGCTGCCGTGTACCGCAGTGTGCTGGCGGACGAGCTGATTTCAACCACCGACGCCAACGGCATCAAGGTCGGCACCTACAACTACCGTGGCGGCACGCGCCACCAGGGTGTGGAGCTGGGCCTCTCGGGCAGCCGGCGGATCGGTGTCGGTGCACTGGACTACCGTGCCAGCTGGACCTACAGCGACTTCCGGTTTCGGGGTGGCGAATACGCGGGCAAGCAGATTGCCGGTGTGCCGCGCCAGCTGATCAACGCCGAAGTGATGCTTCACATGAGTGCCTGGCGCTTTGGCCCCAACGTGCGCTGGATGCCCGTCAGCACCCCGACCGACCACGCCAACACGCCGGGTGCCGAGCAGGACGCCTATGCACTGCTGGGCCTCAAGCTCGAATGGCGCGACGGCCCTCTGGCGCTGTATGCGCAGGCCGACAACGTCACCGACCGGCGCTACGCCAGTGCCTACGCCATCCGCAACCAGGCCATCGCAGCGCAGCCGGGCTATCTGCAAGGCTTGGGGCGCAGCTTTACCGTAGGTTTGAACTACCAGTTCTAAGGGGATCGTCGTGCTGAAATCTTTGGATTCCTCAGGTCTTTCACGTCGCCAGGTGCTCGCAGGGTTGGTGGCAAGCAGCCTGCCAGTCGTGATGCAGGCCGCGCCCGCGTCCCCGCTGCGCGAGGGCATCACTCTTTCGGGACCGCCCGCCATTGTCTCGGCGCCCTTGATGCGCATGGCCGATACCAACGCGCTGGCCAACGTCGCAGGACGCACGAGCTTTGTCGCCTGGCGCGACCCCGACCAACTGCGCATGATGGCCATGGGCGGCAAGGCCGACATCCTGGCCATGCCCAGCAATGTGGCGGCAAATTTGTTCAACCGGGGCGCGGGTGTCACGCTGCTGAACATCTCGACCTGGGGCGCGCTATGGCTGGTTACGCGCGATGCCCATCGCAAGACACTGGCCGACTACCGTGGCGAAGAAATCGCCGTGCCTTTCCATGGCGACATGCCCGACATCGTGCTGCAACTGCTGGCCGCCAAGCAGGGGCTGGATTTGCAGAAGGACTTTCGCATTCGGTACGTGCCGACTCCCATGGAGGCCATGCTGCTGCTGATCACGCGGCGCGTCTCGCATGCGCTGCTGGCCGAGCCCGCCGTATCGCTGGCGCTGCGCAAAACCCATTCCTTTCCCATCGGGCTGATCGCGCCCGATCTGTACCGGGGCGCAGATTTGCAGCAGGAGTGGGGCCGCTTGTTCCACCGAAAACCCCATATTCCACAGGCCGGTATTGCCGCCGTGGGCGCCGTGCGCCAGCAGCCCGAGGTGCTGGCAGCTGTTGAAAAAGCCTACGCGCAGTCGCTCGACTGGTGCCGTGCCAACCCCATGGAGTGCGGCGCCATGATGGCCAAGCACATCGACCTGCTCACCCCTGAGGCCGTGTCCGACGCCATTGCCGTCAGCCAGCTCGATGATGTACCTGCCGCTGCAGCGCGGCCCGAACTGGAGTTTTTCTTTGGGCAGCTCATGGCGCGCAACCCCGCGCTGGTGGGGGGCAAGCTGCCTACCGACCCGTTTTACGGGATTGGTGCACCGGCTTCAGCAAAGGCTGCCTAATGCTGCGGCTGCTGGCGCGCGTGCTCCGGGGCCTGCCTGGCTATCTGTGGAGCGGCTGGGGTGCCGCCGCCAGCCTGTTCTTGTTGCTTGCCGCCTGGGAGGCCGTCGCCGCCTTCTACGACCCGCTGATCCTGCCCGATCCGCTCGCCGCGTTCGCCGCGCTGTGGGGCCTGGTGCAGCAGGGCGCTGCCTGGCCCGCGATCGTCGCCACCGGGCGCCGCGCACTGATGGGGCTGGCACTGGCCGTCTCGGTGGGCAGCTTGCTGGGGCTGGCTGCCGGCCTTTCGGTCACCGCGTCTGTGCTTTCGCGCCCGCTGGTCACCGTGCTGTTGGGCACGCCGCCTATTGCCTGGCTGGTGCTCGCCATGCTGTGGTTTGGCATGAGCGACGGCACGCCCGTGTTCACCGTCTTCATCGCCTGCTTCCCCGTGGTGTTTGTGAGCGCGCTGCAAGGCACGCGCACGCTCGATTTGCAGTTGCGCGACATGGCGCGCGCCTACCGACTGCCGCGCGGCATGGCGCTGCGCGAGGTGTATGGCCCGCATGTGCTGTCCTACCTGTTCCCGGCCTGGGTGACGGCGCTGGGCAGCGCCTGGAAGGTCACCGTGATGGCCGAACTGCTGGCCAGCAGTGACGGTGTGGGTGCAGCGCTCGCGGCCAGCCGTGCGCAGCTCGATACGGCTGTCACCATGGGCTGGATCGTCGCCGTGGTGGGCTGCCTGCTGGCAGTCGAATATGGCTTCTTGGAGCCGCTCAAGCGCGAAGTGGAGCGCTGGCGGGAGACGCCTCTGTGAGCCTGGTTTTGAGCGATGTTCGCCACAGCTACGCCCTGACAGAGGTCCTCGGCGGCGTCAGCCTCACGCTGTCCCCCGGCGGCGTAGTGGCGCTGGTCGGCCCGTCTGGCTGCGGCAAGACCACGCTCTTGCACCTGTGCGCCGGCTTGCTCACCTTGCAAGAGGGGGCTATGCACAGCGGCTTTGCCAAACCCGCACTCATGTTCCAGCAGCCGCGCCTGCTGCCCTGGCAGACCACCGCTGACAACATCGCCCTGGGCCTGCGTGCACAAGGTGTGGCGCGCTCCGATGCGCGCACCCGCGCCCAGGCGATGGGCAACGCGCTGGGGCTTGATGCCGAGGCGTTGGCCGCCTACCCGCACCAGCTCTCGGGCGGTATGCAAAGCCGTGCCGCGTTGGCGCGTGCGCTGGTGCTGCAACCCGACTTGCTGCTGATCGACGAACCCTTTGCCGCACTCGACATTGGCCTCAAAGCCCAGTTGCACCGCCTGCTGCTGCGCCACCAGGCGGAGCAGGGCACCGCAGTGCTGATGATCACCCACGATCTGATGGAGGCCGTGCGCCTGGCCAATACCGTGCTGGTCATGGCCGCAGCGCCGGGCCGCATCGTGCACCGCCATACCCCGCCTGGTGCCGCACTGACGCGCAGCGATGCGACGGTCTACCATGACACCGCCGAACTGCTGCGCGTGCCGGTGGTGCGCGAGGCCTTTGGGCTCGATGCCTTGCAGGAAGAAGGGCGCGCTGCGAGTGAACCCGCCGCCGCGGTGCTGCCCCTGCCGGGTGCGCGCGTACCTCTAGCGCCACCCGCAGACCCAGGCGCCGCACAACTTCCAAGCAGCCGGAGCCGCCAATGCGGGTAGCCGCCACGCCAGGCCAAGCGCCCAGCCTGCTCTCGGCCCGCCACCCGGTGTGGATGTGCGCCATGCGGCCGTTTTTTCTGCTCGCGATGGGCTCGGCGGTGCTGCTGATTGGCCTGTGGAGCGCCGTGCTGGCGCTGGGCCTGCCGCCGCCGCCCGTCACTGGCGGTGCGCTGGTGTGGCACGCGCATGAATTGCTACTGGGCTTTGGCCTGGCAGCGGTGGTTGGTTTCGTGCTCACCGCCGTGCCTGAGTTCACGAACACCCCAGGCGCCTCGACCCGTGCTGCGCGCTGGCTGACCGCGCTGTGGCTGCTCGGCCGTGCGGGCTTCTGGCTCTCGGGCGTGGGCGGGCTGCCCGCGCTGGCCGTGGCGGGCGCGGCGCAGTTCGCGCTGCTGATCATGCTCATCGTGCTGCTCTGGCCCGCATTTCGCACGCCCGCCGGCCAGCGCCACCACGCCTTTGGCTGGGCGATCTCAGGCCTGGCACTGCTGGTCGCTGGTTTTTACTTCGATGCGCTGCGCGGTGCCTACCCCATGCGCTGGCTGCACGCCTTTCTGGGCCTGCTGATGGTGCTCATCGTCGTCGCCATGAGCCGTATCTCCATGCGCATCGTGAACCGCGCCATCGACCAGGCGGACCCCGGCGCCGAGCCCTACCTGGCCCGTCCACCCCGGCGCAACCTGGCGGTGCTGTGCATTGCCCTGTTCACCCTGGCCGAGTTTCTGCACGAGGGCAGCCGCACCAGCGGCTGGCTGGCCTGCGCCAGCGCCGCTGCCGTGTTCAACCTGCTGGGCGACTGGCATGTGGGCCGCCCGCTGCTGCGGCGCTGGCCGCTCATGCTCTACACCGTGTACCTGTGCATGGCGTTGGGCTACGCGCTGATGGGCTGGGCGCTGCTGGCCGGCGGCCCGGGCGTCATTGCGGGGCGCCATCTGCTGACCGTGGGAACGATTGGCCTGGCGATTTACGCCGTCATCTGTATTGCTGGGCGCGCGCACTGCGGCCTGGCGATTGACGAGCGCGCGTGGGGCATGTGGGGTGCGGGCCTGATTGCCTTGGCCGCGCTGCTGCGCGCAGGGGCGGCGTGGGTGGGGGAATACTCTGTTGCCTGGATGGCGCTGGCCGGTTTGTGCTGGATGGCGGCGTTTGGCCTCCTGTGCATATTTATCGCACCGGTGTTGTTGCGGGCGCGGGAGGATGGGTTGTGGGGGTGTGAGGGGTAGAGCTGGTTGTGGGCTGCAACTGGGGCAGAGGCTGTTGGGGGCCTATTGCGGGCATCGAAGAAATCGCATTGCCTGACATTTCAGGCCTGCTCGCTGCGCGAGAGCTGCTTTAATTCTGTCAATGAGCCACGGACCTTTGAACAGGCGCTGACAGGCCGATGGACGTACGCACTATATTGGCCGCTGGATTATTTCGTGACCACGGCCACCTCTCCCTCCCCGTTCCCATGCAAGCTCCCGGTTCGTCCACCCTCACGCTGCTGACGCTTTCCCCGCTGATTGTCTGGCGCATCTACGCGCGCCTGCGCAAGATGTTTGGGCGCCAGCGCCTGTCGCGCTACCGGGCGCCGATCACGCTAGCGGTGTATTCGCTGCTCAGCATCTGGGTCGCGCACGCAGCGCTGGCGCATCCGGGTCGGGTGGGGTGGCTTATTGGCAGCCTGCTGGCGGGCGCGGTGCTCTCCTTGCTGGGCGTTCGCCACACGCAGTTTGAAGCGCGGCGCGGCGAAGGGCTGTTCTACACGCCCAATGCGCACCTGGGGTTTGCGCTGTCCGCGCTGTTCCTGGCGCGCATTGCCTGGCGGGTCGCCGAGGTCTATTGGTTGGCGCCGGTGGTGCCTAGGAGTACGGCAGAGTTCATGGGCAGCGCCACCACGGTGTGCGCGTATGGGCTGCTGGCGGGCTACTCCCTTGGCTACGCGGTGGCGCTGGCCCGCTGGCGCGCTGCAGTACTGCGGGCCAAACGCGACCGCGAGCGTGACGGGGCCGATGGGGCCGGGTGAAACGGTTTGCGGCTGCCTGGGCTGTTGTGGCTCCGAAGCCGGTCAAAGAGGTGGTTTTTAACTATCAAATTAATAGCTAATAGCGCTTTCTGGATAAGCGCTAGAGGCCAATTTGATTGATATTTTTCCCCTACGCGCTTGCGCTGCCCGTCCGTGGGCGGATTGCTTCGCTGGCCAGCGCTGGTGTGCTCAAGCCTTTGCGGCGGGGCACCAGGTCATCGTCGAGCAGGCTTTCAATGCGGGCAAAGATCTCGAAGCGGGAAAACGGCTTCTTCATGAAATCGTCGGCCCCGATGCGATTGACGTAGAACTGTTCGATGGCGTGTTCGTTGCCGCTGATCATGATGACGGGGATGTGCTGGTACGCCGGGTTCTTGCGGATCAGGCGCAGGGCATGGAAGCCGTTCATGCCGGGCAGGACGATGTCCAGAAAAATCAGATCGGGCGGGTCCTGGTCGAGCAGCGCCAGGCCATGCTCGGCATCCAGCGCTTCGCGCGTGCTGCACCCGGCCGAGCGCAGCGCCTTGCGCAACACGGCCACCACGGTCGGCGAGTCGTCGATGATCAGCGCCCGCGTCCCCTTGCGGGCGTTCTTGCGAGGGGACTGGCGGCGTTCCACGGCGCCTTTTGGCTCAGCGCTTGCCACTGCGAGCGGTGCGGGGGCGGCAGGCTTGGGGGAGAGCGTTTTTTTGCGCGCGCCGCCCCAGAGTCGGTCAAAGAGGCTCATGGTGTGGGTTTTCTTTTTCTCTCAGGGGGCCGTTTCCTGGGGCGCAAGTATCCCAGAGACGGGAACGCCAATGATTCGTCCGTTCCTATGCGGGTCGAACTGGCGCCGGCACGTCGGTCGCCGCATCAGCCCAGGGCGTCGTTCACCTGGTCGTTGAATTCCGCCAGGCTTACCGCGTCGCCGATCTCGCGCGGCAGCGCGTCGCGTACCGAGAAAACGCCGAGGATCTTGTCCGCTGGCGAGACGATGGGCAGGTGCCGAAAGCCCCGCTCGATCATGATCAACACCGCCTCGGAGACCTTCATGTCGGGACCCACCGTTTGCGGGTGCGGCGTCATCACGTCGCAGACCAGGGTGGTCTCGGGGCTCAGCGCCTTGGCCAGCACGCGTGTCATCAGGTCGCGTTCGGTCAGGATGCCCAGGATGGCGCCCAGGGTGTCGAGGATGAGCACGCTGCCGCAGTTGGCACGCGTCATTACACAGGCTGCGTCCCAGACACTGGCCTGGGGCCCCAGGCTCACCACGTGGCGCTGCGAGATCGACTGGAAGACTGTGCGTTCGGCCATGGCAGGGCTCCTTTGGCAGGGGACAACAGGGTCAGCGCAGCGATGCGTTGAGCTTTTCCAGTGCTTTCGAGCCGGGGCAGAGTTGGGCCGGCCCCAGGCTGTTGAGCGGCGTGTCGCTGGTGTTGAGGGACAGGTGCAGGTCGGTGGCCTGCGGGTCGAGGTAGAGCAGACCTGTGACCACTTCGCCGCGCGCCTGGTGGGCGTTCATGTAGCTGAGCGCGGCATAGCGGTCGGTGGGGTCGTAGTCGGTGTGCAGTTTGCGCAGGCGCAGCGGGCTGCCGTCGTGCTGCTGCACGTCGATCACTTCGCCGGGCGCGTACTGCGCCGTGATCTCGCTGTGCCGGGGCATGAAGTCGATGCGGCTCACGGCCTCGTTGTGCTGGCGCACATAGTCGTAGCTCTTGGTGCTGCCGCTGTGGTTGTTGAAGGTGACACAGGGGCTGATGACGTCGATAAAGGCGGCCCCGCCGTGGCCGATGGCGCCCTTGATGAGCGGCACGAGCTGCTCCTTGTCGCCGGAGAAGCTGCGCGCCACATAGGTGGCGCCCAGTTGCAGCGCCAGGCCGACCAGGTCCACCGGGCTGTCGTTGTTGACCACGCCCTTCTTGCTGCGCGAACCCCGGTCGGCCGTGGCCGAGAACTGGCCCTTGGTCAGGCCGTAGACGCCGTTGTTCTCGACGATGTAGGCCATGCGCACGCCCCGGCGCATGGCATTGGCGAACTGCCCAAGGCCGATTGAGGCCGAATCGCCGTCGCCCGAGACGCCCAGGTACAGCAGGTCGCGGTTGGCCAGGTTGGCGCCGGTCAGCACCGAGGGCATGCGCCCGTGCACGGTGTTAAAGCCGTGCGAGGCGCCCAGAAAATAGTCTGGCGTTTTGGAGCTGCAGCCAATGCCCGAGAGCTTGGCCACGCGGTGGGGTTCGATGTCGAGCTCCCAGCAGGCCTGGATGATGGCCGCCGAGATCGAGTCGTGCCCGCAGCCCGCGCACAGGGTAGAGATGCGGCCTTCGTAGTCGCGCCGCGTGTAGCCCACCTTGTTGTGGGTCAGCGTGGGGTGGTGCAGCCGGGGCTTGGCGAGGTAGGTCATGCGGCCTCCTTGACCAACGCCGTGGCGCCTTGCAGATGGGTCTGGATCGCCCGGGTGATGAAGCGCGCCGTGATCGGCGTGCCGTCGTAGTGCAGCACCTTGACGAGGCGCGCCGGGTCCACGCCCAGCTCGTTGACCAGCAGGGCGTGCATCTGGGCGTCGCGGTTTTGCTCCACCACAAACACCTGTTCGTGCGTGGCGATGAAGCGGTCCACGGAATCCGGGAAGGGGAAGGCGCGCAGGCGCAGGGCGTCGAGGTGGATGTCCGCGGCGGTGAGCACATCCAGCGCCTCCTGCATGGCTGGGCTGGTGGAGCCGAAGTAGATTACGCCCAGCGGTGTGGCATGCGCCGCGCTGCGCAGCACGGGCTGGGGCACCAGGTCGGCGGCGGTGCGAAATTTGCGCAGCAGACGTTCCATGTTGTAGATGTAGTCCGGCCCGCGTTCGGAGTAGCGGGCATAGGGGTCGCGCGTGGTGCCGCGTGTGAAAAAGCTCCCCTTGGTGGGGTGCGTGCCGGGGTAGGTGCGCCAGGGAATACCGTCGCCATCCACGTCCTTGTAGCGGCCAAAATCCTTGCCCGCCTCCAATTCTTCGGCGGTCATCACCTTGCCCCGGTCGTAGGTACGGGCGTCGTCCCAGGCAAAGGGCTTGCACAGGCGCTGGTTCATGCCGATGTCCAGGTCGGTCATGAGAAAAATGGGGGTTTGCAGCCGGTCGGCCAGGTCCAGCGCTGCGGCGGCGTGTTCAAAGCATTCGTGTGGGTCTTCGGGAAACAGCAGCACATGCTTGGTGTCGCCGTGCGAGGCGTAGGCGCAGCTCAGCAAGTCCGACTGCTGGGTGCGCGTGGGCATGCCGGTGGACGGCCCGCCGCGCTGCACGTTGATGATGGTGACCGGAATCTCGGCAAAGTAGGCCAGGCCGATGAACTCCGTCATCAGCGAAATGCCCGGGCCCGAGGTGGCGGTGAAGGCGCGCGCGCCGTTCCAGCCCGCGCCCACCACCATGCCGATGGAGGCCAGTTCGTCTTCGGCCTGCACGATGGCGAAGTTGCTGCGGCCGGTGTCCGGGTCGACGCGGAACTTGTCGCAGTATTTCTGAAACGCCTCGGGCACCGACGACGACGGTGTGATCGGGTACCAGGCGGCCACGGTGGCACCGCCATACACGCAGCCCAGGGCGGCGGCGCTGTTGCCGTCGGTAAAAATGAGGTCGCCTACCTCGTCGGCACGGCGCACCCGGATGCCCAGGGGCGCCTGCAGGTGCGCTTTGACATAGTCGCGCCCCAGGTGCAGCGCCTTGACATTGGAATCCAGCAGCATTTCCTTGCCCTTGTACTGCTCGGCAAAGAGCTTCTCGAACACCTCGGCTTCCACATCAAGCAGCACCGAGAGGGCGCCCACGTAGATGATGTTCTTGAACAACTGGCGCTGGCGCGGCTCGGTGTAGGCGCTGTTGCTGATCTCGGTCAGCGGGACGCCGATGACGGTGATGTCCGTGCGGAATTTGGATGGTGGAATAGGCCGGGTGCTGTCGTAGAACAGGTAGCCGCCCGGCGAGAGCTCGGCCACGTCGGCGTCCCAGGTCTGCGGGTTCATGGCCACCATCATGTCCACGCCGCCGCGCCGCCCCGAATAGCCGCGCTCGCACACGCGGGCCTCGTACCAGGTCGGCAAGCCCTGGATGTTGCTGGGGAAGATGTTGCGCGGGCTGACCGGAACGCCCATGCGCAGAATGGCCTTGGCGAACAGCTCGTTGGCCGACGCCGAGCCCGAGCCGTTGACGTTGGCGAACTTGATGACAAAGTCGTTGACGGCTTCAATGGGTTTCATGCGGCCTCCAGCGTGTGGCGGGTGGTTTGGGCGTCGCGGCACTGCGGGCCGGCCTGGGTGGTATCCAGGCGGAACTTCTGCATATCCCAGGCGCCCGTGGGGCAGCGCTCGGCGCACAGGCCGCAGTGCAGGCAGACGTCTTCGTCCTTGACCATGACGCGCCCGGTCTTGAGCGGCGCGGAAACCATCAGCGCTTGCGCCAGGTTCCTAGCGGGGGCCTTGAGCCGCTTGCGCAACTCGTCCTCTTCGCCATTGAAGGTGAACGTAATGCTGTCCATGGGGCAAATGTCCACGCAGGCATCGCACTCGATGCAGGTGGAGCGGTTGAACACCGTCTGCACGTCGCAGTTCAGGCAGCGGCTGGCTTCCTTGAACGCGGTGGCGGCATCGAACCCCAGCTCCACTTCCACCCGGATGCTGGCCAGCGCCACCTCGGCCTTGGCCCATGGCACTTTGAAGCGCAGGTCGTTCGAGACGTCGTTGTTGTAGCTCCACTCGTGGATGCCCATTTTGGTGGACATCAGGTTGGTGTGCGGCGCCGGGCGCTGGCGCACGTCTTCGCCGTGCAGGAAGCGGTCGATCGACACGGCCGCCTCGTGCCCCTGCGCCACGGCGGTAATGATGTTTTTGGGGCCGTAGGCCGCGTCGCCGCCGAAGAATACCTGGGGCAGGGTGGATTGAAAGGTGCCCTGTGTGAGCTGCGGCAGGCCCCAGCGGTCAAAGGCAATGCCCAGGTCGTCCTCGATCCACGGAAACGCATTTTCCTGGCCCACGGCGATCAGCACCACGTCGCAGGGCACGCGCACCTCGGGCTCACCCGTGGGCACCAGGCTGCGGCGGCCTTGCGCGTCGTACTCGGCCTGCACGATCTCGAAGGTCATGGCGGTGAGCTGGCCGTTGTCGTGCTCAAAGGCTTTGGGCACATGAAAGTTCAGGATCGGGATGCCCTCGTGCAGCGCATCCTCTTTTTCCCAGGGCGAAGCCTTCATCTCGTCAAAGCCGCTGCGCACGATGACCTTGACGTCGGTGCCGCCCAAGCGCCGCGCCGAGCGGCAGCAGTCCATGGCGGTGTTGCCGCCGCCCAGCACGATGACGCGCGGTGCGATGCGGGTGATGTGCCCGAACGACACCGAAGCCAGCCAGTCGATACCGATGTGGATGTTGCCTGTGATGTCGTGCCGGCCTGGAATGTCCAGATCGCGCCCGCGCGGCGCGCCGCTGCCCACAAACACCGCGTCGTAGCCTTGCTGCAGCAACGTACGCAGCGAGTCCACGCGTTCCTGGTTGCGAAACTGCACCCCCATGTCGAGGATGTAGCCGGTTTCGTCGTCGATCACCGATTCCGGCAGGCGAAAGCGTGGAATCTGGCTGCGGATAAAGCCCCCCGCCTTGGCTTCGCTATCGAACACCGTCACCTCGTAGCCCAGCGGCGCCAAGTCGCGCGCCACGGTCAGCGATGCAGGGCCGGCCCCCACGCAGGCCACGCGCTTGCCGTTGCGGGGTGCGATGGCGGGCATGCGCGCCTTGATTCCGGCGGTTTTGTTGTCGGCCGCCACGCGCTTCAAGCGGCAGATCGCCACGGGCTCGGGGTGGGCTCCATTGCTTTCTTCGACCCGGCCGCGCCGGCAGGCAGGCTCGCAGGGCCGGTCGCAGGTGCGGCCCAGAATGCCGGGAAACACGTTGGACACCCAGTTGACCATGTAGGCGTCGTCGTAGCGGCCCTGGCCGATCAGGCGGATGTACTCGGGCACCGGGGTGTGGGCGGGACAGGCCCACTGGCAATCGACCACCTTGTGGAAGTAGTCCGGATGGGCGGTGTGGGTAGGCTGCAAGGCAAACTCCAGTCCTCTGCCTGCGGCCACGGCGGCGCAGGACGCCACAGTCTAGGTTCGCCCCATTGGCGCTGGCTCTCGGGTGAATCCCTTGAGTCCGTCCTTTGTACAGAAAACTTGATGCGGATCAGCGGGCTGGTCTTGCGGCCACGTCCGCCAAAACGCAGGCAAGCGCTGCTTGGACAGCGCGCAGAAAGCTATTAAATTAATAGCTGCTAACGCTTATGGGGTATGCGCTAGAGCCATTTTTTTCTAAGAATTTAGCTGGATTGGCTGTCCGTCGCAGAGCCTCTAGCCTTCACAGCCGCCGCAGCCGCTCCAGCGCTGCGCGCAGGGTCTCGTCTTTCTTGGCGAAGCAGAATCGCACCACGCGCTGGTCAAACCCGTCGCGGTAGAACGCCGAGAGCGGAATCGCAGCCACGCCCAGTTCGCGGGTCAGCCATTGGCAGAAATCGGCCTCGCTCAAGTCGCTGACCTTTGCGATGTCCACGCACTGGAAGTAGCTGCCGGCGCTGGGCAAGAGCTTCAGGCGCGAGCCTTCCAGCCCCTGGCGAAAGAGGTCGCGCTTGGCCTGGTAGAAGGCGGGCAGTTGCAGATAGGGTGCCGAATCCTGCAGGTAGGCCGCCAGGCCATGCTGCATGGGGGTGTTCACCGTGAACACGTTGAACTGGTGCACCTTGCGGAATTCGGCGGTCAAGGCAGCGGGTGCGGCCACGGTGCCCACCTTCCAACCCGTGACGTGGAAGGTCTTGCCAAAGCTGGAGACGATGAACGCGCGCGCGGCCAGACCGGGAAAGCGCGCCGCGCTCTGGTGCTCGGCGCCGTCGAACACCATGTGCTCGTAGACCTCGTCGCTGATGAGCAGGATGTCGGTCGGCGCCAGCAAGTCTTGCAGCTGCTGCATCTCCTCGGCGCTCCAGACCGTCGCGCTCGGGTTGTGTGGGCTGTTGACGATGATGGCGCGGGTGCGCGGCGTGATGGCGGCGCCGATCTTGTCGAAATCAGGCCGGAAGCTGCCTGGCGTGAGCGGCACGCGCACAGCCACGCCACCCGCCAGCTCGACGTTGGGGACGTAGCTGTCGTAGCAGGGTTCGAGGACGATCACCTCGTCACCGGGGTGCACGGTGGCCAGGATCGCCGTCAGGATGGCCTGCGTTGCACCAGCCGTGATGGTTATTTCGGTTGCAGCGCTGTATTGGCGGGCGTGGATCGCTCCTATTTTTGAAGCAACCGCTTCCCGCAGCGCGGGCACGCCCGGCATGGGTGGGTACTGGTTGTGGCCAGCGCCCATGGCGGCGGTCACGGCGTCCGGCAAGCGCGGGTCGCAGTCGAAATCAGGAAAGCCTTGGCCCAGATTCACCGCGCCGTGCTCGGCCGCCAACGCCGACATGACGCTGAAGATGGTGGTGCCCACTTGGGGCAGGCGGCTGGTGAGGTGCGGGGTGCGGGGTGCGGTGGCGCGGTCCATGGTCGGTGCGGGAGAGGTTTCTAGGTTCAAAGCTCGTAGTCGTTCACTTGCCCGGTCATGGCGCGCATGACGAGATCGCGGCCCAGGCGGTCGCTCAGCAGTTCGGCGAAACGGTACACAAAATTGCGCAGGTAGGCGCCGCGCTTGAACGCCACGCGCGCCACGCTCTGGCCAAACAAATGGCCTGCCGGGCGCACCAGCAGGTCGCCTACCGGATCGTCCCGCATGGCCATTTCGGCCACGATGCCCAGGCCCAGGCCCAGGCGCACGTAGGTCTTGATGACGTCCGAATCGATCGCTTCCAGCACCACGTTCGGCTGCAGCCGGCGCGTGGCAAAGGCCTGGTCGATCTTGGTGCGGCCGGTAAACGATGGGTGGTAGGTAATGAGCGGCTCGTGGGCGATGTCGTCCAGGCCAATGCGCTCCTTTTGCGCCAGCGGGTGGCTGTGCGGCATGACCAGCACATGCTGCCATTCGTAGCAGGGGAGGGTGACGAGTTCTGGGTAATCGACCAGGGATTCGGTGGCCACGCCGATTTCAGCCACCTCGTCGATCACCATGCGGGCCACCTGGTCGGGCGTGGCCTGGTGCAGGCTGATGTTCACCTTGGGGTAGGCCTCGCGCAGTTTCGCGACGGCCGGCGGCAGCACGTAGCGCGCCTGTGTGTGCGTGGTGGCAATGCTGAAGGTGCCGTTGTCCTGGGCGCTGTACTGCTCACCGATGCGCTTCAAGTTGCCGACTTCGCGCATGATGAGCTCGATGCTCTTGAGGACATGCTGGCCCGGTTCGGTGATGCGCTTCAAGCGCTTGCCGTGGCGCGCGAAGATATCAATGCCGAGTTCGCCTTCGAGCTCGATGATCGCCTTGGACACCCCGGGCTGCGAGGTGTGCAGCGCTTTCGCCGCCTCGGTGAGGTTCAGGTTGCGGCGAGCGGCTTCTTGAACAAAGCGAAATTGGTGCAGGTTCATATTGAATCTGGGCTAAAGAAGCCAATCATTATGCAATATGGATCGCGCCTGATCCCGTGTGTACGACACTAGATCGGAGGGCCACCACAGGCAATTTCGGCCATCAGCGCCGTCATGCGAGGGTTCTCGCCGACCGCCTCTTGCACCTCGATGGCCATATCGGGGTGCTGCGCGCGCAGGGTGGCGACCAGGAGGGGCAGGTCGTCCCGCGCGTGCCGCCCGGTGCCCAGAAACATGGGCACGATGGTCAGCGTGCGCACGCCGGCCGCGTGCAAACTGCGGCTCGCCTGCGCCAGGTCGGGCTCGCACAGCTCCAGGTAGGCACAGCGTACCTCGACGTCTGGCCGGCTGCGCTCAATTTCGGCTCGCACCGCTTCAATAGGCGCGCGCCAGCCGGCATCGCGCGACCCGTGGGCAAACAGGACGATTCCAACGGGGTGGTGCATGGCGTGCCTGCCCGTCAGCGCCGCAGCACCAGCCAGCCGAAGGCGGCCAGTGAGGCGAAGGTGTAAATAAGGCCTGGCGCCGCCGCCGTGAGCCAAGGCGACCAGTTTTGCAGGGTGCCGGCAAAACCGAACACGTTGTTGAGCAGGAAGAAGCTGATACCCGCCATCACGCCGCCAAACACATAGCCGGTGGTCGAGCCCGCGCGAAAGTGCAGGTAGGCAAAAGGCAGGGCCAGCACCACCATCACCAGGCAGCTCAAGGGGTAGAACACCTTGCGCCAGAACTCGATTTCGTAGCGTTGTGCCGATTGGCCGTTGGCCTCCAGGTGGCGAATGTATTGAAAGAGATCCACGGTTGCCATGTGATCGGGTTGGAGGACTGCAGCCGAGACCATGTCGGCTGTGATCCGCGTAGGCCAGCGCAGTTCGGCAAGTTCAAGGCGCTCTGCGCTCTGTGTTTCACCGTCGGCATCTCGCAAAAAGGTATTGCTGTGCACCTGCTTGAGCTGCCACGCCTCCCCGTCGCTTGCAAGCTTTGCAGACTCAGCCAGGGTTTGCGATACAAGGCGGCTATGGGCGTCGAAGCGATAAATGCGAATGCCTTCCATCAGGCCATCCGAGCGAATGGTCCGAATGTTCACGGCGACCGAATCGTCTCCCTGGCGCTCCTTGAGCCAGGCGCCGGTTCCGCCAGTGGTCAGGCGCGCAAGCCCTCTGGACTTGAGCACCTGCGCTGCGCGGTCACTCGCTGGCGCCACATAGTCGCCCAGGGCAAAGGTCACCGCCACGAATGCGCTGCCCAGCATCAGCAGCATGCCCAGCGCCCGCCCAGGGCCGAGGCCGCTGGTGCGCAAAATGGTGAACTCAGAGCTTTGCGCAAAACGCGCCATCACGAAAATCGTCCCGATCAGCACCGTGATCGGTAGCAGTTCGTACAAATGGGTCGGTATGCCGAGCAGCACATACAGCACGGCCTGAGAGACCGGATAGGTATCGGGCATGCGGCCCACCGAACGCAGTTCGTCGATCAGGTCAAAGAAGAAGAACAGCGCCAGAAACCCGAGCGTGACCAGGGCCACGGCAGCGAGCACTTCGCGGTGAACCATGCGGCGAATGGTCTTCATGCGGACCTCTTGCGCCACAGCGTGGCCCATGACCAGCGGTTGTGGCGAATGCCGATGAGGGCCAGCGCAAACACCAGCACGCCGCCGTGCAGCATGCCGACGTAGGGCAGCAGGCCAAAGCGCCCGGATTCGACCCAACTCTGCCCAAGCGTCATGAAGTTGTAGTAAACGACAAAGGCAAACAAGGCAAATAGCAGATTGCCGCTGCGGCTGGCACGGGGATTGACGCTCGCTAACCCCAAGCCAAGCACCACCAGGTTGAAGGCGGTGAAAGGCAGGCCCACACGCCATGCCAGTTCGGCCTGGAATGTGGGCGCGCTCTGCGCCAGAAGCTCGCGGGTGCTGCGCGTCTTGGCAGCGCCATCGTCGCCCAGCCCAGCCTTGGCCGAGCCGACACGGGTGCCGTACAACTTGAACTCGCTCAGTTTGATTTCCGGCTTGCCGGTGCTGGTCTCCAGGCGCTGCCCATTGCTCAGCAGTGCAAAGCGGTCCGCCCCGCGCATTTCGATGCGTGCGCTGAGCGCCGATGTCACCGCCTGCGTATCGTGTTCGTTCGCGGCGATGAAGACATTGCTGGCCGTGTTGGGCTCAGGGCTGTCCTTGTCAATGAAAAAGACCCGCTTGCCGCTGGCGGATTCCTGAAATTCACCCGGCGCAATCCGGTCCACGTCGCCGCGCTGTTCGTACTGCGTGCGCAGCTCCTGAACTTGCCGGTTGGCCCAGGGCCAGGCGAGCAGTGACAACACGGCCACGCCCAGCATTGCCGGCCAGGCGAAACGCAGCAACGCGGGCAGCAGACTGGCGAGGCCACGGCCGCTGGAAAACCAGATCACCATCTCGCTGTCTCGGTACATGCGCGAGAGGCTGCCGATGGTGGCAACAAACAGGCTGAGACAGAGAATGGTGGGGAGCTGGCCGAGGACCGTGTACCCCATGACGAGCATGACATCAGACGGGCTGACGTTGCCTCTGGAGGCCTGCCCCAGGGTACGGATCAGGATCATGGTCATGACGACCGTGACCAGGACTACCAGGGTGGCGCCAAAGCTGCGGGCCAACTCCTTGCGCAGTGATGAATCGAATAACATGGACGCAATGTAAAGAGGCGATTATGAACTTTGATCTCAAAACCATGGACCTGCGGGCAGCGGCGGCCGAAAAATGCGACCAACTGGTGGTGCTTGTCGGGCAGGATTTTGTCGCTGGCACCGATCCGCTTTCTGCCCTCATTGGCGAAGCGATCAAGCACAAGGACTTTGATCCTAAGCCGGGAAAGCTGCTGAGCTTTTACCAGAGTGCGGGCATTGCGGCCCGTCGGGTTCTTTTTGCCGGGATTGGCTTGGGGGATGCCCGTGGCGTGCGCCAGGCGCTTGCGGGCGCCGCAGCCGCTTTTCGGTCTCCCGGCACCAAGCGGGTTGCGATCTGCTTTGCCGCAGAGGCCAATGCGGCGGCAGTTTCCGCCGCCGTGCAAGGTGCTGCGCACGTGTCCTATGTCTATACGCTCACGAAGCCCAAGGGAGAAGCGTCTTCGCTGTCACGCGTGGTGGTGGGCGTGCGCGAACCAACCGCCGTGGCACAGGCCTTCGCATCCAGCGTGGCGGTGGCGCTCGGGGTGGAACTGGCGCGTGAATGGGGCAACCGACCGGCCAACCATGCCACGCCGCGCATGCTGGCCGACGCGGCCAAGGCGCTTGCCAAGCAACCCGGCATCGCCTGCAAGGTGATGGGGCCTGCCGAAGTGAGCCGTCTGAAGATGGGGGCGTTCCTCGCGGTGGCGCGTGGATCTGAAGAGCCGCTTCGCTTTATCGAGCTGCGCTACACGGGCGCGGCCCGCTCGCAGGCGCCCGTGGTGCTCGTAGGCAAAGGCATTACGTTCGACACTGGCGGCATCTCCATCAAGCCGGCGCCCGAAATGGATGAGATGAAGTTCGACATGTGTGGCGCGGCCAGTGTTCTGGGCGTTTTTCGAGCGCTGGCGCAGTTGCAGCCTGCCATCAATGTCGTGGGCCTGATCCCCGCCTGTGAAAACATGCCGGACGGCCGCTCGGTCAAGCCTGGCGATGTGGTGACAAGCATGAGCGGACAGACCATCGAAGTGCTCAACACCGATGCCGAAGGGAGGCTGGTGCTGTGCGACGCTCTGTGCTATGGCATGCGCCACAAGCCGGCCGCCATCGTGGACATCGCGACCCTGACCGGCGCCTGTGTCATCGCGCTGGGCGGCGTGCGCAGCGGGTTGTTTGCCTCAGACGAGGCGCTGGCCCAGGCATTGCTCGCCGCTGGCGAAGGTGCTGGCGATCTGGCCTGGCGCCTGCCGCTGGACGATGAATATGCCGAAGGACTCAAGAGCAATTTTGCCGATCTTGCCAATGTGGCCGGGCGACCGGCAGGTTCGATTACTGCTGCCAAGTTTCTCCAGTCGTTTGTGGGCGAGGTGCCGTGGGCGCACCTGGATATTGCGGGCACGGCCTGGAAGAGTGGGACGGCCAAAGGCGCGACGGGCAGGCCGGTGGGCTTGCTGGTGAATTGGCTGCTTGCGCGTGCACAACCAGATGCCGCCTCTTCTGAGAACGTGCCACGCGGTCGGGCCAAGAAGGCGCCGCGACCTGCCCGCGCCGCCAAGATCTCTGGTACATGACCGAGATTGCGTTTCACTTCAATGCACCGGACAAGGTGACATACGCCTGCCGTGTAGCGCGAAAGTTGCTGCGCCAGGGCCAGCGCTTGGTGATCCGGACGCCGCTGGCGTTGATGGACCCGCTCGACGCCATGCTGTGGAACATGGCGCCGCAGGATTTTGTTGCGCACTGCAGGCTGGGGGATGCTCCAGAGTTGCTGCAGGCCTCTCCCATCGTGTTGGCGCACGACGATGCGTGTGAGCTGCCGCACAGGCAGGTGCTGCTGAACCTGGAAGGCGGCGTCCCGCCAGGGTTTGGCAGCTTCGAGCGACTGATTGAAGTGGTGGTCGCCGACGATGAGGCAGACCGTGCTGCCGCTCGCGTGCGCTGGAGACATTATGTGCAACGTGGCTACGCGCTGGTGCGCCACGATCTAGCGCAGAGGGTGTGATGCCAGAACCTTCCGTTCCAAGAGTGCCGCCCCGATTTGTACCCACCCTGACCGAGGTGGTGCAGGATGCCGCTGCCGAGCGGGCCGGGCCATCGCCATCGTCGCTATCGCTATCGCCATCGCCATCGCCATCGACCGGGTCGGTGGCTGGGCTTCATGCGCCGTCGGCCGTGAGCCGTCCAGCTGTCCCTGGTGCCGCAGCATTGCGGCCGGATGCACCAACACCCAGGGCGCACTCCAGCGCGCCTTCCAAAGGGTCGGCTACCCAGGTGCCGCCGCCCGAACCTGTGCATTCGGTGCTGAGCAAGGATTTTGAGGAGCTGTTGGTGCACCGGGTGATGCAACGTGTGGACGTATCGCTCGATATTCGCCTTCGCGGTGCCATTGCCGCAGTGGTGGAAGAGCAAACCCGCTCCATCGTCCCTCGTCTGCGCGAAGAGATCGAGGCGGTAGTTCGTCAGGCGGTGTACGAAGCAGTCGCTGACGAGCTCGCGGCAGGGGTAGGAACGCCGCCAGCATAAGGACAGCTTTTGCGCATCGCGCTGCGCTGATTTGCGCGTGTTCCCTAGTGCCACTGGGCATGAATATGCGTTATCTTCTTCGGCGTTGAGACACAAAAAGATGCTCAGCGTTTAATCTTTACTGGAGATTCCTATGCAATTGAAGTTGAAACTGACCGTAGCCGCAGCGTTTGCAGCTGTTGCCGGCATGGCTCTGGCCCAGGAGCAAGTGGTCACGATTGGTCACGTCGCCCCGGTGTCGGGTGCGCAAGCCCACTACGGCAAGGACAACGAAAATGGCGCGCGCATGGCCATTGAGGACTTGAATGCCAAGGGTGTGACCATCGGCGGCAAGAAAATCAAGTTTGAACTGCAGGCCGAAGATGACGCAGCGGATCCCAAGCAAGGTACGGCAGCTGCCCAGAAGCTGTGCGACTCCAAGGTTGCCGGTGTGGTGGGCCACCTGAACTCGGGCACGACCATTCCCGCATCCAAGGTGTACCACGACTGCGGCATTCCCATGGTGACGGGTGCTGCCACCAACCCCAGCCTGACCAAGCCCGGCTATGACACCACGTTCCGCATCATCGCGAACGACAACGCCCTTGGCGCAGGCTTGGCGCACTATGCCCACGATACGCTCAAGCTCAAGTCTTTTGCCGTGATTGACGACCGCACGGCCTACGGCCAAGGCGTGGCAGACGTGTTTGCCAAGACCGCAGCGGGCCTGGGCATGAAGCAGGTTGATCAGCAGTTCACGACCGACAAGGCAACGGATTTCATGGCGATTTTGACCGCCATCAAGGCCAAGAAGCCGGACGCCATCTTCTTCGGCGGTATGGACCCACAAGCCGGCCCGATGCTGCGCCAGATGGAGCAGCTGGGGATGGCTGACGTGAAGTACTTTGGCGGCGACGGCGTTTGCACCGCTGCACTCGCCCAGCTCGCAGCCGGCGCTAAAACGCTGAACAACGTGGTCTGTGCTGAAGGTGGTTCGTCGCTCGCCAAGATGCCTGGCGGCAAGGCGTGGAAGGAGCGCTATGACGCCAAGTACCCAGGCGAGTTCCAGGTGTACAGCCCCTACACCTACGACGCCACGATGCTGCTGGTCGACGCTATGAAGCGTGCCAACTCAGTGGACCCCAAGGTGTACGTGAAAGAACTGGCGAAGTCCAACTACAAGGGCGTGACCGCCACGATCGCCTTTACGAAGAATGGCGAAATGCAGACTCCCGCCATCACCTTGTACCACTACATCGATGGCAAGAAAAACCCGCTGAACTAAGGTCCTGTTTTCAGGCCTTGTGCCTGAACCCAAAAAAGGCTTCCCTCGGGAAGCCTTTTTAATTTCCAGCCGCGTACGGGCTTGCGTTACCGTCGAACCTGAAGCGCTCCTGGGTTGACGATATTGGTAGGTGTGCCGCGTATGAAATTGAGCACGTTGTCGAAAGCGGAGCCAAAATACAGCTCGTAATTGTCCAGCTCCACATAGCCGATGTGGGGTGTGCAAATGCAGTTTTCCAGGCGAAGCAGCGCGTGTCCTTGCAAAATGGGCTCGCTTTCGAAAACATCGATCGCGGCCATGCCGGGACGGCCCCGGTTGAGTGCTGCCAACAGGGCATCGGCCTCAATCAATTCAGCCCGTGAAGTATTGACCAGCAAAGCAGTGGGCTTCATATAGGACAGAGTTTCGAGGGTGATCAAGTGGCGGGTTTCCGGGGTAAGCCGCAAATGCAGTGAAACAACGTCGCACTGGGAAAAGAAATCTTGCTGCGTGATGGCCACCTGGTAGCCGTCGGTCAGTGCTTGCGCACGTGATGCCTCGCTGCCCCAGATGCGCACGTTCATCCCGAAGGCACGGCCGTATCCGGCCACGATTTGACCAATGCGACCGTACCCCCAGATGCCCAGGGTTTTGCCGCGCAGGACGCTGCCAACGCCGAAGTTGGCCGGCATGGAGGCAGCCTTGAGTCCTGACTGCTGCCAAGCGCCGTGCTTGAGGTTGGAGATGTACTGCGGCAGGCGGCGCATGGCCGCGAGTACCAGTCCCCAAGTGAGCTCGGCTGGCGCCACGGGAGACCCGACGCCTTCGGAGATTGCAATGCCGTGCTCCGTGCAGGACCCTATGTCGATATGGCTGCCGACCTTGCCGGTCTGCGCAATCATTTTCAGGCGGGGAAGTTTCTCGACCAGCTGGCGTGTGATGTGCGTGCGTTCGCGGATCAGGACAATGATGTCCGCATCTTTCAGTCGCACTGACAGCTGACCAACGCCCTTGACGGTGTTGGTGTACACCTTGGCGGAGTGGGCATCGAGGCGGGCGGCGCAGTGGAGTTTGCGAACCGCATCCTGATAGTCGTCGAGAATCACGATATTCATCGCCCGATTGTGCCTTGCAGACTTCCCCTTGCCTTCTCGTCAACAAAGGCGTTCGCGCGCAGCCAGGCGGTCAAGTTCCGCACATACGTCGGCCATGCGGCCCACGATGGCCAGCCGCTCTGTAGTGCCCTCACGCATGCGCAGTACGCGCACGGGTCGCGCCGGGTGAGTTTTCAGCATGCCTGACGCAGCGCTGCATGCATGTCTCTCGGGCGGCTGCTCGGATTGCGCTGCACATCCGGTTCTATGGTTGGGGGTGAAACCACGCGTGTGCGGGAAATCGTGTGCGGGACGGGGACGTGCGGGCATGTGGCGCTCGGGTGTGCCGAGCCATTGGCGCGCAGAAAAAAAGGACAAGGTCAGTTGTGAGGCGCGAGCCAGAAGACTGTGCATGTGAAGCTCCCATGAAAATGGATGAACACAGGCAGGATTGACGTAGCTATGCATCGCAGGGATGGTGAGGCTCCCGCCCCGCCAAGCGCCCGCCACCTGCGGCGCATAGAAAAGGGTCAGTTCAACATGGTGTTGCGGATCAGGCCTACAGCCAGGCCTTCAATCTCGAAGGGCTCACCTGGCTGGACGACGATGACGGGAAAGTCCGGGTTCTCGGGCAGCAACTCAATTGCGTGTGCCGTGCGCCGCAGGCGCTTGACGGTTACTTCGTCACCGATGCGGGCCACGATGATCTGGCCGTTGCGTGCCTCGCGTGTTTGCCGAACCGCGAGCAGATCGCCATCCATGATGCCCACGTCGCGCATGGACATGCCGCGCACCTTGAGCAAGTAGTCGGGTTTGTGCTCGAACAGGCTGCTCTCGACGCACCAGGTCTGTTCGATGTGTTCCTGCGCGAGAATGGGAGAGCCTGCCGCCACGCGCCCTACCAGGGGCAGCGCAAGCTGGGTGAGTCCGGGAATGGGAAGGCTGAATTGGGTGCCGCGCGCGGCGTTGATGTTGCGTACCGCCTCGCTGCGCAGCCGGATGCCGCGCGACGTGCCGCTGATCAGTTCGATAACGCCTTTGCGAGCCAGCGCCTGAAGATGCTCTTCTGCCGCGTTGGCCGACTTGAAGCCCAGGGCTGTGGCAATTTCGGCACGCGTTGGGGGCGCGCCGGATTGCGCAATGGCAGTCTGGATCAGGTCCAGAATTTGTTGCTGCCTGGGGGTAAGACGGGGGCCGTTGAACATGGTCGTACTGCGCAAAGCAGGCCTGTATGGAACTTCAGTATCTGTATTTTTAAACAGTTTTTCAGGAGATGCAAGTGGCGAGACAAAAAATCATGGTGTTGGGTACTGGCGGCACGATTGCCGGGAGCGCTGCGCAGCCTGGTGACAACGTTGGCTACCAGGCGGGTGAGCGGTCAGTGCAGGCCTTGCTGGGGGGGCTTGGGCACCTTGCCTTGCCGCCGGAAATGGACCTGGACGCAGAGCAAGTGGCGCAAATCGACAGCAAGAATACCGATTTCGAGCTCTGGACCGCGTTGCACCGCAGGTGTGTGGCGCACCTCGCGAATGAGGCGATTCACGGGATTGTCATTACGCATGGGACGGACACCTTGGAGGAGACGGCCTGGTTCCTGGCCTGCACCTTGGAGGCGCGCAAGCCTGTGGTGTTGACCTGTGCCATGCGGCCTGCTACGGCGCTCTCGCCTGATGGTCCGCAGAACCTGCGCGATGCGTTGGTGCTGGCCTGCCAGGCGCGTACTCCAGGGGTGAGTGTGGTGTGTGCCGGCGCGGTGCATTCGCCGCGTCACGTGCAAAAGCTTCACCCTTACCGGGTGGACGCTTTTGGTTCAGGCGATGCCGGGCCGGTGGGCTGGATGGAAGAAGGCCACCTGCGCCTGACACACCCTTGGCCCAGCGCCGGGAACGTGGACAGGTCCGCTTTTTCCGTGCCGCAGGAGGGTGCTGCCTGGCCATGGGTAGAAATCGTGCTCAGTCATGCGGGCGCCACTGGAGCACAGGTGGATGCGCTGGTGCGGGCAGGTGTGCGCGGCTTGGTGGTCGCAGCGACGGGCAATGGAAGCTTGCACTACCGACTTGAGGCCGCTTTGCAGCGGGCGCAGCAAGCGGGGGTGCAGGTGCGTGTGGGGAGCCGTTGCCCGTTCGGCCAGATCGTAGGCACGCCTGGCCATGGCTTGCCACTGACTGGTGGGCTTTCGCCGGTGAAGGCGCGCATTTCGCTGATGCTGGAGCTGATGCAGGCCCAGTGAGCTGCGTACAGCTTCGGGCGGGACGGGCGACGCAAAAAAAAGCGCCCATTGCTGGGCGCTTTGTCTGCTGGCGCTGCCGGGGTTGGCAGCGTCAGTTGGCCAGTGCCTGGAGCGCACGGGCGGTGATGTCTTCCACGCTGCCGGTGCCGCTGATGGAGCGGTATTTGGGAGCGCTTGCCGGGTCGCGTTCGGCCCAGCCAGCGTAGTAGTCGACCAGCGGCCGCGTCTGGGCGCTGTAGACTTCCAGGCGCTTCTTGACCGTGTCTTCCTTGTCGTCCTCGCGCTGAATGAGTGGCTCACCCGTCTCGTCGTCGGTGTCGGCCACCTTGGGGGGATTGAATTTGACGTGGTAGGTGCGGCCGCTGGCAGGGTGCGAGCGGCGCCCGCTCATGCGTTCGATGATGGCGTCAAACGGAACGTCGATTTCCAGCACATAGTCGAGCTTGACGCCCGCGTCCTTCATGGCGTCGGCCTGTACGATGGTGCGGGGAAAGCCATCGAACAGAAACCCATTGGCGCAATCGGCCTGGGCGATGCGCTCTTTCACCAGGCCAATGATGATGTCATCGCTCACCAGGGCGCCAGAATCCATGACGGCCTTGGCCTTGAGACCCAGCGGCGTGCCAGCCTTGACAGCGGCGCGCAGCATGTCGCCAGTCGAAATTTGCGGAATGGCGTACTTTTGGCAGATGAACGCGGCCTGTGTGCCCTTTCCGGCACCGGGGGCGCCCAGCAATATGAGTTTCATGGGGTCCTCTTGGTTGGTGTTAGCGGGTGACTTTGCACACGTCGTTCCTTTGTCCCTCTGCCAGCGTGCACGTCAGCAAACGAGGATAGCACGCGCTTCCCGCGCTCTTGCTTACGGGGCCGACTCAGGCAAAAAGGGCGCGCACGCGCTCCAGGTCTTCCGGTGTGTCCACGCCTGGGCCGGGTGCCTGCTCTGCCAGGTGCACCGCAATGCGGTGGCCGTGCCAGAGGGCGCGCAGTTGCTCCAGTTGTTCAATGGCCTCGGTAGGGGCTTGTGCAAGCGTGGGAAAGCTGCGCAGGAAGGCGGCCCGGTAGCTGTAGATGCCGATGTGGCGCAGTGGCGTGAATCCCGCCAGGCTGCCCACGCGTGGCTGCGCCCGCTCTGCCGCGCCGCTCCACCACTCGGTACCGCGCAAGTCGCGTGCGCAGGGAATGGGCGCGCGGCTGAAATAGCTCGCGCAGCCGTGGGCATCCAGTACCAGTTTGACGATGTTGGGGTTGTGAAAATCCTCCAGCGAAGCGATGGCGTGGGCGGCGGTCGCCATGCTGGCAGCAGGCTGGGCCGCCAGCATGGCAGCGACCGAGTGCACCAGCTGCGGGTCCATCAGCGGTTCGTCGCCTTGGACGTTGACGACCAGGTCGTCGCCCTCCAGTCCCAGCGCTGCGCAGGCCTCCGCCAGGCGGTCGCTGCCGCTGGCGTGGTCGGCGCGCGTGGCAATGGCCTCGACGCCGTGCTCGGTGCAGGCGCGCAGGATGCGTGCGTCGTCGGCCGCCACCACGGTGCGCAATGCGCCGCTCTGCGCGGCCCGCTGCGCCACGCGGACCACCATGGGCAGGCCGGCGATGTCGGCCAGGGGTTTGTCTGGCAGCCGGCTCGATGCCATGCGCGCCGGGATCAGCACGGTAAAGCGTACCGCTGCGCCCTGGAATGCCGCGCTGCTCACTCCAGCAGAGGTTTCGGGCGCCATGCTCACGCCTCAAGTTCCTCGTCGCTGAGCGTGCGCGCTTCGGCCTCCAGCAGGATGGGAATGCCGTCGCGCACCGGGTAAGCCAGACGGGCACTGCGCGAGACGAGTTCCTGTCGCTCACGGTCGTAGGTAAGCGGGCCCTTGGTGACGGGGCAGACGAGCAGTTCGAGCAGACGGGGTTCCATGGCGGCGTGCGGCAAAAGCGAAGTGGTGGTCAAGAGGGCGACCGGAGGGACGATGATAGCGAGCCCAGTTGGGCCAGGTGCTCGTCCAGTGCGGCAAAAAATCCGGGGTCCAGGCGCACTTCCAGCGGCACGGCCAGCGCGTCGGGAAAGCGGGGCCAGAGTTTGACAGCATCTTTTTCGGTGCAAATAAGCCTCTGGCGCTTGTCTGTATTAGGTTTCCAGCTATTGAAATCAAAGTGATCTGGCAGTGCCAGTGTCTGCTGCAGCGGCACACCGCGCGCGCGCAACATGGCAAAAAAGTCTTCCGGGCGGGCCGTCCCGGCGACGGCGAGCAGCGCCTCGCCTGCAAGACTCGACAAGGGCACGCGCTGGCCATTGGCCGTGATGGCCGCGTCGCCCAACTGGCGCTCAATGGGAAAGGAGAGGGCGCCAGAGGAGGGCGGCGGGCTTCCCGCATACACCACGAAATCCACCGCGCGTGGCCAGTGCTCGCGCAGCGGCCCCGCCGGCATCGGCCAGCCGTTGCCCACGCCCTGCGCGCCAAACACACAGATTTCCAGGTCGCGCGCCAGCGCCAAGTGCTGCAGGCCGTCGTCGCAGACGATCACATCGGTCTGCGGGTGGCGTGCCAGCAGGGCGAGTCCGGCAGCGCTGCGCTGCTCAGCCACCACGACGGGCACGGCACAGCGGCGGGCGATCAGGGCGGGCTCGTCGCCCACTTCGCTGGCTGCGCTGTCAGCCTGCACATGGTGCACGCCTCGGCTGCGGCGGCCATAGCCGCGCGAGATCACCCCCGGATGCATGCCGCGCGATTGCAGGTGCTGCACCAGCGCCATCACCACCGGCGTCTTGCCCGCACCGCCAGCCACCACGTTACCGACGACGATGACGGGAACGGGCAGCCGCGTACTGTGCAGCCAGCCACTGCGGTACAAGTACCGGCGCAGGGCAACGAGGGCGCGGTAGAGCAGCGACAGGGGCCACAGCGCCCGGCTCGCAGCACCGCGGCGGGCCCAGACGCGCTGCATGTCAGCGCTGCGCCGGAGCGGCGCTGGCGGCAGATTGCGTGGCGAAGGTGATCTGTGAGAGGCCTGCCCGGCGCGCGGCCTCCATCACGGTGATGACGGACTGGTGCGGTGACATGGCATCGGCGCTGATGATGACGATGCTCTGCGGCCCGGCCGTTGCGGCGGCGCGCAGGGCCGCGGTCATGTCGTCCACGCTGCGGCCTTCCAGAGTGCTCTTGTTGACCGCATAGCGGCCGTCGGCGGCCACGGAGACGATGATCTCCTTGGGGCGGTCGCGCATCTGCTCGGCGTCGGCCACCGGCAGCGTGAGCTGCAGCTCGGTGAACTTGCTGTAGGTGGTGGTCAGCATCATGAAGATGAGAATCACCAGCAGCACGTCGATAAAGGGGATCAGGTTGATCTCGGGCTCTTCCCGGTCGCGGGAGCGGAAGTTCATGGGGCGAACCTCCGGTTTACGCCTGCCGTCCAGGGTACTGGCTTGCTGCACACCATGGTGTCACTTCTTCTGCATGCGCAGCAAGTGGCGCAAGAACTGCTCGGCCGAGAGCTCAAGCGTCAGCAGATAGGCGTCTACCCGGGCGCGGAAGTAGCGCCAGAAGATCAGCGAAGGAATGGCCACGATCAGGCCAAAAGCGGTGTTGTAGAGCGCCACCGAAATGCCGTGTGCGAGCTGCGCCGGGTTGCCCCCGCCACTGACGGATCCCGGGCTTTGCGAGCCAAAAATCTCGATCATGCCGATGACGGTGCCCAGCAGGCCGAGCAGCGGCGCCGCCGAGGCAATGGTGGCCAGCGCACTGAGGTACTTTTCGAGCCGGTGCGCCACCACACGCCCAGCGCCTTCCATGGCGGCGCGCAAATCGGTTTCTGTGCAACGTGGGTTGCTGTTGAGCGCCCGCAAGCCCGTCGCCAGCACTTCGCCCTGGGCCGAGTTTTGCGCCAGTTGGGCCACCATGTCGGGGCCGGGCAAGCTCACGGAAGAGACGGAAATGGCTTCATCAAGCAGTTTGGGCGGTGCCACGCGGGCTGTTTGCAGCGCAATGAAGCGCTCGATCACGAGCGCCAGCGCGAGGATCGAGCAGGCGACCAGAGGCCAGATGGGCCAGCCTGCGGCTTGTATGATGGACAGCAATTCTCTCTCCGCGCGGATTGGGCAAGCGGGCATTATGGACCAGCTTTTTTGCGCCATTCGTGCTTTGGCTTGTGCGGTGCAGCGCCTCGCCATTCGCCCACAGAAGCTGTGGATAACTTTGTGGGTAAGCCAGTGCCAATGGCCTGCAATGTGGCGCCAATACGTGATTAGAACACTTTGATGATTTTTTGTGCAGTAAAAAATCCAATAAAATCAATGACTTGTACGTATTTGCTTGGTTTCTGGCGATTTCCCCCAAAAATTGTAGGGCGCGTGCTCGCTGCGCCTGCGCTGTGGAGTACTGCGCTGCAGCAAGTGCGCGCAGGCCACGCCAGCACGTGTTTTCACGCTCATGTTTGAGCAAGCGCTGGTCCCTGGCGGCGAACGCATTTGGGACGTAGGCGCCCTGTGCCGTGCGGTGGGCGATGCCTTGGCGGCGCGCTTCAATCCGGTGGCCGTGCGCGGCGAGATTTCAGGGTTTTCCCGCGCTTCCAGCGGCCACTGCTATTTTTCCCTCAAGGACGCTGGCGGTCAGATCCGCTGCGCCATGTTCCGCCGCGCTGCCAGTCTGCTCGATTTCAGCCCCAAGGACGGCGACTGTGTGGAGTTGCGCGGCCGTCTGGGCGTCTACGAGCAGCGTGGCGATCTGCAACTGGTGGTCGAACATCTGCAGCGCGCCGGCCAGGGGGCTTTGTTCGAGCAGTTTCTTCGTCTGAAGGAAAAACTGGAAAAAGAGGGCTTGTTCGATGCCGCTCGCAAGCGGCCGCTGCCCCTCGCGCCGCGCGGCATTGGCCTGGTCACCTCGCTCGGGGCTGCCGCCCTGCACGACGTCGTCAGCGCGCTGCGCCGGCGCGTACCGCACATTCCGGTGCTGCTGGTGCCGGCCCAGGTGCAGGGCGCGCAGGCGCCGCAGTCGCTGGTGCGTGCGCTGGAGCAGCTCTACGCCCGGGCTGCCGCGCCGCCAGAAGCTGGCGCCGTGCCCATCGACGTCATTCTGCTGGTGCGCGGCGGCGGTTCACTGGAAGATCTCTGGGCCTTCAACGACGAGGCGCTGGCACGCACCGTGGTGCAAAGCCCGGTGCCGCTGGTCTGCGGTGTGGGCCACGAGACCGATTTCAGCATCGCCGACTTCTGCGCTGACCTGCGCGCGCCCACGCCAACGGCCGCAGCCGAACTGGTGTCGGCGCCGCGCGACACCTGGCTGGCTGCGCTTGCGTTGTTGCAGCAGCGCCTCACCGAAGCGCTGGAGCGCCAGATTGACCAGCGCCACCTGCGCCTGGACCAGGCCGCCGCCCGCCTGGGACGGCCCTCGCAGATTGCGCAGCGCGAGCAGCTTGGCCTAGCGCGGCTTGCACAGCGGCTGCAGCATGCAATGCTACTGAAATTGCAGCATGAGACGCAGATAGTAAAAGCGCTAGAGGCCGATTTCCATCAAAAATTAAGGTCTGCGCTGGGGGCGCATCAGCAGCGCCTGGCCACCGCGGCCCTGCGCCTGCAACTGCTGGACCCGGCTCTGGTGCTGCAGCGTGGCTACGCCCTGCTGCAAACCCCGTCTGGAGAGCTGGTGCGCAGCGTACGCCAGGCGCCGCCCGCCACCGCCTTGCGCGCGCGCTTGGCCGATGGCTCGCTTGACCTGACGGTGGTGCCGCCGCGGCTGTTGTAGGACAAGACCGGGTTTCGCCCTGCAGCGGTGGGGCCATGGCCCCGCAGCGAGCAGCTTCGGCGCGTTCTTCCTAGAATGCCTGTTGAAGCCCGCGCGGCTGGCCTGCGCGCCCACAACAAGCCATTCCAAAGGAGTTCCCCATGCAACACCAGCTTCCCCCTCTGCCTTACGCCATCGACGCGCTGGCACCCCATTACAGCCAGGAAACCCTGGAGTACCACCACGGCAAGCACCACAAGGCCTATGTGGACAACCTGAACAAGCTGCAGGAAGGCACCGAATACGCCAGCATGCCGCTGGAGCAGATCGTCAAGAGCGCCACCGGTGGCATCTACAACAACGCCGCGCAGATCTGGAACCACACGTTTTTCTGGAACTGCATGAAGCCGGCTGGCGGCGGTGCACCGTCCGGCGCGCTCGCCGCCGCCATTGACGCCAAGTTTGGCTCGTATGCCGCGTTCAAGGAAGCCTTTGTCAAGTCGGCTGCCGGCAACTTCGGCTCGGGCTGGACCTGGCTCGTGAAGAAGCCCGACGGCAGCGTGGACATCGTCAACACCGGCGCCGCTGGCACGCCCTTGACGACGGCCGACAAGGCGCTGTTGACCGTGGACGTCTGGGAGCACGCCTACTACATCGACTACCGCAATGCGCGGCCGAAATTCCTTGAGGCGTACCTCGAACACCTGGTGAACTGGAAGTTCGCCGAGTCGAACTTCGCCTGATCCGCGTTGCTCCAATGAAAAGCGGCCCCTCGGGGCCGCTTTTTTTGCTTAATTAATGGACTTTGCGCAGGCTGGATAAGCGTCTGTAGCTCTTCTTTTTGAAGGCTGCCTCGGTATTTGGTCAGCGTTTGGCTGCGGCAAACACTGCGCCCGAAAGCTTGAACCCCGCTTTGACATTGCGCGCCTTGAACCAGCCCTGGTTCATTTCCAGCACGTAACGCACGGGTTTGCTGCTGCAATGCGAATCGGTGGTCTCCGGCTGCATATCGGCCAGGTTCACCACGGTGCCGTCGTCGGCAACAAAGGCAGCGGTCAGCGGCAGCAAGGTGTTCTTCATCCAGAAACACTGAACACCGGCTCGCTCGAAGATGAACAACATGCCTTCCTGAGGCGGCATGGACTGGCGCTGCATCAACCCGATCTGGCGCTCGCTGGGTGTCTGCGCGACCTGGGCATCGATGCGGTACATCCCGGCCGAGAGTTCGGTACGCGGCAAATCCATCTGCGGCGCCTCCTGGGCCTGCACGCTGGCCAAGGGTGCCAGCAGCGCCACCAGCACAAGCGGCAGCGAAAAACGGGGAGCCAGAGAAAGCCCAGTCATGAACACTCCGAGAAAACGGTGAAACGGTTGCGATACAGGCAAAAAAAGGCCCGCACGAAGCGGGCCATTTTCATACATCAGGCGGGGTGGCGAGCAGCACCGCCGAGGTCGCCTGGAAATCCAATCAAGCGGCCTTTGCCGCAGCCTTGTGGGCCTTTTTCTTGGCGGTCTTCTTGTGGGATTTGGCCGCTTTGTGCGTCTTGGTGGCCTTCATTGCTTGGGGCGCGGGTGCTGCCTCAGGAGCTGCAGCAGCCATGGGCGCTGCGGCAGGTGCCGGTGCTGCGGGGGCGGCGGTCTGGGCTTGGGCAGAGAACACGAAAAGAGTTGCTGCAAGGGTGGCAAGAAGTTTGTTCATAGGAACTTTCCAGAAAAAGGGAAACGCCGGTTGTTTTGATGCTTTGCAAAGCTTGCCAAGCCAGTCCACAACGGCGCTCGGGCCGGGCCGTTGACAGGGATTTGCAAAATCTTTTGTCGGTAGAATTAAAAGGTTTAGAGAGTTTTGCCTAACCTGCTGAAAGCCCTTCAGCCCCCAACGGAGTCTTGCGACCATGACCACCTACCAGCACATCAAAGTGCCCGCCGAAGGCCAGAAAATCACCGTCAATGCCGACATGTCATTGAATGTGCCAGACCAACCGATTATTCCGTTCATCGAAGGCGACGGCACTGGTGCCGATATCACACCGGTCATGATCAAGGTGGTCGACGCAGCCGTGGCCAAGGCCTACGGCGGCAAAAAGAAGATTCACTGGATGGAAGTCTTTGCTGGCGAGAAATCCACCAAGATTTATGGCCCTGACGTGTGGCTGCCCGAAGAAACCCTGGCGGCCATCAAAGACTATGTGGTGTCCATCAAGGGGCCCCTCACCACGCCCGTGGGCGGCGGCATCCGCTCGCTGAACGTGGCCCTGCGCCAGGAGCTTGACCTGTACGTCTGCCTGCGCCCCATCCAGTACTTTGACGGCGTGCCCTCGCCCGTGAAAGAACCACAAAAGACCAACATGGTCATCTTCCGCGAGAACTCGGAAGACATCTACGCCGGCATCGAATTCGAAGCCGAATCCGACAAGGCCAAGCGGCTCATCAAGATTTTGCAGGACGACTTCGGTGTCACGAAGATCCGCTTCCCCGCCACGTCGGGCATCGGCATCAAGCCCGTCTCGCGCGAAGGCACCGAGCGCCTGGTGCGCAAGGCCATCCAGTACGCCATCGACAACGACAAGCCCAGCGTCACCATCGTGCACAAGGGCAACATCATGAAGTTCACCGAAGGGGGCTTCCGCGACTGGTCCTACGGCCTGGCCGCCAAGGAATTCGGCGCCGAGCTGATTGACGGCGGCCCCTGGATGAAGTTCAAGAACCCCAAGACGGGCAAGGAAATCACCGTCAAGGACAGCATCGCCGACGCCTTCCTGCAGCAAATCCTGCTGCGCCCGGCCGAGTACAGCGTGATCGCCACGCTCAACCTCAACGGCGACTATGTGTCTGACGCCCTGGCCGCGCAAGTCGGCGGCATCGGCATCGCCCCCGGCGCGAACTTGAGCGACACCATCGCCATGTTCGAAGCCACGCACGGCACGGCGCCCAAGTACGCCGGCAAGGACTACGTGAACCCCGGTTCCGAAATTCTCTCCGCCGAAATGATGCTGCGCCACATGGGCTGGGTGGAAGCGGCCGACCTCATCATCAGCTCGATGAAGAAGTCGATTGCCAGCAAGAAAGTCACCTACGACTTCGCCCGTTTGATGGACGGCGCCACGCAGGTGAGCTGCTCGGGCTTTGGCCAGGTCATGATCGACCACATGTGAGTGCATCTCAGGGCGTCGCCAGAGCGCCTTGAAGCCTATCCCCGCCCACCATGGAGCGGGGATTTTTTTTGCTGGAATGGGTGGAAAAAGGAGTCAGGCCAGATGAAAACTTCAGCCACGGCAGCCGCTGTGCTCGCGGCTTCCATGCTCGCCGGCTGCGCCAGCCACAGCTTCGACGCCAGCAGAACCGAAACCGTGCTGCCTCTCAAGCGAGCTTGGGTGGACGGGCGCACCGTGGAATACGTGACCACCGACATTTCCGACGCCGCCATGGCCAAGGCCGCTGGCGCCAACTACGCGCCGCGCTTGGCCGGCGCCGTGGGCATTACCGGGCGCGCGTCGGTGCTGGAGCGGGTTTACAAGTTTTCCGGCGGCGAGCAAGCCAGCATCTTCCAGTCGGCTCCGCTGCCGGCGGGTGATGCCAACGCCGTGTCGGCCTACAGCCCCTTGTGGCGCATGGTGATGGTGCACTGGAAAAAACCTGCCAACGGCCGCGTGCTGAAATCCGAAGAAGAACTGCTGGCCGCAGAGGAACTCGGCGAGGTGGCGCTGGAGCCGACCAACGTGGTGGCGAACTGCCCGGTGACTCGGGCGGCCGATGGCAGCGCGCTGCGGGGCGTGCGCTGAAACGGAGAAAGCCCGCCGCACCGCCCGCCCAAGAAACCCGCCAGGCCATTTGTCGGCGGGATTTTGTCCGCAGTCAGTGCTGCGTGACCACGATGGGAGCGCCCTTGGTGATGACCATCGTGTGCTCGTACTGCGCTGACAGGTTGCCGCGGGCGCCCACCAGCGTCCAGCCATCGGACATTTCGTCAACGATGCGGCTCTTGGTCGAGAGGAAGGGCTCGATGGTGATCACCATGCCCTCATGCAGAAGGCGCGTGTCGGAAGGGTCAAAGTAGCCCGCGATGTGCTCGGGCTCCTCATGCAGCGCGCGGCCCACGCCGTGGCTGCCCAGGTTCTCGATGACCTTGAAGCCATAGGCCTTTGCCGTGCGCTCGATGGCGGCACCAATGCGGTTGATGGGCTGCCCCGCCCGGGCACCCTTCATGGCCTCGGCCAGCGCCATACGGGTCGCATGGCACAAACGCGTCTTCTGCGCCGTGGTCGGCGGCACCACCACCGTTCCACCCGTGTCGGCGAAGTACCCGCCCAGCTCCGCCGACACATCGACATTCAACACATCCCCCGCCCTGATGACCCGGTCGCCCGGAATGCCGTGGGCCGCTTCCTCATTGATGCTGATGCAGGTGTAGCCCGGGAAGTCGTAGGTGAGCTTCGGCGCGGACCGCGCGCCATGCTCTTCCAGCAGCCGCTCGCCGAGCCGGTCAAGCTCGCGGGTCGTCATGCCGGGTTCTGCGGCGTCGAGCATGTGCTGCAGGGTCATCGAGACAATTTTGCCAATGCGTTGGAGTGCGACGATGTCGTCTTGGGTTTCGATGGTCATGGGGTCTAGGGGCGATTGATTGAAATTGAGGCTGACTGTAATGGTAGGCGCAACGCCCTCGGTAAGCCGCGCCTCACAATGGCTGGTCAGAACGCCCTGTGCGGAAAGTCAAGCGAAGATGTCCGCACACTGCGGCGCCGCCTCACAGAGCCGGCCACTGCGCGATGAGGCCATAGAGATGCAGCAGCCCGATGGCAAGGCAAATGCCAGATGAAACCAGCCAGAAGGTTTGCGAGTTCTCGGGGAACGCCGGCTTGAGCAGGGGGAACGCCACCGCCCGGCCCAGGTACACGGCACAAATGGCGCTGAGCGCCAGTTTGGTGAACGGAAGGCGGCCGATGGCGCCAGCGCCTGAAAATGCGTAGGCCGCCCAAACGAACAGAACCCCAGTGATCGCAAGCGTGACGAGCATCGGCTGGAGCTTGCGCGCCTCGGCGGCGCGCGCCATCTTCTCGCCAGCCCCCATGAACCGATAGGCCGGTGCGCCCACGACGATGCACGCGGCATGCGCCAATGCAGCGGCTGCGCTGAGCGAACCGCCAATGGCGAGGGCTTCGGCTCCAGAGAGGGGCATGGCAATTTGTGTGAGCTTGAACGAGTTGGGAAAGAAAGCAACTTGCGTTCACCTGCGCCGCTTGCTGTGTTTGCGCGCCGGCCCCGCAGATTTCGTGCTGACACGGACTACAACAGAACCAACCTTAGATGCGGGATAGTCGACTGCAGGCGATTCCCAGCAGCCAAAACACCTATCAGTTTCTTCCCCTTGTGGGGGAATCCATATACGAATCGTTAGTCCTCACGCCTGTGGCTTGATTTATTGAAAGACACCGCACTCTTGATAAGACTTTCGAACGCTGAATCGTTAAGAACGTCGCCGTCAAAAATGTCGATAGCACGTCTGGTGCCTGCCTCTAAGCTGGCGTTGAAGAGTTTGAATGGATCTTTTAGCGAGGCACCTTGAGCGAAGGTCAGTTTGACCTTGCCCTTGTACGTCTCACCGGTGCAAATGATTCCGTCGTGCGACCAAACCGGTACGCCGGCAGGATTGGACGGCTTTACCCATTTCACTTCCTCTACAACGTCAGGATCAGCTTGATGGATGAGGGCACGAACGTGAGCAAGGGTGCTGCCCCGCCAATCACCAAGCTCCTTGATCTTCTTGTCGATGCGCTTCGAAGGTGACTCTTCGTGCGATCTCGGGACGTTTTTACTTGGAGACACAATACTCTCGACTGTGAGGGTTAACGCACAAGTTCAGTGGGCGGCGTAGCCGATCCACTGCAACGAATAGTTAGGCCTAAACGGCGCAGTAAACACGGCTCAGCGACTCGCAGTTCTCATTGCAATCATCGCGTTAGCTGTCGCATCCCGGATGATCATAAGGGCGCTTGTTAAACAAATGCGGGTGCGATTGGTGCCATTCTTTCATGGCTTGCATCGGCGTCTTGCTCTTCAAGGCTGACTGCGGCAACTGGTGGTTGTACAG